>Ga0179593_1636301_pt1 | contig 14393 bp, 16 predicted proteins | sample CZODoug2_1_08_16_FD_185931 | JGI IMG/M metagenome (GOLD analysis project Ga0179593, IMG submission 185931) | Vadose zone soil fungal communities from Angelo Coast Range Reserve, California, USA - CZODoug2_1_08_16fungal (PacBio error correction) | ecosystem: Environmental > Terrestrial > Soil >...
TCAACAAGCTCCCTGCGAGTTAAGACTCCTGCCGGGGAGGACTACATTCAGCTCACAAATAGCGAGGAAAAAGATGTCAGCGCATACGAAGGAATCTATGGGCAATAAGAACCGAAATCCCTTGGACAGCGCTCGGAAAGTCGAGCAGGAAAAATAAAACCCTCTCCACCCTACACTAAGAAAGCATGATTCTTCGGCGATAGAGGCGGGGGGAGGTCCTCCCGAACGGCTCGCTCGTGGGAAGTCTCTGAGACCTCGAATAGTCCAAAGAATGAATGCGTGTCGCAAATGGGAAATTGAAGAAGCCAAGTAAGGGGAGAAGTGGTCGCACGTGTCAGGGAGGTGGGGATGGCCTATGTAATCTGAAGGGGAAAAAATCTAGAAGGATGACGGCTCTTAAAGGATATCGTGGCTAATCATCTTCCTGTCATATTCTCGAGATAATCTTCGAAGGGCGGTGAGGGAAGCAAGGGGGAGAACGGAAATAATCCCTCGGTTCTATTCCTAAGCTCAGAATATCCGGGTTAAGGACTCCCGTCTTCAGAGGAGAGTACCAAAGAAAAGACTCAACTTAAGCATTCGGTCAGGGAGTAGGGGTGACGCAAAAGGAAGATTATCTTATAAAGGGTAAAACGAATCTAACTTGACTATGAAAGATCATCCAAGCTTTACGGGCAGGCAAGAATACGCGCCTGGCAGAGGGATCACAAAGACTAGGAAAAATGTATAATGGCTCTCAACCCAACAGGATTCGTAAAAGGAGAAAACTTTCAGGGGCTGAGTAATCTGGGAAGACGACGTAAGAAAACGGTGAAACTCTAGGATGCCACGTGAGAAGGGGAGAAAAATTCGGGACGGGAGAAACCGTCGGGAAGCCTGCACGGCGAAAAGTGCACAGTACGCTGAAGTGGGGAAAGTTAAGGTGCGGGAAGATCCCGGGAACGACCTAGAGGGCGAAAGGGCACTCGGGATGAATCCTGACGGGGTCAGACGACCATGCGAGGCAGCAAGAGTGCCGAGCGGAGGGAGGAAGGTCGAGACGATTCGGACATGAAAACGGCACTGAGAGACGCCGCGAAGCAGGTAATCCAGCAACATCGGAGAAAAATCACAGGGAGACCGCAAACGTGTGGCGGCAGACTTTGCGAGAGGAGGGGAAAAATTGCCGGGACTTTTCGAGGCAAGAAGAAACGCAGGAGAGGGCATCGAGAAGCTAGAGCGACGAAAAATCCGGCTGGGTATTCGCCCAGGAGGTGCCGGTGGTCAGATGAGAAAAGGGAAGAGCCGAGCCCGGCAGTGGTAGGTTACCGTGAATCCACAAGGGGAGGGTCGTAGGGAAGCGTCTGCACCGTACCTTGGAGGGACTGTAAAAACTGCTGATCGCCTGAGCAGGCTGGTGGGTCTCGTGCGGAGAAATAAAGCAGCCTCGCTAATGAACGGGCCGACTAGAGGGTGGAAAGGGAGGCGGGAGAGTCGAGCCTGGATAAACAAAACGTTGGAAAAAGGGTACATCGGTGCGGAAAACTTGGACTTGCGGTCTACAGGGGAGAGGTTGGCTCAGACTACACACGAGGCGCAGGAACAGGAGCTCGCGCAAGGGAGAAAGGAGGTCGCCTCGAGACCTAAGGAGCAACCGCCACCACCAAAAAAAAAGCCGGCGCGAGCGCAACAAAAACAAGAAAAACCAAAAAAAAACCAAAAAAAAAAAGAAAAAAAAAAACAAACCACAAAAAACATCGTTCTATTCTTTTCTTTGAAGAGATCAAGCCAACCACTCACTACACTAAAAACTCGGAAAATAAAAAAGTCACTCCCTGTTTCCCTATTAGGAAAACTCTGAGGGAGGGGAGGGCTTATGTGGCAGTCCGTGGATACATTGTGCAAAAGAGGAATCAAGTCGTCAGCGGGAACGGTCTCTTGTAACTTTGCTTGTAAAGAGAAAGTAAGCGAAGCTTGGTAGGGATCGAGGTAAAGAACGTGATGCATTGCTGGCGAGAAGATGAGAGCAAACGGTCCAGTGGCGGACGACCTGACTCGAAGGAACCGATGAGTATCCCAAGAAATGGGGCCAGCAAGTCCATGGCCAGGGTCATCGCCGGCATTGGGAACTGTAGGGAGGGTCATCTCAATTGCACTGCCTATAAAGAGTATGAATCGGAAACGGCAGGGAATTTGTAGGAAGATAGAGAGGCGGAAGGTTATTCTCTTTCTCAGGGTTCTAAAGGTAAAAACTTTCCTCAAACATCGAGAGGTTCTGGGAATTTTACATCACGATGCTCGATCACGCTGCGTTTCAAAAAAAAAGAGACGGAAACGTCGATCTTAAGATCTCGGGAGGGCGGGTCATGACGTTTAGAAGAAAACTCAACTCTGTCCCCTTGAAATAGGCGAAGAAGAAAAGACCAGAAGTGGGGCAACAGATCGGCTGTAAGCGGGGAGGGGATCGAGGAGGGGGGGGAATTACGCTCCATTTTGTGTTCAAGTACTAAAGGGGAGGGGGGGTCGATAAAGGGCACCTCTGCAGGGGTGGAAAGACCCCTCGATGGAGGGAGGATCCGCGGATCGGCGAGAAATCGAAAGAGCTAGGGGTAAAGAAAAAAAAACTACTTTTAGGGACTCAGCTGCATCGGGGAAACTAAAAAGGAGGCGATTCCAGGACGTTTTCTCCAGAAAAAGGACTCCAAGGCCCGAGAAACTAGGGGGGAGCTGGGGTAGAAAGCAAAAAAGATAAGCAACGCTGCCCGGACTGAGAACTCCTGCCGAAATCCCGGATCGCACGCATCGGGCACTGATAACGCTAAGAGGAATTCAAGAAAAAGGGGGGTCAGTGCCTCTTTGCCATTCACGACACGAAACGGGGGGACCATGCCGAAAAGAATCGAAAGTGTGCTGAGGTGTCCGAAAGCCACGTCCAACATCCTTAAGCGATTACTCGAAAAAACGGCAACCAGAAAGGAGGGGGGAAACTCGGAGAAAATCACAGGCCGTTACGTCAACGCAATCAGACTGGGGCAAAGGCACTGAAAAGGGGGGCTGAGCTTCCATGCGCAAGGGGACATGGTGAATCTGAACGAAGTTCCGAGGGAACCGCCTGTCTTGCGAACTAAGTCTCTGGAGGGGAAGGGAAAAAACTGATCTAGGCTCCAGGATGGTCACGTAAGAAAGGAGGGGGAAAAACATGAAGGCGGCTAAAAAGCCTCTTACAAGACAGCTCTATAGAAAAACTGAGGAGAGGAGGTGTAACCGTACTCTCGGTAGGAGCAATTAGAAGGAAAGTGGGGGGTTGGGACGAGCCGCCGCGCAGAAAACTAGTAAAAAAAGAAACGTGCGCTGTGGCCGCAGCTGGCGAAGGGGGGGGAAGGAAGAAGTGCCCTGGAAGGAGACAGCGCAGGAAAATCGTCGGGTCCGCGCAAACCAGAGAGGAGGAGAAGTGAGGAGGGAAAAGAGAGATCCGGATCGTTGCGTCGGCAAGGAAGAGTCGCCTCGCGCTTTGGGAAAAGGAGGACCGAAAAAATAAAGAGCAGGGAGAATCCGCGGCAGCGCCCGCTCCGCGCGGAAGTGTCTGGAGCGCTTCAAAGACCCGAAGCCCGACCACGCCAGGCGGGGAACGATCAGGTAATCAAAAATCGAGGAAGAGGCAGAAAGCGGCTCGGTGCCGAAGGGCGTCTCTGAAGAGGGAAGAGTGAGGAGGAGAGGGAAGTACCAAGTGCGCGGAAACTCTCGGTCGTAAGATCAAGAGGCCGCAGTACAGAAGAGAAAATGAGACGACGACCGAACAGAAAAGAGGGAGCAGATTTCAAACGACGGTGCGCTGGAAAGGCTTGCAACCGAGAAAAATCCGGGGAAAGGAGAAAGAACCGAGCAAGTTGGCCGATTGAATTCTAGACGTTCTCACCGAAGTGGAAAGAGTTCGATGTCGGGGGAAGCGCGTCGCATCGTTACTTGCCCTTGAAAATACGACCCAGCAGAACACGTTGAGGGAAAACGGGGAAAAAATGGCCGAGGGAATGGGGGTTCTCAGGAGAGCAAAATCGGTGAAACCGATTCTGTGCGAGTCGGAATGCCATAAAAGGCAGGGAAAAGATGCACGGGATTACATAGGAGGGGGGAGTCAGAAGGAGGGGGGAGAGGCGGTTTGAAGACCATAAAAAATACATCAGGGAGGATATGTCGGAAGGGAGAGGCTCAGGGGGGAAGTCAACCGGAAAGAAAAGGGAGGCGGCGGTCTGAGAAGAAGTGTACGAAAATTAGAGGGTCTAAGAGCTGCGAGACACGAAAAAAGAGGAGGGGTTCTGGACTTCGCCAGCGCCCGTCATCAGGAAGGCCGGGAGGAGGAGGCGAGGCCCCCGAAAGTCGAACCGGCTCTATCCAAGGCTCAAAGCAGGGAAGAACCAAAGGCGTACGGTACCAAAAATCCATCGCCGATCGAGAATCGCAGACAAAGCTCAGGGGGGGTGTTGTGCGCACGAATCTGTTAGGTGGTCAGCAATTGAGGAGCGGGGCGCGCGGTGGGGATAGAAAGATGCAACACACGATCAAGACACGAGAACATGGAAGTTGGGGAGGAGGTCCAGTAATTGTGGGGATGCACCATAAAGCTTGAAACCAAAAAGTTCAAAATAACGGGGGGAGCTGAAAGGGGGCGACATATCGAATACATGGTCAAACCGGGTCGGGCGAGCCTCAGAAGGACTCAGAAAAAACCGTGAAGAGTTAAACCGGCACACGGCACCAAAGAAGGACAGCAAGAGGGAGCTTTGGTTGCAAGGGAGGAAAAAAGCCGAGGGGCGCTCCTGAGATACTACTATCTGGCAAGAATAAAAGTATCCGTAAAAAGGGACAATAAGAACAATCCTCAGCGAATTGATAACACTCACTCAAACGAATTTGAATCTCATCTCGAACAGGCGACTATCCAAAAAACTGTTAAGGGGAGGGGGGGATGCTTCCGCATCCTGGGGAGCATGGCTCCAACGTGTCGAAGTCTACAAGAGCCGGAGCGTCACAGCATGGCGAACCGCCTGTGAAAGGGAAAGCGGGCACGAACGGAACAAAACAAAGAGAAGAGTCCTTGTAAGGAACCCCAACCACCAAAAAAATTTCATAGTGAACATTGGTGACGAAAGGGAGAGTGCTGGAGAGTCTGGAAAAGAAGCGACGCTGACCGTATGAACAGTACGAGCGAAAGAAGGGGAGGGGTGAGCGTTTGCCGGTACGATTCGCCAGGATAAGAAGCGGAAAACATTGTAACGCGTGCAAGGTGCGGCGAGCGCGGGGGGGATAACCAACGCCACCGTGAAAAATGAATCCGCGAAACCAAAGGTTGCGCCACTCAAACGAAAGTTCGAGAAGAAAACGTCTAAAAAGAAAAAGAGGAGCGACCTCGACGCCTGGCGGAAAAAAACAATCGTCGGGATCGCGGGAGTGAAAGGGCAAGCACCTTAAGAAGATAAGAACGCGAAAATCCCAGTCGCCGCGGCGCTCAGCAGGAGCCTTACAGTCTCTCAAACCTCTAGCTATGGAAAAAAAAAAAAAAACGCCGCATACTACGAACGGTAGGGGGAATCAGGTAAAGGGGAAAAAAAACAAGAACAAAGAAACTGTCCAAAGGAGACCGGCTGCAAAAACGAATCTCCAAAGAAAGGGCTCAGGGACTAGTAGGGGTCGGCTACGAGATTCAGTATTTCCTCAGAACCCGAAAAAGCCAGAGTTGAGACCAAGAATCGTGAAAGAAATCGTGGACAAAAACGGGGATGGAATCCCTGCCACGTACGGACGACGCAACTGGAAAGTAAGAGGCGGGAATGACCAAAAATGCTCTGATGGAGCAAACGCAAGGAAAAAAATAGGATGACGCGCATGTAATAGGACAAAGCCTTGAGGCATTAGCTCGACGACCTTAGAGCCGGGCAGTTCCGAAAAGAACACAAGAAAGACTCGCCAAAAGAGCTGACGTCCGGAATCGCCAGAGGGCGGACGCCCTTTTCGAAGTCGCAAAACTAGCGGCAAGAAGGTAGCGTACGGAGGGAAATGGGGTATGGAGGGGGGCGCGGAGCACGGCGTTTCACGCCGCGAGGCAAAGAGGGACAAGAAACGAAATCAAGGAGAGGGGAAAAAGTAAAAAAGATACGTCGGCCGAAGACAAAAAAGAAAAGACGGGAATGAGTCTAGAGAGAAAAAAAACCAGCAACAACGGATGAAAAAGAGAAATCGTGACGTCGCTGATCTTATAAAAAGCCGGACTGAGGACGGGCCCTACTGCCCTTCTCTATTCGGCGACCAAAAAAGAGGTAAAGGTGCACTTTCGCTCTTGAGAAACTCAGGGAAAAAAGAATGAGAATCACTTAAATAAAAAATCTGTGGAGAAAAAATTCGGAAGGGATCTCGTACTTCTCCTTGCCGAATTAGGAAAGTGTAGAGTTAATGAAATCATCGCATGTCAGCAGGCGAAGTATTGCCTCCGTTCAGGAAAAAAATGAACCAAAAAAAAAAAAGAAAGATCGACCGCATGTCAAATAGGACAGAGAATCTGCCGGTATACCTTCAGCAGCAGAAAGACTAAGAGCAAAGCAGCAGGTCCACCCCGCCTCAAGCACGAGAAAAGAACTAGCCTAGGTGGCGCCTTTCAGCAATGCGGAGGGAGGAACAGGTGCCTGGACTTCTTCGAGGTCGAAAATCGCTAAAGAAGGTCGGGACTCGAGCACGTCGAAACAGCCTGCGTCGGAGATGAATTCCAGGGAGAGGAGCTCGAGCACGGCCCGATCTCGGCGAGCCATCCCTTGGGGGGTTAGAAGTGAAATCACAACCCGTCGGAAGGCGCGTCGCAAAGTACTCAGGGGTTGAGCGAATGTCCTGCATGACATCGAGGGTCAAGACGAGTAGGGGTCGGATGACGTGCCGAAGGACCGCGGAAATGGAGGACGGAAAGTGTCGAAAGCATAGGAAAGTGGGCGAGAACACTCGTTCGGGGGCTCAACTAAGGGGGGAAAACCGGAATGGGCAGAAGGGGGGTGCTCAAGGGGACACCAAAGGGGGGGAGTGTCACATTGACGCGAGAGTCGTGGGGGATCAGAAGGTACAGTCATCGAAGGCCACCACCAGGGGAAAGAGAATCACCTGTTTCCTGAGGGTCAAAGAAAAAGCAAAGGCGACTGCCCAGCCGCTTCACTATCAAGAGGCAACAGCCCAATAAAAGAAATCAGGCGGTCGTGACGACGTTTCGAGTTAGAGTGGGAAAAGGACTCAATGACGAAAGGCTAAGAAGCTCGGCTACGGAAAAAGGATGAAGAAAGTGGGACAGGAAAGGCGGAGAAAATCTGAGGAGTCGAAAAGAAGAGCCGGGCACACGGGACAAGGGTGTACTGCGGAGAGGAGAAAAAAGAAGATGGTTGTCGGCCGAAATTCACTTCCAGAGGCGAGAAAGGTAATGGCCCGTCACTTGAAGTCCTGGGGGGGAGAGGACAATGGCCATATGCATCTCGCTGCCCGAAAGGAGAAGGGAGGAAACGCACGGCCGAAAAAAGAGCCGAATGCGCATGGGTACCTGTTGGGAGTGAACGATAAGTGGACAAAGTCTATCGCGCCGAATACTATCTTGACACAGCGGGAAGCTGCGCCCCGAATTTTACACGAGATCGTTGTCGAATGGTACTGATGGGGAAAGACCTGAAAGGAGGTCAAACAAAATAAAATTCTCAAGAGGGAATAGGCTGGGGTTTGCAGGCCATTGAGACACCGGAAGAAAGAATCCAGATCCGGGAGGACAGAAATTCCTCGATTCCTGCACAGTTGAGGGGGCGCAACACGCGCCTGCTGTAGATGTCTTCTCTTCGCTAGCTATGGGGTACGGACGAGCAGGTGTGGGGGGAACGAAAGAAGTTGATCGAAGAAAGCTGAAGAGGGGGAAGACTGGAAGCGTGCCAAAGTCCTGGGGAACGAAGGACGAGAGCTAGACGGTGTCGAGTAAAGGTCGCAATCCCTAATGTGCCCCGCGACGGACTTAAGGCCCGGGAAAGACCTAGGGAACATAGGCGGCGAACAACGGGAGGCGAAAAATGTCTCCTAGGAGAAAAGTCCGATCGAAGGGGGGACGTCGAAGCTATCAACAAGGGGAATCGGCCCCCCAGGTCATGAAGACCCGTATCAGCGCATAATCTGAAAAAGAAAAAAATTCAGAGCGGCACCGCATCGGTCACCGAATTTGAAGGAAAAGGATCGAAACGAAGAAAGACGCGGAAAAAGGGTTGGATGGGACTCCTAAGGGTATGATACAAAAGAAAAGAATTCGCAGCGGACGCTATATCAATGCACCTCGAAACTCGGGGGTCCAGATACAATAGAAACCAGAGAAACAACTAAAGGCTGGCTCAAAGCTGCCGCTTCAGCGAGAGAGGAAGAGGGCGAATGCCGGGTCTGTGAAAAAAGCGTTCACGAGTATGATTAGCGAAGAAGAGTAGCGGTGACCCTAAAATGAGGGATGGAGACCGCAATCAGAGTTCTTGGCTTCAGCATCCGAGAGCTCTAGGAAAATATCAGAGGGAAAGGGAAGAACTCGAAAGCGATACCGGATAATAATTGGGAAAAATGGGAGGGAGGTTTCGGACCCGGATAGACTCTCGCTCTGAGATGTGGGCCGCGGAGAAAACTCAGAGCTAAGGGAATAAACCTGTTACATCTCCTCTTCTAATAGGCTTCCTACCAAAAAAGAAACAAAAGGAGGTACGATCTTCGGGCTCCCTCCTATTTACTGACTCTTCTCGGAAACAGTTAAAATGAAAAAACTTCCCTATTTCTTCGACGCTTCAAACAGAACTCTACGCAAGAGGCGAGAAGTCAAAAACCTCTCCATACCAGAAAATTTGTCCGAAGAAAATTAAAAGGGTCATCTCTAAGACGTCAAGTCGTCAATAAGAGGATCTCGGATGCCGAACTCTTGGAAAAGGAAGAGGAAAATAAGAAGAGCGCAGGAACCGTAAGTTCTACCTTCAGGTAGGAAAGCGGACAGGGGGACCAAAACCGGAGGTAATAAAAAAAGGCAGGAGCTCGGAACGTTTCCACCCGTCAGGGCGGGGCAAACCGGAAAAAAGGGGAGAGGGTCAGCGATTCGCGTCACGGGAGTAGGAAAAAAAAAACGTTTGAACGAGTTGGAACGACGGCGGAGGTGCAAAAGGTGAGCGCGTCGCGCGTCGGGACGCATAAATTGAAAAGGGGAAAGGGACGCAAAAGGGCGACGCAAAACAAGGAAATAAGAGCGGGTCTTCGGGGGCAGAAGGGCAAAGAAAACGGGGGGGTGCGGTGACTCAAGAGGGGAAAATAGGAACATAAGTCGAGCAGAGGTGCGAGGGGATCCGGGTAAAATGAACCAAAAGGCGCGTCGAAATGGTTTTGAAAACCTAAAAAAAACAGATAGTCGACAGCCATCGCGCCGGGGAGATGGAGCCGAAAGGACCGGGGGGGAAGAGTATTTCATGTCCATAGGAAACTTAGGTGGTCAAAGATCTGGCAGGAGGGAGGCGACCAAAGTCTGAGAAGAAGAAGAGATCTGAACTACGTCTCGGCAAGCGAAATGTCTCGAAAAGGAAAGAGGGGAAAAAATCAAACTCTAAAGTCGTTGAGAAAAAAGGACCTCTGGAAAAGTCCATCGCCATCAGGAAGCTCAAAAGAAGGAATGGGGTGGCGCCACACGAACTTGGGGGGTGAGGGCGGGACTTGGATGTCTCAAGGGGATTCGAAGGACTCTAGGTGAGCTCCACTGCCTTCAAAAAAAGCGCATCCAAAGTGCGTTTCCAAGGAGATGATGGGACAAAAATGAAAACGCAGTCGTGACCTCCAGCCGGGGGGGAAGTTCGAAAAAAAACCGAGAGGGGTCGGGGAAAGAGAAGGGCGGCACGGAAGTAACTAGATAGCCGAGGACACGTACGCGAAATAAAGTACCCAAGAAACCGTAGTTGCGCCAGGTAAAAGGGCGAGAACGTATCAGCCTCCATTCCGGGACGCTACGAGAAAATTGGAAATGTAAGATCAATGGTAACTTTAAAAACAAAATTACATACCATTTCAAAAAACTCAAAAAAAGCTAATGAAGGTCGGCGCTACATCGCGCCTGATTGGAAGAGATCAAGATGAAAAGAAATTGGGAAAAAGGTCCGCATCCTATTTTGTCAAAAGGATGGGCAAACCCTGGGGGTTCGGGAAAGAAGGAGGAGAAAAGAAGAAAAAAAAAAAAATCACCAGAAAGTAAACTCAGAAGAACACCCCTCGCCCAACGAAAGGAACGAAGGAAAGCGAGGTATCGTGAACATTGGCGTGACGTCTAGTATCAAAGTATGGAAGGATCAGATCGCCGGGGCCTCTCATAAAAAAAAAGGAGAGGGATTCGAGCGCTGTACGTTCGGGAACGCGTAAAAAGCTGGCGTAAATGCCTGATCCGAGGGGCGGGACTCAGGTTGCGGCCGCGAGCGTCAAAGCTCTAGGGGGGAGGGGGGCTGATCAACGCCACCTTAAGGGAAACATGAAGTCAACTGCTTGACTCTCAAATCTAGCGTGCGAGCAACAAGGTAATGAGGAGAAAAAAAGCCGCAGACGACTCTACGCCGGATGAACAAATCTTGGATTCGGGAAGCGGTGACACGTAGGGCACGCACGTCGAGAGACAGCTCGTCCGCGGAAGCCTCAGGCAGAAAGGGAAAGGAAAATAAAGCGCGCGTCGGGAAAAAAGAGAACTAGGGGGTTTCGTCGGATTCACCACGAAAAAGACGAAAAGAAAGAGGAAGGCCGTGCAGCTCCACTGCCAAGATGGGGCGAAGAGAGCCAAGACAAAAGGTTGGAAGAGGCGACGAGCTGAGAGGGCCCTCGCTAGCCGCTCGTACCGCGCTGACCCGCGAATCCAGAAGTGGAAGGGAAGGCAAACCGGACGGGATGCAGGCCGCGAAGGTAAAAGAGAGCGTGGACCTGCCGCATCTGCTGATCTCTTGATAGAAATAAGGATCCGAGAAGCTGCCGTTTGGATAAAAGAAAGACGGTCGTCTCGCGGGAAAGACATGAAAGAGATCGCGCCTCCCATGGGCGAGCGTGACGTTCAGAAGAGACGAGGAAGTGGCACCGGCAGCGGGCCAAGACCGGGGGAAACAAGGAACGTAATAAACGATAACGTAAGGAGGGAAGGGAAGAAAAAGGGGAAAAATTCGCTGCGTGGATTCGAAAAAAGTGCGAGAGAATGGCTAAATCGGAACTAGAATGGAAGAGCGAAAGAAAAACGGAAGCGTCAGCGAAATGGAAGAGACAACAACCGGAGGAGGGGGGAAGTATATCGTAAATAAAGGGGAAAATCGAGCGGAATCCTAACGGCAGAGTCGTCGTACTTGCCAGTTCTCGAAAAATTAGGGAAAACAAAAAGGACTTAGTGGAGCACTTTCTCGGCGTGTAAACCCTGAGTGAAAGAGGAGAGCCTGGGGAGAAAGACGAATGGGAATAGCCTGCCTTTCCGTGATAGCGCAAAGCTTAAGCAAATGGAGGTCGACGGCATAGCGGCTGTCGAGGGCATGAAGGGTCAAGAAACGGGCGAAGCGGATATTCATGGGGGCCAAAAAAAAGAAAAATCAGCTCATGACGTCAGAGAAGACGGCAGAGGAAGGATAAGTCAGCATCGCGTCATCCGAGACAAAAATGCAGGTCCCCGAATCACTCAGATCAAATTCGAAGTGTGGTACTGACTTTAAAAAAGGGAAACTATGATCTTCCACGAGTCCGGTTGCAGACGCAAAGAATGCAAAGCGGAGCCGTCTAGAAAAATGCGACCCGTCTCCTACTAGAAAAAATCCATTAAGGTATCTACGAAGTATAACTGGGTATATCATCTCTCACTGCGAGAAGAAGGAGTTGATTTGACGTAATGACGAACCAAAACTTCTCTTAGACACCAAGAAAGGGTTGAGCTACCTCTACCTTCATCGACGTGACTAAGGCTGATTGTCGTGCTGAGTATTCCGTAAGACAAGAAGGGACCTGTAAGAGCTTGGTTATCGGGGGACTATGGGAGAGAAGAGGCTCTGGGTATCACTAACTTTTGAAAAAGGAGGCTAATAGAGGGAGGTGACGCACGTGGACGGGAGCGTCTATCAAGGAGCCTGGGGTTGCGTAGATACCGCGAAAAAAAAGGGAGCTGCCGACGCAACAAGGGGGGTTCAAAAAAAAGAGGCCAAAAACCAAAACCAACCCCAAACCAAAACAAAAAAAAAAAAAAAAAAAAACACCACAAAACCACAAAAAAAAAAAAAAAGAAAAAAAAAAAAACTGAGAATCGCCGCGCTTCAAATGAACTCGTCCAAGGGCGCGAAAGAAGAGGCTTGAAGATACGCGCGAGAGCAGGACTCGACGCGAGAGAGAATAGACATAGTCAGAACCATACTTAAATAAAAGAGCTCGGGTACCGAAAGGAAATGTTCAAGGATTGGGCGAGTGGCAATTCGAAACAGGGACTTGGGCCAGCTTGAAAAAATCGAACGAGGGTTTGATGACGGAGAAATTGTTGGCGCGGGCGAAATCTTATCGGATGACAAGGGAAAAGGGAAAGGGGGCGTGGAGAGCGGCTCAGTAGAATCGCTCGGGGTCGTCGAAACTGAGGAGCGCGACCTTTATTTGTAATAGACAAAAAAAAGACCCTTGAGGGAAAAGGATGCACGCATGGCCAGAGACTCTCGAAAGAAGCCTCCCGGTAAATCGGAGAAGCTCCGTCTAAATGCGCAAAGTAACGCGGGAGCGCTACGTGTCATTCGGGGAGATCGACGCAACGTACACTTACTTTCAACAGAGGTATGGCGAAAAAAGGGAAGAGAACATGACGCGGAGGAGGGGGGGCGAAATTGTCTCCGGCTGGATGAACGACAAGGAAAAACCTAAAATCCGTCGGGGAAGAAAAGCCGCAGAAACGATGAGGGCGGTCGGTGTGGCCAGTGCAAAACTCTCGCGCGCCGCGATATCCCACGGGAAACCGCCGCAGGGACTCCCATCACATATTTGGGCGCAAAAAGCTTAGTCACGAAGGGTACTTAGATGGATGTCTTGGATAAGAGGGGTTTGTGCGGCCGACGGAGCGTGTCTGGATGGCCGAAAGACATCAACGCGAAGAGCCGACGTAAGTCTCTTATTCGGCGAGCAGATCACGGGGAAAAAAAGGAAAAATCGCAGCAAGATCTTGTACTTCAAATCCATCGAAGGGGCTTATGGAAGGGGGAAAAATACGACGGCCAGAAAAACGATTTTTCAAGTTCGGGCGCCAAGGGCACGGAAAAAAAAACTTAAAGAGATCTCGGGTTAGTAGTCTCACGGGGAGTATCGAGAAAAAAGGGCCAAGGAGCCAGGGGAATCAAGGTCCAGCGCATCGCAGCTCGTGACGAAAAAGGGAAAAAAAAACGGGGCAAAAAAAAAAAAAAAAAAACAAAACCAAAAAAACAGTCGGGAAATGGTGACGTGCTATTGGGACTGGAGCCAAGCATAAAAAAAGCAGGTGGGGGCGCTCGTTTCGGCTGTTTTCTGGCGGAAAAGGAAAAAACTCAGAAAGAGACGTATATCATTCACACCTTTCAACTAGGGACGAACGCCGAGAAAAACGTGAAGAAAAGGGAAATCGGGGCTTAGCGAACACGGACTCTCCTGCGGGGCCTCCTTAGCTAAGAAGGAACGACGAAAAGAAGAGGTTCGGGCGTATTCAAGAAGGGTCCTTCTCCTACATCGGCGGAAATGAAATGAAGACGAAGATGGAAGAGAAAATGAGACGGTCAGAGAAGTACTCTTCAACTCAGGAAGCAGGGATATGAGAAATCGAAAAATAGGAAGCCAAAAAAGAAAAAACTCTAAAGTAGCGATACCAGGAGAAAATATTTCAAAAACGATTGGGGCGGGGGAAGAAGGCGTAGAGGAAAGACGCGCTTCGCGGGCGCGGGGCACAAAAAAAAAGACCCGAGTAGAAGGGATCCCTCCCTGGAAGGAAATCTCCTCTTCGAGGGGACGATATCAGAAAACTCGCACGGGAAAAATATGGTAAGAAGAAGGGGGGGCTTCTTGCCGCCAATGGAAGGGTTTATATTTTCAAGCGTCATCGGGAGAAAAAAGGAAAAAATGGAGCAAAAGCGGCTACCAAGATGATGCTCATCCTCTGCCTCTCCGTGCGCGCTTGATAAAAAAAACAACACTCGAAAAAATCACGCCATCGTTGCCCAATTCTTAAAAAAGTAGAAAGCTTAAAGAGAGGAGGGCGCAGCTGTGAGTTCGCGAATCTCGGCGCTGAAGGAGGGACTAGGGGGGATCAGAAAAAGAAAAATTGAGGGAAGCTCGCGGCCGCTCGAAGGTCTTGCATGGTCAGTGGGACGCTAAGCGAGCAGTAAAAGAAGAACGGG
>Ga0179593_1267712_pt1 | contig 14392 bp, 14 predicted proteins | sample CZODoug2_1_08_16_FD_185931 | JGI IMG/M metagenome (GOLD analysis project Ga0179593, IMG submission 185931) | Vadose zone soil fungal communities from Angelo Coast Range Reserve, California, USA - CZODoug2_1_08_16fungal (PacBio error correction) | ecosystem: Environmental > Terrestrial > Soil >...
ACGGTCAAGATCGGGGGGATAACAATAGGCCAGGAGACGAAAAAGACCCGGGAGATTAGGCGTAAAAAAAGTGCAACTAACCCACATCGTTTTCCGAGGTTTTGGGGTAGACGATGGACCGCGACGCATGTCAAAGCGTCGGCAATGAAACCAAAAATTGTATGGAACCCAAGTGCGCCCCGCAACCACGGTTTAAAAGCAGGTACCGGAAGACGAAAAAACCGCCCTAGTTACATCTCGACCGTGCAAACGGAAGAGGTCCAGGGGGGAAACGGGGAGGGAAAAACGGTAGATACCCGGGGCCGCGATCTTGGGAGGGTTCCCGTTGGCAACAAAGCAACTGAATCATCGGGTTATACGAATTCCAGGGAAAAAAGGAGACTTGTCACAACTCTCAACCAACTTTATAACCAACCATACCGAGCGTACCAATCCACCAAAACGCGTCATCAATCTTAAAAGTATGGTTACCTGCCTAAAGTAATACGATACGAGAGCTCCGGAGAAGCTCCAGTTAACATTTCAAAAAAAGCTAAGGATAACCAAAATCACACGCGCGTTCCTGGGGGAATACCCCGGCCCGACCATAGAACCAATAGGCCTACTCGTCAAAAAAACCAAGGGAGGGGAAACAGTCGCGGCCAACACCTGAAATCGGTACCAGAGCCAACAAAGGGGGGAGGGACAAGCGGAAATAGTGCCTAAGAGATCAAAAGGCAAAACTATTTCTCATTTGACGGTGGGCACATTCTATAAATTTAGCGACTCGTACTCTGTCCCTACGCAAAGACTATCGCTAAAGCAAGCCAATCTCTAGCTCGCCACAAGGAAACGTATTTGAAAAAACATGCGAGTAATCTGGGAAAGCAATCTCCAAAACCCCAGAGCCCTCAACTTTCGCTCTCAAGATCCGCCTAGAGGTCCATTACCCTAATATAAACTTACACACAGATAACGAGCGAGAGGTCAAAACCAAAATTCGGGGGGGTTGGGGGTCCAAACCACTGAGATGGGGGGCCGAGTTAACCGGAAGGAACCAAAATGGTTCACAGCTCACGGGGAAGCGCGCATTCATGCATTGTGTCATCACGCATCATCGACTCCCCAAACATTAAGCAATTATCTGACTTTCCGGTGGGGCTACAAACCGCGACCTGAGCAAAAGCCAACGACGGGTGCAGGTTATCAAAAATCAGGCAACTATCATCATGCTTCGGTTCCTCCGGACAAGTTGCGACAAGAAGATACATCTATGCCTTAGGGACAAGGACACTTGTCCCGTCAGTCTGTGGCAGAAACCTGGACATTAGACTGTGGATAATGAATGAATAGACAAACTTTATCGCTCAAGTCCCCGGAGTTCGGCACTCCCAGGAGAAAGTGTGCCTCTAAGAGCGCCAAGGAGGGTCTCGGCCCCAGCCGCCCTTACGGTTCCTCTCCTTGAAAACGGGGAGCGCGCCTCTTGGCAAGATTCTAGCCCTCCGTGCATTTCCGGGACCGGACGCAGGTCGGCAGCCCGTAAACTCTCCCGAGAGAAAAAAATGCCGCGGCTCGGGATTGGGGCCTTCCGTGGTAGGTTACACCGGCGCTGTGGGGATCTTCTTCCTCGCGGGGGTACGTGCGCCGTAACCTTCAAATAACTTCGAATAGCACTGGGCTGGAAGCATTACCGCTGACGGCACCAAGCATTTCTAGTGGCGTCTCGCACGGAAGTTCCCAACTCACCGCCACCTTCCAAACCTCTCATACGGACCTGAGAAACCGCAAATTAACGACTACATCTCTCAGGGAGGTATACAGGATTCGATGATACTCCGTGCGGATATCTGGTGGCAGCTCCGGCTCACGTGGCGAAGCGACAGAATTCATCACTCGAGCGGCAGCGTCAGGCACATCCTCTTACCGTCGACGAGTCGTCATCCTGGCGATCACCCACGCAGAGAGGGGCCGGTCCGCATATTCCTCTGCCCTTCTTCTCCTGTTGACGTCATTCACCCCCTGACGTGGTACCATCGCTCTCAAAAGAACGGGACGTTCTTGTGTTACGGATCGCCAATTCTGCACAGAGCCCCTGCCAGATCAAGGGGTCGTGTACATTTAAGTTGCTTACTCCAGCCACTCAGTCCCTCCCTCTAACGCGGCGATCTCAGCAAGGCTCAACAGATGTGGATAAATCTTAAGTCTCTTCCACCATATGGTAAACACCTTAAACTTGCCCCGTGGTGAGGGTCAGAGAAACGAAAAAACTAAGACGGGCAGGAAGAGTGAGCGAAGTATTCCACAGCAGTCGTCCTTTAAAACAAACCAAGCCAGAGTCAGGCTCGGGGAAGCTTCCCTTCGCCGGTGTGCCTCCTGTATAACCATCGAGGGCAAGGGACACGCTCACACACAGCTCCCTTGGTTTTTTTTGACTTTCTTTCCAATCTCTTTCCCTCCTTCCGTAAGATCACCATCCCTCGTCTGTCCCATCCTAGCACTTCGCGTGCCCCCACCCAAAACGTCCCGCTGCATCCGGGAATCTTCCGTTAAGTCGATTGGACGCCATTTCTTTCCCAGGCTCCGATGTTTGCGAAATTAAGCCGGTCTTCGCGTCGTCGGCTAAACAATCGGACGGTGGCTAAGCTTCATGCGAATGCGGCAACACTGTGCAGAAGCCTTGAGAGCCTGTTGCTGACCGCCCCACTTCAACTCCTATTTCTCTTGCTCTCTTACTACCTCTCTACCTTTCCTCTTTTGCTCTCCGACTCCGATAATTTCTCTCCGAACGGAGGGGAGGGGGAAGCGAAGGGTCAAGGGGGAGACCCTTCCAAAGTGCCAAATCTAACTGGAACAAAAGCCAAGAAAAAGGAGGGGTAGTTCATCAGTGGGGGGGTTTAAGAGGAAAAAGCGATACTATTTTTCAAGTCGGGGGAATAGCAAAAAGGGCTCAACGCGAAACGAATTGGGTGAGCGACGGGTAAGGCAAGATGGGCTGGAGGAAGAAGGGACGGTGCCATCAAGAAAAGTGTTGGGAATGGGGCTACCATGCTTCTCTCCTTACCCCTCCCGTCTCGGGACGAAAAGTGGGAGATCACTTCACCTCTTCTCCCTAGGGGATCATCGGGGGGGGAGGGACTGGGATCCTCCCTCCTACAAATTTCTCGCCGCCGTGGAGATTCTCTAGTGGATCTCGGATACTCCGCGGTTGGCGGGATTTGTATTGAGTGAAGCTCTCCGCGGTCGGATGGTGTAAGAGAGCTGGCAACGACGGGTTGTTCCAGCACAATCCGCTACGGGAAAAAGAGGTAGACAAAAGTCGTAAGTCTGAGGCTCAGACACAGGTTCTCCTCTGTATAGCAAAACTAACGTGAATTTGCTAAGGAGCTTGGCGAAAGTGCATCACTAAGGCCACTTCTCTTACAGCACATTCACCTTCGTCGCGACGGCGGACAACACGTAGGTTATGGATAATCCAAGCAGGGTCCTCCTTGGCTGAGAGGTTAGCGGTTGGGGGGGGGGGGTGCGAACACACTTGTGTTCCTTGGCTATTTTAACCTCGCTTATCTAAGTTGTCCTGATCTCCTCTCTGCTGTCGCCTTCTTCCTTCGCTGCTCCTTTTTTTCTTCTCTTTCTGGATGACGGTCTTTAACGGGGGCGGGGCTTACGGGCGCTGAACCATAGACTTACCTCACCACAAAAGTGTTTGTCACATGCGTACGCTCGTCCTTCCTCTTGCTGGCATTAGCGAAGGGAGGAGGAATCCAGCGGTAACAGTGGGTTGGGAAAACCGGGAACAGCCAAAGCATGAGCGCAAAAAAAATGGGCGCGCATGTTCTCCGGCCCGTCGCTCTCTCTTCCCCTCCCGCATCACCTAATCAGCTCCCTGCTCCCAAGCCTTAGCACGTCCTCCTTCCTCCTCCTCTTCTGACCACTCCGGTCTTCTAGTCTAGGGGGCGCGATTAAAGCGTCTGTAGCGGGGGGTCTCGGACACCTACCTTCATCACTCTACCCTTATTCCCCTTTTTACATTTGCCGTCCAAAGCTCGCGAGGTCCCATAACAACAGGCAACGGATCGTGACCCAACCTGCGCTGGTTGGAATCCATTTCCCCTCCCGATTTACCTCGATTCCCGGACCCTCCGTTGGTGGGATAGGAATAAGTGTTGCGAACTGACCTCCGGGAGTCTCACCTTGAGCCCCTGGAAAATGACAAGACCTCTTCCCGCCACGGATGGGGAGGGGAAAATGTGGTGCTAACATAGCTGGTTGAAGTGGTGGTGTCGGGCGCCGTGCTGGGGGGGGGGGGTTGGGGGAAGGGTGGGAGGAGATGGATGGGAGAGGGGTTCGAGAAACAAACGGAGAGGGAAAAATGATGAGAGAGCGAATCACTTCAAGGAAACAAAGAAAGAAAAGAGCAAATATCTAAAAAACAGGGAGAAGTTTGAAGCGACCCAGGTGCGCGGCACATCGAAAGGAAAAGATGAACAAGTAAAGGCAAAAAAACTCTGCATATGGGGGCCACCACTATTACCGAAAACGGTCAGGGGGAGGGAGGGGTGGAATCTGGAGGGGGACCTTGGATCGGAAAGACATTTTTGGGGTGGAAGCACGATCGAGGGGGAGGTTCCCGCAATGCCAAAACTACTCTGGGAAAGGATCGAGGCAAAGGGGATTTTAGCGCTTCAAACCGTCATCTGTCAACTCACCACCAGGAAAGCCAAAAAAGAGGACAACGACCATTAAAAGGCCAAAGTCAAAAAAAGTCATGGGGGGCTTGGATACGCGCGGGCCGAATCAGAAGGGAACATCGAAAGCAGGCTCCCCAGAGGAAAACTCCGCGCGGGACCGGGAAGGTCGCTATCATTAGACGGACCGGGAACCACCATCCGCGATGTGTCACTCAGATTCACGCTACAAAGGAAAAAAGTTAAGAAAAAAGTGAGGAAAGAATATAAGGTCAAAGGTCCTGATCAATCCCTAGAAAACGTACATGCGGTGGAGACATCTCTTTACAAAACATACGAGCGGATCGGACCGGAAAATAATTCAAACCGAAGAACGGAAAGGAGCGAGGGGCGAGAAGAGCCGCAATTACAACGAGCCGCGCCAATCAGGAAGAAGGGGAGGGCAGACAGAAAAATATAAAAACACAGAGCTCTATTAACAAACTGGGCTCGTGTGGGGGTGCAAAATGAGATTGGACACACGGCTGGAAGATCGCAAAGGGAACCTGAGGCTAGGCGCAATCCGCCTCAATGGAAAAAAAACATATGCGTCTCGAACGCCGCGACGAAGGAAAGAGGCGGCAGTTGGGAAACAAAACATGGAACCCGCCAGTCTCCAAATGCTGGGTATAAAAGCCGGCCTAAAGAAAAGCAGTTCGTCAAATGGAAAATACGCGAGGAACGATACTGAAAACATCCATGGTTTTGCGACGGAAGGTTGGGGGGGGGATACGGAGAAGGCTCAAGTCCTCTTGAAGGAAGAAAGGACTTTTATGGTAAGAATAAGAGGCTTGGGGAACTGGCTTGTGCGTTGAATACGGTGAAGAGCAAAAGAAAACAGGAAAGGGAAACTTGGGGAGAAACTGTGAAGATTCCGCACCGAAACAGACGAAGGCTGCTTCCAAGGAAGAGCAGTGGCGTGGTTGTAGACGGGGGGCTGGGTGGCCTCGGAATTAACTTCTAAGTTAAGGATGGAATCAGACGGCGTGACCTATAAATCATATCTTATCTCACTTCAGGAATGGCCGAGAAGGACAGCTACTATTGCAAAAAGAGTCGGGATATCTAAGTACGACAAAAAACGGTTAGAAGAGAGAGAGAAAGACTCGAAATATTCTGTTTCAAAGAGACGGAAGTGGGAGAAGCTCGCAAACAAATTTCAAAGAGCAAAGGTCATCGGGACGGAAGTTTCATCCAGCCCGGATCTTCAAAAGGAGTGCCGGTGGCAAGACAAACCAACTCGCACACCAAACAGGGGGGGGCCACTTTCGCTTAAAAACCGTAGAAAACACTGAAAATCGCTTGGTTTCAAAAGATGAGGACAGTCCTCGTAACGCATTTTCAGGGATAGGGAGATCTCGCAACTTCGAACCAGCCACGGAAACAACTTCAACAAGCCGGTTCAGGGGAAACCGGAATGATCGGGCATGAACGGTAAAAGACACCCTGACTACAGAAGAGTATTTGGGATGGTGGGACGTGTCGAGGGGGGGGAGGTAAGTGTATTGGGTACAACAGTCTCATGGGTAACTGCGTACCCGAGCCGTGACCCTCGGAATTCAGTCTCGGCATATACCAGGGGGTGCCCTGATGAAGAAAAAGACATGAAAGGTGGGTAGTGACGGTTTGAAACCGCACCGGAGTTAGGAGAAGATGGCAGAAAGAAGACTTTCTGGAGCAACCGGGAAGTGCCGATAGCGGAAGAGCGGAGACGGATTGCGCTCAGAAGTATTACTAAGTCAAGGAGGCGGTTAGCATGTGGAAATCCAAGATTTTGGGCGATCAAGTACCTGTACAATACAAGAAAACTGTTCGTGATAAACAGGAGAGCAAGTATTTCCGGGGGTGAATACGGTTATAGTATGGGGGGGTAGCGTCAGAAAGAGAGAGGGATCCCCGAATCAATGGGAAGGGACCGACGGGGGAAGTGGGAGGGAAAAGGGCTTCAAGCTAAGACGTCTTAACGGGGGGGGGGGGGGTGAAAAACTGGAGGGCAGGGATGCGTGGAAAGACTCGTAGACGGTAACAAGGAAGAAGTTGATTGATGGGAGTGACAGGAAATCGGACGTCTCTTTTGGCCCAAGGGGGGGAACAAATGTCGTGAGCGCTGGTGATAAATGCAAATAGGGATATGGGGGGGTTGGAGGACGAGATGGGAAAGGGGAAAACCCGGGAGAGGAAACTGGATTAAAAAATGAGATAGTCAGGTTCAGATCATTCGGAGAGGCTGCAAAGACCTTGAAGAGGGATGAACGCTGGGAAGGTTTAAGTGGTTGCAGGAGGGAGATAATCGTTGTGTGAAACTTGATATAGAAAACCGCTGAACGGAAGCGTCCGAAGAAGCTACAAGAGAAGATGGCTGGGGGGGCAAAACTGGAACGCCAAATCGCCGCAAAAAAAAAAGGAGGGACGCAGGACCTGATAACACGGGAAATCACCCTGAGTTGAGCGTTGAAAAAGTAGTTCGGGTGTCGCTATAAGTAGCTGAAGTGGAAGGGGGATTGAGCTGGAGAAAAGGTTTTCTCTATCGATTGCAGATGAGAAAAGCGAACATGGGGAGGACATTCATCAAAGCGGCCTATTACTTGATTTTTCCCTTTGAGCTCGATCGGAGGTCTTGTTGTAAAAGGTGGGGATCAGGAGAAGACTACTCACAAAAAGGGGGGGAGAAGAGAAGAGAAAAGCGAAGTCAATTGAAATGATGGAAACCCACAACCGGACCGTACAGCGCAGCATTCAAGACATAGGGACGAGGGTTGCAAATGGAAAAAGGGGTTCTCGTCCTCCACTAAAGGGGGGAGGATATAAGGGAAACGCAACGGTGAAAGATTCAGCTAATTTGAGACGCACCCCGCCATTTACCGCCAGGGTGCCAGGGAGGGTGTAATCTGGGGAAAGGTGCTCCCTCCAGTTGGGGGGAACCGGCTTGGACCCAAAAAAAAAAGCTGAATGATGATCGAGGCCGAGCGTCGAGCTTCCACCGAAGCCGGGCAGGAAGATGTCAGAAGAAAACACCAACGAGAATATCAACAAAAAGAATTCAGCGCAGCACATCATCTTGAAAACAGGTGATAGAAGGGGAGAAGAAGAAAAACGTTTTTTTGAACACAATCGATAGGAGAAAAAAAAAATTCAGAGAAGAAGAGTTCAAGCTTTCGCTATCATGACAAGTCCTGAAAAAACATGAAGAGAGCCACGAGAGTCATAAAACAACAAGAAAACTGATGGCGCATGGCTCAAAAAAAGTTACAAATGCCAGACAAAGACAATAATCACCAGGAAAAAAGGAAGGTGGAAACCGTCAGGACGAAGACTTCCCCCATAAAAAGGAAAACCCAAGCATCACTCACCAACGAATACGCTTCAGCGAGCAGACGAGGCCGCATTAAAAGCCTGGCAAAGCACATGAAAAAAAAGTAGAGGTTCATGAGGTAAATAGGACAAAAAGAACGCTCTATTCCATAAGGGGGAATGGGTGGGTCAGAAAAGGAGATTTGTAAGGCCTTCTTGAAGGTCGAAAAAAGGAACCGTCACGATTTCCAAAGGGCGCATAATGCGATCTACAAGAAGGGCAGATCCTTCGCCTCCTCATTAAAATGTAAGGAAAAAGTGTGAAAGTGACACAATAAAGGGCGACTCCTCCCAAGTAGAAGAGACAGTGGACATGGGGTATTAAAAAAGCCGCAGATAGATAATTAAATCTTCACTATGGGCAACGGGCATGAGGGAACGAGAAGAATATGGGTCAGGGGAAAAAAGGATGTGTGGGGGGAATGAGACTTGCGGAAAAATGGGAAGTCGAGTCAGTCAGGGGAAAATGGGGGGGAACGTGAGAAAGAGGGTACGAAAAAGGTTGGCAGTGAGTAAGGTTGTCGGAGAAGGGCGCTGCCGATCCGCCAGAAAACTTGGGAAAGGGGGGAGGAAGGGGGTGCCTAATATTCCAAAAAAAAGGGGGGAGGGAGCGGAAGAGTAGCGGGGGAAAAAAGAAAATTACTGTGAAACGCGAACTCAGGAGGGACTCATTCTCGTGACTAACCCAAGGTCAGGCGTGAAGAGAACACCCGGCTGCCACCGTCTAGGGGGAGGAACTCTATAAAACAAACAGGAGGATAGGTAGACCTAGGAAGGTAGAAAAGGTGGGTGCGGAAGCTACCCCTAATCGTTCGAGAAACGAAAGCGGCGACTTGAAGAAAAAACCCGATCTTCGCGAGTGGAAAAAAAACACTAACCTCAACCAGCGCCACTGAAAAGAAAGGGAAAAAAAAAAGAAAATTTGGGCTTAATCTCGGGAATTCACTGGACAAATTCCACGCGGACTGGCGATCAAGCTTCGCCGAATTCACGGCCAAACGGGGGAAGGAAACGAGGAGAAAGTCTTCACTACCATGGATCAATTGGGGGGGGGAGAACGTACGGAGGAACACAATAAACGCAGAAAAAATTACCCATTCGTCGTTCCTCAGAGCATCATACGAAGGTGGGTGACCTAGGCGCATAACGGATTGGAAAAAATGACAAAAGAGGTGTGCGACGATGGGCGGGAAGTCTCCGTCGTGTGGGGGAACCGGAAAAGTTCAGATAATAAAATGTCTGCGGGCGCGCGTTATGGAGGGACAAGAGGTGGAACGTCAAAGTAGGCTGAGGCGCATGGAAGAAAATTCCGGTGGGCGAGAACTTCCATCAGTGTACACTGATCAAATGGGCGTGTAATAGAGAGAATTTGAAGGGTGAAGAGAAGAGAGGGATACGTGGAGGGGTTTTTAGCTTGACGGGAAAAATTACTGATCATGTCTTTGATGCGGCTCGGTGAAGGAAAGGATACTGCAAGCGCGAAGACGAACTGAGAGAAGGGGGGGTACAAAGAGGGGCTGGGGTAAGGGCTCGATACAGACACCTGAATGAATTGTATTGAAAAATGGTGAGAAGGAAGAGTGTGAATAAACTTCTAGGGTGAAGCACACTTTGCGAACGTCGGTGTCATTGGTTTCGAAAGAAAATAAGGAGGCAATCGAGTGGGGGGGACACCGGGTTTTCAAGAGAGGGAAAGAAGCCGGGAAAAGGAAAGTCGTAATGGGATGGGAAGAAATGGCCTCGTGGAGAGCTGAAGGAAAGGAGGTATGCAAAGAACACCGCTGGTAAGAAACGGTGACTGGATCTGGTGAAAAGTGTCGTTTCCGCGTGTGAGGTACACGATTTGAGGTGCCTTGAAAAGATAATAGTTGAAGGAAAGAGGAAAAAGAGGACCGATCCACTTATAAAGAAAATGCTTGTAAAAGGAGTAACATCCATCTGATATCAGGAAAAAAAGAAGAGGTAATACTGTGAACACAGAGTAAATAAAAAAATTGAAAGACACACGTGTGGAGGTAAGGGAGGGTGGAGATAGAAAATAAAGCTGAAGATTTCACCGGTGCTGCTGGTTTCATAGATTAGCGGTGCCGAGAAAAAGCCGAACATGTTCTGCAGGAACTGCCAAACGCGGATGATGGTTAACCTGAGCGCGACGAAAAGAGGGGGGGGCCTCAAGGAAAAGAAGTACTTCGATTAGTAACAAAAAAGCATGAAACTAAGTGGAAACTTCATGAGGGGGAACAAACAGCGACCGGCTCAACCGAAGGGGGAATAATAAGGAAAGGGGGCGGAAAGTTCCTACGAATTTTAGTTGAATCATCGGCCGAGAAGATGAACAAGGGAAAAGGCACCGGGTATCCTAGTGTAGCAGAAAGAGGAACCAAAAAACTAATTGACCGACTCCAACGGTAAGGTGAAGGGGTCCTGGAATAAAAACTGGAGGGAAAAGAATATGGAACCATTTTTTTTGGACCAAGACGCTGGTGTTGTTCACCTGGGGCCCAAACATGACTGAGAGGAGATCGGCTAGCGTGAGCGATTGTCCGGCAAAACCGGGAGAAGATGGGGTCAAACACTACAAAAAACGGGAAAGCCAAAGCGGAAAACACTTCAACATATAAGACAAGAACTCAGTGAATGGGGGCAGTGAATGGCCGTAGAAAAAAAGGAACCGCGAAAGAGCAAAATCAAAGCGCCCACTCGACTTTCCGGAGATTTTCAATATCAAGCAAAGGCCAGGGAACCCAAACATCCTCAGATGATCAATATGGGTCATCAAAAGCGAAAAACGGGGAAAGAGATAACAAGGGAGGCAAAGAAGAGAAACAGTTAACAATTAAAAAATTCATTAGGGACCGGTCAAAAGAGTCTCGACGCAAGGAACGAGGGCTCGAAAAACTCACAAAATCTGCGAGGATAAGATCAAAGGACGCTACAACGAGGGCAAAATGATCAAAAAAGAACGGCATGAAACCGGAGAAAGAGACCAAAGATAAGAGACTCTATTCAGAGGGAGTTAAAATTGCACGGGTGGTCGCCAGTGAGGAAAAGGGAAGAAAAGAGCGTAAACAACGCCTCCGCCGAATGCCGACATAAAGGGCAAAAAACAGAGAAAGCCCAGAACTGTACGTTTCAAGTGGCCACACGGACTTGAAGGGAACCTCGAAACAACAATGCAATGGTGGGGCAAATCCTCTAATAAGAAGGTCGTTCTTCACGGGCAACCCGGCGTATAAAGGGAACCTGGGAAGGAAAGGAATGGGTCTGGGCAGACTGATTGTGGATATCTCGAAAAGGAGAGACCTGAGAGGAAGAGGGGGTATAACAGGGTGGGCCGTGCTGGACGGGAGAGACGCGCTGCTAGAAAGAGGACGAAGACTTGGACTTGACCGAAGTCAAAAAACAGAGAGGGCAGGTCTTAACGGTGGAAGATTCATTTGGCGGAGCTCTCTTTCATGTGGCCTTCGGACTCGGAAACAGAAGTCCCGCCGAAGGATCAGTCGGCAACTGTCGAGAAACGGGAAAATTGCCGAGCAGGGATGCTCTAAAAAACGGATGAGGAAAAAGAAAGAAATCCGGAAATAGTCGTGGGCATAAAAACATTGGCGAGCGGAAACCCGATGAAAAATGAAATTCCGAAAGATGAGGAGCGTCAACCGCTTCGCGTGTCGGTCAAAGAACCTACACACTCTCCTAAAAAGACACTGCTCTTCAGGAAGCCCTAACAGGCGGGGTTGCGGAAGAGTCGAAAGAACTCTGACGTTCCACGGTCGAAGCAGCGGAAAAAAAGACAATAGGACAGAAAAAAAGGAAACCACATGGCACAAAGAACTGTGTCCGAGACCGATCCTCTCTCAGGGTTAGACCAGTCCGTTCAAAGAGAATCTCCAAAAAGCTGTCTTCATGCTCACAGACTTCCAAACTGTGGGGGGGGAGTTTTTATTTGATGGGGGAAACTTTTTGTGGGTGTTGGTGTGTGTTGTGGCTCGGAGAAAGACATATAGAGAATGCCTAAACCATGGCCCACGGCGTTGGACAAAAAAGTGTGGGCCCCCGGAACGACAGATAAGCGAAGGAGGCGTGCGCCGGATTGATGCCACTGGAGGGCCGTCATGGAGGCGGAGGCGAGTTAAAAAAGGGGTTCCTTTTTGCGATCCAAAACAGCCACACTAGTGGAAAAAAGGTGAAAATCTTTGGAAGAGAGGCTAGGGAATCGGTATTAGTCTGTCATGCCCTAGCGGATCTCAGGGGAAGGGGAGGTGAGAGCGACGGTGAATTGGACGCAAGATTCGGACGGGGCGTCTAAGGGAGAGACTGGAAGGAGGTCGAGAAGAGGTATTTCCAGGAAGAGACAGAAGGGGGGTTCCACAAGGTAAGTTTTGGGTCTGGTCGGACTCGGGAAAACTTGGCCGACACTGGGGCGGGAAAATCAAGGTCGTTTCAGGGTTCTGGGATCTGACGTGTGAGAAAGAGAGGGGGGGGGGTGAAGCCGATGTCATGCGAGACGAGATTTACCGGGAAACGGGTCAAGATGGAAGAAGATGAGGGGAAGAGTCTTCTGATCAGATGCGGTAAGGGGGGAAGAGTGGAGAAGATGGCTCTGGGGGGGGCGTTGCCGGTCAGGGATGGAAGTCAAACCTCGGTGAGTAAGGAAAACAGGCAGGGTAGGTTGCAGGAAACGAGAAAAAAAAAATCGACTAGAGAACGTATCATATGGCTTTGGGGGAACAGGGGACATCAAAAAAAGCAGAAAAAGGGAGAAGGGGTCACGAATAGGGGGAAAAAAATGAAAATCACCCTGACTTCGTCAGGAAGGAAGGGGCTGGTGGCTCGCTAAAGTAGGACTAGGTCACCCGTGGGCTCAAATTTTTCTCTAATCAAGTGAGTGGAGACGACGGGGGCGCAACAAAGACGATGAGAGGGGGAGGAACGCAGAGACCGGCTATGTCGGCACCGTGTCGTTAACATCAAGGAAAAGAGTGAGGGCAATACTCAACAACAAACACGGAGTGAGGAAGAGCTGGAAGCAGAAGGTCAACCGTCAGGGTAAACGACAAAAGCGGACAATAGGGCCGAGAAGGCGAAGGCCATCATATCCGAGGAAGGCCGACCCAGTGAGCGTCTCCACGTCACATCTGAAGAGATGAAAACAGCAGCATTCCGCAGATCAGACAAACACCTAAAGGGGTACGAAAGCCACGTTCATTTAGGTCAAGGTTGTAAAGAAGGGAGAGGGGGATCCCGCATTTTGGGTTTTGCCGCGACTGAGGGTTCCCGCGGGGCACCAAGAAGAATAGTGACAAAAAGGAGCGGAGGACCTGCAAGACCTATAGGGAAAAAAGAAAACAAAAGGGACGAAAAACATCCACCCGGAAAGACAATGAAAAATCTAAAAAGAGGTCAGAGATTTGCTGGAAAAAAATCAGATAATAGAATAAGTCGGACGGAAAATCACCCAAGGCCGACAATGAAAACGGCCATGACGCTATATGACATCGATGAAAAAAGTAGGACAAGAAATGGAGAACACGAAAAAAAGGGCACCTACCTGATGATCGCCAATTGGGGCGCAAGAGGTACGGGTTCCAAGCAAATCATTCACACTTAAAGCCTGGTGGCACCGACTACATTCTGGGAAGGGAAGGCGAGAGAGACAGCATACCAGTCGAAAAATCACAAACGAAACGGCGGAGGGGGAGATTCGAAGATCTGCCGCAATTCACTAGCCCGCGCAAAAGAAATGATAAATCAGGGACCGAAGAACAACAGAGAAAGAGCTCAGGGAAAAGAGGAAAATACTGGAGGGGGTCCGCCCATTAAAGGGGGAAAAAAACTGCTGGAAATCGAAAAAGAAACTTAAACCAGGCGCTCGAAATCGCTCACATTCGAGGCAAATCCCACGCAATCGATGGGATTCCGGTAAAAGAAAGGAAGGTTAAAAAAGAGGACACACTTTGGCATGGTTTGCCGCACGAAGAAATAATGTCTTCAAAAATAGGAAAACCGAGTATGCCGAATGAAGGACCGCGTTCCTTGGGGAGCTCTATTTGGGAGAGAACGCAAAGATCTATAAAAAAGGAGACGATAATCGGGGGGAGACCAAACGTTGACGTTCTGTGCGTGGGGGAAACGGGGCTGTCTCGATCACGCTGTAACTGGAGGTCAGGAGGGACGGGAGAAGCGATTTGCGGGCTTAAAGGGGCAGAGGTTACAAGACTGGTGGGAGCGCTGTGCTTAGCTCACTAAGCGAGCGGACGCCGTCGGGTCAAATGACTGACCGACGCGACTTCTCGGGGTACCGTCCAGGGATATGGGAATCCAAGAGTTGCAAAGCGGAT
>Ga0179593_1299858_pt1 | contig 14392 bp, 20 predicted proteins | sample CZODoug2_1_08_16_FD_185931 | JGI IMG/M metagenome (GOLD analysis project Ga0179593, IMG submission 185931) | Vadose zone soil fungal communities from Angelo Coast Range Reserve, California, USA - CZODoug2_1_08_16fungal (PacBio error correction) | ecosystem: Environmental > Terrestrial > Soil >...
GAAAAAAACATCTTGGGAAAAAGGAATTTTCAAACGAGGAGGCCATGATACTCCAAACCCAAGTAAAAGTAGCACTCTACCTGAGGGGAAACGTCGGTCAAGCATGCAACCATCCCAGAAGTGGCACAGCTTGAAGGAGGATACGAAAGGGAAAGAGGAAGAAAGGATGTCGAGAGGGCGGCATGGCAGTCCTTTCAGAAGGAAATGAATGACGCTCAGGAAAACGTTCTTTAGGCCGAAGGAACAGAGAAATCGAGGCTACGCTTTCCCGAGTAAAGGGGGAGAAAAAGGTCAAAGGGGGGGCCGTCCGCACGAGAAAACCCTTGCTCCGCCTTTCCTGGGGGAATGGAGAGGGGGCCATTAATGTCATTAAGGACGAATAAGGGGACTAATTAGATTGAGGCGGTGGGATAGCAGGGAGAAACAACCATCAGGAGAGGAAGGAAAGTTGCCAATGATCGCGGGTAACCGCCCGTTTTTAAAAGACTCAGGGATCTAAAAGTACGAGAAAATGATAGTTCGAGTGAGGGTCGGGGAGCAGCCTGGGGACCAGGAAAATGAAGGCCCTAACGAGCGTTCAGGGCAAGAAGAAGAAAACTCCTTTCTCAGGGGGGGGTCTATTCAGCCGCCTATACGCACAAAAGCAAGGAGGGGTGAAGTAGGGGGGAGATCGCGCGCGGAAATTCAAGGACACTTACACGGTCAAGGGGTCGGAATTTAAAAAGGATGCACCGAAAACCGCTCTTTTGGCCTGCAGCAGAGACAAAATCCTTAAAGGAAAGACGCATCCAAGAGACAAGGAGGTGGGCTGAAGGCTCAAAACCGGAAAAAAATCCGAAGGAGGGGAGGTGACAAAAAAGTTGAAAGTCACGCAGTATAAAGTGACCCTGGATTTGAGGAGGGCTCCGGCGAAAGGACAAATGCGAAGGGAGGGGGAATTGTGTGGAAGGTGGGGGAAAAAAGTGATGGTGGCGAAAGGAGCGACTGCATCCTGAGGGGGGGGGAACAAAAAAGGAGCTGATGGATTATTCTCAATCGTATAAGCTCCGACGACACATTCAAAGGCCTCTTAACCCCCTAGCACGACCTAAAAAACACAAAACGGAAGACGGAAGCTTTCTCGTCTTAGGAACCCTGATACTTTCGGGGGGGTAAAAAAGATTCTGTGTCGAAAGCGTGACTATTACCAATAACTCTGAGGCAGTTCAAGAAGAAGATGAACGTCAGAGAGAGAAAGGTAACGCGGATGTTATGTCTCACGCATTTGGTGGTTTGGGTTGGTTTTGTGTTGTTGTTTTTGTGGTTGTGGTTAGGTTTTGTTTTGTTTTGTTTTTTTTTTTTTTTTTTTTTTTTGTGTTGTGTCGTGTTGTTTTGTTATTTGTTTTGGTTTGTTTTTTGGTTTGGGAGCCGATGTGGTAAGACTGAACGGAGAAGGGTTGTTTATCGAGGGGGAGAAGGGAGGGGTAATTGGGGAAGAGGGCTGCGATGGTGCGAGAAAAGAAGGGCCCAGTGGGGAAAATGTAAAAAGGGCCGAACCGTGAGGGGGACAAAACGGTGTCGATCTGTTCAAAAGACGGGCCTGGTCCTCCTCAGGTCAAGCGCGGAAAAAGGGGGGGAGCTTCGAAGGGGAAGTCGAGTCGTCGTAAGGAAGAAGGAAAAAAGGAGGAGGTGCCGAAAGCGCCAGGATGCATGGAAAAAGGGGGCGGTTCGTGGGAAAAAGGGTCAGAAATGCTCGATCATCCGATCATCATCAGGGAAGGAGGTCTGGAAAGAGGGGTTTCTCTATACCGAAGAGGAGCGCAAGCTTATTATGGGGAGGGGCGATGGGGTTGGAAGACCGAAGAGGGAAAAGAAGGAAGCGGTGAATTAATCATCAGGCAAAAAAGATGGAAAAACTGGGGGGACAAGTACTTTTCAGGGAAAAACACATGACAAGCTTCTTACTGGCGATGGAATGGCGATGGAGGGTAGGAGAGGAAGAGCCGAGGCGGGGGGCGCAGGAATTGGAAGGAACAAACGGAGGATTTACTCCTCAGAAGGAGAGGAGTGTTCAAAAGAAGTGAGCCCAGTGTCAACCGGATAGTCCTAGGGCGAAAGAATCCAAGGGTTACTATCAAGGAGCGAAAGGAAAAACGCGAAGCGGGAGTCTTGCGCGAGAGGTACCGGCGCAAGTTGAAAATTTGACGGTCCCACGCATAAAGGACGTGGATGGGCCGGGAAAATCTTCTATCTTATGAGAGCAGTCGCGGCTGAAGGGGTGCCCAGCCGGAAAGAAAGGAAAGAAGTGGAGCAAGATCCATAAGGGCTAAAAATTCATAAACGGAAGGTGCCGAGCTTGTGGGAGTTTTAAAAAATAATCGCTGTTGGGGGAAAGCTAGCAGCCGGAAGGAAAGGGATGAAAAAGTGATCGCGAATCAGAGTACGGAGGACAAGCCGGGGGTCAGACTATTACCGGAAGAACTGTCTCAGAAAAAGGAAGAGGGAAGGAGGCAGGATCAACGAAGGTCGCAAACCGGGGGGGAACACTACTACAACGTGGAGGCTTCGGGGGACTTTGTGTGGGCCTACGTCAAAAATGGGGACAATTTCGAGAAAGCTAACAACTCTCCGAGCGGAGCCTGCATCACCAAGTGGGAAAAGGAGAAGAAGGGAAGATATGGCCGCAAAGGGGAACGCGTCCACGTTGCAAGGATTCGCAATTTTGTTGGGACGGACGTTCTCGCGACGGGCACGTCGGAAGGAGCCTGAAGAAGAGGGGAGCTGGGGACGAACAAAGAGGGGGACGTTCGGGAGAAAAGAAAAACTCTATCTATGACGAGACGGGTTTTGGAAAGGGAGTCCGACTGGGGTGGTTCGGTCTCGAAAGGAAAAGAAAAGCAACGCTTCGCGAAAGAATAGAGGAAATTTAAAAATATTGGGAAGTCGCTCCAATTTAGGACCATGTATGGTTCAGAGTACACGGACGCTCGATGTCAACGAGGGGCCATGAAACAGGGGGGAAACGTGGGGAATCAATAAGAAAGGGAGAAAAAGTGGGGCTGGGGGCCGACCTGTTTTCATAAGAACCTCAGAGGAGAAGTCGCAGCGCCGTCCTGGGAGGACGAAAGAAAAAAAAAGAAGAAGCGGATGGCGTCAGAAATGGGGGGGGGAGGGGTTCCAGCGGGAGAATGCGATCAAAAGAGCGATGGAGAAAGTTCAAAGAGATTGAAAAAAAAGCGCTTTGTCCTTGAACAACATGACTGAGTTCTACTCCAAAAAAAAAAGCGAAAGTTCCAGATAGGCTCTGAAACAAATCCTTTCTAAAGGGAGAAGGGAATTGCGCTTTCCGAAAATGGCCGAAGGAGACTCCTAAGGAAGAGGCGGGGAGTACAGCATACTATGGGCTTGAACAATGAACTACCTTAACGCCGCAGAAAGTAAATCTGGGGAGGGGGAGAAAGCATCTCCCTGCTGCGGGGGAAGGGGGGGGAAAAACGTGAGGGAGAGGTTGAGGCTGTCCTGAAAAACCGGGGTAGAAAGTCAATCAAAAAAATACGACACCTCCTGAGAGGTGGAGAAGTTGGGGGTTTGGGGGGGACGAGAGGAACTTCAGCAAACAGGTACCTACCGTTCCTCTCCAACAAACACGTCGGGACTTGAGAATACTGGCGCGGACTGTTTTTGGCGAAAAAAGGAACTTGAAAATAAAAACAAAATCACGCGACCGCAGGGGTGGGAGGGGGAAGGGGATTGGTCCTTCGACGCAAGGGAATGAACACCGAAGAGAAACCTGAACGGGGAAAAAGACCATAAGACCTCGGAACCAGACCCGAACAAGGACTAAGATTATGGTCGGAAATGACGACTGACGCCCCTCCTCGGGAGGTAGAACAGACTCGAGGAGGAGGAGAGCGAGTCCATGGATAGGGGGAAAAGCATTCTGGCTTAGGTTTCAGGGGGAGACTGAGGAAAAGGATTTCCTCCACATCAAAAATTGGGTGGAAAGTACCAGAGCTGTGGAGGCTTCTGAAGAGAAAAAGGGGCGCCACAATAGAGAGGTTGGGGAATCAATCAGGGGAAAGCGAGGAACCAAAAAAGGTAGGTCCCTCCTGCGGCAGGATGCATACTCAAAGGCCTGATAGGGAGAAGGGAAGAATGATCTTGGAGAAAAGAAGGTCCCCCACTTCTGTATTGATGTAGGGAGATTGTGAAACGGAAAAAAGCGGTTACATGTGAAGTGAATGAAGCTGGGAGTACCTGGTTATAGAACGCATCAGAAAAAATATTGTTGGGAGAGGGTCCAAAAAAATGGGTCTGAGGTGTAAGAGCGGATTTTTATTCCTGGGAGAAAGAAACATATCACTCCTTCAAAGAGACTTAGTACTCTGAGAGAGGGGAGAGAACAAAGGGGAAAAGCATGTTTCTCGCGCTCAGAGCAATTAACATGATAAAAATAGGCAAAAATTATCTGAAATAACTTCAAAAGAACTCCGGAAAACTGGGAACAGCCGACGAGAAAGGGAAAAGGACAATATAGTCCATTATAGATTCCTCGTTATTCTGAGGGAGATCACTTCGGCGGCCTTATGGGGCTAAAAATTGCCGGGAACCCCACGCAGGGAAGCAGAAACGGTTCGGCTTAGGAGGGGGGGCGTCTCATACCATGAACACTCGGCAACGAAGGAAGAGGCTGTCTGAGAAAGGGAGAGGGGCGGAAATAAAAAGAATTTCCTACCGAAGATCGATAAAGCATTACAGGTCCTACGAGCTTATCGGGACACCATCCAAAGGAGTTGAAAAAACAGAAGGGGGGACCGTGCAATGTGAAGGGGGTGAAAGGAGGGGTATCCCTGAGAGCGTGGCAATCAGGAGGGACTCATGAGGGAAGGCACAGAGGCACAGATACTAATCGCATATCCTCTTGTAAACCGTCGCATCAAAGGAGTTCAGGGAGGATGGCAGGGCGGGGGGGGGAAGAAAGAAAACTTGTATTGACAAAGGCATAAGCACTGAAAAGGGAAAAGCGATTCCGAGCTTTTTGCCCAATCAGGGACGAGGGATAGAAAAGTTGGGGGGTCTGATTTCGGGAAAAAGCGGGACATAATAAAAAGGGACCCGGCTTAAAAAGGAGAAAAAAGCCTCGAAGGCGCGGTCGAAGAAAAAGAAGAAGTGGGTCAGGACCAAGCAGGCTAACACCGTATCTTTCTTCCAGGATCTTCCGCCACCGCGAGCCCATTCAATCTCCCAAAAGATACGCGGTTGGTAAGAGGGGGGGAGAGGGGGTGTTCAACGAAGGAAAAGAGTGGGTGACCAGATTCAGACCTCTCAAAGTCTACGTCAGGAAACGATTCACGGACTGAAGAAAAAACCATCTCGATCAACTCCTCGCTGCGGGAAATGACGGCGGCAGGTAGGGAAAACTAGAGGCCAAGAAGGGAAAGGGGGGGACCGAGTATGAAGGAGGGAGGGGCGAAGGCGCCCATTCAAACCTTAAACCCAACAGGGGGTGGAAAAGACAGACAAAACGGTTGGGGTCACGGTGTGCGCAAGCTCAAAGAGGAGGAATACATCCAACTCGCGCGCACAGGCCCCTTAGACTTTTCCCGAGAAATCGCGATGAAAAAGGGAGGAGGGGGAAAGAAAGGGCATTCAAGGAATAGCGAATGAATAACGGTAATTCGTTTTATAAAATTTGGTTGTTCAAGGTTCATAAAGCATCCTAGGATCTCTAACAAACGGCTCCTCCAAAGAGGGGAAAAAAAAGGACTGCCGGCGCCGGAGCAAAAAAACGTCGAGCGTCGTCCAAAAGATAATGAGCGAGAAGAAAGAAGTACAGTTAAAGGTAGATCTCATGGAAGAGTAGGGACGCCTAGTTTGCGGGGGTACAATCACGCTAGAAAAGAGAAAGAGGAAAAAAAAGCAAGGAGGAAATGGTTTTGTGATACTGCGCCAAGCTTCCTAGGGGAAAGGGGTTTGGGGGCGGGCGCTCATTGTTGTTCCTACTAAAAGGTGCACATTTTGGGACTGAATGGGGAGAAGGAGCGCGTGAGAAAAAGAATCCCAAGGGAAGGGGGGGGGGGGTCAAAAATTAGAAGGAGGGGGAGGAGAGGAGACTCAAGAATGACGGTTTCACAACCTTCCCAACCCAAAAACAGCACCACAGGGTACTTGAATTTCCCGACCCAGAATCGAAAAGATATCACTTTATCGCGACCAGCATCATAAGGGGAAAAAGACTTGGCCTGGCGTGGGGCCTTGAAAGAAATCGCAACCTGAGAGTGGTGGGAGTTCGTTCTTTCTTGGTTTCCAGTGAGGGTTCAAGGGAGCCCGTCACCGGATCTTTGTAAGGAAGCCGGTTGAAGACACGACTTGGACGTGAAAACCGTTCGGTAAAGCCAGACGCAATCGAGAAACATGCTTCAAAAAAAAAAGAGTTCTTGGCGTCGAGAAGGCACGGAATATAAACCCCTGAGCACGGGAGGGGGTGGGGCTAGGGGACGATGGCGGTGAGAGAATGGGGAATCATGGAACCAAGGTCCTGGACAGGTCAATGCACCACACCAAGGAAGGTCATACAGGAAGATGCAGGCCCGGAAGGGGGAGAACCGCAGAGGGAAAATTTGGAAAAACGGCGCGAATCCTCTATGAAGGCCGGGGGGCCAAGTAGGAGAACAGGAGGGAGGGTGGGATGCATTACTTGAGAGAATAATCCGGCCGCTACTAGAACTGATCTCGGGACATCCGCAAAAAAATAAATTGAAGACACGTAACCACCTTCAAGGAAGGGCTGCAAGGGGTTTTACGTGGGCGTGTGCAATAGCACCCGGGAACTGTGAAGACTGGATCTGGTGGCCAGAGGTCTGAAGAGGAGGTCGCGGAAGTGAACGAAAAGCCGGACAAAAAAGAGAATGAAGGAATGCGTGCAGGGGCAAATAGGAGATCAGTTCCGAACGAAGAAGTCGACTGAAAGGGAACTTTAGATATTTTAACTGCAAGTATTTCAAAATGGGGGGAAAATGCTTACGGGATCGAAGGGGGGGAGGGGAACAGAGTATCAAAAAACAGGGGAAAAAAGGGGGACGATTTGACGGAAAGGGGTAGGAGAAGAAAACGCGCTCTAAACTAGAGCACGCAAGGGTAGAGCAAAACCACACGAGAAGGAGGAAAAATGATATAGTAAGAGTTATGCCTGTTTCGGAAGATCGGGCCCGGAAAAGCCTCACTGAAAGGGTCAAACGAAGATGAAAATGCAAACTCCGTCTGTCAGCTGCAAAGGCCGCAGCTGGGTAAAATCTTGAAGGAGAAAATATACGCAATGTGAAAGTAAAGAGGGAAAAGATTCGTTCGGGGGGGGGGGGAAGAAAGCATTCGACAATGACCGGCATGCCCTGCATGCGCGTCGTACCCCTCTTCTGACGGGAATCTTCCGAAGGAGGCGGGCCGAAGGAGGGGGGGAAAGCGCCGTCGTGGAGAAGGTCACGGGTGAGAGGAACACCGAAAGCACCCTTTATTCAAACCCCACCAACAATGGGGGGGGAATCCAGAGGGGGAACATTCTGCGGTGTGGGGTCAGGTAGGGAGACTATAAGAAAGCGGTCGTACGGGAGAGAAGTGGAAATCCAACCGAAATCCCCAAAAGAAAGAGACCCAACAGAGACCCCGGAAGGAGTACAGACGTTGGACAATGATGGAAGAGGATTGAACCAAGACCTTTTTTATCAAAGCCTATGCAAACTGGGAAAATCCAGAACATGATAGGGGAGGTAAGTCATTTGCTTGTTGCATGGCTGGAAAGGAAGGGTGACCGGACATGAAGGGGAGTCTCCAAAGTGAACCGCATCCGTCAGCCAGAGAATCAAAAGAAACTTGAAAATCAAGTGTTTTCCAGATCACAGAAGAAGAAAATGCACAGGGCAAGCACGAGGGTGGGGGTGGCCTCGGGACGTTCGATTGGACTGAGGGAAAAAGGGGGCAAGCAAGGAGAAAAAGGGGCAAATTAAGGACTGCCCCGGCTTCAAGAAAAGAGAGGGTTTCCCGGAGAACGACAACATATTAAAAATAAAGGCCAGAAACGCGCGAGGCGGTGGCTGTATCAGGGGAAAACCATGCATGCCAAAAATGCAGGCTGTGGGGTGAACCTCTTCTGATTTCTCCTATAAGGGGTCTACTGGGATGTGGGGTCTCGGAGGGCTTCAATCGGAAACTTTAAAGGACAGATGACAATTTCGGTTGGATGTGTGGAAAGTTTTTTGGGGGGAAAACACGTCAGGCGCACGGGAAGATACAGCGTAATTTTGACAATTCCTAGGTTATTGCTTCGTAGGGGAAAGCGATACTCTCAAGGAGAAAAAAGGCAAATGAAGAGGAACCACCATGAAACCTCAAAAAAGGAACGGGTTCCGAATACAGTATTAGACAAAAGTTCCTACTGGGATTTTCGAGGCGTGGGAGCCAGGGCCTGGGGGGAAAAAGCAAGAGCAACGAAGGGAAATACCCTGGAAGGAGGACTACCGGAAAGGAATTATTTGAAGTCGCGAACAGGGGGGGGACGAAAAATAAATAACGGTGGTGGGGGTCTCAAAACTTGGAGCCGGCGGGGGTTTTTCCTCAGGTCTGGGATGGGTCTAGAGCAAGAAGGACCCTGGTGAAAATGGAAAAAAGTTAAGAACCGCCTTAAAACGCATGACCTTACTGAGAGATGGGGAAGGGATAAGAGCGGAAATAAAACAAAATCATACCAGTCATCGCGCGGTCGAGGACCAATAGGGCGCAAGGCCTTCGCGAGAGGGGGAGAGATGAAGACACTAAATGCGGAGGTTGCGGCCACCGGAGCCAAGGTCGCGTGAATGGTCACAAGGGGGAGGAAGGGTTTTGACATTGGGAAAGTGAGCGATACAGCCGAGACGCATCGGGGGCACGCACCTCGGAGTGGCAAAGAAATACAGTTCCGAGGAACGAGGGTTTCTCGGGTCTTTTTTGCTCAACCAATCGTGGACACGGGGGATCAGGTGGGGAGGGAGACGCAGGGAAGAGGAAAAAAATGGTTCGAGGGAAAAAGGGAGGAAAACACCATGAAACAAGAGATCTGGCGATGAAGGGTCTGAGGGAGGGGGGGAGGGACTCGAAGCGGAAAGCCCAGGGCTGGGCTAGGCGCTGTGCCAGAAAAGTAGAAGGGAGCAACTCTCTCTTACGAGGAGGGTGAGTACAAAAAGGGGGGAAGAGGGTACGGCTAGTTTGCAATCGAGTTAGAACTAATCCCATGGTTAATATCATGAAGGGGAAAAAAACTTGGAGCAGTCGAGTCGGCGTGGATCGCTCGTATGGGGTCACTTTCCTCCAGCGTACGAAGGCAAAGACCGAAAAGAAAAGAAGGGGGGGCAGGACATAGGATAAGAAAGAAGGGGAGGAAGGGTCTTCGGAAGGATTTGAAGGGGGGATGACAAGTCGAACGGAAAGTGCAGTCTACTAGAATAGGGCGACCAATCCGCAAACAGGAGGAAAAAGGAACTTGGGGGGGGAAAAATAAATTCGGATGTTAAACGAATCAATCCGGAGGCCCGTTAGGAAAGAGAGGGAATCAAAGAGGCGGAAAGGACAGAAGTGAACAGGGAAGCGATCCTGAACTCATTAAAAATCAGGGAGGAGGAAGAAAAATCACGTTACGGAGACGACAAAGCGAAAACTTAGGGGGAGGAGGCTTTGTGGGTCCACGCCACGAGACAAGGTCTGAAACGACGACCAACCCCCAAAAGGAGACGATCTAGAAAAAAAAAAGGGAATTCGCCGATGGGAAGAAGAAAAGTCCGTGCAAAGGAAGGTTGGGCACCGGGAGGAGGGTCAATGGGGGTTTTTGCGGAAAGTTATGCAAGGAGCCTCTGATGCCGGAGGGAGCTCTCTCGAGAACGACGAGGGTGCCTTTTACGGGGAGGAAGGATATCGAGGACAGAGAGGGAGGTGGGGAAGGCTCCGTCTGGGGTGGTGCTTGGGTCAACGAAGGGACGAAAAAAAAGAAGACGGGACCGCGACAAAGAAACAAAAACGAACATTTCACAAACGAGGTACCTGAGAGAAAGTTAAAGGATGGAGAGGAAGAAGGGGAGACGCTTCCCTTCATGGTCAGGACAGCGGGGGGTCCAGAAGAGAGAAAGCCTATCAAGAAGAAGGGGGGGGGACGCCAGACTGGTTGGAAGAACGCTCAGGAGAAGGAGAAAAGAAACCGGCCTTGGATGGCCTGAACGAGAAAAATAAGACCTACGGATGGCCGAAATGGTTTTGATTTTTAAACCGACGGAAATCCTATGCAGGATCAAAAAAAGCGCATGAGGGGGGGAGCATTTCCGATGAAGCCCGCAGAATCTGCTGGGGAAAGAAACCTGGGTGAGGAGGGGGAGACTCACAAGGAGGACGCGAAAATTCTCGAGGAACTGGATCAAACCAGCTTGCATGGTAAGACTCAGTGGAACTTGGAACGACGAACGCGCGCGCCAAAAGGTGCAGTAGGATCGAAGGGAAGAACTAGAGGGGAGGAGAGGAGGGCGTCTAGAAAAAAAGCACTCCGCAACGACTTTAGACGGGGGAGGGGGGAGATCATACGAACGCTTTCGGGGAAGGGTTGAACCAGAGAACTGGGGAGGGGCTTACGATTACTCTGGGCGAGGCAAAAATAACCTAAAAAAAACGACCCACTGAGGGGGGGCGCAGGGATGTGTTGGAAGGAGGGGAAAAAATGGGCCGGCTCAAAAAACAAGAAATCATCATAAAAAAAAAAACCAACTTATTATTAGGAAAAGAAACCTGGCGGCGTAACCTGTGGTTGCAGAAGGGGGCCCTGTCGACCTAGTTCAAAAATGAACTTCTCCACGCATTTGAGGTTTTCGGTAGGGATTGAAGTGAGAAAACCGTCAGAAGCCGGAAAGGAGACCTGACCAAGAAAGAAGAGGTAGATCTCAGAAACAGAATACGAAAGTAGGGCGGCTGGATTCGGAAAGTCCTAGCTGAAAAACCAAAGCCTGTATATTTGAAGGGGAACGCCGACGCGAAAGTGAGAGTCGCGCGCAAACATGCTGTCGAAAAGAGGCATGAGGTATTCCACTCGCAACTTGTGTCAGGCAAGATAGAAAAAGAAGTGAGCGTGTGAGGAAGGTGGAGTAGAAATAAACATCATGGGAACAAAATCGCGGCGTGGAAACGGAAATCGTAAAAAGGAGGAAAGCAGACGATCTTTTTTTGAGCAAAGACGGGGGGAGTTAAAGTTACGAGAAAGCGCAAAAAAGGGCTGGGGCCTTGGAGGAGGATTTGTGGTACGTACAACTCGTGAGTCCCCTAAAGTCCGTCTGGAGAATGGGAGAGGGGATCCGTTCAGCGAAGAAAGGTCAGAAATCCACACTATTAATTGTATGACAGGTGAGCGAAAAATTATCGCCCACTCTTTGTGAACTTGAGTGAAGGTTAAGGGGGCCCTCGAAGACGAAGTTGGGTCGCGATCAAAAAAATTTAGAAAAAAGTGTTTGGGGAGCAGGGGTCCCCTACGGATGGAAAATGTGAGAGTATATGTGTCTCTACAATCAGGCTTGGGGGTAACGGAGGCAAAACACCCAGAAACAGGATGAACGGCCAAAGAGAGAGGAGGACACTGCGAGGTACCGCTATATCGTCAAAAAAAACGAAAGAATCACTTAAAGAAGAGGTCGAGCTAGACAGCTAACTGCAGTATCACGGAAAGGAATACTGCTAAAGCATAATCCAACTTGCCGCCTGAAAGGTGTCAAAGGCAATCGGGGTGCAAGTCAATATAGTGGGAAAGGGTGCGAATAAGAGGGAGTCGGAGAAAAGAGGGAGAGATGTCGTATTTCCACTCTAAAATGGGGAAAGAGGTGGAGTGCTTAAAAAACAAACGAAACGGGTCGTACGGCTCGGGTTCAGAAGCGCTATAAGGCTCTGGAGACGGCCTCTTGCTTTATGAGAAGGAGAGAGGAGAGGAAAACGAAATCCGACGGAAGAATGCTCTACTCCTGACATAGGAAAAACAACCATACACTTCAGAGGCTACGGGGGAAACACCATCGATGGGGGAAAAAGTCAAGGAATTTCATCCGGCAAGGCCTTTGGGAGGTAGGGGGGAATGGAAAAGAGTATCTTCTAGTCAATCAGGGGATTTATCTGTCATGGGCAAGGACCTTCAGTGAATGAAGGAAGGGCGTCTCTTCAAAGAGCCTATGGGAATGAAAAAAAAGGGAAAACCCAGTTCTTGCAGGAGGGGATAGAAATAATTGGGGCACGGACATCTAGAGAGAAAGAGGAGATTACGACGGTGCCCGGGCGGACGAATTTATATAGGGGTCAAAAAAGAGGGGGGTTGGGAAGAGAGAACCTAATCACTGGGAAAAAAAGGGAGGACAATGTTGCAAAAAGAATCTATGGAGAGGGTCAGAAAGAACAGGTTGGATGCAACGCGCCTGCCCAAAACGCAAAAAGGGTCCTAGGAGGCGAGGGGAGTCCCCTCCCCGAAGAAAAGTCCAGGGCCATCATGACGAGGGGGAGGGGGGTTTTCGAAGGGGTCGACCATCGAATCTGGGGGGGAAAGATAGTGAGCCAGGTCCCAATCAACCTGGTCGAGTCAAGGATTCGTCTTAAGAACACCCACGAGGAAGAAAACTCCAGAGGTCATGAAGCGGCCGCGGGATAATATAAAAGAAGGGGCACTAGACTGCACGTGAGATGAGCTCATTATCGCAGTCAGCCAAGGGAACAACCGGCAACAGAACCAGCCCGGGGGTTAACATGAAACGCGGAAAACCTTTGGGGTAAAGGGGGAGAAATCGGTCTGAGTCCTAAGAAGGAAAGCTCGGCCCGGCCCCGGCGTCAGATGCAATAGAAAGCGTTACGATTGAAAGGCTGGGTAGCATGTGAAGATAGCCATGAAATAGGGAGGGAAGTTGAAAGTAACGGGTGAAGGTCGGTGGGAGCCTTGTTAACTGGGGCAAAAATCTTGCACGAGATCTCGACACATCTAAAGGAAAAAAAATTAAAGTAAGAAGGGGGAAAAGATAAAATAAACAAGATTGGAAAGAGTCGTTCCATCGCCAGAGCAAAAGTAAAATGCAGGAAAAAGGGGCCATTTATTCGAGAGATCAGTAGGAGTCGGGAACTTGGAGCTCGAATTTTCAACTTTCAAAAACTGAGACCTGCCAGCGAAAAAAGCCAGGGAAAGGGAAATGTGGTTGGTTGGGCGAATACTGCGAAGCGGAGAGTTAAAAAAAGGGTGGAGGAAGTGCTCATGGGGGGGGGGGGGACCTCATCATTGGGCCTTTGTGTCAGGCATGCAGGAGGAGCTCTTGGCGAAAAGACAGAAAAGGTAGTTTGGTCCAAAGGGTGAGGGAGGGGGATTCGCGCGAGACGACAATGACGGTTTTGAAAACAGAAAAGAAACACTCCACCCCTGCAACGCCTTCAGGGAAAACGCACTGGAAAGAGCCGCACAGCCGAGGGAGAGGTATAGGGGGAGGAAAAAATAAGATTGGAAACAGGACTTTAGGATTTGGAAGGAGAAAAAAGCAAAGGAGCTGTCTATGAGGCTCTTGGCTTCATTATTGGGGGGGGAGGGAGGCAGGGAAAAATAGGGTGGAGGGGGGGGATAATGTTGTCATAAAGAAAATGGTAAAAGTGAGACCCGCTACAGTTAGCTCCCATAATAGGAGGGAACGGAAACAAAACGATTCTTGGGAAGGGCTAATAGTCAAAAGGGCTGGGGGAAAGACCTGAAAACCGGGAGTTATGAATGGCTAGAGGAGGTCCTTAGCTCCTGTCCTGCAAGGGGGATTCAACACTGTACCGAGGCAACACGCACATGGAAGAAGACATGATCATGGAGACTGAAATACGGGCCTCAGCGGGTTGAAAACGGGCGGAATACTCCCGCTCGTGAATGCATGGAAGAAGGGAGGCCATCCGTAGGAGGGTGGGGCATGCCATTCAAAATCGAAAGTAACCATCAGGGGGAAAAGGGGGGGAGGCCTTAGGACTAGCCTCAACAAAAGCGAAGTGTTCAAGTCTCAGGATCTTCAATGGAGGACCTAAAGGTTTGGTGCGCGGGGCGGACATGAGACCAGTTTGTAAAGATGTAATTACAGAAAAGTGAGAGGTTAGGGCGTTCGCCAAGATGTAGGACTTCACAATGGAAACAAAAAAAACCGCAGGGGACGGGGATCTTCATGGAGGATTCGGCATGCGGCCATGCGGAATCGTGTCAGGAAAGGGAGGGGAGGGATGACGGCCTGCGTAGGAGAGGAAAAAAAAGACTGTTTTCAAAATGCTGCGGGATCGGGGATGGATTGAAAATGAATATCCAAAAAAGTACTTCGATTTTACAAGGGAGGAGAGTGATCATGAATCGAACTAAACCTGAAGACAAGCT
>Ga0179593_1452985_pt1 | contig 14392 bp, 15 predicted proteins | sample CZODoug2_1_08_16_FD_185931 | JGI IMG/M metagenome (GOLD analysis project Ga0179593, IMG submission 185931) | Vadose zone soil fungal communities from Angelo Coast Range Reserve, California, USA - CZODoug2_1_08_16fungal (PacBio error correction) | ecosystem: Environmental > Terrestrial > Soil >...
ATTTCTAGCGCGCCCAACAGGGGTCAGTGGAACGGCGATCGAAAAGGGTATCTCGCGACGAGACGGGACCAGCGAGGATCAGGGTCAGTGACAAACGACATCTTAATAAGGTCGGCTCCACTTTATTTTCCGTCGTTGTACAAAGGGAGGAAGAACAAAGGGAAAGGAATGCCATTTACACTGCGAAAGGGGACCCCATCAGAGGGGAAAATTGAATACTCTACTGCAAGGGGGGCAATCTGCAGCTCACGAAGGCAGCGATAATAGAACTGGCCGTGGTCACTTCACAACGTGAGAGGGGAACGTCCCCATCAGAAATGACATCCGAGGTTAGGAGAGGCAAAAGCACCGTCTTTCAAGTTCGGCGGGGACTCCTGAATAGGACGGCGATCGAAATCTGACCCTACACCGCCACCTCTCTCAGGGGGGGAAATGAGAAGGCCATCAGCGTCTCGAAAGGGCCTTACTCTCAAAAGAAAAAACCTTTAAATTCCCAATTCGCCTTATGGAAATCTGAAAAGTAAAGTGCATGCAACGCCAGCGATACGTCTGTTCATTCCTACTGCTGATACGAGACAGAAATAGTGAATCCGTGTATATCAGGGCCGGCGTCAGGGAAGGCGAGTGAGGCATCGGAGACAAGGGTTCAAAGACGAGTAGAGGAGCATCTCACGAGAAGTGAGGTCTTTCGAAAAGTGGAGAGCAAAGGATCATCAAAGGAGTTACCGCTTGCCATGCAGGGACAGGTTAGACTTCACGCGAAAAAAAAACATCGAGAAGGGCCACGGCCTCATCCACGAAGGGAAGGTAAAGGCGGAGGAAATTCCATTTCGGAGGGAAAGGAGATATGGTTAATTTTCGCGATCCAGGGCAGGATGTGGGGACAGGACGTGTGTCTTCTGGCTGAGGACAAGGAGGGGTCAGGCAAGTGAATCACTCCACACACCTTGGATGAGTAAAAGGCAAGTTTATGGCCACGGGGGGGAGGACTAAACCACAGGAGTCGAGTCCGTGCTAAAACAATGGGCCCCTCTGCGAGAGGGCCGCTAAAGAAGGGGATCAGGGGGAGGCAACCCCGATATGGGCAAGAACTGACTACGGCGAAGATGGCCAAGGGAAAAGCTTCTCAACCCATATCCAACTTGACACTTTCTAGCCGGAGGAAGAATTTCTAGGAGGAAAAAACTACAAAAAGAAAGAACTTCGCTATCGAGGAAGAGGCAGCAACCGGCAGAGCCGAATCGGACGACCTTCGCGAGTATAAAACCCTCAGAAAAAGGAAGGTTGCCTTGCGGAGAGGGTGAGTAAGAAAACCGCGGGGAGAGCTGCCGACCACGTGCAGGCTTGGTCGGGCAAGAGGCTGTGGCCACTGCTCGCGCTTGTCGAGCCAAATCTGAGGCCATCTAAGGAGACAGGCACTTCACCGAGTGTGGCTATCGGCTTCAAGAGGGGGGGGGGGAGAAAATAGCATACCAAAGATGTGGACCCCTCATGGAGCACCAAAAAGCTGAAGAAGACGCCTGAGCATAGAAAGCTTAACGATCGGGGAAAACCTGGCGGAGGGGGAAGATAGGGCAACTCTCCCAGATCACTGGGCGAGCCGTGACTACTTTCTAGCACACTCATGGAGGAGAGCACTCGCGCGGGAGCAACGCGGGAGATCGGGCGGGGAAGGAGGGGATCTTTTAAGCGCAGAACGAGAAAGGTCATAGGAAACAAAAAAGAGACGAATCTTGACGGAATATTGTAGGGAAAAAATAAAAGGGAATCCCACAGTGGAGGGCCACGGTGTGAGGGGGGGTGGCTTTTTTCCTAGAAGCCTCATCCGACGTGACCGCAAAAGGGTCATAACAAGGCGACGAGATTTCTTCGTGCTAAATCGCACGGGAAAAGCTAAAAACCGGCGTCTACAAAGTCCAAAAATAGCGGCTTAGGTCTGGGGGGGGGGGCCTGAGGAGGGGGAGGAAGGTAAATGATGGACGACATGTTTCTATCACAACGATGTTCCTAAGAACGGGGACCACTAACTAGGAAAATATCGCCCTAAAAGGGGTTTCTGCGCGCACGCTGGAAGCTCTCTCTCGCGCGTGCTTAGCTGGGCGCGGGGACTGACGGGGGAGTTTGCTGCACAGTACCTAAAAGAGGGTGAGGGGGGAAAGGCGTCAAATAGATCGTGGGCCTCCTGCCAGGTTCAACAGGCTATTCGGCCGCCCAAGGCCGAAAAGTGAACAAGCAAGAGATCGTAACCAGATCGCTCAATCCCCTCCGTTGGGTTCTGAGGAGGAGGGGTAGTTCTGACGAAGCGGCGTGATATGAAGAACCACTTCGAGATCGGAAAACCATCCTGTCGCTTGATCAGCCGCGCCTCGAAAGAAGATCTTTCGTACACAGTGGAAAGAGGTACTTGAGCGAAGTGATCTAGGTGGCCGATTCAGGATAAGGCTGCTGCAACTGACCTCGGGGAGAGAAAAAAGAAACCCGAAAAGAATCCGACGATAAAGGGGTCCTCTTCTTTCTCACGGGAAAGTCGATCGGCGTGGACTCGAAAAGAGGCGCTCGGGTAAGGGGTTTTACCTGAGAACGATAATAGACGAGAAACCACTCCTCGAACCGTTGCCTCGGAGTGCGCTATAGCCAAACAAGAGGCTCGCACTCAAGACCAAGACTCAAATTACCTAAGGGCACCTGTCTATACTGACGCGCAAGACAAATTAAGCGGGGGGTAATGCGGGCGGGTGGCGTTCTGGAAGAAGTGGAGTGTCATTAGGGGGAGAGAAAGAGTGCTCTGTCGCTCGTCCCTTCTACTGGGCGCACGGCTGTCCGGACAACAAAAGGGACGCGCTGAGGTGGTCGTTCCTTCAGAGGTCTGGGGCAGACAGCTCAGGGGATCGGGGACGGAACTTGATCATTCGATACGCGCAGAGGCTGGGGGGTGTACCACGAAGGAGGGGGAAAGATCCTCAAAAAAGTCGAACGCTGGGGAAAGGGCTCTTGTCCACCTGCCCTCGACTCAAAACGAAGCAGCAAGGCAAACGTCCTGCGAAGAACGTCGGCTATCTCCGGTGGTCAGAAAAAGAACCGAGGAGGGGCAGCCTGAGGAGGGTCTAGAAAGTTGCATCAGTAAAGGACGGGGATGGTAACCAAGGCTGCTCACGAAGCGCGGTAGCGACAGAAAGGGAGAAGGCATCGAAAAGGGTGTGGCTCCTACTAGGGAGAAGAGCCTGGTGGGGGAAAGGATAGCGGTCGCGGCGGCGCTCTGTTGCGCGGCGGTGCGACACGGCCGGCGTATGGTTGTAGCAGGAGGAGAGTCTTCCGGAGAAAGAGTTAACCCGTGGAGTCCGGTTTGCCCTAAGCTCGCGCTTCGCGACCCTGCGGAACAAACACGGCTCCGCCGCACGAAAAAACACCTTCTTCCTGAAAGCGCGAGAAGAGAGGAACGGCATGGGGGCCTCCTCCTCCGGAAGACTCAGCCCCCTTTTTTTCCCCAAAACGGGAGGGGCATTAGGAACAGAAAGCACTGGCTATACAGCCGCGTACGTGGACAGTTGAGCTGACCTCTAGGAGGAATAAGAGAGGGCAGGAAGCTGTACTCCATGTACAAGATCTCTCAACACAAAAAGGGGAGAAAATAAGATGGGGAGAGGGGTATGGAGCAGCGGCCGGAAAAATATATCCTCTCTGAGGAAGAAAAAGGAGCCTCTCTCGAAGACTAGATCACGTGCCACGACCTGATCACATACGTTTTGTGGGAACCCATTTTGGTCAGAGCTCGGGGAGCGGCGGGGAGAAGGACACCAAGGAGATGAGGGGTCCTAGAGTCGAGAAGGAGAGAGGGAAGGAATGGATGGGGGGAGAGAGACGGAGACTTCTTCCTTGTGTACCTCATTAGGGGCGGCCGATCACTTTCGTTCCCATATGATAAAAAGAGTCGAACTCGGCAGGTACGAAATCCTCCGTCGCAACCAGCGCGGGGCCCGTTGCGGAAAGAAGCTTGATAAGGCCGAGACATCTCTAGCCTTGAGACCGGCCTCTACCTCTCGGCTAGCCAAAACATGTGTATAAAAGAGGAACGGAGGACGGCGCGCCCGCAGAAAAATATTCATCTTGAAAAAGGCCGCTGAAGCGAGCAGAACAAGGAGAACAACTCGAGCCAGGAGCCCGCTTTTATTACCACCTCGCAGACGCAATCGCTTTCGGATGGGGGGACCACACAAACCAACCCCAACCACCCAAAAGGGGGCGACTCGCAGAGGGAAACGGGCGTCAGGAGAGCGCGAGGGGTACAGCACGCCCGCAGCCACTCGTTCAGAAATCCACTCCCTGGGAGGACAACAAAGACGTGGAGACGCGGGGGAGAAGTGACAAGAGACATGCGCTTCTAAACGCGACTCGAGTCATTAAATACCCGACCTAGAGCGGGGGATGTACTCAATAGGGAGCGCGGACGTCGGCGAGGGCGAGTGACGACCTCGGAGAAAATGCGCCAGAGCTTTCACAGACACTTAGGGGGGACAGCTGCAAAACAAAAAGGGAGAACGAATGACGCGCTCGTCTATCGAGGCGAAAGAAAGATAGCCAGTGCGCAACAATGGCAGGAATGATCGGGACGCTAATCCTTTTTCTGTCCTCGAGCAGCAAAAAGAAGGAAAGACGCCCAATTTGAGGGGAGTGGCGGGAGAAGTTAGCGTTTGAGGGGGACCACGTCACAAAAGGGCGCCTCGACGCGCAAAACCACTAAGATCGTTAGTGGTCGAGCACCAAGAGGAAGAAGAGCCAAAGAGGAGATCGGCGATGAAGGAGGGTGAGTTTCGAAACTCGGACGGGAAGCATGAGATCTTAAATCTCACTGAACGCGCCCTCCATCGTCAGCACGAAGACTGCAGTAGGAGGTGCTAAATTATTACGTGCACGCCAGATGGGGGAAATCGATATCTCTTTTTCTCTTGGCGCGTATCACGAAAGAGGAGGAGGCAATGGAGAGAAGGGAAAAACCAGGGAAGGGGTTATCTCAGCTATCAAGAATGCTTCACTCTTCAGGGCCAAACGGCTGTATGGAATCAGGCGGCCATCTCGGGGGACACGAAGTTCCTCAACCTTGTCGGGAGGGGTCTTGGCATCACATCTCCACCCTGGGGAAGAGAGACAGTACTGAAAAGGAGAGAGATGCCTCAGTCGATCATCCACGCATGCGGGGCGAGACTATGTAGGTCCAAGTCGTCCAGAAATTAAGTCCGAAATTGAAACATGGCTGACCAAAAGTCGTCAGAAAAGAAGCCCAAGAGCGGAGTGGCGCGATAACGTGAATACTACGGTGGGAGGGTCCGGCAGCTAAAGGGTTGAGGCCCGAAGAAAGACTCTACTGTAGGACGGGGTTCGAGGAAAGGGAAAGAAGCTGGGGAACGGGTCGGATGCCGAGGGACGGCCCCACAAGCCACCAGAGTTAACCGAGGGTTTCTTGTCCAAGGCCTCGTTCGTAAAAGCATCCTAAGAGGCCTGAAGTGTGGCTCTCTACCGGTTCAGGACCATGGACACGAAGAATCTCCTCTGCCGAGGTGGAAAGAGCCGGCCCGGCCCAGAATCGCGCGAGGATCTCCTCTCATCTGAGTGCACGAGAGGAGGGGGGAAGCCTCTCAGGGAGGGAGAGATGATCAACACAACCAAAACGACGGCATGTTGTGGACAGGCCGAAAAAAGGCCACCTGTAGGCGGACGAGGTCGAGAAAAATGCGGTCTTGACGTGAACCAACGGCGTGAGGCTTCATGTTCTCAGAAAAAGAACAAGGGGGGGTCCAAAAATCGGTGGGGCGCGTTCTCCGGAGGGTGACCATCGGAGAGGGCGCGCGGAAGGGGGCTCGACGTGGAAACGTATGACGGTCGCCGGGTGAACAGGCGCGCAACAGGTTGGGGGATGATCTAGAAAGAACATACTCCTCACGTACCTTATTCGAAGGGAGAGAGGATCAAAGATCGAGGGGAAGAAGGAGTTCAACCCTGAAGCCGGGCCGCGCAAGAAATGCGATGTAGGAACGGGGAAAAAAGGTGGAAGCCGCGCGCCGTACGGGAACATTTCTGAGAAGGCGTGCACGGGGGATCTTTTTACACAGAGAAGTGAGCGACCAGAAAGGGATCCGGTATGGGGGAGCTCTCGGGTTGAGGCCGAAAGGGCAGCAACTGATCGCACCGCTTGATCTGGCCGACTCGTACGGGCCGAAAAGAATGAGAAGGGGGGGGGGGGGGGGAGCGCCGGTCCTCCCCCCGCTGAGAAATGAGGCGGATGAGTTCCCTAAGGGCAGAGTTGGGGATCGGGAACACCGAAATGCACTAAAGGACCCAAAAGTCCTGCTAACAGAACACGGGCCTCGAGAAAAAAAGCCTGTCGAATAGGCCTGAAAGAGCTCTTAACAGGCCGGTAGAGATAAGTCCCATCAATATGAACCCGGCGTGCTGAAGGGATTGGCCACGTTATCGGAGCGGGGCAGCCGGTATAATCAAAAAGCAAGGAAGGCGCCTTAACGACCATGAGGAGGCTCATCTGGGTCGCCCTACAGCAACTTCTCGTAGGGCAGAACTCGCCAGGCAATCTTTGGCATATTATTATCTACCAAGACCGGAGGACGATACGCAGGAAAAGGGTCAGTATCTCGTCACGGGTCGAATTCCTTACAACGTCAGCGACGAAAAAAGGTGTCCATGCACTCCTTCCTTAAAAAAACATTCGGGTCAGGATATGGGAAGAAACTTTGTTTTTCGAGCTAAAAAGGCGTAGGAGGGAATGATTCCAGGAAGGAGGGGTGTCTTTTGATTCTCTCTGACGTTTTCGGAATGTCAAACCAAATTTTGCCTCGAGGCTGTGACGACGGAGCGACGGGATTGTGGCTGGGAGGGGGGGATTCCACATCCAATTATGAAAGATTAGGAATAATTAAGAGGGGAAGAGAGGAAATTTTGCGAGTACCAGTCGAGCGGAATCACTTGGGGTGCGGGGCGGAAAAAATAGTGTCCAGCATGTGTTCCTTTCCAGGGGTGGGGGGTCGGTTCACTTTTTAACCCGCAAAATAGAGACAGGAACTATTCCCAAAAGGGGGGAAGAAGACAACCCCTGATCTTTTAGCCGGAAAACTCGGTGCAAGGAAAGTGGCGAATTCGCCTCGCGTACCATGACAGGGGTTGGCTCTCGAAAGAGATCAGCAACAAAAAAAAATTATTAATTATAGAAGAGGAGGGGCAGCGCGAATTGGTGGGGGAAGGGAGGAGGGGGAGATACACCTTGATTATTCTTCAAAAAACAGCGTGCGCTGAGGCCGGACCCACGATCAGGGATTTATTGGCGGTTGAGGGCTCGTTGGGAGGTTGGGGGCAAAGGTAAACGAGGGGAAAACGCCCAGGGAAAAGGGGAAAAAATGCAAATCCCTATCGAGAAATTGACCCTCGTACTGGGCAAACTTTAGATATTCCCTTTTGAAGAGAGGGGAAGCGGGAACCTCTAATTAGAAGAAGTAGACGAAGAGTAGAAGTTCACTTCGTTGCACCTTCCATCTCAAACGACATGCCGCTCGCGGGGAGACTCAAGGACCCTACGCTAGGCAAAGGTGGAGGCGAAACCAGATCATTGAAAAGGATAGGGGAAGAAAGATAACAAGAAAAACGGCCACCGATCGACAAACAAACCCTCCTAGCAATTACTAAGGAAAACGCCCAACGTGATTCCATAGATATCCACTCAATTTCGGTTCAGGAGAGTGAAGCACGTCGAGAAAGCATGGTCAAAGACTTCCTGAGAAGGTCTGACTAGATCGGGTCGACCGGCCTTAACTCATGCGGTGGCTGAAGGAACCTGAAGAGTTAAGATGACCAGAGTGGGGAGCAGAGAAGCATTCTGTCTGTAATCAAGGGCGCGCTGCGGCATCCATTGCGGGGGGAACTCGCCATGCAGTGACAAGTGATAAGAGAACAAAATCCTATTAAGTGGGGGGGGGGGGGGGGGGGTTTCATTGCCGGAAAACAGAGGTTTAAAGAGGCACTAGACTAATACAGCTGTTCGCTATGAAGGGTGAATTTTCGCAAATGTTTTGCCATTGGGAGGAGGTTTATTCATGTGGGGGCGGTCGCCGTAAAGGGACGGTGGGTTAAGTTTCAAAAATTAAAAAGTGCTTCGGAGTGTTCTTCCCAAAAAGGGGGCTCCGTAAAAATGTTGAAGAACTAATACCACCACAAGAGTCGACTTGTTCACTAGGGGAAGGGGGTCTAGGAAAGAGGCCGTTCGAACAATAATTTGGTAAATGCAGTTCGGGATCAAAACGACGAGATGGGATCCTTCTACCGGGACAATTCTGGAACATAGGTCGGAGATTCAAAAAAAGATACACGCGAATTCAGAGAAAGGGAGGCAGCTGACGCAACCTGTAAAGACCCGCCTAAATCAGGGGGAAAAATGCTGCTCAAATCGCGCATAGGAATCTCCCAGAAAGGGGACAGCAGTGAGATCCTCTAAGAAAAGTGCAAAAACGGCACAAAAGGTTAGTGCATATCTTTGGAAATTCAAATCACCACAGATAATCGCAGGGATGAACTACCACTTAAATAAATGTAAAGGGGAACTTCCGGAAAAGACAGGCGGGGAAAGGAGACGGGAAAAGACCTGCGCGCCGCAATCAAAAGAAGGAGGGTGGCTCAACCGAGGGACGGGAAGATCATTCTTATCTGGGGAGAAAACGAAAGCGCTAGCCACAGCGTTTTGACGACAGCTCGACCTCAGCAAGACCTACAGACTCAGCCCAAGCAGGATAATGCCTTATCTTCTAGAGACAAAAGCAGAAAGGGAGGTGGGTCTCTAGTAACGGGGATCTACCTCAAGTAGAGCGACGTTTCACACGCGCTGAAAAGGAGCATGGAGGAGAAGAAGATCGCGCTCGACACGGGCCGGGACAAGGAGGAGTCAAAACCTAGGCAGATGCAAAATAACAATCCTTGTGACCCGGTATAGCGCACCAAACCTCTAAGGAAGAGTCAGGATGTGAATGAGTCCTGGTAGATCAAAATCTGGGGTCAAGGGGGACGAAACTTTGGTGGGAGTGGGAGGGGGTCCATGTTCTCTCGTGCCTAAAGCAAGATCGGAGTGTCGGTACTTTCTCGGAAAAAACGCGAGTAATATGTTTATTAGGGGAGGCACTTCGAAGACCTAAAACACGTCTGATAAACTCTGCCTCCTGCATAAAGGAACTCTGTAGCTTTTGAAATCAGAGGTATACGATTAACCTACTGCCCCTGGTTCTGAAGGAAGGTTGAGACTCGGGGACAGCGACACTCGTCGAAAAATAGAGAAGCCAAGGCCTGCTGAAGAAAGGGAGGGCACCGACTCAAATCGCGATTGGGCGGAGCTGCTGGCGGAACTCCACAGGGTGTGAGTCATGTGATGCCCATGGGTACAGGTGGAGGGGGAAGGAGTGACCGGCATGGGAAGCTTCAATAGAAAACCGCCGCCGGTCCAGCCGGTAAAAAGAAAACGAGCTCGCCAAAGAGGCGCTCCCGCAAATCAAGTTGTGGGGAGAGGGAGACTATCGCTCAGACTCGGTACGTGATAAGCAGCGCAAAACCTCGTCTCGAAGAGGGAAACCGAGGCCCCATCCTCCAAACGGCCTCCGCCTCTTTCGTACGAACAATTTCTCATTCGTGCCGCTAGGGACTCTTTACCGGCGACATATGCAGGAGCGGGTCTGCTAGAAAGGATAAAACGCCGGCATATCAGCCAAAACCGTGGGCTCGGGCGAAAAGGGCTGGTAACACCCGGAGATCTTGGGAGTGGGTCGAAGAGAAGAAGGAGCTCTTTTTTGCGAGGTGGTGAAAGACTCTCATCTCAAGAACCGCCCACGCCGCGCCCTGCCGGCGTCGTAGGCGTGCCTAGGCAAAATAAGGGAGCAGTAATAAATATGAAATTACTTCCAAGGATCCAAAGCCGGTTGGGGGCAAAGGACATTCTATGCTTCTACGTCCGTCGACGCTGCAACACGCGCGAAGGGGACGACGGTGGGGGAATCTGTAAGAAGGGACTTTTACAGTCCAGGAGGGGTCGATCAGCGGTCGTCAAAACGCCTAAAGCCTTCTCCATCTCCGGCAGAGACACGGGAGGGACAAGTGACCCTCTCGCGGTAGAGGTAGGAAGGCATGGGGAGAGAGGACGCTTGGTCGAGGGCTTATACGAAAGCAACAATGGGGCTCCGACGCGGGGAAGTCTACAGGAGGGGTCGGGGACCGGGAGTGCGTAAATTAATGCAGAGCGAGAACGAAGAAAAATCTGAGAAGAGGAGGTCGCCAGGGCCTCTTCGTCTTCAGAAAATATCGGGTGTCATAAGTGACCAAAGAAAGGACTGGCTCCGTTTCGGGAGGGCGGGGAGAGGTGCGAAGGAGTCAGCTTTTATTACAGGCTAGATAAGTTCGAGCGGCCGAGAAGAAAGCCCCTTGGCCAAAGAACGTTTTTTCTCGAACGAAAGGGAGGAAGGAGGGGGAACGAAGGGGAGTCATTGAGAAAGGAATATCGGGTCTGCGGCCTCGGGCGCTTTAAGAACAACAAATTCCGCTCCGTTTTCGCGGCGGCAGTCTCCGTCCAGCCAAGCGTTAGGAATCTCAGTTCAAGACAGAGGGGGGGGACGTGCCTAGCGGAGGAGAGACTGATCCAACGCGGAGCAAGACACAGACCCGTCGGTAGGCCGGCCATCTTAGAGTTTCAGGCCTCCAATGAAGGGGGGTTCCTTCCTCCGACACTCAAGAATCAGGCCAAGGGGGGGTGACAAACCTGAGAATGATCTTTAGGCGCACGGGCTCGAGACGTTCAAACGCCTTGCAAAAGCTAAGTCGTTGACGCAGGTAGGAGTTCCTGGCAATCGCGATCAAAAAAAAAAAGGGATTGAAAGGGGGGCGGATCTAGGGAGGGAAAGCCGCGGTCTCTATGGAAAGGATAGGCAGACGCCAGCGCACGCCGACGTCCTCTCCTCCTGTCACTCAAAAAATATAAGGCACAGACAGGGGTGACCCAGGGGGGCTAGCGAGGAGACGGACAGGGCGGGGTCCCCAAGTTGGGGGGGCCGAGATAGCGCTCTTAAGGAAGAGGGTGGAAAATGCTAATGAAAATTTACCTGCAGGGGTCGAAGCGTCTATCATACAAAATATATATTAACGAAGAGGAGCACTAGTTCCTCCGACTAAACAGAAAAGAGTTCGCGGGGGGTAGCGACTCTCACGAACCGCTATAAACCATGCTCAAAAGCAGAGGTCGGCGATCGCCAGTGATAAAGTGACTGAAAGGAGGGTAAGAGGCACCCTCTATCAGGGGGAGCAGCAGGTCCACATCAAGACCGACGAAGGGCGGGGAAAAAAAGACGAGCCACTTTCTCCCAGAATTTTTCGATGAACGCCGAGCAAGGACTGCTCAGGGCCGCCTCATGCGTCCCAGGCGTCTAGGAGGGTGGAAAAAGACCCTTCCTCCAGTTCGAAGTCGTCCACGCAGGGTCTTTAGGAACAACACCATCAGTGGCGCGTCCGACGCTATCACGTGCCTGCATCCTGCTCCCCTATGCGCCGAGGGGGACTATATACTACCTTACATTCCAGTGTTACCTTGCAAACAGAAGAGGGCCTCCATTCTTCTCGATAGGGCGAGGAGACGAGAGAAAAACGATAGCGACATATAAGGTGGGCACGACCTTCTGACAGAAAAGCCACACGTAGGGACACCTCAAAAGACCCCGACTCGGCGAAGCGTCTAGAGAGGATCAGAGCCGCATAGAAAGGTCAGTCGGAATTCTCTTGGATACATTGTGCAGGTTATGATAGCATTCTACGTTTTTTGACCCTGGGGCAGGAAAGAAAAAAAAAAAAAAATAGCGCAAGAAGTCCAACTCCGGAGGCGCCGGTTGCGGGCTACGCAGGTGCGTGTCAACACAGAAGACCCACGAGCGCCTCGACATCGGCCCCACAAAAAGCTGGTAGAGTAACAGGAACTATCAAAACTTTACAGGATTTTCAAGGAGGGTGACATCGAGACCCTTGGCAGGGAGAAGGGACGGAAACACTTTCAGAAAAAGAACAAATTCACGGCGGCAATAAACATTACTCAGCGGGACGGTGAGGGCCGGGGGGTCCCTTTCCCTGGGGGGGCGATCGAAATACTAGCGGGACTGGGGCAGCCATACGAGGAGGAGAACACGCGCTCCAAAAGCACACCTGGGCTTGATCGACCGCTCTCCGCGATCTCGACTGTAACCCCTCTTTTCTTCTCGTAGACGGAACGGAAGAGAAAAGGATTTTTGAAATCAGGCCGCACCCGGGATTCGGAAGGAAAAAAGCCTCACGAACCTCACCCTGGACTCTCCAAGCTGCGAACTAGAGCAGAAAGCAAGCTAGAAAAAAAGTTTCGTTCTCCTAGTCGTCGACTAGGGTAGCGGTCCTTACCAGGTAGGTATCCTAATGACTTAGGAACAGCAGGCACTCCCGAACCGCGAAACCCACCACTCGGGGAAGCGCAGTGAATTAGAGAGGGGATCAGGGGAGATCCTCAGATGAAGTGAAGCAGAAAAAAAAGTGGGGGCTGCCTTTGTTGAAGATTAAAAACGTACCGCCAGATAGTTCTGCGGAATTGAAGTTCCTCATAGGAAAAGGGTCACCTAAACCAAAAAAAAGCCATCAAATTTACCCGGGGGGTTGTACATGCCGACGTCTAAATCAGAAGGGGGAGAGACTGCCTATAAGAGGGGGTCTCGGGAAAGGGGGAAGCGGTCTAATGGAAGTACAAACGAGAGGTGTAATGAAAAAACCAGATTCCTGTCCCCACTAGGGAGAGGGGAGGGGACTCAAAAGGGTGTAAGAGCTTTGGCAGCCGAAGCGTGGCTGGGAGATTACCGTATCTTCACCAGACTGTCTTCAGGTTTTCTGACCGAGACAGCAATGAAAGAAGAGAGGATTAATTAGGGAAGGGGAAGCGCAGCCATTCCTGGCGTGAAAAAGAACGTTAAGAAGAGGCCACAATGCGCCGAGCCATCTAACTCTTTGACAACTTGCGCGGAACTCGAGGTCTCTGTGTGCTAGATACTTGGCACCCGCCGGTCTCGAAAGGAACATACATGACGTCCTAAAAAAGTGGGCGGGAAAGACAGATTCATCTGTTGTGATCTCACACACGAAGATACACAACGGCATGTGGCTATCATCTACGAGGGACCCTCTGTAGGGAGGACTCAGCGGGGAAGGGATGCAAGCATTGCCGCGATAGCGAACAGTTAGAGGGGGGGTCATGTTTTCAGAAGCTCGCTCAAAACCTGAGAGAGGCGGAAGGTTGGATAGTGGGAAAGCGGGAAAGGAGGTCTACCATCAGAACCGTTAGTAAGTCGAAAGAATCTGGTGAGAAAAGGGAAATAGTCACCGAGGTTCTAACAGACTTAAGAGGCCAGTTGGCCTCTCCGACGGCGAACCGGGGGGGTATGAGTAAAAAAAAGGTCTTGAATGCGCAGAACTGCAAAAAATCATCGGAATTGGATCAAAGGGAAAAAAAAAAGTGAGAAGGAAAAATCAAAAAAAGGGCATGAAAAACCTGCACTTGCAGGGTACGGAGCGAAAAAAAAAAGTAACTAACTTCGATAGGCCTGCGATCCTCCTGGGAGTTCAAAGGGTCCCCAGGATGGTAAAGGAAGGGGCACATGGAAAGTGAGGTCTTTGCGGACGGAGGCACATGAAAAAGAAGGGGAAGCTAAAGGAGACTGGAGGCAGAAGCGTAGTTTCGCCGAAAGTAGCGGCAAACACTTGACAGAATCTGGGATCCTCTGAGGGATAGGCCAGGACCGGCGAAACCAAAGTAAGATCTCCGGTGCAATTCAAGGGAAAGTGGCATAGTGATTCCTGACAGAGAGACTACCCTTCCCTCAGAACGCAATGATGAAAGAAGGAAGGGGGAACTTCGGGGGTGGGGCGTGCCGCGGAAGATTTCAGGGGGAGACACGGAGCGGCGGTGGAGTTATAGAAGACTAAATTGGAAATCTCGTCAAAGGGTTGAAGAGAGTATACCCTTGACGAAGGTCGGGATTGGGGAAAGGAGGTGGAATGTCTTCCACGATCAAGAGGAAAAAGGACGGAAAGGCCAGGTAGAGGGAACGCCGAACGAGGGGTGAAAGGTGCCGAAAACAGCAGACTAGTCTGAATCACAGTCAGGCGGTAAACGGAGAGATTCCTGGCATGGCAAGGGTCGAACTTTTGTGGCCCGGTTTACACTTACCAAAAAACAACGAGGCAAAAAACGATGGAAAGGAACGAAACGCAGCAGGTCGTGGCACCGGAAGCCTCTCGCTAAAGGTGGCAAATGGCATCAAGGGGCACGCAGACGGACCACTGACAATTTGGAGGAGAGAAA
>Ga0179593_1318917_pt1 | contig 14391 bp, 26 predicted proteins | sample CZODoug2_1_08_16_FD_185931 | JGI IMG/M metagenome (GOLD analysis project Ga0179593, IMG submission 185931) | Vadose zone soil fungal communities from Angelo Coast Range Reserve, California, USA - CZODoug2_1_08_16fungal (PacBio error correction) | ecosystem: Environmental > Terrestrial > Soil >...
ATGGTTTGTTGGGAACCCTTGCAATTGGGAGGCGAGGAAACTAAAGAATCCCGACGAGTACGGTTTTGTGGGAGGGGGACGGGGGGGTCATCAAAAAAGCAGGTAGCCGACATTGGGAGAAGAACGCCCCAGCTTCATTGGAAAAAAAAGGGGGGGGGGCAAATACAGGAATTGGGCTTGTCTTTGGGGACGGAACACTTGGGAAAAAAAGGAAAGGGAAGAAAAAATCTGACGACGGATTCCCAACGTCTGGCTGCAGTGGAAAGGAAAGGGGGAGGGGCAGGCATTAGCACGTTTTGTTAAAGAGACAGACTGGGGATGGTGTCCGTTTCCTGAACACGGATAAGGGGGTAAGCGATGATTTTTGCCAGACAGCCGCGCAAAAAAAAAAAAAGAGGGATTCAACGAAATACAGAAGTGTGAATTACGTAACAAACAAAACCCACACGGAGTTCACGCCTTTTTCAAGTTTTGGGGGAGGGAGGAGAGTCAAAGCACAATTGAAAACGGAAAATAAGAGAAAGAAAAACGTGGTCCACGGAAGGAGAAAGTGGGTGAAAATGGGTTGAAAAGGATGAGGATGTCCACGCAAAACAGGCCAGGGGTGAACGCGGGGAGGGGGTTTTGGGGGAGACGCAAGCAATAAGATTGAGGTCTGTCTGACACGGCAGGAAACTGGAAACTGGAAAAGGAAGTTTCGGGCCGGTTACATTTAAACTCAATGAAACACGACATTTGGTCCAAACAAAAAGCCCGAAAACAAATACAACGAAAATTGGAAAAGTTAGGAATTGGGTCAACAACCAGAGAAAAAAAGTTGGAATCAAAGCGTATGAATTGCGGGGAAATGGAAAATCATAAACAGCGTCGCAATAAAAAAAACACTTAGAGGGGGGGGGGCATGGGCGGGGAGGATGTTGGACTGGGTTAGTGGGAGGAGGACCCTAAGTCTTGGTTGTCCAAACCACGGACTCGCACAGCCGTGGGAATTCTGTTTCCCTGCACGGGCGATTCTAAAGTGGGGAAGAAACGAAAGAATCCTGGATGACCGTAAAAACTGGGAAGAGTTTAGTTATGGAAAGGGGGAAGGGGGAAATAGCACCAAGGGGAAAAAAAAAAATCGTGGATACCGCACACTGGTTCCCGTCCCAGATGACTCGGAAAAGGAACACGTGAGAAAAAGGAAGACTAAATACCTAAAGGGACTCCAAGATCGATTGTGTCAAAATTGGAAAAAAGACAGAGAAAAGAAAGGCGCCCTGTTTTGTTTCAAAAAAACGCACAAGCGGGGCCGACACAAACGGGGGGAAGAGAAGGGAAATGAACAAATAAAGCCCGAATGCTGCCAAAGGGAAAAAAGGAAAGTCACGGAGCGACGCCAAACGCGGAAAACAAGAAGTTAAGAACGCCGTTGGTATATAAAAAACCCCGTCGCGAGAAAGAAATCAGAGGCGAGAAAGGGTTAGGACCGAGGTAGCATCCCGGACAATCCTGAAAAAAACCGGGGGGGGAAAAAAGGTTACAGAGGGGAAAGGAACTCTGGATAAGGAAACAAAATCACTGACCAAGGCGATTGTGAGCAAGTGAGATGGGCTGTGATTTTAGAAAAACGGTAAGGTTGCGGCAAAAAAAAGGGAAAATAGGGGGGAAAGCGGATTCTTCGAAGCGCCGGTCATGGATAGAAAATGGGTGACAGCATCGTAACGCAAAGGGGGTGAAGTAATTTTGCTTCAAGGAGAGCCCGACCATTGGACGTAAAGAAGGGGGGAAAACGTCCCCTAGGGGTGCCGAGAACTTCCTAAACTGCAAAGTAATTCATGAGGCTGACGTGCATCCATCCTGGGGGAAAAAAAAAAAAAACAATGGGGGGAGGAGAAAGGTGGCTGGGCTTGTTCAGTAAAGCGAGGTCCTGGAAAAAAGTTAAAGGTATTGTTTTCCGCCACAAAACAACAGAAACCGGCCACGGCAAGTTGTTCACTACAAAGGGGGGAATGGGGGATGTTTTGAGCTTTGTGCGAAGATGACCCACAGGGGGGGGACGAAAAAAGGAGCAAGCAAGGCAGATCTGACCACATGGAGGGGGAGTGCGAACAGATCCAAAGCCGGGGCAGTGGGACAATCGAAAAAAGAAGGGAACGGAAAACTGAAATCTCGCGAACACAAAAACGATTTAGAAAAAAAAGGAAACTGGGCAACTGGGGGGAACGGATCCTACAAAAACAACGAGGAGTAAAGGAGGGTAAAAAAGAACTTGGGAGGCTCCATTCCCATCCATTGAAAAACTAGCAAATGGAAGAGGGGGTGGGGTTTTGGGCGTCCATCGGCACATCGAATTTTCGGGGGGGGGGGGACCTGGGAAAATTAGAAACAAAGTTTTTTTCAAAATGAATAAGCCAAACGACATAAGAGGGTCTGCAAAGTTTTTCCAACAGTGGGATCCAAACAAGGGGGAAAAGGGGGGCACTGGAAACGGAAAAAGGTCCCTGGGGTCAATCTTCTAAAGAAATCGCTAAAGTCAGGTAAAACTTCCTTCAACAAGAAAGGGGGGGTCAGGGGCAGGCCAACTTCACGGCGGAAAAGCCTTTAATCAGACGGGAGGGGGGGGAGAAAGTGAAAAACAAAACCAGCAACCTGGATTCGCCCGATGCGTTCATGAAGAAGGGGATGAAAAACGTTCAGCTCATCATGAAATTATTGAAAGGGGGGGAAGAGTCGAAGAAGTCTCACACTGGCCCTGACTACAACTGGTCCCCGGCTCCACCATTTTAAAACTCACAACGGAGGGGGGTGTCGTTGATAAACAGAGAGCAACACCAGTAAAACACGAAACCCAGAAAGGGCTCCGAAGAAGTTGCCATCGGGACTGGTGTCTTGCACGAAACATTACCGTGAGAGGAAAACAAAAATCAAAGAATCTGCTCAACGGTAACCAATGGGGGAGGTCCAGAAAAAACACGACTGGTGTACGTGATTATCGTGTTCATCAGGAAAACATAATTTGCTTCAGTCTATAGCTCGGGTGAATCCCTGCGTTTAAAAAGAAAAAAGGAGGAGGTGATGACCTGGTGAAAATGATTGTTCTGGAATGAGGAACTGCGGAAAGGGGGGGGACAAAGGGCGGCGTCGCAAAGGACGACGCCCCGGGATACAAAAAAAAGGGAAAAGGAAAGTCAAGAGTAAAGATCTCAGCGTGTTAGGGAAGAAGGCCGAGGGGGGGGGGGGGTCGCCGAGTGCCCCGACGCGCACGCCCCCCTGTGAGGCTGAAAATTATTTGGTTACGAGATGTACCTCGGCTACAGGGGGGGGGGTCGGGCCCCAATGTTGAAAAAAAAGGTTGGAAGATGGAAACCAGGAAAAGTTTTTTCACCCATTGGGGGGAAAAGAATAAGGAGACAATAAGACCACAATCTATAGGTCGACGGAGGCGGAGGGAAGGACTGCTCTAAAAAAGGGGGAAAAGACCGAGAAAAAATCATCGGGGGGAAATGGGCCAAAGCATAAACAGTTTTTTGTTGTTTTGTGTCAGGACCCTGTGCGATTGAAAAGCCATTGAAAAAGGAAGAAAAAGGACCCAGTATACGCTTGAACATCAGACGTACGACGAAACAAGAAGCACAAAGAATTCCCAGGAGGCGAAAGTTTCGGGAAAAAAGAGGAAGGGAGGGTTTCACCTACCCCGAATCTTCATCTTTACCTACTTCTTCAGGAGAGTGATGGTTATTCCCTTATTACGCCATATCTAAGGAATAGACCAAGAACAAACGAGACACCAGAACCCTTCCGACCGGGGCCACGCGGAGGTTCCAAATTGAAAAGGAGAAATGTCATACCTCTTTGGAACCGAAAAAATGTCCTCGGGGGGGGGGAGAGTTGCCGCCAAAAAAACACAAATTTGCGTTGTGTAATGGTGTTGTGTGTTTCTTTGAACAAAAAATTTGGGGGGGGCGTTGTTGGAAAAATGAAACGTCGTAAAAAAGGGAAAAAGAACGGAGGGGAGGAAAACCGTGAGATAAGCAGAAAGGCAGAACAGAAATTCCTTTGATCGGCATTTGCACCAGTCCGCCATTAGAAAGAGGGGCACCATCCCTTCCTAAACAGAACCCTACCAGTTGCCGTTGAATCAACGAAGTCCCGCACAGTGGCAAGAAAAGAAAAAGGAGGAAGTTTTGGAAGGTGGGTGCCCAATTGAGGACGGAGACGAAACAAAAAACGAAAAGCGAAGCCCGTACGTGGGAATTATTACGTATTCGACTCAATGGAAAAGAGAAAAGGGGGGGCGAGGTCGGACGAGGGATTTTTCTGGAAAGACAAGGGGAAAAGCACATGCGTGGAATGGCATCCATATGGCGGGGAAGACCACCAAATCATGAAACCAGACTACCGTCGACCTTTAAAAAAAATGACCGGTACAATTGATCTCACGAAACAAAGTACAGGGGGACCACTAAGCCCATTATCAGAAAAAAGTGAAAGCCTCCGTGATATAAGAAAGGGGCCGGTTGAAACAAAGGGGTCACAACCCGAGCAAAAAAACAAAAAGGGGTCAAAAAGCCGGAATCCACCAGTGCCACCCCAAGGTGAAAAGGGGGAAGAGGGGGGGCCGCTTATCTACCCAGTTTGGAAGAAAAAAAGAGAAGAAGGGGGGGGACGGGCTGAACCCCGCTGCACATCAAAAAAGCCGTCTATGGGGGGAGCCAGACGCAGTTCAAAATAAGCAAGACTGGGGAGAACGGACAAAGCGACAAGAAAAAACACACGGGGAGGAGGGAAAAGAGAGAAAGGTGATTTCCTTAGGGGGAGAGGTAGGCGAAGGAATGAACATTCTAAGGCTTCCGTTGGGTGGGGTGGAGGGTCTTGGGTTCAGCCACAATATCCTTGGGTCGCTGAAAACTGGAATCTACAATATTCAGTTAATGCCTGCGGGGTAAGAAAGAAGTGGTTAAAACCAAAAAAGGAAAAAAAAGTGATCGCGAGACGGGCACACCTCCTATCATCTCGGACGCGGCTCAAACAGGAAAGGGGGGAACCTTGAGGCAAAGTGGTCGGAAGGGGTTTCGTGATGAAGGGAGGGAAGTTGGGGGAGGCGACCGAAGGGATGGTTCAAAATGAAAAAGGAGGCCCACGTGAAGGGGAAAATATGATGTGTTCAGACAGCCCGCGGCACGACGGAAAGGGGGGAAAAGGGTATCAGAGGGGGAAAAGAAGGAAAAAAAAATCCCACGACGGACGTCACGCTTGTAAAAGATCTTGTTTTGTATGGCCACAAGGGGGGGGGACAAAAAGGTAAAAAAAATAGATACGGCCACTGAGAGAACGGAAAATGGAAAAAATTGTTGGAAAAGAGGAGGATTCCTCCCCGTAACAAGGGTCCGAAACAACGCGTTGCCCGCAAGAACCAGGTCAGGAAGGGCGGGGCTGGTCTGAGATTTATCTACGGGAGAAAGGGGAGGGTTCGGGGAAGGGAGGTCACCGATCACCGGAAATTGGGGCAACACCACCCTACAAACAGAATTGGATGTGGGTGGAGTAATCCGAGAACGAGGACATTTTTCCGGGGAGGGACAAAAGGAGGAAAAAGGATGGGAAAATTCCGGAAATCATTCCACATCAAGGGCTAGCCAAGGAAGTTTGCTGGAGGGAGGGAAAGGGGTGGTGACATTGGGCGTCAAAGCACAAAAAAAAAGGCGCGGGGGTAAAAAAAAAAGAAGACAGCCTGGCATTCTGTGGGGGGTCTGAACGGGGGGCCTTTGTGCTCAGTGTGGACACGTGAAAATGGATCAAAAAAAGGGGGGAAAAAGAGGGTGAGTTCAATGCAAGGGGCATAGCACCAGGACGGTAAAAAATCGTGGGTAAAAGCTTATTGCCAGTCCCGCTGGGGGAATTTTACTCACGGGGAACCCAAGTGGGGAAGCAGAAAGAAAGAAGAAAACCCTACTGGCCAAACCAAATCGATTTGTGGGTCAAAGTAGGGAAAGAACCAAAGGGAAAAAAACAATGAAGTGGTTGAAAAGGGACGGCCCCCCAACCCAAAAAACTAGGTGCACAGGGGAGAACTAACAAACACTGGCAAAGTGACATGGAAGAGGACACAAAGTGGAAGAAAGGGGGGAGGGCGCACTTTGCGGCGCAAAACTAGTGCCACAGCCGGACGCCCGGGAAACACTTGGGAAATGACGAAGGGACAAGGTTTGGAAAAGAAAGACAATCCGGGCAGAGCGAATCCAAGGAGGGAAAAAAGGGGGGGAAGGGGAAACGAAAAAAAAGAAGGAGCATCAACCGACAAGCCTTCCGTTATGCAAAGGTGGTTAAGCGTATGAACCTCAGGTGGGAATCAAAAAAAAAGGTAACGGAATGGGGGTGGGACGAGTTATACACTGCTTATCCATTAATGGGTGTAAGGGAAAAGGTACATGTGAGGGGGGGAAGAAAAAAAAAGTACTTCGCGGAAGGACTTCGAGGACGCGGCAGGCGGAGTCAGAACTAGAGAAAAAATGGGAGCAAAAAAAAACCTGGAGGGTAATTAAAAGTTTTGCTTGGGTTAGTCAGAAGAAAAGACCAGTGAAAGGAAAAAAAAAGGGGTAAGACTGGGGGGGGGGGCAAAAAACTATGTACACCGACCCCCTCAACGAAACCGTCAGATGGGTCAAAAATCCAGGAAAGAACGCAAGGTGGTGCGAGAAGGGGGGCATGACCGGGAAGGGGGCAAAAGAAAAAATTCACTGAGTTCAAGGCTTTTCCAGGTAGGGAACAGTTTTGCGTCACAAGGCGTCAAGTCAAGACATGAACTTTATGGGGTATTGGGAATCGGGGAGGAAGGAAAAAATCCCCAGAGGACGACGGCTTCAGCCTAAGGGGGGAAGGCGGTCAACCCAAGGGGGAGACGACAGATGCTGCGGGGTAACTTTTGCATTGTAAAAAAGAGATTGATAAAGCCCAGGTCCTGACTAAAAAAAAAAACAAGGGTCGTGACCAACAATCGAGAAAGTTCACGACAGGTAAACGTAACCATCAAATAGAAGACAAAAACAAAAAACAAAAGGAGGAGGAAGGAAAAGAGAGAAGAAATGGTAAGGTACGGGTACCCGCAAGGGGCCAGCCTAGCTAGTTCGTTTTGGGGTAGTTCCGGCAAAAATCACAGGGAGAAATGTTGGAAGGGGGAAGTTAAGTGGAAGAGGGGAGGTTTCAAATGAAACTGTACAACGTACCCCGAAACAAAATGCCCCAATCTGACCCGTCAACCTCCAAGGGGAAAACTCAACCTGAGAGGAGGATCGTCACAGGAGGGGGTCATCTTAACGGCGAAAGCGATAAAAAATATAATTCAGGGGTAGGGAAACTGAAGGTCCAGGGGTTTTCTGAAAAAAAAGCTTATAGGGGGGGGAGGCAAACTTACGAAAGGAATCCTGGTAAACTGTCGCGACTTGAACAACCGCCAAAAAAAAGACACAAGACAGTCAAAGGTCGTTCCCACTCCTGGTGAGGGAAGAACAGGGTTGGAAAAGGAAAGAATGGAAATTATGCAGTTTTCGGGAAGGAGCACCAATAGGGAAGTAAAAGCGACTGAAAAGGGGCGAATGGAAGACAAGCCAAATTTCCATTCACAAAAGAAAGGTTGGGGAGGAAAATCCTAGGCTGAACACCGGTGACTCCAGAAGGTGTAATGGGCGCAAGATACATACGGCCGCGAAGAAAGTGTCTAGGGGGGAACAGACTTACCGTGGACGAACGCACAAAATGCCACCGTGTATACCCAGGACACGGAAACCCCAATTTGAAAGGGTTATGGGGGGGGTGAAAAAATTGACAAAGGACCAGAGAAAAGGGGGACCAACAGAGGAAATAAAAGAGAATTGACCTTTGAAAACAGGGAAAAGGGGGGGGCGGGGGATTGTAGCAGGGAAAAAGGGAAAAAATTGCAGTAGCCCGAGATTACTCACGCCCGAGGGAGGGGGGGGGAAAAACGTTGTGGAGGGGCGGACCAACAAATCGGAAAATATCGTGTTGCACGACCACGGGTGCCGGTCGAAGATTCAAAACGCGAAAAAAAAACCAGGTACCAGGTCCCAGGCACAAGGGCCTTCCCCCAAGTAGGGGGGGGTACTCCGGAAAAAAGAAAAGCCAGTTGTTCGTGTGTAAAAAACTCACAATTGCATTGTCAACGCGATGACCAAAAAAGGGAAAACCTGGTCTTATTGCCCCAAAAAAACGTTAAAAAAAGGGGGGGGGGAAAAAAGATCTGCTTGCGCCGAGTGAGGGAAAAGAAAAAGAAAAAAGTGGCCCAGTAGGTAAATTGGGGTTTTGTCCTGAACTCCTAGGGGTAAAAAGTTGTTAAAGTCAGGAAGAAGAAATCATACTGGGGAAAGGGGAGGCCAAAGGACACGATTTTTGTTGGGGCAAAAGGCCTGGGGGCTATTCAACGCACATTGAACTGAAAAAAAAGTCGGAAAAAAAGGAGCCGTTTGAAAAAGAAAAAGGGGGGGGACGTCCATCACCTTAGGAACCCCGGCAGACAGAAGAATGAAACGTGTGAACAAAAGTGGAGGGGGGGGACAATTGACGGTGGAGATAAGGGAATGCGGGTCAACGGACCGCACATAAAAATGATTCCCTCCCTCACACATAACATGGCGACGGATCATGCAGACGGGAGGTGTTGTTTCCGGAAAGCATCAAACGATTGGAAAGGAAACATTGTCCCCATCGTTGGATCAGTACCTCCAAGAAGGAAAACCATCAAAAAAATTTGCTTGGGGTGGGGACGTTGGTTTGTGTAGGATTGTTGTTGCCAAAGGACGTGGGGGGGGGGAAAAAAAGGCAAACGTCCAACGGCCCAAAAATCGGGAAACGGGTACTTAAGAGTCACAAAAAGGATTGATTGCTTGCAGGGAAACACAAACAGCGCAACAACGAAAAAAAGCGGGGGAAAAAGACGACATCCCCGTCCTGTCCACAGTGAAAACCCACAGGGAGGGCGAAATAAACAGGTGCCAACGGAAAAAAATGAATTAGGATTGACGTTGGGCAATTGGTGAGGTGCCATCATAAGAAGAGAAAGAGAAAAAAAGGGAAAGGGGATGTCTCCACAAAAAAAAGAAAAACAAACTGGGGGAATTAACTAGGGATCGTCGGCCGACCAGGAAAAATGGGAAAAAAAAAAGGAATCGCAAAATGGCCAGAGGAAGCCGTGGCCAAACAAAAAAAAGAACCCAATCCCTGAAACTTCGAGGAACAAAAAAAAGAAAGGGGGGAAAAAAAAAAGAAAACGTCCTGGTTTCAACAAATGAAGGAAAAACAAAAATGTAAAGGCCTGGGAAGCCTCTAGCGGATAAAAGAAAAAAGGGGGGGGTGACCAAAAAGGGGACCGCGAAGTAACAAAGGGTCCCAAGGCCAGGAGTAAAACGCAAGTTTCCAACTGCAGAGGGGGAAAAAAGTCGACAAAAAAGGGGTGGCACGACCCATCAGGGCGTGAGGCGAAACCTGACTCCCCACAAATCAAGCACCGTGCTGAAAAAAGGGGGGAAGTCCTCGCGTCACTAAAGAACGGCAAATCAAACGCAAGAGAAAAAATCTCTAAAAAAAGAAAAAAAAAAACACACGGGCTTAGTCGGCAGAAAGCTTGTGAGTGACAGATGTGGCAAGAGGGAAGCGCGGGAAAGGCAAAGAAGAAAAAAGGCCAACCTTTTGTGATTTTGGGAGTCGGGGTGTCAGAAAAAAGAAACCGAACGCAAGAAAGGGGTACCCAGCTCAAAATTTCGACGCCCTCCATACCAGAGGAAATGGAAAAAGGGGGAACGGAATTGGGTGGACCCCCCGTGACGTTGGGGAGCGACCAAGGGACAATGGAACCGCCGATGTGAAATCACTCGGGAGCGAGTAAACGAAAGAAAGGGGAGAGGGGGGGGAGACGAAGGTTTTTTACGTGGATAAAAGGACCTCGTTTGGTAAAGGACGAGGGGTCACGGATGTGAGAATTTTAGCTATGGCAGCCGAAAGTTGTGGGGGAAAAGACAGCCTCGCCCCCACGGACGCTTATCAAACTGGTTCAGAGTGGGAATATAAATCAACGGCTTCGAGAAGGGGGGCAGGATCTGGGTTTCAGGATTGAAAAGCACAATTGGCAAAAAAGAAAGAAAGAAACACAAGAAAAAGGAGAAGGTGGGGGGGGAATTGTGGAACAGAGGGGGAATGAAGGAGGGTCTCCTGCTGTCCCGCGAAAGGGAAGCAAAAAGCAAGTAAAAAAAATTGAGGCGGCTCTCGACCTGATCAACACGTACGAACTAAATGGGGGGGAGGGAAAGGAACGAGTACCTTGAACCGACAATTGGGAAAAAAAAACAGAATAACACCAAGACCAACGAAATTCAGTGGGTATTGAGGCAACTCCAATCCAAAAAAAACGATTACATTTTCGTTAGAAAAAAAAGTAGGGGGGGAAAAAAAAAAGGGTAACGGAAAAAAATCATCCGTCGAGAGAAGGATGGAAGGGTAAACTTTTCGTAGGATGTTTGGTAAAAAAAAAAAAATGGGTGGGGGGGGTCGTCCCCACATCGAAAATGGGTACAACACCAACACTGGGCGGGAGGGGAGGCGGGCTGGTCATCAGTTGATAAGACAACGGGAAGGGGAAAAGGGGAAAACAGCGTACTGGTTGAGTTGAACAAATGTTAGAAGGGGAATAGCACGGGAATGAAAAAAATCGTGAGGACCGGACTTTCAAAAAAGGAAAAGAGGGGGGAAAAAAAGAAACGAAAAAAAAAAACTAAAGGACGAAAACGAGCCTTGGAAGAGAAAGAACTAAAAGGAATACCTAAAAGAATCGAATGTCCTTGAGTGGTCGACAACAGGGGGCAGAGACAAAAATGGGTGAAAACAGGGCACGTCCTGGTGGGTACGCAACAAGGAAAGGGGAAAAACGACCAACAACTGAGCAGTAACCAAGGGGAAGGAACAAAAAAGAAGGATCAACCGGTAATTCAGCACGGGGTCTGACGTACGGCACGCGGACGGGAAAAAAGCGGGGACCGATGAAAGAAAAATTTAAAGGGAAAGAAAAGGGGGGGAAAATATACCCCAGCGGGAAGAATCCTAAAGGGGAGAAGCAAAGGGCAGAAAAGATCCCCAGCCAGAAAAGGGAAGTGAAGGTTTCAAAGGGGGGAGCGTGTATTATAGGAAGGAAACCCCACGGAACAAAGAAAGGAAAAAATGGGGGAGGACTGTATACACTGTTGAGAATGGTGGATGGGAAAAAAAAGGGCCTTCCTTTCACGTGACAAGACAGGTCGCGGAAGCTATTATGTCGAAGGAATATTAGGTCAAATGGTGTTCACAGGAGAGGAAAAACCCGCAAAAGGGGGGAAAATTGTTTTGGGCTTGTCAGGGCACGACCGAGGGAAACGTCAAAGGGGCAGGGGGAGAAGAACCTATAACGAAGACTTAAGAAACAGGCGTAAAGGAAAAAAAAAAGGAGGAATGCTTTCAGTCCCTCCGGAGACGCGTGGGAGAGAGGGGTCTGGGGGAGGAGTGTTGTTCAAAGGGGGGGGGAAGAGAAAAAATTCCTGAATCCAAGAAAAACGTTCAAGTTGCCGCCCAAATAAACCGGCCCAGGAAAAAGTCCAAGTTCTAACCTATTGGGAGGGTTGGAGGGAGAAGAAAATTGACCCAGCCGGAGACCAACTTCACAAAAAAAAAGAGAAGAAAAATTCCTTTGCAAAAAAAAAATGAAAAAAAAAAGTGAATGGTTCGACGTGATTGGGACTTTATTGCACATTGATGAGTAAAGGGAAAAAAAAAAGAAACTCGGAGAATGAAACGAACGAAAAAGAAAAAAAAACTCTATGCGGGAATCCCTGAAAAGGGGAACACACGGAAAAGACACCCATCACTAAAAACAACAAAAAAGGAGGAGGAAAGAAAAAAAAGGAAGAGTGGAAGAAGTGAGCAGGGGCCATTCCTCAGAGATTTCAAAAAAATCGTGGGGGGGGTTTCGTCGGCGAAGGTGAAGGGGCCAGGGCAAACTTTAAACTCACTCAACTTTTTGGAGGGGGGGGGGGGGGGATGTGGGGGGGTGGAGGGGGGGGGGGGGGGGGGAACGGTTCAAATTTTTGCACAAAGGGAATACGGAAACCAAGAAAATGAATATGTCGCAAACAATCCCCTCCAAAAGTGGGAAACGAAAAAAAGGCAAAAAGCGTGCGAAGCGTCGGTCCGGGTAAGATTCGCCTCAGCATACCAGGACAGTATAAAAGGGACCCTTGCTGGGAAGTCTGGAGGAAAAAAAGGACTTATCCCAAAACGAAAAGGGGAAAAATGTGAACTTTGCGACCTTGGAACACAGAAAAAAACAAATCCGGGTCGCACATGAAAGGGTTGAGAAGGAAGGGAGCTGAAACTTTGAAAACACAGAAGAGAGGTAAAAGTTTTAGAAACGCGTCCGGACAAAATAGTGGGGGCACTTGGGCACTCAAAAAGGTCTGAAGGAAAGAAAACAGAAAAGGGTAACACCCCTTCAGTGGGGAAGGGTTAAAGAAAAAAAGCATTAGGGGAATTTAAAAAAAAAAAGGGTCAAACCGGCCCCAGTCCGAAGAGTCCGCAGGAGGTGAATCAGGGGAAAAGAAGGGGAGCCTGGGCGAAAAGCACCAAATGAGGCCAAAAAACGTTGGTAATAAGAGAGACCCCCGGGTACGTGGTTGTTGGGTCCTGGAAAAAGCCAAATAGTCCCCCTTCCACAAAGTGGAAAGGGAAGAAAGACGCTGTGAAAAACCTGGGAAACAAAGGGAAAGGGAAGGTTCGGGATGACCCGGAAGGTGCACGGCAAGTGCTTAGAAAGAGGTTCAGCACTGAAAGCCAGAATCTGGGGGGCACAAAAGGTCCGTCAGAGGTAATGTGTTTCCAAGTTTGGACCCGGACGCAACGATGGAAGAAGCAGGAAAAAAAGTGAGAATGAAGGAGAAAGGCCCGGAAACAGGGGGGGTGTTTCAAACAAAAAAAAAAACAACTACGACCAATGGAACTGCGAAAAAAAACAAAATTGTGGTGAGAATTAACCGGGGGGGAGGGAAACCATGGACGACAAGGGGTGGGCAAATGAAAAAGGGGAGTCAGATAGATGGGGTCGACTAGAAAACCAAAGCGAGATTGGAGCCAGGTTGTAGGGGAGTCCTGCTCGTAGGGGAGGGAGGAACTATAAGAGAGGGGGGAAGGGCAAAAAAACTGGGTAACCAGCAAAGGGGGGTTTTGCCCATTCAGGGGGGACGAGGGTCTAAAGAAAATTGTCACACTGGAAAAAACTTCGGTCAGCGGGGAGAAAAGAAAGTATGGTCGGGTCCAAATCCACCTTTGAAGATGCAACCATAATAAAAATCTGGGGGACAGCGTGGGGGAAAAACCAATCGACTAAGGGGGGGGCAGACTAAAGAAAACAGAACATCACCCCGAAGAAAGCAGTCTCGGAACCTGATGAAGTTGGTTTCACGGTAACGTTGACAAAGTCAATAAGGGGAAGGGGAAAGGAAAATGTTCCAGAGGTTTGGGGGGGAGAGAGATGGGAAAGGTCAAAGGATCAATGTAGTTGGGTCTGGGGGGTTGGTATGGATGGGTTGTGTTGAAAAAAGTTGTCCGCTGGGGAGAAGGGAAAAAGGTGTCACAAAGGGCCCGAAAAATCATAAGTGGAAATAATAAGAGCAAAAACATCAGAATTGCATTTACCACACTTGCTTGCCAGTGAGAAAAGGGCAGGGGAAAGGGGGGAAGCCCGTTTGAGACATCCAGCACCATAAAAGGAAAGTTCCACAAAACTGTAGAAGAACCAGCGTGGACACGTCAAACTGATTACTTGATTTCCGTTGCCAGGGGTTGAGGGCACATCCAATAAAAAAAAGAGAGAAAAAAAAAATCGGGGAAGCAAAAACCAAGGTGATACGTATGATAAGGAAGGGGAAAAAAGCGGTAGGGGCATCGTCTGGGAAAGAGAGCTGAAAAAAGAAGGGGGAAGAACCTCAGGAAACCAAACCCGGGAAAGGTGGAAAGTTGTGACAACGAAACCGAAATCGAGAAAAAAGGTCAAAAAAACTTTGTAAACTGCAAAGCATCAGGAGAAACCCCCGGGACGAAAAAGAGGAAGAAAAAAGGGTATAATCCATGCTGGGTGGCCAAAAGGTGAAGAAGAAGTGTCAAAACCCGGGTAACAAATTAACTGGGATAACCGGCAAAGTTTTCACTGGGAAGAGTGCTCTTTGCAAAAAAAAAAAATCAAAAAATGTAGACCCATCGGGCTGGGGGCGGCTGGAAAAACCTAAAGAAAAAAATCAAAAACGGGAAAAAAACCGGGAGGGGACTGGGCATACCCTCGCTGTGTGGGGTCCTAACGCAAGACCTGTAAAAAAAAAAAAAAGT
>Ga0179593_1437018_pt1 | contig 14391 bp, 19 predicted proteins | sample CZODoug2_1_08_16_FD_185931 | JGI IMG/M metagenome (GOLD analysis project Ga0179593, IMG submission 185931) | Vadose zone soil fungal communities from Angelo Coast Range Reserve, California, USA - CZODoug2_1_08_16fungal (PacBio error correction) | ecosystem: Environmental > Terrestrial > Soil >...
GCAGGCGTACGGAGGGAAAAATGAGGCGGCAAAAAGAGGCTAAAAAGCCAGAGGGAGAAAGAAGATAGGAACCACGAACACACCAAAGGGAAGAAGGGGGGACGGGGGCGAGTGGGAGGCTAGGCTTGGGGGGGGCGAGAGGGAGAAAAAAGAAGGAGAAAAAAAGGAAGCAGATACAGGAAAAGAAAAAAGGGGAAGACGAGTCAGACGGTTGAGGGGAGGAGGAAAGATAACAAGGGCAGATGTGGTCTACGAAAAAGAGAGGTTAGGAAGGGGTCCCGAGAAGGAAAACGTTACGAACTTTAAGAGGAGGAACAGATCTTGTGAGAAGGGGGAGTAACAAAAGGCTAACTGGACAATCGAAAAGGTGCTAAAAGTAAAGAACAAACCAGAGGAAGAATATAGGGAAACGAGGGGAAGCCGATAAGGAGTGTCCGGATATCGGCGAAAAAAGAGGAGGAGATTACTCGCCAAAACGCTTCGGCTATGTGAAACCTTACAGAATTCAGGATAAGCTAAGGGGTATTGGGGATGGAGGTAAAAAAGGATGTAATGAGAACTTGTACAGTCCGCCTTTGGAGGGGATAAAACCCCATGCTGCAAAGAGTTTTAAGGCCGGATTATCAAAAGGTCACGCCTTGAAAGAAATGGGAACTTTGGGGGGCTAGGCCTGGATGAACAGAGTGTGATCCAGGTTCCACCTCGCGCCAACTGCAACATCCCGATGTTAACAGAGGTCGGGCATACCTGCGGGGGTGGGAAGATGAGGGGTGAAAAACATCCTAAGGAGGGGGGGAAAAAAATCCACCATCATAACTACTTCATAACTCAAGAAAAAATGTGGGCCTAGGCTTGTTTTGGAAGCAAGAAAGAGGGCGGTTCGTTGAGGGAAGCCGGTCAGGATGCGTCCATGGCCTTGTGCTAAAAAAATTTACAAAACAGGAAGAACTATTACAAGGTTTAAAGTCAAACTCAAGATTGGGGGGGTTGCCGCTCGTAGAGGTGCGAAACAAGATGGGCCTGGGAAAGATACAGTACTGCCGCCAATATGAAGAAAGGGTTAAGAAGTATTCATACTGGAGCCGGGTGGGCGACAAAGGAGTGCGCCAAGGGGATAGAGGAAAGAAAACTAAACTAAGGAGAAAAAAGAGGGAGGGAGGGAATTGCAGGTGGAGTCCGTTCTACTTTCCAACTTAAAAAAAAATGAAAAAGACGCAGGGACAACGACAACGAATCGCCTGAAACTGCGGTTGACCGTGATTCAGTCATGCTTTTCGCTATCGGAGATGCTGAAGGAAGGGTGTGGTGCAAAACCCATTAAAAGAAAGAAGGGAAGCGGGATCAAGCAGTCGTGGCTGGGGGGCTCGCCTTGGGGGAAGGAGATTACTGGTAGACCAACAAGGTTCACATCATTACAGAGGTTTGGGGTAGTGAACGCTCAAAAAGGGGGTGTTAAAAAGGGGTCGGGGAACCCTTCACTTAACCGAGAGGCCGGTTCCAGACTGGTTGGAAGAGCCAAGCCGCGCTTAAGTGCCATCTTGGGCTGAACACCAGAATCTACGTGGAAGGCGATGAGTCTCGAAGAATAGATTAACCATAGAAATGGAGGATTTGCGGCCAAATGGGGTCATCGCATCAACGTCGTCTCCATCGATGAGACGAGCAGCTAGAGACGGTTTCAAACAGTGTAGTGAAAGGGATAACTACGTTCTCTAGTATAATCGATGTCCCGCAAGACCGGCATCCAAAGACGGTGCTAATAGGGCGCCGAGCCGGTGGAATCCTGAGTACGTCAGAAACTGAATTATCATCGGGGGATAAGCTTCCCGGCCGCACCATGATGAAAAAACTAAAACAGCAAGACTCTCCTTACAAGGCAAATTGAACCCTTACCGTCGATGTCTAAATTAACTTGAAGTGTGACTACCGCTCGGACATCTCAATATACGAATTTAGTTCTTAAATCGCACAAGGGTACGTGGGATAGAGAGTTAAGTGCCCTCGAACCCGTGGAATGAGGAACACCCCCTCCGAGTGTGTGCAAATACATGTAGGCAAAAAACACGGTGTTTGGGAAACTATGGCAAAGAGGGGTGGGGACACAGAACCTATTGTGCAATCACTAGGAAGACTTCTGAAAGAAGTCTTGCTTCGGCGTGCCGATGCGAGAACTTTCGCGGAGGGAGGGAACAGAACCGGCAGGTTTGAGGAACGTGGGGCGCCGGCAACCGCTGAATTGGGCAGCGAAGGGGGCCAGAAATGCAAAATCTCTTGATCGCACCCAAGGGCAGATCTCAGGAAAAAAAAAAACGGGAGGTATGGGTGATAGCGTGGGAGGGAAAAGATTTGAGATAGGAGAAAGAGTTCCTCTTCACAATACATGATTGCAAAAGAAAGGACCTCCCAAACCTACCAGGACGGGGGCCAGCTATACGGCCCTCCCGCCTAAACCACGGCAAACGACTCTGAGTTTAAAGGGCCAAAAGAAAGCGTATTGGATGCATGGCAAATAGTGGTCCCTTTATGAAGGCGCAATAAATAAAAGCGTGTTTGTGGCAGATGTATATTGAAAACTCCTGACGGGCAATATCCAAAAAAAGCTGAAATCAGTCGAAACTTCCTCCGATGACCTGGAAGGGTATCAGAGGGGGACCTATAATATTCAGATAGAGAAGGTGAAGATTGGAGGAGAAAGGGAATGAAAACTAAGGAATGCATGTCGCAACGGGGTAAATCCGAAAATGGGGGGAGAAAAAGTGCTTGGAGCAAAATGCAGCAATATTGTTGAGGCAGTGGGGGGTGAAATCTCAACCAAAGAAGGATACAGAGCAATGTGGGCAGCGCGGGGTTTCGATGGTCATTGAAACTCACGAAAAAAACTTGAGCCAAGGGGCCAAGGAATGATTGGGATCAACCGAACCCGGATGGACAAAGATCCGACCTGCTTAATAGTTGGAACCGGAAAGAGTTACCTTCACACCAGGGGGTGGAGAAACAAGGGGGGGAGAGGGATCTGACTCTGACTTCGAGAGACTAACGTTTCCTGCTGGTCCCCCATGGAAACCTTCACGCCGCAAAGTACGATCTATGTCCATAGCTCGTCGGAAGAGGCAGGGGAGAAAAGGAAGGTGGGTGGCTTGCTACAATCGAGGAGGAAGATATAGGCGCTACCCAACTTCTATCTGGCAAGGATATAGGTGAGAATTAAGGGGAAAAGCGAAGGAAAAATACCATGCTGAGAAAGGCAATGGGTCTAGGAACGAGAGGGGGTTTCTGTTTAACCTTCGGGGTCAATATCTTCGACGCCCCAGGGGTCGAAGACGGCTGGATCCATACCCCTCTTCCAGGAGGAGGGAGGAAATGGTACCCACACAATGAAGAACGAATATTGATAACGAAAATCCTTGAGGAGACTAACACCGCGCTATCAGGTGTGGGAGGGAGTCACTTGAGGATTGGGAAGTGAGAAGGGAATCCCTGCGAAAACGGCCCGAAAATGAGAACGCGCGAAGCACTATGGATACATCAGCTAGTGGTAAAAAAAAAAGGAACGTATTATCATGGCGCCTAAATTCTGAGGACCCTCCCCCCGACTCAAAAGCGGAAGGAAGGAGGAAGAGGTCTTTCTATTGGGGGGAGGGGAGGCGAGGCTGTAGTGGCTGACGAGCGTCACCATCTGGCTCGAAAGAGGAAGACCAATCTGTGTGGCCAAAAAGTTTGTCGCCATGGAGCGAAGAATTGGGACGATGGCTGAACAATAACCAGAAGAGAAGTTCGAATTGGGGGGGGAAACCCCACAAGCGCCACGAGGGGAAGGGGATTCAAAAGAATCATCCAAGAGGTGGGGAAAGTGAAGAAGCTGGGAGGAGGGGGGAAGAGACAGGAAAGGGGAGGCGGCCTTTTCAACTCACTTTCTACGGAGAGGGAAATACCTCTATAGGGTTAGAGGAATGTTGCCAGAGGGTCTGCAGGGTGGAGGACGGTGGTTAGGAACGAGGGACTTCAACCTTGCTCAAGCCAAAGGGAAAGGGCTAAATGCTGGAGGAGGAGGAGAAGCTGATAAAAAGAAGGGTTCAATTCTGCATCGGAGAAGAAGGGGAAAAGGAACATTACACGATTCGCAGGAAATCCTTAAAGAACTGAAAATATCTACTTCGGGAAGGGGAGAATTGTCGGGGAACGGGGCACATAAGCCTATAATGTGGTGGGATAATTTCGAATCAGGGAAGACAAGGAGGAAGAAGAACTACTGATCGAAAAGAGGCGGATTATAATAAATCATTTCCGTTGGCGGGGGGAGTTGAGATGAAAATAGAGCCCAGTCCTGGACTGTACAGTAAATAACCATCTAAAAAATCTTTTTTTCTCAGTAAAAATCTTTCTTACTTCGCATCGAACCATGGAAGAAACTTCAAGGAAATTTCTTTGCGGGGGGGACAGTTAAGGTCGAAATGGAAGGGAAAAGATAAAACTAGACGTGGAAAATATCTTTTAAAGGGTCGTTTTTTTTAAGTGGACGCACTCTCTCACCAATAGAAAAGCTATCGTGGGTCTCGATGGGGGGGAAAAAGAAACCAGAATCTTTGGTTTCAAAGGACAGATCAACTAACAAAAAAGGAGGAGTGAGATGAGCGAAACAGTTCCTTGCGATTAAACATCCTATTAACAAGATACGTGTTAGGGGACTAGATGGCAGGATTAGTAAACTTGACTGTTCCGGAACAGAGAAAGGACATAAATTCGAGGGGTCGATGGGAAGGGAAGTTGAAGGACGGTCTAAGAGAAAGGGGAAAGAGATAATTCATTAAACTGCACGGCAGCGAAATAAGAGAGGTGAAGGGATAACGATGGAGGTTTGATAAGCGGAAAGAAACTTTTCAGTTGCATAATGAGGGGAACCTCAAAAAATTCTCCGAATAAAAAAGAAGGAGGGAGCAGGGTATAGGAAAATAGGTCAATCGAGGGTCTAATCTGTATTTCTTAGGGCATATCGACCTTGGCGGGAATATATTCATGAAAGCTGAAACTAAAATCCTTCTAAGCAAGGACCTGCAATGCAGGTCGAGAACGAGAAAGGATCAGATTTTCTTTGTAGAGGGGAAAAAGAGTATCCAGGAATTTAAAGCAAGGAATGGAAAAACCGCCGTCAAGTGGGCGTCAAGAATGCGGAAACAGTTTAGACCGACGGCTGAACAGACAAGCGTCACAGTCAGGAAAGAACTGGGAAGAAGCAGTTATGAAGGACAGTGAGTGGTGATTCAGCACTGATTAGGGAGCAAAAGGCGCACATGTATCCCGAGGGTGACAGAGGCGGAACGGGCAGAGGGTTGGGAAAGGATTGTTACAAAGCAAACAGCTTTGAGAGTTAAAACTCGAACTCGGCGGAAAATCTCACATCTTTTTTGCCGGGCTGAAAAGGAGAAGCAATACGGGTTGTCCGCTTTAGAGGGGTTTTGTGTATCAACCAAGGCGGGGTGCTCGCCGTTCTCAATTTCAGGTCAAAAGAGGAGGGCAAAACTTGTCAATGCCTGGCGGAAAAAAAAAAAATCAAGCTTGGCGCGCCTCGACTGAAGAACCAAAAAAAAAAGTTGGAAAAGTCAAGAGAAGGTACGAAGAGGGAAGCCATCAAATCGGGAAGAAAGGAAGGGCCTCGCCGGGGCGGCGGCGAAGTCCGCAAAAAGGAGACTACACGCGCAAGGTAAGGTATGACAATAGTGAGCATAGGCTGGAAGAAATTTGTGATGCCGAGAGGACAGTCCGATAAAAAAAAAAAAAAAAAAAGGACATCGGCCCACGACTCGCCTTGCTGAGGACGGTGTGGACATGTAGCGGAATCAAACGGAGGACTAATTCGGCCGGCAGTTCATCCCATGCAGCCTACAGAGTGTGGGGGAGGGAGGAAAGACTAGGGTGCCGGCGAAATCAGGGAAAAGGGCGTCGTACTTGGAGACCCAGATCAAGTTAAAAGAACGCTATCGGAAGGAAAAAAAGTGCGAAAGAAAGGAACGGAGAGGAAAAAAACCAAAGGCCAACTAGAAAAGAGGGAGTACTTGCCAGTATCGAAGTCGTGGAAGGGTCCGCATCTCGTCCGTGCGTGGATTGTCGGCACTCCACCTAAAGTGCAACTAAGTCAGAGGGGGGAGGGATTGAACCAGAGTATCTACTGGGAGAAATAGGTTGACTCCCATGTGGGGCAGAGGAAGGAGAACACTTCGTCTCAACTTCCATGACAGCTCGAATCGGTTCGAAACTGTGTGGGAGTTAAAGACTTACGAACTTCAGGAATGCTGATCAGGGGATCAGGAGGCCGGCCGAAATCCCAAGAAGAAAACTATTTAGAAGTGGGGAAACAGTGAAGAGAGAGAGGCAGAAAAACGACTAAATCATCGGGTGGCAGACGACACTGCACAAATGAAGGAAAAACACTTCTCACAGAAAGACTCGAAGGAAAAGGCCGTTTGCACCCTTCCCCCGCGTAATACCGCATCCTTACTCATTGCTACCAAAGATGGGAATAAAGATCAAAATAGAAGGCCCTTCAGAGGCTTGCTGCGCGCGGGGCACAGACCTGGTACGTGGCATCGGAGGAGTTCTGCCGTTGAAAAAAAAGGTGTAAAGAAGGTTAGATTCGGTGCAACCCCGGTCAATAAGGGGAAGATAGATCTGCAAAAAGAGGGTGGATTATTGACGAAGAAAGGGACAAAGCGGGTTTTGCCACGAAGGGGGAACGAGGGCGCCACTAACGGGAATTGAAAAAAGCAGGTTCGCGAAGTCGTTGGGCCGGGACTTGCCGCTGGCGGAGGGCAAACAAGAAGGAAGGGAGGCAAAGGAAAGGGAGTTGAGTAAATTGAGGGACGAAAGACTCTGGGGGGAAGAGGCCCAGAGGGGGGAGAGGGGAGCTTTCAGGCACCCATACGCTCCGAGCTACGGGAAAAGAATCAAAAACACTTATTAAAAGAGAGAGAGGTTGAAAAAAAGCAGTTGGCTGCGATCAAAAGGGGGTGCGCTAGCACGCCAGTAGGGGCAGAGGAAAAAAAGCTTGGGCGGCGGAACCGGAAAGACAAAACGCTGACGGGGGACGAACGAAAAGAGATTAAGGAGGGGGGCCCGTCACTAGAAAAAGCACCAAAAAATTCGCGGTGACCAGGTACCAAAGTCAAATTCCTGTGGGCGCTGGGGAAAATAGTTTTCTGGGGGGAGGCAAAAAGTCACTTAGGAGGGGAAAGAAGAGAAACGCGTGGTTTTTGGGTGCTATCTCGGAATCATGTAAAAACTCAGGCGGGGTGTGGCAACCCGCACGTTCGGACAAACGGAAAAAATGAAAAAAACAGTAAAGTAGACTCGGAGGCGCGAAAATAGAGAGGAGAAAAGGGGGAAGTTGAGGACGTTTTATCAATCTTCAAAGAGGGATAAGAGGCCGGGAAGGTTCCTGAGGTGGAAGCTGAGGGGGGCGGTGAGAGAAAGGGGAGAAAAAGGGGGGGCAGGTCAGTGGGGATTCAACACCCTATGATAAAGGGTCCGGAGCGGAAGATCTTCAACTGCTTTCTCCACCAGACCAAAAAAGGGAAGGAAAGACAAGAGGTCTTGTTTGAGTGGATGAAGGGAAAGGAGGGGACATGTTGAATACGCTCAGGAAGAGGAAGGAACGGATTTCGTAAGGCGTTCAACACAGTGGGGGAAAAAAACGGATCGAAAAGAAGAAAAGACTACGGTTTTCCTGCAAAGAAAATTGGGGCGCCACGACCAAAAGAAGGGGGAAGTAAAAAAATGGGAAATCGAAGGGTCTTCTAAAAGACAAATATCGGGGAAGGCCCAACTAGAGCGTGGCGTGAAAAAACATCCAAGAGAAACAAGGGCGTCGGAGATCCAAAAAGCAGGAGGAGGCAAAACAGGAGAGAGGCTATTTGTTGGGCCCATCTCAGGAAGACCCTTCTCGCAAGACCAAGTCGGGGGGAGGAAAGGGAGGGAAACTTCTTGGGGGGGGAGACCACTCACGAAGCCCGCAGTTGAAGGGTCTAGGGGACAGCAAGAAGGCTTTTATCCACCAAGGAGATTCCACTTATGGAGAATGGAAAAAAAACTGTCCGCACAAATCTCCGTGAAGGGAAAGAGGTAAGCAAGCTCCACCAAGAAGATGTATCCAAGGGGGCGAAGGTTTGAGAAATTAGGATGGGCAGGTTCCGAAGGGAACACAGTCGGGCCAAACTTTCAATGACTGCAAAGGGACGCACTGCAGACAATATGGTCTACAGTAAAAGAATATTTTTTCTCACGATCCTTTTAGAAAGATCTGGCAAGAACCTGACTCACATAAACCCTCCGGGTTGAAAAAAAAAGGAGGGAGATTTTGAAATTAAAAGAGGTATCTTCACTGAAAAGGGTAGCAAAATCTTGGTGGACTTAGTAGACGAAAGGAGAGAAAACTATGGTTGTGGGCATTTCCGCCATGGCAAAATAAATTGTGTGGAAAAGAGATTGATCGAAGTACAATCCTAACAGTTCGCCTGGGGGGTGGATAAGAAAAAGAAACGAGGAGAAAATCTTGCGGCTTAAGCATCAAAAAAAAGAAAAAAATTGTGTCCGAGGATGGTGACTCGCTACAAAAGGGGGGAAAAGGCCTGGGTTGAAAACACTTGACCTACACCGGAGCTGCCAGGACCGAGAGGGGGAAAAAAGGGATGTTTGAAAGAAGTGGCTCGGGTTTTGTTAAGCACTAATCCTGTGATTAAATATCAAAACAGGATTGGAGAAAAGACCGCGTCGGCCAAACAAGGGGGGAAAAGGAGGGTGAAAGGAGTATAGAAAGCGTCGTCAAAACAGTGCCGCCTGCAAAAAGGCTGGAAGAAAGGGGAATGGCCAGGCAGAGGAAAGAATGCCAGGGATACTTGCGAAAAAAAAAAAGAAGACTCATTTAAGAGAGAGACTACTGGGCATGGGGACATGGGAAACGTTTAACATAGCACGGAAGGGGAGGATAGTCCCGGAAAGAGTCGAAGCGGTAACACGTCTATCTGAGGAAAAGACGTGCTTACCCGATTCCGAGGGGAAAAAAAAAGAAGAACCAGGCATGGCCTTGTTGACTGGCGAAGGTTGGAGAGGAAGCCTGAGGAATGTCAGGAAACGTCCAGGGCCTGTGGCGACTACAACATGAAAAAAAAAAGAGGGTTAACAAAGAGGGGGAGGGGGATTAGGACGCCGTATCGGAAAAAGGCAATAGTAAGAGAGGGAGCGTATAATAGGTCTCACTTGGGACCACGTTTTGATGTAGAGATGACAAAAGAAGGGGGGGAGATGTCCTCTGCCAACTAACAGAGATAGGGGTTTAGTCCCGGAAGGTGTTTAAAGACCCGCAAACCAGGGGTTTCCGAATATATAAACCAAAAAGAGAGGAGAAAAAAGAGTAGATGATCTAAAACCAAATGGTGAAGGGGAGGCCCATCCGGTTAAAAAAGATCGATTTTCGGTGACGAGATTTGAGGACTTGTTAAAAAATGAAGGGAGAACTTACAGGATCGGACAAAATAGGAGAGTGGGTTTCAGTGAAAGTGGTATACATTGCAAAGGTACGCAATCGCCAGAGGGAGGAAGTCATTGAAGGGGTCCCGGAAAGGGGGACAACTGAAGGCAATCCCTTATAAACGGCGTTTGAGAATTGTTGGGTAAACCCGGGAAAAGTTTGGACGAAAAAAGGCTTCTTATGGAGAGAAAAAAAGCTACATAACACTGGGGGGGAAGGAGGGAGGATCGGGGAATCAGAGTAAATCAGGGGAAACGATTGTCGAGCTGTAGATAGGGGGCCAATACGAGTCGAATATTACGTAGGAACGAAACCAAAATGTCTCAGGCTATGGAATCCTGGGAAAGGAAAAGGCAGCGGATAACGCAGTGGGACGGGGGACCGATTGAAAAAAAAAGGGGAATTGCAGAGGGCATGCTCCAGGAAAAGGGCGAACAATTTTAAGAAAGAGGGAGGCAACCGGAGGGGGGGTAAAGCGCTTGACATACGGAAGGGGGGGAACTTGGAAGCAACGGGGGTGATGAAGAAAGGGGATTGGACGCAGGCGGGTTCAGAACCCGGATGGGCTTAAAGAAACTGCAGGACGAAATCTGGGAATAAAGAGGGTGATATCGAGGGTTTCAGCAGCGGGTGGGGGGAGGGGAAGTGATGGGGAAAAAGGAAGTGGAGAGGAAAAAGCTAACTTCGGCGGAAAAATGAGAAAAACGTCTTTGGGCAAGGGCAAAGAGGGTGGAAGGCAAGCAATCGTGGAGAGGAGGTTCAGGGGAAAGGGTTATCAAACCAAGCGATCTGGAGGACCGGGAGGTCGATTAGTGGTAGAACTCGAGGGACAAAAATTACGATTCCAGTGGGCGGAAGGAAAAAAAATCATACTTGGAGCAGACTCAGGAAGCAAAACAACCAAGGGGGGATCCCAGGTCAAGCACATAGAAGATTGAAAGGACAGAAAAAGGGATATGTGAAGTCAAGCAGTGCTAAGGGCGGGGAGGGGGGGCAGAGAAATTCGAAAAGGGACTACGGACGAGCCTCCCATGGGAAGAAAAGGTCGACAATTATGGGGGAGGCATGGGGGGTAAAAATGGGGAGGGGGACCGGGAGACGGTGATTAGAGGCAAAAGGAAAAAAATAGCAGAGATACTCCAAGGAAGGGGGAGCAAGGGAAGGGGGTCCGGGAGGATCTTTGAAAGGGGACTTGAGCTAGTCAGGGGGGCTTTCGGGAAGGTGTGTGGGGGTCAATCACTGCAGAAAGGGGAAAGAGAAGGGACGCCCTGGTGGGATACAAGATCTGGACGGTGGAAGCCGATCGACCGTGTGCTATGAACTGATCCCAAGCAAGGTTAAAGAGGTAAAACTACACAAAAGGGGGATGGTGCAACTTAGATAAGAACTGAGAATGGCTGTGACGGATAGGTAAAAGTCAACTTAGAAACATTGGAAAAGTCGGGGACTTCTTTAACGAGGAGAAGGGAAAGAGCTACATTGCCTCGGTGAGGGTCGAAAACCCCGATGCACGGCAGGAAGGCCGAGGATTTTTTCTCGAGAAGACGATTTCTACTGGGCAGTTCGGGAGAGGTTTTTTCAGAAGAGGGGGGGGTCATCGGGACAGAAAACCCGGAAGAAATTTACGAGGGAAGTCGTAGGGTTTAGAACCCACCTTGTGAGGTAGACGCCTTAACTAAATAGCCTGATAGCTTATCCCTTAGAAAGGAAGGCCGTCCAAGACTGGCGGAATTCGCAGGGACGGTGGGAGACGCATTAAAGATCTCGATGCGGGGACAGGGAACGATGAATAGGGTTGTTAAACCTTGAAAAAAGGTCCAAAATGATGACCCGGGCACTCAAAAGCAAGACACCTTAAAAAGAACCGGCTGTGCACAAATCAAAACGAGGGCCTACCGCATTCAACAAAAAAAAAAAACACCCTTACGCAATATTTGGCAAGAGGGACCTACAAGGCACCGAAGGAAAGGAGGTCTATAGGGGCAAGAAAAGGGGATCCTGGAAAAGAACGGGTAGGGGTTAATAGGAGGACGTTAGACTGGCACTTGATTGATCTGAAACCGCTAGGCGAGGTCGGTTCTGTTCCCAAAAAAAGTCTTTGACAAGGATCTAGTCTTCCCACAAAAAAACTGGGAGTGAGGAAAAAGGGGCCCAGCGTTTGAACAAGGAAATAGGGGGGGGGGGACAAAGAGAACACTACTGCATTTGAACGGAAAGGGAGGAAACGACAGGAAGGGGGGGGAGGCGACCTGAGAAGGTACAGGCGGGCCGGATTAGTGGAGGCACCAGACCGGCGGGGGAGGTAAGTTTAGCCTAGAGGGATTGGAAAAAAAACCCTCGGGTAAATGTCAAGGCAAACACAGCGATTGGGATAGCGAAAGATAGGAAATAGATCACTCCACAACAAAAAGGGGGGAAAGAAGGTGCCGGAAGGGTTGGGAAAGCAAAAGAGGGGTGCCTTGAAAGAGTCGTGAAAAAAAAGAGGCAGCTTAAAAAAAAGGGAGGTGCAATTCTAACTACCTCACAAAAAAAAGCAATCACGGTTTGCCTCCAGAATAGACGAAAGCACCGGAACGCCATAGGCAAGAAACCAAACCGCAACAGAAGGAAAAGGACAATAAGGGAAGGAGAAATTCCCGTGGGTTCGCTAATAGTTTTGCACCCGTTTGCGTCCAAACCCTTGCAAGGAGTTTCAATAAATAAAAATGGTGGGGGGGGGGAGCTAATCATGGTGCAAAATCAACATCTGGAGATCACTCCAGAACGAAGGGGTTCTGGGAAAGCAACGCACTAAACTGACGACCCGTTTTGAGAATAATCTGAAAAGCTCATCATAAGAGCAGAAGGAAGAGGGGGATGGGATTAACAGGTAGAAATATGCGTAATTAAAGTGGGACATCGAAATGAAGGGGGGAATCCCCGGGAGGGTTGAAGTATGAGTCGATGCTCAAGGGCATAATTGCGTGAGATTTAAATCAGTGAGGAAAAAAAATTAAACCAGTAGAAGGGTGGGGAAACTCCGACTAGAGGATGTCTGGCGTAAAAAAGGACCGTCGGGATATTCGCCATGGTCTGTTGGTGAAGGCCTCGGAGGGAATCAAGTTATCCTCTACAAGGAAGGCGAACGTAAGTGTTTTAGTCGTTTACCAAACCGAACAACAGTGGGAGAAACCAGACGATGGCTCGCGAATCAGTTACGGTTGAATTTCTAGGCAAAAAAAATTGGCTACAGGACACAAAAACAAGTAGAGGAGGGGGGGGAAACCGACGTCTCGAGACTGAATACTCGACGGAACCGCCACGTAAATGGGTGCGGCTACAATACAAGAAAGGGGAAGGACAAGCGAAATACGGCGAAGAGCCAAAAGCCTGAAGATCGGGCCCATACGGTTTCTAATTTGAAAAGCTCATAAAGAAAAGGATCCGAGAAAATTAACACGATACGGGGGACGGGTAAAGGATGTGACGCTGGTTTAGAAATAAGACGACTGAATGCCAGAGGGATCTTCCAAATCCCGAAATGATGGGGTCCACAAGGAAAGTCAAAAAATAGCTAGGCAGGGATTGAACCAAACAATTCGTCCCTAATATTAGAAAAGAATGGTAAATAAAGAACGCAGTCAAACACGGGGCCCTTCTAATAAAAAAGGAATTCTGTGGGGATGGGCTCACTTGCGTCTGTTTCATTTTGAAGTCACCGTCGGGACCGGACCAGATGTCTTCCCGGCAAATGGGGGGGAATATTCAACGAGGGGGGAGATCAGGTAGAAATGGAGGAAAGTAAGCGCCCGAGAGCAAGCTTGCCTTCAGCTACCGCGTTGCGAAAGACTCTTACTTAGGTGATGCCAGAGGGAACCACTTTGAGACGATGCAAAAAGGGCGAACACTGGGATTTTGGGGGGAAGTGGGGGGAAAAAAAAAAAGATCGAGAAGTTTGTAACTCGTTCGCACAACTGAAAGGCCGACGAAGGTCGACCTTTTTGAGAAAGAAAAAGACGCTGGGGAGGAAAAATAGGTGGAGGCGGGGGAAAATCAGCAGGGAGCAAAAAGAAGTTGGGGATTTTAAGCCGAGTGGAGGGGGGGACAGGCGAAAGCTGTGCGGGCGCCTTTGGTCACAAGAAGGAAACTACCACCGAAAACGTGAAAGCGTGTTCACGAAGGGGAGGTGCCAGGAGGGCCAATGGCGAAAGAAGCCTTTGTGATAGAAAAGCACTTAGAAAACTGCGTAAACACCAGTGGATGATAAAGGCTGGGGAAGGGGACGCTGCTCATAAGGCCCTTCAAGGTGAGAATTCTTCCAGAGGGGAAAGTTTCCAGGCTTCAAGGAAGCAGAGGTATTGAATAAGGGGAAAAAAAACACGCCAAGAAAACTCCTTTAGCGTGGAATGACTGCATGTCGGACCGGATTACGGACCTAGTGGGAGGGGGGTGATTCCTCACGGATGGGAGGAAGGAGGAAAAAGTCGGGCAAAATACGGAAATCCGCTTCAGCCATAATTAAAGAGTCCGATTAAACCTGCCGACACTGCACTGGGGTCCAGGGAAAAGGGGAGAGGGAACGGAAAAAAAGGTCTAAAAAAGGAAGTGTCGTCACCCCAGCACAAGAAACGGTTGGCGCGCGGAAACCGCTGAAAGGAGGATCACGGTTGCATCTTTAAAACGGGAATGGAAAAAGGAAGAGAGGAGGGGTCGGAAAAAAAAAAGGTCAAAAGGGGGAAATATACGGGAAACACTCTGACTGGTTGGATACGTGCAGGTCCAATTTGAACCTACTTCCCTCTCTGTGCAAAAGAAAAGAGGGGAGGGTTCACCGGATGTGTGGGCAGAAAAAATACCAAAACAAAGAAAGGGGGGGTTGGGAGGAGCAGAAAGAA
>Ga0179593_1666694_pt1 | contig 14390 bp, 18 predicted proteins | sample CZODoug2_1_08_16_FD_185931 | JGI IMG/M metagenome (GOLD analysis project Ga0179593, IMG submission 185931) | Vadose zone soil fungal communities from Angelo Coast Range Reserve, California, USA - CZODoug2_1_08_16fungal (PacBio error correction) | ecosystem: Environmental > Terrestrial > Soil >...
CCATTGAAAGAACCCAAGTAGCTAGAAAAAAAAGAAAAAGAAGGAGGAGGAAGAGTGGCCCTTTATAGGTATGAACTCAGTTCTTGGAGCAAGGCAAAACCAGAACAGAAAGAGATGACGAATCGCAGAAGAAGGGGTGGAAAAAACTCAACGGATTCATGCAAAGTCAAGCAGATTTCAATATAGGAAGCATGGAACGGGAAGCACGAAAGAATTCGAAATGGAGCACGCAGAGGTGGCGGGAAGTCTAAGTGGGGTCTCCTTTAAACCGGATTTGAAGTCGGGGGGAATCTGGAACAGAAGGTCGATAATTTCCGTATGCCCAGAGAAAATTTAGGACTGGAAGAAAGCAGACAGCCTGGCACAAGCCAATATTGTGGGACAGGGGACGCCGAGAACAGCAAGATAGCGTCAATTGGGACGGGCGACTTGGGGAATGACGAGGCGCCTTTCAAACCACCGGGAATTTAAAGGGGGGATCCGACCTCAGAAAATCATAAACATCGGCGGATGGGGCCCGGCGACAGAGCGAGGTGGAAGGGGGGAAAAAACTTTTTAGAAAGTATTGAAGACCAGTACCTCAGGGTAATCATTTTGCCAAAAAGCACTTGGGCAAAAATCGCCGAACCAAAAGAACAGTCCAAAAAAGGCAAGGGGGACTAAGGGAAAAAAAAAAAAGTATGGAGGAGCAGGGGGAATATCTAAAAGGAGAATGAGAAAAAATCCATTTAATGCTGTCCAATCCAACGAGAAGACATTGACAGGAGAAGACCAGCAAAATCCTTAAAGGTGTTACCCAACGGACTAGTTGGCGATCTGAAATAGTATCAAGCTTAGCGGCGTAAAGGTTCAAACGTCGAAAGCGGTGTTCGATAAACAGCAAGGAAAAAAGACCTGAAAAAGGGGGGAAAAGCTTCAAAAAGAGGAAGGTCTTTTCGCAATAACCAGAAAAAGGGGCGAAAAAGGGGGACAGGGGGCACTGTTTTGCCCTTCAAACTGGGGATTGGGACAAACTTCCCTCCCAAAAAAAAAAATCTTGCGCCCGGCTGCGGTTCAGGAAGACAAGATGCTCGAGAACTAGCTTCACCAATCAGGTCACCAGGCCAACATCAGCACAAGGAAAAGAAGATGGGCTCAAAAAAAAAAAAAAGACGTATTGTGGGACGGGGGAAATGAACATCGGACGAAAAAGGTACGCGGAAACTCTGGAAAGTGCAGAAAACCAGCGGGGCAATGAAAAGGTCGTAAAAAAGGAACACTCCGCCCACGAACCAAGAAAGAATTTCCCGGGTGACCGTGCCAGGCCGACAGTCAACAGCGGGGATTCATTAAAAAAAGAAGGGGAAATGGACAGGGAAGTCAAGCCGGAAAGCACTGCCAAAAAACAAAAAAGAACTGTTAGGATTTGCATTGTTAAAAATGACTTCGGCTGACACCCTTGTGGAATCGTGGGAGAAAAATATGGGGGACAGGTTTGGTTTTGGAGAGCCAAGCTGGAAAAAAGGGGGAATTGCCAAAAAGGTTGTGACTAAGGGCAGCCGCGCACGTTAAGTGCACGGGGGAGGAAGACATTCTCAAAAGGGATCAGGGGACGCACCTGGACAGAACCAGGCAGGCCGCAGTAATCTCAGAAAAGTAAAAGGACGACTTATCAAAAGTAATAAGACGGCCTGGTTGCAGATTGTATAAGTTGAACGCATTCCGGACCACTATGAAGAAAAGTTCAAAAAAAAAAAAAAACGCCTCCCGGTCCCTTCTCACTGAGGTATGGGGGTAAAGTGTGAAAAAGGGGAAACCAAAAAGGAAGAACGAACGGGGGAGGAACTAGAAACCTCTCCAATTGGATTAACCTCGGTAACACAAAAAGCCCTTAAGAGAAAAGAAATAGGTTAGGGGAGGACTTCCAGAAGGGGGGAAAAGACAGAAAGAACCGCCGGGTCCACCGTGACCATCCAACATTCACGAAAACCTTCCCCCCACTAATACATCGGTTCGTGGGGGGGGGGGATGCTTATGGCAAGAGCAAGGATAGGGGTGGTTATTTTCAATAAGAAGGCAATTGGGTGGCCTGCCTGGGGCATTCTGAGAAATGTAAGAATCAAAACACGCGAGCCTGAACCAGCAATGGAAAAGGTTTCCATGATAAAAAAAAACCGGAAGAAAAACAATCGGTTGTCAGTTGTTCACTTTTTTTGATGCCAGGGCTCCGGGCACGTGAAGGGTTTACGGGTCCATAATGAGTGCCCGGGAGGGGAAAGAGGGAATCGGCGACAAGAACGGGACCGGTCACACATGGGCACTGTGAAACAGAACCCGCTGAGTGCACCATCCCAATTTAACTGAACTTCGACCGGCGGCAGGGCCCACATACACGAAAAAAGGGAATCCGAAAAAGATCCGAGTTTTTGGGGGTGTCGTGTTGCCGGGGGAGCAACTAAACGACCACGTTCAAAAACGTGAGACGAACATTCCAGGACCTTGACAAAAATAAAAAAAAAAAAAACCAAAACAAGGACTACGGCCACAAAAGAAAGGAAGCGGTGAAACGTGGGTTTTGGGCAAACGGTTGGGAAAAGTTTCCGGACAGAGGGAAAGGAGAGAATTGAGGAAAGCTCCCGTAGCCACAAAAGACTAGCTCTGAGGGAGAATGTGCCAGCCCGAAACAGCCATTCTTTTCGACATGGGGGACAGATTGCGGCATGAGCTGCGTCCGTGGGTAAACTGTAAACGTCCCCGGGAGGGGAATGCCGAAACAAGGGGGAAAAAGGGAGGGTGGGAAGTCAAAACCCCTTCGGAACAAGAAGGATATAAGGTCGGGTCCTCCAAAAAAAGGGGGCCATTCTTCCTGAAGGATTTGCCGCTTGTAGGCCGGAAAGGCGTCGGTAACACAAAGGGAACCAAAAAAGCGAAGGGTGCTCGCAACCCACCGAGTAAAGAATTGACTGGGGGAAGCAAAAACCGAGAAGTTCAGGGCCAGGTGTCAGGAAAGGGAAGGGACGGACAATTGAGAAATTGTCAAAAAGTTTGGGCGCTTGTGGAGGGCGTCCGGCACTGGGGGGGGGGTGGGGAACGCCTGTGACTTTAGAAAAAAACTTTGCATCGAAAGGAGGTGCACCGGGTAAGCCAAGATCATCTAAATCCGTCACGTTGGAGGCCGCCTGTTTTTGAAAGGAAACTGAAAAGCATTCTTGTTCAGAAGGCGAAGAAGCCCAATTAACCGTTTGGGGAGGAAGGGGCTGCTGGAAAAGAGGAAATGGATGGCAAAGTGGATGATGGGACGAACTGGTAAAGTCCTAAATATAGCGAAGGGAGAGGGGGGAATGAACTGAAGCAAAGCGTCGCCGCCCAACGCCCCACCAAAAAAAGGGAGTCACATATTTGGGGGGAGGGGATATGGGGGAGAAGGACCCATCGGACAAGTACATGGTCAAGAGAACCCCCAAGCCCTTCCGCAAATCCGATCAAGAGGAGAATGAAAAGAGAACACAGCGGAGCTTGGGGAAACCCGAAGGGGAAACTTGCAGAGGGGGAAAAGGTCCAAAGGAATCCTCAAGGCCAAGAGAAGGTAGCGAAATATGGCAGTGGTAAAACGAGGAAAGGGTCGCATTATAGAAAAACGGCCGCCACAGGGAGGAAATTTGCGGGACGGTCAAAGGGAAAAACAGGTTCAAAGACCAATCATCAAGAGGGGAAAAAAAAAGAGAGAGGGGATCCACGCCTAGAAAAATCACCGATGAGGACTGCAAAAGAGGGTACAGTGGGGTAGCGAAGCGGACCAGAACCTGCGAGTAAAAAAAAAGAAAAAGCGGCCAAATTTAACCAGATATTGATAAAAAGCAACATAACGGAGAAGGGGGCACCGGGGGCCAAGAAATCAAATCTCGGGGCAAAATTTTGAAAAAAAAAAGAACACAGGCTTCCTTGAAACAGGAAAACACAAACCAACGCCCACAAGGAATCGAGGGCGCAACAGGGAAGGCAGGGGAGCGAAATACGTCTTAAGGAAACGAGATTCCCAAATGAACAAGGAGGTTCATCGGTTTTTCGTGTGGGGTAAAAAAAACCGAATATGGGTTGGATTTTTTTTAAGAGGAGGCAAACGGGAAAAAAAAGGGGAAAACTAACGGACCGGAAATTTGACAAAGAAGTGAAATCAAAAGACCCGCTCCAATGGGATATGTTACCCGAAAGAAGCACAATGACGACTTTGGGTGGGTTCCAGGGCGAAAAAAAAAAGGACAAGTAACTACCCAAGCAAGCAAGCCCATTTCAAGCAGGAGCGTGGAAAGGGGGGAACTATCCGCCATGTTGAACCAATAATGTACTAAAGAAAGGGGTGCGTCGTAAACGACAACATGGAGCGATCGAAGGAAAGGCATCTAGGGGAGGGGAGGGGGTGGACCTACACCCCAGGCCAAAAGAAAATGAGCCGAAAACCCTAAAAAAAGAAAAAAGAAGGAAAAGTGGTCGTGTGAAAAAAAAGGCACAAACCTAAAAGGTAAGATACGACAAGCCACCAAATCCATTCGGTCCCGGGGTTTTCAAGATGGCCGTAAAGAAAAAAAAAGGGGGGGACGGGTCCAGACGGGGACAATTCCATCGATATGGAAACACAACGGAAAACCCAACGAGGGAGTAAAGGGAGGACAAGGGCCTGTGGGGGAAATGCGGTAAGTATCGAAGGGAAAACGGGGGGGGGGGCAAAACATTTGGGAGTTGTATAAAGACGTGTCCAAAAAAAATCGAAGTGAGTGAACGGGGTGATGTGCTGGGAAAAAGTCATAAATCGTCAAAACAGGAAAAACGGAACACGATCATTCGGAAAGGGAAAAAGACTGGGGGAAAAACTTTAAAAAAAAGCGTAAAAAAAAAAGAAAAGCGTACAAACAATTGAAGACTAACTACGAAGGGGCACTAACTGTCGGGGTTGTGGGCAGTCTGCGCTACAAAGGCGTCAAAAGTCACTAAGAAAGAAAAATCCAAGACGGGAAAAAAAAAGACACACATAAGTATTGAAGGAATGGGAAAAGAAAAAAGGGGCTGGGTTGTTGCCCTAGGGTGCCCCGAGCTAAAAGAAAAAATTATTTTTCCATCAAAGAAAAGAAAGCACGGGAATGAGGAATGGCAACGATCCGTAGGGGGATTGGAGTTTGGGGGGGGGAAAACAGAACGTGGAGAAAGAATCCCACCCTCAAATTCAGGCCAAGCTTTGTGATCTGCCGAAAAAAGGGGGAAAAGGGACTCATAAAAGGTCAGGTAAGATGCAAAAAAACGAGTACGGGCACGATAGACGGGGGGGCAGCCAAATCTTGAAAGGAAAAGAAAGATGAAGGATGGGAATGGTTTTTACCGGGGAAAAGGGAAGGGTCATTGACATGGCCGGAAATCAAAAAATGGCCAACAAAACTTGGAAAACAGACCCATCAAGGGAAAAAAAAAAGGTCCGCAAACGGCCTACAGAAAGGAAAGACTGTCTGGGGAAACTAAGAGCGAAAAGCACGCCGGAAAACGAGTGACAAATACTTTGGTTCAGTAGTTGAGAAAGACGAAAGAGAGAAAAGTGGAAGAAAAAAAACTTGAAAAGCGAGAGGGCAAAAAGAAAAGGAAGGAGGAAAAAAAAAAAAAAAAACTACCCCCAAAAGACGGAAAAAATGTCAAAAGGGTCCACAAAGTCCGACAAATTGAAACACCACCTCAAATCCAAGGGAAGCAGCTCGGAATAGTTGTGAGGGAGGCTGGAATAGAAGCAAGCGGGGACCGGGGCGAAAAGCATCAAAAAAAATTAGCTACCGTGGAAGGAGGTAAACAGGAAAGGAAACCCAAAATCAATCCCCTTCTCGAGAAAGAAGCGGCACCCAAAAAAAATAACGCCTCGTAAAAAAAAAAAAAAGCAGCAAGGGGAGTTCGTGAAAAAAACATTGAGGGACTCCAAAGAAGAAAGGAAGGAACAAAGGGGAGGACGTGACGCCAGGTATCTCGAGAAAAAAGTTTCAAAATAGGGGCGGTGGGGAAGAAAACAGGAAGGTGTTTGCAAGGCAGCGGAAAAGTTTGATCAGAACATCTTGACGAAAGGGGGGAAAAGCGCCTGGCCAACAATGTTTAAGGAAGTGGGAAGGAAAAATTTTGACAGAATCCAGGGAAGGAGGGAAGTTGGAAAACCATAACCCTCAGTCAAAAAAAGAAGAACGGGTTCGTTATGAAGACAAAACGAAAAGGCCAATGGAAATTCTTCCTAAGTAAAAACCGGTGCCCCGTCGTTTTGGACCCTAAGGTGAGAGGGGCGTGCTTAAAGCGGGGACAAAATAAAAGAAAGCCAAGAAGCACAATTTGGGTGTCAACGAAAAATCCAAAAATCTCGAGAATATAAAGGGGGGAAGATGAAAGAGGGGGCTTGGCGTAAAAGGGGAGTAAGGAATAAGGGGTAATTCGCGGGGGGCCAAGAAGAAATGTGCGGGGTCAGGCCAAGGGGAAGAAGGGTACTTGGACCTTCGGGGGAAAGATTAAAATCACCGAATATCAAGGAGGGGTGGCGCCACTGAAAAGGGGGGAAATGTCCAGATGGGGAGAACGAGGGGGGGGGGGGGTTTGTGAGGGGAAAGAGGGATGGGGGAAACGCTAAACGACTTAAGGGATTTTTGTGCGGACAGATGGTGAAAAAGAAAAAAAAGAGAGGGAAAGTCACAGACAAAGGGGGGGTCGAACAGGAGGTTCAAGTGCGGGGTCAATCCGTATACTAAGACCGGAAGGGGACCAGAGGACTGCCTCGTCAGGGGGGGAAGAAGGCTTAGCAATCCAAAAAAGCACCAAGCATGTCGTGAGGTAAGTGGTCAACTGTTGAGGAAAAACCAGCAACCTGAAAAAAAAAATAGCCGTGACCTAGCCTTGACAGCGAACGCGCCGTGATTGACAGGGGGGGATGTTTTTTCGGGAAGGGGGGGACAGACACGGGTTGAAGGAAGCCCGCATTAGACCAAGAAAAAACCAAAGAAAACTCGGGGAGCCAAAAAAGAAGAGGGGTGCGTACCGCCAGAAAGGGCGCCAGCATAGCGGACACCCACCACCATCGACCAACTCTTTTTCGTGAACTATACAGGGGGCAGGTAAAGGTGAAGAGCTTGAAGAGAAAAAAACTTGTTGGAAAAAAAAACGCATCGCGGGGGGGGGAAAAAAAGGGGGAAATTCTCTTGAAGGGGAGGGAAACGAGGGAGGGGGATGGTGGGATTGTCAAAGACAGGGACCGCAGGGGCCGAAGACATTCTCGTAAGGCCTCCTCCACAAAAAAAAGGGGGGAGGGAAGATAGATGCTTATCGGGAGAGGACACTTGACGGGGGGACAAAAAAAAAAAAACGGGGAATAAACAGAAAAGAATCAAGAAGCGCAAGTAACGGGTGGAGAGGTTCAGCGTCAAGAAGAAAGAGCTTCCTCAAAATCGAGGAAGTGAAACTGTAAGGGGGGTTTCAAAGAGGGGGAGGGGGGAGAATTTAAGCAAGGGGGGACTACTCGTAGTGGACAAAGACTGTGATGGTAAAAAGACCGACGTTAGGGGGGAAAAAAAGCTGAAACTTGCGAAAAAAGAGGACAGAAGGCAGTAGGATTCGTAAAAAAACGATCCTCCGCCGAGAGGGGGGTGAAACTTGGACCAAATGAAATAGAAAAACGGCAAAGAAGATAGCAGCATGGGGGAGGAAAAGGACAACCTGGAAAAGAAATCGAGCCAAAGAGGGACAACCTTTTAAGGAAGAGACGAAATTAGGAAAGACAAGGGACTTCCGAGAGACCCTTCTAAACAAACTGCTCGATCAGGGTTAAATCGGGAAGCAAAAATTCAGAAATCTCTCTCGGGGAGCGGAAGGAAAAAAAAATTCAAAGAGACACGAGAAGAAAAAAACATCAAACATCAAGGGGGGAAATCGGGGGGGCAACGCCTAAGCTAAAAAGCAAAGTCAATGGCGGAGATTGAAAGAGAGGACCCAAACTTAAGGAAAGGCGTCGGATTCAGGATCATAAATGTACACCACCTAACGACTCAAGGAAAATCGCGGACCGAACCACAAGGCTACGCTAAAGAGATAGGGACTGGAATATTAGACCAAAGGATATCGAATAAAACTACTTCTGGAAGAAGAAGAAACGCCGGCACAAAATCACCGGAAAGAAAAGAGGGGGAAACATCTCCAGCTTGGGGCGGGGGGAGGAGAGAAAAAAAGTTAACAAATGTCCCGTTTTGGTAAATAAATAACGTGCTACGGTGACGAGGAAGGGGTTTTCTCAAAAGGGCCTAGGTCATGTTTGTCAAAAAGTACCTTCAACCAATCATCCAAAACAAAAAGGGGAGGAAATGCGGTGGGGGAAACAAGGAATTTCCGCCCGTAATCGCGCCTGCAACACCTGGGCCCTCAACATAAGATGTATCAACGAAGCAAGGCCGCTTAAACCCGCTACGATGGGTGATGTAAGGAAAATGATAGCAATGGGAAGAAAACAAGACGGGACCACGGCAACCCCCGTGGCCAGAGGGGGAAACCCAATCTCCATTAAAGTGTGGGAAAGAAAACTAAAACCCCAGGGAATGTAGAAGTTGGTCCGTTTCCTGGCGGCGGGCCCTAGAAAAGGATGAGAAAGGATTGTATCCAAAGTAAGCTCCCTTCTGCACTGGAAAGAGGGAAGTGGGGTGGAAGCTTCGACTGTGGGGAAGACCAGTAAAGGGGGGATAATATGGTCGCCTATTGGCGGAACCCCAGAGAACAAGTTGCGGCCTGGTCGAGGAGAAAAACCAAAAAACAACCAACGGGCACGGTTGTTGAGGGGGGAAAAATGTGCAGAAGAAGGCCCCAACAAAATCTCAAAGTGAAAAGGGGAGGTTGGGGGGCCTGCCCGCAAGCGCGGGACAAACCGCGGTGGGGAAAATCCTATCAAAGAAAGTAGAGGGGGTGAAACGCTGAAAAAGGGGTACCTGACTGTGAAGCAGGTCACGAAGGGTCGGACTGTCAGGGAAGAAGAAAATACAACCTGAGAAAATTTTCAAAGGGCCAAAAGCGAAAAAATCAGACTTTGAAGAGGGCAGGAAACCGTCCGATCGCCCCCACAGGTGGTCGTCTCGAAAAGTCATTAAACCGAGAGAAAAAGGGGGCGACTTCAAAACGGGGGGGGGAAGCCAAACAAGGCCGCTTGAAAACAAAAAGGGGAGGTCTTCCTCCTTCCCGGTTTTCTAAAAAAAACGAAGTCCAAAACCAACGCCCAATCAAGAACTAAAGACGGCAAACAGCAACTTCCGCCACCAAAAGCAAAGTGGTCAACGTGGGAAGGATTGGCCAAAGAGGCAGAGAGGGAAAGTGGTTCATTTAATTGAAAAAAATAATAAAAAAGGTGCGAAAGCGGGCGAAAGGGTGACGAAATCGGAGGGAAAATCCACAAAAATCCGCAGATTCCAACTACGCCAAAAACGGAAGTAGGCTAGCGGCAACATCAGGGGGGTGGGAAAGACCGGGTGGGACGAGGCGTAAGGGACTAATCAGGGCCCAGTTCTGAATCAGTACAGGGAGATTCCCCGGGCGAGGGTCACCGCGAAAAAACTGTACCAGCCCTTTGGGGGTGTAAACTGCGGGACGTAAAATAAAAAACCAAAGGCACGAAGAAGTGAAATTACAGGGAAACCTTCTCACCAGTCGCCCAGAAAAGCCTACATCAGCCGCAGGGGAAAAAGAACCGTCGGGGTTTGGGGGGTGTGGGAAACGGGCAATGAGAAAGGGACTGCACTCGACCAGTAAACAGACTATGCGCCAGTGCACCTTACGGTGAATGGAGGGTGGAGATAAAATAGTATGGACGATTCTAGGGGTTTGGGCTTCACACCAGCGGGCGGAAGGATTTTATTCAGGGATGAAAAAAAAACAATCAGACAGAGAAGCGGATGGAAAGGAGATGAGAAAAGTTGGAATGTCAAACTCCGCCCCCAAGGAACCATCTAACATTCGGGGTCAATAAATGCCGGCACCTAAAAAATCAACCATTGCAGGCGCGCTGGGGAAAATTTCTGAGTGGGAAAGGCGGATGGCTTGTTTCGCATGGACTGGAAAAACCCTCAAAACAAAAACCATCTTCGGCCGCAGAAGTTCGGAAAAAAAAAAGGAAGAAATACTCACGGTAAGGGGGTTAACGGTTCTTGGTTACAGGGGGCGACCTGATTCTGGCCGCCTGGGGGCCAATCCCCCGGCAGCAGGGGTACACACCAAACGCGTCGGGGTTTTCTCGGCAAACCAAAACGCTTAAAATGACATCCGGGACTGGGACCTCTAAAAGAAGTTCCGGCCTGCCGGATCAGGGAAGGGAGAACAATGATGTTTGACAACCTGTTTGACTGAACATAACGGACCTGTGGCAAAAACAGCTTCCCCTTGGGGAGCGCGGGGGAATTTGCCGGGAACGACAAGAAGGAGAAGAACAACAGGTGGTGAAGGGCTGGGGTTTTGGTGCCGGATCGGGCAGGGCCTTGGTACATCAGCCTCCCTTAGAAAAAGGACAAGTTGCACAAAGGTTTCGAGGGAAAAACGGAACGGCAAGTGGATAGGGATAAATCGTCAAAAAGTGGGAGGCGGGCTTGGCGTATTTTGAAAAATGACGAAATATTGGCGCAAACGGGGGCGGCGGGCATGAATAGATCGCCAGGAGAAAAAAAAGTTTAAACCAGGGGCCATTGCTTGGGCAAAAAAAAAAAAAGGGGGGAGCTTTGCCTTGGAGGGGGGGGGTTGGTCCTGGAAGGCATCAACAAGGACATGGGGACAACACTCAGAAACGCAACCCAACACACTTAGAAGATGAGAGATATTGACGAGAAAGAAAAATGGTTCCCGGGGTGAGGGAACATGTCAAGGAAAACCCACCTCAAAAGAACAAATACCTGTGTTGAAATCAAGCGTAGGAAGTGGGTCGGCAGACGTAGGGAACGGCCCGTCTATTCCACCAAAAAAATGGGGGACCTTAGGGGAATATTCCTCCGACTTAAGGAAAGGACAAAAAAAGTCCAATCAAACCAAAGCCAAAAAAATCAAGCCTGAAAAGAAACAAGACACAACTCAGGAGCAAACGCGTGCTTAAGTTGGGGAACCTAGCGAGTACGAACGAAAAACTAGGAAACTAAGAAAAAAGAAGAGGCCCAATTTTCAACCCCATCAGGTGCGATTAGAAGCTAGGCTGTTCATCCTCCGAGGCAAGGAAGAGTCAATCCATTTAAATCAGGAAAAAGGTGTTCAAGCCTTTCCCACCCCACTAACCTAGAAAAAAAGACGAATGTGTCTCGTCGAACATCCCAGGAGGGAAAATACTGGGAACGGAGGGAAATGGTCTAGATCTGCCAAGGAGGATGTCATCAAGCATCAGTGTTCAGGGTGGTGGGGATAGTAAATGGGAACGATCAGGAGTTCGTTTGTTAAAATTGCTGTGCCGGGGAACGACCACGGGGAAAAAAAGGCAGGACGAAGGGGTTTAACGAAGATAAGAAAAGAAGACCGGCTCAATTATGAGGGGTCCGAAGGCGGGTCGGGGCGAAAGACTGACCCATTTTGGAAAAAAAAAAAAAAGGGAAACGGCAGAATGCAAAAGCCAGAACTAGGTGGACCAGCCAAGAAAGGTGAAAACGCGGGCCATGGGCGAGCCGCACCTGCAAAGGGAAAAGATGTCATTTGTCGGCGGCAGACATTTTAAATTGGAGAAGAAAGAGAAAGAAAGGAAGTACGATACGTAAGAGGGTTCCCTCAAACTGCTGAGCTCTAACCCGACCGACAAGTGTGCTGGGAAACCAGTGGAAAACAAAACGTGAGGGCAGAAGAAAGTTGGCCCATTTTCGGCCAAAAAAAAGGGGCACAAATGGGCGCTAGGCCGTGGGGTTTAAAAAATGGGGAAGGGGGGGGAATGCCCATCCGGACCAAACCAACCAATAGAAGGAGGAAGGAATTTTTAGGGGACGATGGAAAAAAAATCTGACGAGTTGGGCCCTGAAAGGGGGGGCCGCAGCGGTGGGGGGGGAAAAAAAAGCAGAAACAAGGGGGTGTGAGTTATGGTCGCGGAGAAACCTAATCACTTAAGGACAGCAAGAGGTGCGAACCGTCAGGAAAAAGGGGGGAACTGACAGCCATTCCCAAGGTATCTTCCAAAAAAAAGCATTCAAGGAACAACAACGATGACCTCAAAAGCCTACGAAGTGGTTTCAGTTAAGGAATGGGGAGAAAAGGGGGATGGATAATCCTCGCCTGGAGAGAAGTAAACAAAGGTTCAAAGGACAGCCATGGGAGAAAACATCTCAAAATTAAGGATAATGTTAACGCTTCAATTGACCAAAAAAAAAGGGGTTGTCAATAGCTTACGGCCAATCAAGAACCAAAGCGCGGTGAGTCGTGGAGGGGAGTTGAGGGGGACGAGCGGGGAAGTTTGGGGGCCGGTTGTGACCAAAAAAATCTCTGGTTGATCGGAGGAGGAAGATCAAAAGAGCAAGTCAGCGACTGCAATGGGGGGGGAGCGAACCACCAAAAGCATCTATAGTTGAATTGAAGAAAAAAGAAAAAGGGAGAAACCACGCTGGGTTGTCAGGCACAAAAGCAGGACAAGTGAGTGGATGAATGCCTAGCGTTTTACTGTTTTTTGCCAAGGGAGCGCATGGTCATTAAAGGGCAGGAACGGCTACCACAATCAGCAACATTGACTAGAGTGGCGAATAGTGCGAACGCCGCCCCCATCCTATTCTCAGAAAAAAATATTGCAGGAGGAAGAGAATTTTAGCAAGGATGGGGGGCGAGTACTGAAAAAACGGGGGGTTTTTCAAGAAAGGGGTCCCATACGACCCAAAAACTCGGCACTTGTCCGCGAGTCTCGAAAACCATAACGGGGGGGGGGGGTGGGGGGTGTGTTTTTTTATGTCAGAAAAATATAAGCCCCGATTTAAAGCAAGCATCCGAACAAAAAACAAAGCAAATCCTCCAGGACATTGGGAGGAACAGAGGAGGGTGACGACGAAAATTGGTGGAAAGGTCGGATGCATACAAAAAAGGGGCTTTACCAGTGAAACTTAAAAAATTACGATAAAGCGGGCGAGGAATCAAAAAACTCCAATCAAGAACTTGCAAAGCTGCCTGCCAACGGTCGTTGGCAACGCCCGGGGGGGGGGGGTAGGGTTTTCAAACAAAAAAGGGGGCTGAACGAAAGCCCCCTTCCCAGATCGAAGCGGTCACGAAGATTCGGGACGAAGAAAAATGGTTATGGTTGCAACCCGGAAGTGTTGAATCAGCGAGAAAAAAAGGGACGCCATCAAATGGAGAAACTTGAAGCAGCCTGATCAAGTTTGTGGATGAGGGGGGGGGGGGAGTTTGGCCAATTTTCCCCGCAGGAACAAGGCGAGAAGGTTGAAAAACCAGGAAAAAAGGAGCCCTTAGGAACCGGACGCCCATGGGGGTAAAGTAAAGCTATGTTCCGCCCAGCCTCATCGAGTGGACCGGAGGGGGCCTGCCGGGGGATTTGGGGAGTGATGTCAACGTGTTATCACCTCCGCATGGCGCCAGAAGACCAAGCAATCTCATATGAATTTCATCAGGAAAAAACTCAACGCTGTCAAACGCCCCGGTTGGGTGGGACTGTTAAGCGTTGAGGAAAGGAGGGTGCGGTCCAACCTAGAGTCGCGGGGGGTGGGGTGGACCCGAATGCGTTGCGAAAAAAACACGGGAAGACAAAAAAAAGAGATGTTCTAAAGGGGGGGGGGTCGCACAACATGGCGTGTGGGGAAGGGCCACGGGGCGGTGGGGGGACAAAGGAAGAATTACAGAATGGGTGAGGTACTGCGAGAAAAAAGGCTATTTTTTCCCAGTGGAAGAACACAGAGAGGGGGGGAAAGGGCTAAAAAGAAAGGACTTTGCGGAAGAAGTTCAAAACGATCACAAGCGTCAGCTTCGAAACACAGGAATGGGTGCGGGGGGGGAAGTTGCACGCGAGGGAACAGGGGAATTGGCCAGGTCAGCGAAAGGTTCCGGCGCCCGCCAAAATCATTTTCACCGAGCCTTCGAGGGGGGCCCAGCCAGGGGTCAAAAAAAAACCCATACAAAGGTGAAAAAGCTCCAGCTTTTCCATGGGCAACCCTGCTGGGGTCAACCGATTCCAGGTAAAACTAGACCAGCAAAAAGGAGAAGGTCCGTGCCCAACTAGACGACACCGGTAGCCACAACCTAGCCCTGGGTGCGTTAACTTAAAAAGTTGCGAAGAGATTGAGCAGAAAGGTTCGAAGACCAGTGGAGAAGGTCAGTTGAGTGCGCCAAAATGGTCAAAAAAAAGGATTGGAGGACGACTAGGGGCCACGGGATGTGGGGTCCGGAAGAGAACACGCAAAAAAAAAAAAAAATGACATCAGGGA
>Ga0179593_1272726_pt1 | contig 14389 bp, 21 predicted proteins | sample CZODoug2_1_08_16_FD_185931 | JGI IMG/M metagenome (GOLD analysis project Ga0179593, IMG submission 185931) | Vadose zone soil fungal communities from Angelo Coast Range Reserve, California, USA - CZODoug2_1_08_16fungal (PacBio error correction) | ecosystem: Environmental > Terrestrial > Soil >...
GGGGCCAACGGGAAAAGAGGGTCACGGGGAAGATACCTCTTCATCTAGCGTCAAGAAGATGATGACAAAGAAGCTTCTTGGGAGTCATGGATGGAAACCCATGGGAAAACAGACGGTGGTGGCGCCCCACATCAAGGCGACAAGAAGGAAGAGAATGGGTGGTGACTGGATGCGAGATGATGTCGCACGGCTGGGAAGGGTAAATGCACGCGGAGAAGGAAGGACCATCCCGGTAGGTGAAGAGAAACCAGGGGTGGGAGACAACAAGAAAGAGGTCACGAAGATGAAAAGTTCGCAAGACTAGCGGGAAGAACATCAACCGCGCTCGTGGAACAATCACGAAGAGAAGGGAGAAAAATTGAGGGAGAACCCGGAATCGATCCGGGCCTTACTGGGACAGGAGGGTGGCGACAAAAATTGAGCGCAGCCCCTTGCAGGCCGACCTGGTGTTGAGCGAGGCTGCGTTACACAAAAAAAAAAGACCTGGAATGCACGGAGAATACTTACTCCAAACCATCGGGGCATCGTAACTCCAGGAAAAGGGTCTAACTTACAATGGAACCGGTAAAAATTGAACAGGGACGGGGCGGGGTGACAAGAAGAAAATATCTGGGGGCCTGGGGGGAAAAAAAAAAAGCGGGGGAATAGACATCCAAGTGCTGATGAGCTTCAGAAGCGAACTTATCTAGTCGCATGAAAAAAAAACGGGACCCTGAGGAAACACTGAGACGACAGGGGCAGAACCGCAGCCGCTCTTTTTCGTTAAGGTGGAAACAGGGGAAGCATTCCAAAGCGGTCTGGATCTCTTAACAGGAAAAGAGAAAGGAACTACAATACTGTTTACGTGGGGGGGAGCTCGCAAGATGGGCGCGAAAAAATGGCTCTAAGGGGGGACTCTCTGGGGGGGGGGGAAAAATGAAAGTCACGCGAAGTAATAGACCGCTGTCGCAAAACAGGATACCCTCGAAGCAATTTTGGCGCACGGAAAAGGGGAAAAGCGAAACTGAACTCCAGGGGGCGTTATCCATAGGGTTGGGGGGAAGGGGCAGAAAAACTTAAGTTATTCCGGCTCACTGACTCGATCTACGTCTCCGCCTATAAATGCTTAATGTTGAATAGGTTTTGAGGAAAAATATAACCGCGCCATAAAATTCCCCACAGTCTAAGACACGGGGAGTAAAGCGGAGTCGGAAAGGGGCGGGGAAAAAAGATCGGATCACCGTTACCCATCCATTCCGCAGGAAAATGGTTGGGAGCATCTCTGAACATGATATGGGCAAACGCCGTCGGAGAATCAAAGAAACCAGGAAGGGGGGGGCTGGATGACACCGAAAAAAAGAAATCTGGAGCTGCGTCACGAGGACTGAGGCGCGCGTTATTTTCGCAGAGATCGGGGGCGGGTGCGAAAACTTGATCCTTTGCGACGAGGAAAGGAAGACAGAAGGGGAGAACGGACGAAAGACGACTGTCCAGTCAGGATTGAATAAATCCGGCAGAGGGCTCAGTGTTTAACATGCCAAAGAGAGTGAAGAGGCTCGTAGGCTGCACTGAAGAAAGAATAGATGGAAAGTCGTAAGAACAATGTCGGTCCAGTGACGGTAACACCGGCCTGAGAAGAGCTTTCAGGATCGGGGGGGTAGTAAAGGCCCGTGGTAGTTCGCAGATTCCAAAGGGGCGGGAGAGGGGGGGTTTAATAAATATCTCAGGAGGGGTTGATGCCTGAGAAAACAGGTAGCAGGTGGTTGGCGTAGTTCCACAAGGCTGAAATTGACTCTTAAGGGGAAAAGTAGTCAAAAAAATTAGAAAATGCTTCCAAAAGTTGCAAGGCCAAATCAGGAGGGAGGGGGGGTTGTTGGTGGAAGATAAACAGAAGAGACGCTATTCCACACCCTAAACAACCATCGTAGAGCAAGGTTTCACGATCTGTGGCGGGGACAATGCGAGTTTGGGTGAAAAGTATGGGGGCGGACAACCGTTGAAGGCGCTCATTGGGGAAAAGAGGGAAAGAGAACGAGAAAAGGGTCGACGAAAATTATGATCTTTACGTCAAGAGGGGGAGGAGAGGGCCCATTTCGTGGGCGGGACGAAAAGAGTCGGTAAACGTCCCCGAAAAGCAGAGACGAAAATGAATTGATTGAGAAAAGTGTTAGAAAAAAGAAGACCAAGGGGGGCAGCCGAGGATGAGAACACAACAAAAACGTGCTAACACGGATGGCAGAAGAGGAGGTCAACGTATCGGCTGCCAACGGCAAGAACGGAAGCACGGAAAGAGACGTACTTGGCTGAAAAGAACAAGAAGGGCCGGAACTCGTAGATTCCTTGTAGGCGTGAAATTGGGAAGTGGATGGTCTTTGTTGGCGCGCGGCGGACACATATGAGATGGCCACGAGGAAGACCGAGACGACCGGGAAAACAAGACGCGAAAACGGCAGAGACACCTCCCTTCAGGTCAAAAGGGAACAAGGTCAACATTTCGGTGGATCCCCCAAAATTAAAAAAGAGGGAGGGAGCCGACGACTGTGGGTGGGGAAAAAAGTGACCTGCGAGCCTCCCAAACCGGACGAGAAAACGCCACGCCGAGAGGGCATAAGTGATACAGCGATGGGTCCGGATTCCCATGCAAAAAAGATAAAAGAGGGTCGGGTAACGCTGCCATGGGGGGGGGGGGAGAAAAGGGACCAACATATGGAGGATACAAGTGAGAAACCAGATCAGGAAGGAACGGCAGTTCGAGGAAGAGAATTGGCTCAGAAAAGGAGGAATGCCGCACGAAAAGAAAACAAAAAAAAAGGGAAAGGCGAGACTGCGAGAAGGTGGAGATGTCAGTGACGAGACTGCCTCAACAAAAAATTATTATTAGGCTGAGGAAAGGAAAAGACGGAGTTGTGGCTGTCCCACCGCGAACATGTCTTCCTACCCTTAGCTTTGCGGAGATCGATCGCATGATTCAGCGAATCGAATAAAAGCAAGTACGAACGGCCTGCCAAGATCTAAAAGGGTAGCCGAAAGAAGGGGGGGAGGGAAGGGTAGCAGAAGAGACCCAACAGCAGCGCTAAAAAACCAGGTTCGAAGGGAAGAAGCATTTTAAGAACGCAGAGAAAACTTCGAGAAAGGAGGGTAAAATAAGAGAGCGGGGAGAGGCTTATGAGGAGTATCAGGGGGGACACGGGCAACAAAACATCTCGGGAGTCGAAACGAAAACTCTTTTTTCCTCGGGAAAAATGACATGTGAAGGGACTGGAATAAACATGATTTAAAGGTCCTCACGCAACTAGAGGGGAGAGGGAGGAGACTTGGAAAGATGCGATGGGGTTCCTCCGCGCGCCACCACAACCAATTTCACCAAAAAAACAATTAAGGAACACGGCAAAGCAAGGGAAATCAATCGCGGGGGAGGAAGGGGGGAAGAAAGGAAAGTCCAGACAGAAGGTGGAGTGACGGTCTTGAAAAGGCCGGGGGGGGTCAGTTTGGCAGGAATTAAATACACGCATCTAGAAAAGAGAAATAAGGTTTGGTTGGATTCCGAAGAGTATCAGGGTACCCGGAAATCAAGGGGGGGGGGTATTTAAAAGTAGCCGATTTGGAGGGTACTTAAGACCGATATCGAGTATGCCGGTTCCATACAAGGTAAGAGTGACAGGCTCAAGCCTACCAGCGGGCTCAGGGAGGCGGAGAAGGGAAACCCGGAGGAGGGGAGATGAAGGAAAAGATGAAGGAGGACGTTGGAAAACGTGTCCAAGCACATAAAACCACAATGTTTCACAAGCATCAAAAAGAAACATTGGACTAAAAATCGTCGGGATTAGGGGGGGGGGGGGGTGGGGAAGGGTGATGGTCATGAGAGCCTTTGTTCTCATTAACCCTACCTAAAAAATACGAAAGCTGAAGGCGAACAGGTAGGGTCATGGAAAAAGACAAGGGGAGAATCAAAGGGGAGAGGAAGAAGGGACTTGGAAGGGGGAAACAGAAGGCACAACCAATAAAAAAAAAACTGCAACCCGCAGATCAACTTGGGAAAACCAACGATACGCAAGGGGGAGAGCGAAAAAGGAAAAAAGAAAAAACAGGGCAAAGATCCAAGAGATATAAATCATCAGAAATGAAAAATATCTTCTTCTGAATGAAGAAACCCTCTCCTTCTTTAAGACAGTTGAGGAATAAAGGACTTCGCTCAAAGAAAAAAGGGGGAGAAAAAGGCGAGACCTGCAAAAGGGTGATTCAATTGCTTCACCCTGGACGCCAGTCGTGGCGCAGGAAAAAAGCAATCAAGCATGCAACTGACAAAGGAGATCAGCCGTTGGTGGGGGGAAAAGGAAGATAGGAAAGAGGGACGGAGAGCACAAAGGCCAAACGCATCCGAAAAAGCATGACCTCCTAACTCTTCCAGGGTCAAGTGGCCGGTGGACCACGCCATCATGGCCGGGTGGAAAGAGCCGGAGCTGAGTGGTTCCAGAGAGGGGGGTCCGGCGAAACACGAAGACATGCAGACAAAGCGAGCGGAATGTGGACACTAAGTCAAGTGTCTCTCTCGAAAGCAGACGGCCCAGTTAAGCAAGGGGCTGGCGCCCCTGTTGAAGGGGGGGAAGGGCGGAGGGATGGGGCATCAACTGACATTACAACATTTTTATAAAGCCGGTTCCGAAGGGGAAGGTTGCGAGAAAAAAGATTAAAAAGTTGTGGTGGAGAGAAACAAAAAAAGCCGCTGGGGACAGGCGGACCGAAACGGAGGTAAAAAGGGGAAGGGGACAGACCCCGAATTGATAAGTTAAAGTCCCCGACGCCAGCTAAATCGATCTCGCTGGGAAATTTTGACCACGGCGCGGGGGCCAGAGATCCCAGAGAAAAAATGGGAGCCTAAAGGGTTCGAAGGAGGATATTTCCGTCGAGTTCCAACGGTTATCCCGCGAGCCAGCTTTGGAACGAGGCTTGACGCTTAAAAAAGAAAAGGACGCCAAGAGAAGGACTCGAAAAGGGCAAAAGGTCAAGGAAAAGGGGGTGGACGATGGGAAGAGCATCACGGCGAAGACCGTTCGATTCGACTAGCAGCAAGAGGAAGCGCTTGCAGGGTCAAGGGCCGATAAAATGTAAGTCACCAAAAAAGGTAAAAATCTTGAAGACTCGGTCCTGGAAGAAAATGTGACACTAGGGGAAAAGCTTCTGCATCGACGTCAGAGACGAATAAAGTAACGACGCACGCAAAACACAGTCTGCAGCCATTGCGGAAGAGAAGGGGGGGAGGGAGCACACTAGAAGGGAAGCACTAAAAGACGATCTAGTCCAAATAAAGAAATACGAGAGGGGGAGGTATACGGAGAGGGGAAACGGGAGAACGAAAACTGCAGGGGGGGAAAAGGGGAGAGAGGGATCCAGGGGTTACGCTTCCCAGCAAAAAAGCCTCGTTGTAAGTCAAGAAAAGTGCGGTGCCAGGTGAAAGTCGTCCGGTCGGGACGAAAATAAAGATGATGACTGATAAAGTGCGAAATATTCGGAGGTGGAAAATGAAACAATCTGAGAAAGAGGGCGTGAGGCCACATACAGCGGCTTGTTAAAAATGGGAAAGCTCTACGACACCGAAGCAAGAAGGGTAAAGAGGCACAGAAGAGGAACGGGAGCGGAAACCCACGGAGTTCAGAAATCAGTCTAAATCCGCAAAAAAATACTTGGGAAAGAAGAGAGATCCTCCGAGAAAAGGAGGGAAAGGAAGAAAAACGTAATCGCCGTTTTAAGATGCAGGCCCGAGGTATTCGTGCCAGAGCTGTCCCAAGGGAAAGGTTCTGTAATGTAGCGAAAGAAAGAAAAAAAAAATGCGGCAAAAAGTCGAGACTGGTTGTGGACCGTTTATCTTAAAATTCGGTCCTAGTGAAAAAAAGGGAAGAGGGGAACCCCCCTGTGGGGCCTGAGAAGGAAGGGGGGTGGTTGGGGGAAGCAAGAAAAAAATCGAGGCACGACGGCCCGCGGACAGCGATGGTAAAGTCCAAAATTCCATCGATACCGCCCTTTATGCATGGAAAGAAAACGCAGCCGAAGCAAGCGTCGGGGGAAGGGGGGATTACTTTCTGAGGTGGGCTCCCGAAGGGAAGAGAAAAAAGAAGAAGAAGGCAAAAATGGACGGTGTTTCAGCAAGCTGAGCGTACCATCACTAATTCGTAGAGGTAGAGACGGTAGACATATGGGCTCAATTGCGCCGGAAAGGATATTAAGAGTGGAAGGCGTGGGGGGGGAAAGGCACAGGTAGCGATTGGGGAATGTGGACCACCAGCGTAATCCAATCGGGAGGGAGCTGAAGAATCTAGCAGTCGAGGGATTCTTAACATTCCCAAAGAGAAGAAAAAGGGGGCCGGCTTAGTCACACCTCTCGGAGAGGAGGAAGGGCAAAAACTACTTACCAAAGAAGGCTTCTACGCTGAATTTCCCAAAAAAACTATTTTGACCCGGGGTTTGGGTAGCTGAGAAAGCGGGGGAGGCCAGGAGACTTGTCACAGAAAAGGTAGCACGGAGGAAAAAGGAAAAAGCAAAAAACGGAGGGGGCTCCGTGAGAAGTAAAAACGAAATGGCGTATTCCAAGAGGACCCGGAATCCGAATGATGGAGGGGAGCTGAAACGCCTGGAGTTCGGCTTTTGTGGAAGGTTCAGTTACACCAAAAGGGGGGAAGAGGGACTAACTCGAGCGACGTACTCGGCACGGGATATCAGGGAGAACACATCCCCCGCCAGTAAAAAAACGGAAAAACAGGGGGAGACACGTAGACTAGGTAGGGGACTGAGAGAAAAAAAAAAAAAGAGGGATTAAACCGTGTACACAGCTGAGAGCTTTTACTGTAAACGCCGGATATCGGTTGGGAGCGCTCGGACGCGTGGAGGGGGAAATCTGAGAATCTTCTGAAGAAAGAAAAAAAAAAAAAAAAAAAAAAAAAAAAAAAAAAAAAAAAAAAAAAAAAAAAAAAAAAAAAAAAAAAAAAAAAAAGAAAAAAAAAAAAAAAAAGAAAAAAAAAAAAAAAAAAAAAAAAAAAAAAAAAAAAAAAAAAAAAAAAAAAAAAAAAAAAAAAAAAAAAAAAAAAAAAAAAAAAAAAAAAAAAAAAAAAAAAAAAAAAAAAAAAAAAAAAAAAAAAAAAAAAAAAAAAAAAAAAAAAAACAACCACAAAAAAAAACCCCCCCCGGCGCTTTTATCACCGCAACCCAATGGAGAAGGGGAGGAGGAATTTTGATGGGGAAAATCGCAGCTCGAGAGGACAGGAAAGGGGAAGGCTGGATCAAAGCGACTGGATCCTTGCTGAAACTGATTCAAGAGGGGGGGGGCACTGACTCCAGAATCCTGACACTTGAAAATGAGAAGTAGGGCTATCTGAAACATGGGAAAGGAAGGAGAAGGGTCAAGTCAAGAGGATAGGAGGACCCGGCGTATAATTGGGTCGAAAATAGGCTCTAACCCATGTAAGGAACAAAGGCCTATAGATGAGCGGAGAAGTCAAGGGGTGGGTCGTTGTCGGAAGCTCATACGAAGGGGGGAGGAAAGAGGGGGGGGCAAAAAACGAAGGAGCGTACTGCTGGTGAAGAGCAGGATAATGTTCATCAAAAAACACAGGAGGAACCTGAAAAGGGGGAAGGCCGATACCAGCAAAAATGTGGCCGCTGCAAAAAGGGATACTGGGAAAAAAAGACGAAGATAGTGAATGGTTGGGGGGTTTAATATAGGAGGCTATGGCCACCCTAATCAAAGGGGGAAGAAAGGTATCTCGTTAAACCGAGGTTTATGCAAAGTGATATGGGGGGGGGAAAAGATCTGGCGCTGGAAACGGGAAGAAGGCGCCAAATAGGTTGCCATCGCAGACGAAAACCCTAGGAGACGAGGGAAACAGACAAAAGGGGAAGGGGACGGAAAGGAAAATTACATCGAGGTAAGGGACGGTATCTGCGGAAGTTGACGTTCCCCTTACCAAGGCGAGCGGAAGATAACCTGGAGGGACCGATTGGTACCTCCGACCAAAGAATAAGAGGGAGAACTGCGGAGCGGCCGCTAAGATGGGTAGTCAGGGAAGAGAGGGGAGTAGGCTGACAAGAACAGCGGCAGGAACAGACGAAAAAGGAGGAATGCTCAATAGTAACTACTCCAAGATGACGAGGGGGCGCAGGGGTTCCAAAGGGGGGTTGGTAATGAGAAGGGGGGCGCCGACTTAACACAGAAGAGAGGCCCGAGGAAGAAGACTTACACCTGCGAGACAAAAGAGGTCTAGTCCCTCAACTTGTTCAGTAAAACCTCACCTTCCATGGGTCACTAATCGATTGACATGGGTGAAGAGTAACCAAGAAAGTCGCTCTACCAGGAAAGAATGGGGAGGGAAAAAGGTATACTGCTACAAAGAGGATCCCCCAAAAGGGGCAGAAAAGCGGATAAAAGGGGTTTGCACGTCTGAGATGGCAAGCGCTGCCATCAAAAGAGGTGGTCGGGTCGGAGGGGGGGGGGGGGGCCAGGGGGTGTCGGAGGGAAGAAAGGAAAAACTTGGAGGCAAAAGGGGGAGACAGCGGCAGGCGGGGCTCATAGCGCCGGATTGGATTTTTGTCAAGAACTTAGTCCCCTGCGCGGGCAAAAGCTCAAAAGGGCCATGTCAGGGAGAAGGAATGCTGGTCGCGGGAAGCCAAAAAGACTTGCATTTGAGAAAGAGAGAAGCGAAAAAAAAAAAAGGAGGGAGGTGGAAGAAAATCAGAATCGGAAAGGCAACCGGAGGTTGGGGGGAAGCGACTAGACATTCTACTGAACATTTCTCTTGACTCTATGAAAAGACTGACGGGGAATGAAGAGTTAGGACAAAGTCGCAGACAGGGAAAAGCGGCTGGAACAGAGGGGGGGAAAAAAGGGAGCCGCAACCTTCTTTATCAGAACTCTACCCAATCTAAAAAAAAACCTACAGCCGGTGCTCCTGGAAAATCTTAACTCAGAAAGAAAAAAGCGGAGAGCAATGAAAGGAACAGCAAGCTCTGGGAGAGGAAAGTTGGCTGAGGGGGGGGCGCTGCATCACGTTCCCAACAAAACCCGCCTTCGTGAAGCAATCATAACACGTAGGTGTGGCAGAGGAAAACATGTTAGAGGAAGTGTCCTCATGGAAGGAGTATGAAAGGGGAGGAAGACGAGAAAGGAGTCAGGAAACTATGTCTTTGTTCTTATCGTGAAACGCTCTAGGGTAAGCGCCGCGGCAAACCCTAATTCAAAGAAGGTGAATGGAAAAGGTCGGGGAAAAGGAGAAAAGACAGGGAAACTTAATCTTCGCGGAGGGAAGGAAGGGTATTTTAGAAGGAGGAAGGAAAGATCTTGGGTGAGGGCCGTCGGGAAAAAAGCAGGATTTGCAAGGTGGCTCCTGACGACACGAGATGGAAGAAAAGAGGTCCCGAGCACGGGTAAGGGGGGGAGAGGAAGATGAGGACGTGTTCATAGGGAAAACGGAGTTCCCTGGTGAAGATTGATCTTCTAGGGACTTTACGGATTCGATCGGGATAGTATGACAGGGGACCCAGGACTCGAGGGAGAGGATTTCAAGATCCACAACCGTGCAGTGAGGACAAGAGGAACAAGCGGGGCAGATGTACCGGGATCTGCGGCTTTGGAGGGAAAATACAAGGAAGGAGTATCATAAACCAGGGGGAAAAACCAAGGGGGTCACCAAGAATCCTAAAAAGGCAATCGTGAAAACTGCGGAGTAATCCACCTGTCTTGGATTCAAGGAAATAGAGATCAAGGGGTCAACAACTCAAAAAGTGCACTACCGAAGCTCGTCGGTGGAGAAAGAAGGCAATGGGGGAATGGAAAAACAGGAACCTGGAGAAAAGAGGAAGGAATCAAGCAGGACAGGGTCATTGCCAGTCCCGGAACTGAAACCAGATACTGTTCGCAATGAAAAGACGATCACGGGAAGGTTTGTGCAAAAAAAAACTAGACAATGGGAAAAATGAACGAGGAACAGACATCCACTTAAAACCAGCACTCGAAACTCCATCACCAACTACGGAAAAAACGGACAAAAGAAGGAGAAGGACGAACTGGAAGACCTTTGAGCGAGAGAGCGAGGAAAGGGGGGAAAAAAGGCGAAATGAAACAGGGTCGCACCGCTCTCTTCGATCAATATTGAGATTGCACTTCTAGCCCCTCCTAGGGAAGGTTGGGAGTAGTGAGAAACATAGCAAACTTAATCAATAGATTGTATCCAAGGGAAAAAAGGAAAGATCGGATCCGAGGGACGGAGAAAAAGAAAACAGACAAAGTGAGCCAAAAACTCCGACGCAGAGCCAAAGGGAGGCGTCCAGCAAGCCATTTCTTGTGGGCGAGGAAAAGGCCGGGAAATTGATAAATAGTCCCAGACTTCCAACTACAAAAAAGATCAGGCGTTCAAACAGATAGAAGGGAATGGGGGGGACCGGTGCGAAGATAGGAGCCCTATACATAAGCATTAGACAGTGCTCGCCCACAGTGAATGTGATTAAAAATGTGGGAAGCTGACAAGACACAGTGTAGGCCGCGAAACGTCGAGCAGTGCGGACGATAGAAGGAAAGGTTGGGGGGTACGACGGATCACAAACGCGAGATGGGACGAACAGCAAAAAGGCTCCTCCAGCTTATGCACCTGGCCGAGAAAAGACAAAACGACGCAATTGCGAGACGGAGGGGTGGGAGAAACAGCATTTGTCGCTCAGCGGAGAGAAGGAGAAGTGATAGTTTGCCAAGAGAGGGGGTGTGCCCAGTACCGAACCCGCTGGCGATCTACCTGTGTAAAATATCGGAGGAAGTCGCGTGGGCCAGGAAGACCGCGCAAGACGCTTTGTGAACTTCGGGGGGACAGTAAAAACAGAACACAAGCTACAGGGGGCACAGATCCTACCGCCAAACGAAGATAAAATTGGGGACGCAGGGTACGAGCAAGGACTAATAGTTCTAGTCTTAACTAAAGCAAAAAGGGAGGAGAGAAAATCGGGGCAACATCGACCCAGCTCCGATCAATGTGAACACCACTGGCACCCTTCAATAATAAAACTCTATCGGGGTTAAAAAGTGGAACCGTTATCCCAAGGGGAACCAGAAATGGGAAAATTCCGAGGCAAGAGGGTTGGGGCGGAAGGAGACTAAACTAATTAAAGGGAGGGGAACGGCAGCAGCCTTCAACGACAGGAATGACCATTGTGCTTCTCAAGTTCACTGAGAAACACTAAAAGTCAAGCACGGGACAAAAATCGGAATGGGTCAATTTCAAGAATAAGATCGCGGGGGGAAGAGAGAGGAAGGATACGGTACAGAATCGACGTTAAGATAGTGCCCGCGAGGAGGGGGGTATTTCAAAAAAAAACGGGAATTCACCTGAGGAAACAGCATAGGGCCACTCTGCTAAGATCCTGGTGGGGGGGAAAGGGGACGAAACTCCAAGAAGGGATCAACTTACACATAAATGCCATGAAGGGGTTTTAAACACAAAGAGGGGGGCGTTGAAAATAAATTAAAAACTGGTTGTAAAAAACTGCGCCAAGAAACACGGGGTCCGGAATTGGTTCCGACGCAGAGAGATAAACACACACGAGGGAGGATTAAAGGAGAGATATGCTTCCAACCGAGCGGGGGTAATAAGATCGTTAATCAAGGGGACCCAGAAGCGTTCTTCGTGGCGCAAAGATGTCCGGGAAGGTGAATGTCAACGCACCCGAGGAGGACCGGGGGAAGAAATTCACTAATATGATGTGGTGACCGTTATCATAGGAGTAATCACGCTGACAAAACAAGGAGCATCCCTGGCCCAGCAACCGTGTTGAGAATGAACCGAGCAGGGGGAAGAAGAAACCAGCAGCGAAAAAGGTAAACAGCCATTCCGGGAAACGTCAGTCGCCGTCCAAGCGGAAGGAAAGGGAACAATTGGTAGAACGAGACGCGCCAAAGCGGAGAAGTGCTTAGTCTGATGTGAGAACGTTTAATCTGTAACAACTTAAAAAACTGTAGGGGGGGTGAGCCGCTGAGCGGAACAAGTAATTCTTACATCCTTACGCACCGGATGGAAGAGGGGGGAAAAAAGGTGCCCAAGGGTGTGAAAATGGGATAACTGTGCGCCAGTGTAACGATAAGTAAAGTTGACGGACTGTGGGGGAAAAAACATGGAAAAATCGAGCGTTGTAGGTGTTGAACCAAGGGGGGGGGGGGGGGGGGGGGTAAGAGGAGAAGAAAGACATATGGCTGAGCTTACACTCACGAAATTTCGTAGTAGCCTGATGCTCGGTGTCCCACAGGAACATGGGGGGGGAGTCTGAGTCAGGACGAAGCAGGCGCAGTGTAGAGGGAACAGAGAGGGACCAAGGAGGGGTCTGGATAGCCGTTTATTCACTACAACGTCTCCGATAGGTTACAGGGGTAAAACGATCACGGTGCGCGGCGATAAGCGGAAGGCAGAGCTTCAAAATTACCACTGGGAGAAGGAGAAAAAGAGATCAGACACAAGGACATTAAAACTCCTCGAGGGAAGGCGCATCGGCAATGTGAATGAGCTTCAAAAACCAAAAACCTGTGGAGTAACCAGGACTTTGTAGTTAAAAAAAAAACTGAGGGGGAGGGAAAGGAAAAAGCCAATAGAGCGAAGGGGAAGTCCAGGGGTATAAATGTCATTGTCAAAACCCCCACCCAACCAAAAAAAACACCCCATTGAAACACAACCGGGCGCCATGAAAACACATGGACACCGCGAGCACTTGCGTCAGGAGGAGAGAGGAAAGATGTGCAAATGGTTTCCCAACATCTGAAGATCTGGTCGAACTCCTTATAGTGGGTCTCCTCTGCCGGGACGATTTATGCCGCGTCGAGATCTTCCGCAAAATCCAGGAGGGAGGGATCAGGGAAAAGAAAAGGGAAAGAGGCTCAAGCATTCTGAGGCCATCTTCGGGTCTCATTCTGGTGAATTGGAGAGATCGGAGGAGGAGCTTAAAGTGGGCAAAAAGAGGGCGGGATTTTTTCACTGATGCGCCAGAGGGGGGAGACACGGGCGAAAAGAATGTTCCGTTCCCATTTCATGTGCCGGCATCTGGGGCCGCTATGATGTGGACGCCCATGGGGGGGAAAGGAACGAATGTTAACTCGGTATGGAAAGGGAGGGGGGGAAGGAGGGGAAAAGTGAGTCCGAAAGCACGAAGGTCTTTCAGTTTGAACAGTAAGAGTACAGAGTATTCTTTTCACGGGGGTATGTAGGAAACTGTGAAAAGGTTCCGCAGGCTGAGCAGAGGGCGGGGGACTTTGTTTGGCAAAAAAAGAAGTTTCGTCGGGCTGGGGGGCATATGCAATGATACTTACATCGGGTACGTTCCTCCCCGTGCGGCACAAAGGCAATGTCCCGGATAGAAGCGAAAGACAAAAAGTCGCCAAACAAAAAGGAAGGGGACTGGGTTGAGCCCACCTGCGAAGGAGGTATTGAAGGTTGGGGGTGTTAGACAAGGAGCAAAAACATGCCATCACCGTCCACCGACGGGGAGTATCCCGGGGGAAAGATGTGAAGAGGGGAGGGGTGAACCATGGGATAACCTATGGCGGGGGAACGTAACGTCGAATAGGGACAGGAGCAGAAAAGTCCGGAGCAATTGGAACAAGCTGAGCAGAGAGGGAAGCCTCAACACGCGTCGAAAAGTACAAAAGAAAGAGAGGGGGACGGGACGGTCGCGATCATTCCGTCCCCCCCAAAAGAGAGAAGAAAGAGGAAGAGAAAAAAGGGTGAAGAAGGTGGGAAATCAGCCCACCGCATCCTGCTGAAGTAGAGAAAGAGATTCGTATTGACCAGAAAAAAGTAGAAGGGACTAGGCCAACGGCACAGAAAAAGAAGAAAGCCCGAGGGGAGAATGCTGGGGAAAGAAATAGGGCCGGAGAGGAAAGTAAAGTTCCGGAGGCAAGGTTTCCACGAAGAAAGTGTGAAGAGGTTTGCGCCGCTACACACTAGAGCTTTGCCACGGATAGAAGCTACGAAAGGGAAAGCACAAGAGGCGGAGCAAAAGGTCAGAAAGGCACTATGGGGGTTAAGGGAAAAACAAGAACTCTACCATTTCATTTACGATTACACCAGCGATGAAAGCGTGTCAGCAGAACAAGGTGACGGGCAACAGTGATGAACGCGAGAAACGATGTCGACCAGCCGCCGAAAGTAGCATCAGGGAGCGTCGTGGGGTTGAGTCGGAGGGAGGGTCCGGCTCGTCCAGACATGGCGGTAAAAATGAAGGTTGGTCTAAGTCCCAGAGGGGGAGAGAAAAGTTGCGCAGAAAGAAGGACCGTGGACTCACCGCTGTTTAATAAACGCGGAGGGAAAAGGAGATAAAGAATCGCTGGCACAAGAGAGACCAGGCTGTCCGGGATAGGAATTCTAAAGGAAGCCAAAAGGAAAGGGGCAGTGGA
>Ga0179593_1420885_pt1 | contig 14389 bp, 23 predicted proteins | sample CZODoug2_1_08_16_FD_185931 | JGI IMG/M metagenome (GOLD analysis project Ga0179593, IMG submission 185931) | Vadose zone soil fungal communities from Angelo Coast Range Reserve, California, USA - CZODoug2_1_08_16fungal (PacBio error correction) | ecosystem: Environmental > Terrestrial > Soil >...
AAATTCATCTCCTGCGGACTTTCCAACCTCAGCGCGGAGAAACCTCAAAGGAGGGGAACGAATGAATGGGGGGGGTGCAAGAAAGACGGAATGGCTCAAAGAGGGGGGAAAGCGCCGAACGATCTAAAGCAACAAAGGAGACCAAGGAAGAACTCACAAAATTTTGGGGGTAGCCCGGTCGCCAAAAAGGGTTTTTTTTTTTTTGGGGGGGAGAACGGAAAGACTTTCGGTGAAAGGGTAGCAGGGGTGCCTTTTTGGGACGGATGCGACAGCATTCGCCAGCGGGTGGGGTCCGCGGGAAAAAACTGCCTGGGGGGAGGGTATGTGAAAAACTGATGAGGTAAAAAGGGCAAAAAAGGGACTTTTGTCAAAAGACAAGGAAAAAGTTTCTGAAGGACAAAAAACAACAACAAAGGAAAGGGGGAGGAAAAGGAGGGGGGAAGTCACGGGAAGGGTACAACCGCAGCGCAACCATTAAGAAGGAACCAAAAAAAGCGGCCCCTTCAACCGCGAAATAAGCGTCATCTGCGAATTCGGTAAAGAAACCAGGGGTGGAACCAAAGGGACCACGCCTTCACACAGAACAAATGACGAAGGGAAAAAGGGGTCTGAGACCCGTCCGAAAAAAAAATCACGTTGGCACGTCGCTGGCTGCAAAGAGGAGTTGAGGAAAAAACCGAGCCCATGGGAAAGTAGGAGGAAAAAATGGCAAATCACTCAGAAGAGTGGGGCAAAATGGCCAGGACTGGCTTAATTGGAAAAGGGGGACAGAGATCGATGGACGGCCTAGTTGACTGTGTCTCAGAGGAAAAAAAAACCCGCACCGGGGAAGCATGCTCCTTGGGAAAAGTCGCCGGACTTTACAGGCGGTAAAACCAGCAAAAACGCTGGGTGTCTCCCAGGAAACGGAAGGGATAAAAAGAGCCAGCGCCGCGCAGGGCGGGGGGAACAGGCAACCGGCATGAAAGAACAGAAACCCGTTGATTGGCGACTCAACCCAAAGCTCTTAGCCAGACAAAAAAATCAATGGAACAAAGAAGTGGCTGGCGCAAAATCATTTTAGGGCATTCATGAAACGATAAGAGCCCAGGGAAAAAAGAGATAGGGTGGTCAGTGACCGATGCTAAAACCAGACTTCACGCGGCCCAAAAAAAAAAAAAACAGACTCTGCAAATCCTCGTGAGGAAAAAGAATGTATCCTACTCCAAGACAGAGGGAGAAAGAACTAATAGTTAGACCCAGGGTTCAGTGAACCTTAGAAAAAGGTGAAAACGGAGCGGCGCCTGGAAGAAATGAAAGAGGAAGAAAAAACTGCTTAATCGATTTCAGGAAGTGCCGGGAAGACCGGCAGAGGCGCTTTGGGAACGAGGGTCGTGGGGAGGACTGAAAAATGGAAAAGTGAGAATGAACAAAGCCCAGCAAAAGAAGATGTTGAAGAAAGCAAGGGGGGGAGGCAAGACACAACCGTGGAGGGCGCAGACCCGCACAAATCTTCAGGGAAAGACGCTGGGGTGTTCATTCAGGCACCTGCAAAGCAAGGAGCAATACGGCAGGGAGAGGTGTCCGGATGGGGGGATCCTCCAGCTTCGGCATGCGAAAAATGGTCCCAAGTTCTCACGCCCGAAAAAAAAAAGGTCCTACCATCTACGAAAATGAAAAACATGGACCTCGAAAGGGGGAAAAGAAAGAACCGCAAAGAAAAAACGAAGCAAAGTGAGAATGGAATTGGGGGAAAATTCCGTCAATGAGAATCTCGCGACAGGCACCACGATGCCCTATCTGTTGGGGACGCTTCAAATTACCGGTCATGGTACTAAATGGGAGGTGTGGCTCAAGAAAAAAGACGCTTGGGAATGTCCGGGGAGAGTCCGAAGCCGAGCGGCAACAGAGTTGTGTGAAAATAAGCAAGACGACCCGAGGGACACCCAAACAGGAGAAACGGCAAAATGAACAAGAGAAAAGGGCGTGGAAAAGTAACGTCAAGCAAAAGACGACAATGTTGAACGAGGCAGCGAAATGGACGTAGACGAGAAAGGTGAAAAAGCAGAAAAGCAGGGAAAAGAGAAGATGAACGCGCCTACAAAATTTTGTTGAAACAACACTCAACTTCAACAATGGGTTGCTGCCAAGAAGAAAAGGAGCCGCGCTCTTTTCATACTTAAAAACAGGATCGTCCGCGCGTGCTGTTTGTATAAGCGGCTTCAATTCGAGAAGTCCAAGGCCAATGCCAAAAGCAAAATCAACAACAAGGAGGGGAAAGAAAAAAGATATTTCAGGGGAAGGCAACTTGAGCTAGGCTAAAAGCGAAATTTCAGCCGATCCAAGCAACTCGAGGAGAAGGCCTTGAAGGCCCCTTCGTCGGAGCAAAAAACACGTTTTGAAGGAAAAGGACCGGGCGAAAAAGGGAAATTGGAAGGGGTCTAAAGCTTTTCAAAAAAAAAAAAAGGACAAACTGTGATCAGGCGCAATACGGGGGAGTCAGGCGGAAAGCTTTCAAGGCCGGCAACTCGAACCCTCCAAACAAGGGCCGCATGGGAAAAAATGGAGGAGATGCATCGGGGTCAAAAAAGTTGAAAAGCCCCTGCAAAGGAATCACGCCATTTACTGACTCGACCCGACTTCAGCAGCAGGGGCACTGGGCCCAGACCACGTAATCTGGAGCAGGGGGGGGTAAAAAACGATTAGCTTATCGGAGGGAGAAAGGGAACAGTTGGTTAATTTGAAAATGGGAAAATGTCCCAAGATGTGGTCAATCTTGAGGGGAAAAAGGAACCACAACAGCCCACAAGGGAAGGGGGATGGGGGAAGAATCCCCACAGCCTCAAGGTGGGGGGGGAGTTCCAACCAAGGAAATAGGCAAACGACAGCAAAGTCCTGCGCAAATCCCTTGAGGTCGCGTTTGGCCAAATACACATCGACTGCTGGACCTACTTGGCCTGGACGGCTGGATGGCATCAAGGGGGGGAAACCATGGGGGAATTGGGGAAAGGACATAACGGGATTAATAAATGAAAGTTTTGGGCGGAACAGGGGAACAAAGAAATGAAAAATGAAGGAAGCCAGGAGATGCAAACTACAGACGAGAAAAGAGAATGAAGGGAAAAGCAAAGCCGGAACATGCGTCACAACACAATCTGGACCGCCTAGGAGTTGCCGCCGCCAAGGCCTGGCGTCCATGGGAAACCTCAAGAGCCCGCGAGTCTTTGCAGGGAGCGGAAGCACCCCTTTTGGCAGAAGGGGGACGCAAAAAAGAGGGGGAAAAGCACGGACGGCAGGCAAAAATGCCCCAGAAAAAAAAAAAACGGTCAAAACTGGAAAATGAGCAAGAAAAATGACATATTCAATCTTGTGCCAGGAAAGGGCAACCAAGAACGTGTTCCAAAAAAAAAAAAAAAACCCTCACAATGGGGGGGGAAAATACTAAATCAAGACGATTTCGCAAAGGGAAAGGTCGGACAAGGAAAAAAGGCTGAGAAAGGCGCACTAAAAACGGCTTCGTCGCGGGCAAGAAAGGGGAAGGAAAACTAAACACTGACCCCATGTGTCTTTAGACAATAGGAAAAGGACAAGGGGAAAGAGAATCTTGGCAGTGCCTGTTTGGGAAAAGGGGGTGTACAGCCATCGCCACGGGGAAGGGGGAAAAAAAATGTGTTGTCGATTTGCAATACAGAAGGGGGAGATCGGAAAAAGAAAAAAAAAAAGAACTGGGTGGGGGGGGGGTGCGTGCCGTTGCTGGTCAAAAAAAAGGATGTAACCGAAGGAAAACCAACAGGATCATAAAAGGGAAACAAACTAGGAAGGCGCAAAAAACGCGCTGTTCATAAAGAAGGAATTCAGCTCTGGAAGCCGGGTCTTACGAGGGTTTGAGGGGTCAAGAAAAGATGAAAACCCGGAACCATGCTAAACAGAGAAAAGATTGGTCAGGAGCAAATCCGCCCCATCGCGGAAAAGCCTTGGTTTAGGGGAAAAAGGGGGAAATTGGGGGAATAAGGGAAGGTCTCCGACCAGGAGGGACGCCAAACGAAAGAGGAAATTCTTAAAACATCCCAGCAAAAAACACGACAACTGATGTTTTGTCAGGAAGGGGGGGGATCAAAAGCCACAATAAAGAAAAAATTTCGTTCTATTGTTTGGGGGGTTTTTGTGGGGGGTTTTGGGGGTTGAAATGCAGGAAGGTGTTTCGGGGGGGAGGTTTATCATCATTTGTACAAATAAATCTCCAGAAGGGGGCAAAAAGCTGCTCGGTCGCGCCGGGATGACGGTAACAAAACAAAAATCCTAATGGCACGGCAAGTAAAATCGGTTGTAACGTCAGAAGAAACAACACACAAAGGGGGGGGAAGATAGATTACGTAAACCCGGAATGTTGTAACAACCGCACATCGGGCAAAGGGAATTGACCGCAACTCAAACGCCCGGCCCGACCGATAGCCAGCAATCAACCAAGGGAAAAAAAAAAGAAAGGACGTGAATGCAACAAAGGGAAAGAAATGTCCCCGACACATTCCGGAGAAGGGAAAAAAAAGCTTGTTTGGGCAAAATTCTACACCACAGACACGTAAGGAAGCTGCCTCAGTGGAAAAGGTCGGCGTCTCAAGATGGAGCCCAAAAGGAACAGATTAAAACGGACAAAATCAGAAATTTGCGCAGGGGGGCTCTTCTTACTTTGGAAAGGGGGGGAGAGGACGGCGCAAACTGGTGGAGGGGTTCGAAGATGCCGCCGCCAAAAAAAAAAGCAGGATCTCTCGCGGAAACCTTCGGAAAACTGGAAAGCGCTGCTTTGGCGAAGGGAAAAATCAAGTGCCAGGGGAACGTCCGAGAAAAACCGACGGTGGGGAACAAGAGGGAAAAAAAAAAAAGGCCGTTGAGTGCAAAAGGCAGAGCATCGACACACATACGGTCAAGGACCCGTGCAAAAATGGGAAATGCAACGAAATGGGATACAAAGGCCATTAAGGAAAGGCGCCTGAAATAGAGGAGAAAAATGGGAAACAATGGCCGGATACGTGCCGCGGGCATGAATCTAAGACTCCAGGCGGCAAGAGGAAAAAGGAGAATGTCGGAGAAAACAAAGGTACCGCCCCGGGAATTACAGCGACCGGGACAAGAACCCTCGAGCTGGAGTAAAGGGGGGGGAAAAAAAAGAAAGTTCAGGTGGGAACCGCCGAAAAGCCAAAAAGCGTAACGATTAATCGGGCAGCATCTTGGGAAAGAAGGGGAGATTGAAAAGGACGGGCAAAAGGAGCGGGTTCCGCTCTCAAGTGCGGCAGGGTGCGCGAAAATGGGGCGGAGGGGGAAAAAAAAGGGGATAATTGCAAAAAACCCAGCCAAAAACCAAGGGGATGCAAGGATCACCTGGGAAGCAAGCAAAAAAAAAAGCCCGTTTTGGCCAGAAACAAAAAAATGGTAAAAAAAAAAGGGTGTTACAAGCCTGCCGAGAAGGCGAAAGGAGAGGGGGGGCAGGTATACATTGGGAGAGTTTTTTTTGAATCCTCCGGCGAAGCTCAGCGGGTGTTCATGGGCCCGAAAGTCATACCGCCCAAGTTTCCAAAGGACGCCGAAAGTTTAGAAGAAATAAAATGCAAGAAGACCTTGCTGGAGCCATCCAAACTCCGAACCACGACCAAAATCGGCAGAAAAGAAAAAAAAAAAGATTGGATTTGGCAAAGGGAAGGGGCGTAGTGCCTTGGGAAGTTAGCTGAAAAAGGAGACCACCCTGGCCGGGATGAAGGGGGAAGCTGACACCCCGTCAGGGTATGCCGGCCCAAAAAAGAAAAACCCGTGGGTTGGGCTCAGAATGAGGTCAAAAAAAACGGGGGAAATGGGCAAAAACCGAAATGAAATCAAGGGTCCTGGAAGAGGAAGGACGCACGAGGTTTGTCCAGAAGAGCGAAGAGGGCAACGCAACTAAAAAAAATGCGCTTGGGAGCGTAGCAGCGGGAATGACGTGTAAGTACGGGCGGGGCGCAATGGTTTAAACGCTGCCAGAGTGGTTCCACTGCGCGGAAGGAGAGGAACGGGATCTCCAAAACTAGAGAAAAAGAGAACCAACGAACGGTCAAGGTTTGATGCCCGCCAGGAAACACCTCCAAGATTTGGGACACCTGGGAAAAAAAAAAAAACCAACGCCAGCCCGCCCGATTTAAACGATCGGCCGCCTTCAAAAAAAGGCTCACGCCGCGCTTGCCAGGTGTAGCGGGAGGCGTAGAAACTACGGAGCCTCCCATGAACAAAAAAAAGGGAGAATCTCAAAAAAAAACAAAAAAAGGGGGGAGGAAAAAAGATGAGATTGGTTTAAAGTTTTGGGGGAAAAGGGAAAGAGAACGCTAAGGCATCTTTTGAGGGGACCGCAATCCAACACACGCTGGAGAGCAATTTGCCCGGACAAAGATAGAAAGATCTCGGGAGTGGTGAAAGAGGGCCGGTTCAAGCCAAGGGAAAGATGGTGGAATTGTCAAAAGGGGAAAGAACAAGTAAAAACCCAGTTGTGCGGACAACGCGCATCTGGCCGATGGCGCTGAATTTCGAGCCGCCCCATAACACGATTAAACCGGAGGCAAAATGACCGTCGGAAGGGACCTGAAGGAATTAACGCCATTTATGCTGCTACCTGAATCAAAAAAGCACCAGCTGCGGCCTCAGCCGGAGACTCTGTCAAAGTTCTTAGTGGGGCCTGGGGGATCAACGGGATTCGCTGTTCGAAGTCAAGGAAATCGGTCGGGCAATGTCCAACAAGATTGGGAAAAGCTAAGGAGCCACACCAAGAAGGGCACCAAAAAAAAGCCTGTTGGGAAAGAGACAAACGTCACAGGGGGGTGAAAGCAAATGGCCAGCCAGGGCTAGGGGATCGGGCAAACAATCGATCAAAAAAGAAAAATCAAGATTGCTGACCCGCGAAGTGAAAAATCCCCATTAAAAACTGAATCTCCGGCCCAGGGATTGCGCAGCCGGCGGAAATAACAGGGTCATTGGGATGTGGTGGCCAAAACAGGCCGCAGACGAAAATCTCTCTTAAACGGAAATGAACCCGGGGGCGGAAGACCAGTTTGTGCCCGGAAATGAAAAAAAAGCTGAAAAATCAAAAAGGCCGGGAAGATCAAAAAAAACAACGCGAAACGATAAAGGTGCAAAACTCAACGCCCAGAAGGGTCGGAGTCACATAAAACACATAGTCCGTTCACATAAAGGAAGAGGTGCAGGACTCAGTACGCCTCCCACGTGCTGGGATTCCACAGGGGAAATGGGGAACCAATCCAGCGTGAGCGTACACCTCGCTGGGGTGGCATGGCAACGATCCCAGGAAAGCAAACCAAAGTTCACGCCGCCCCAGGAAGCGTAAAACCGCCCAGGACCGGAAGCGAGATGGGAACCGGCCCCAACCATTAAGAGATTTAACGTTTAAGAAAAAAAGCCCGATTTCATCGTTGAAAGGCAGGGGGGGACGCGCCGGTTGGGGTTTTAAGACATACAAGAGAAGACAAAGTCATTGGAAAATTGAAGTAAGGGGATCTATAAAGGTGTCCGAGGATCCTTGGGGAGAGGTAAGGGGGCCTCCGACAGCTCCAGGAAGTAGCCGGGACGTCTTCGCTGCTGCGGCCCCGAGCACGCAGGCAAACTGTGGGTCCCAGGGGCGGTGGCATCAAAAAGGTTTTCAAGGGGGAAACGAATTGGACAAGGAAAGGATAAAGTGATTGGAACAGGGTGCCATGCGCACGCCAAGTCGAATTGCATGAAGGAGGGGGGGTATAAAAAAAAAATAAAAAACGGGCGTACGGGTGTCGGACTCCAAGGGGGTGCTGGCCAACGAGAGGAAAAAGGGAAAGGGGGGGGCGCACCCCGGGATCTACCTTGAACGGGGAGGGTGGAAAACGGAAACATAAACCAAGCCGCTGGTTCGTCGCCACAGAAAGCAACGGTCCTTAAGAAATGCGTGCCAAGGGAAAGGGAGGGAGGAAATCATAATAAAAAAGCAACACGTGCAAAAACAAGAATCAGAAGGATTTTTTCAAAGCGGAACCAACATCGGGCAATCTTCTGATTGGAGGGACAGGTGAAAAAAGGGAAGGGGGAATGGGGGGGGGGACTCAAAAAGGGGGAGCGCCTGAAAAAAGATACGAACAAATTACCCACTGGACCAACAAATACAGAAACGGGGGGGGGTCATCCGGGGGCGCCAATCTGTGGGGGGGGAGGGAGAAGGTTTTTTGGGTGGTGGGAAAATCCGAACCAAAAAGGGCGGAAAGAGGCAGGAATATAATGGGGTAAGTGGGGGTAAAAAATGCGCCAGATTGCTGATGCCGTTGCAGGTCGCGGCCCCATAAAGGAAAAAATTTTCCGTAAGGCCGCGTGGGGAAAAATCCGGGGGAAAAAGATCTCGAACCTCAACAACCAAAAAGGTTAAGGAGAGAATGTACTTTCACGGAAAAGGGGGCACATCATCGGCCCATTAACGGAGCACACGAATCCCAAACCGCGAAAAAACGCGGCCCCTGCATCTGAATACGTGTACAAAGGCACCAAAACACCGGGTCACCGAAAAGATAAAAAAGAAGGGATTTACAAACAAAAAGACGCGATTGATTACGGGTCCACAAAAAATCACGTTGCAGTAGGATGCAGTGGGAATTTGGTTTCCTTGTACGGCGACGGTGAGGAGCCATTCAGTGGACAGTATGAAAACGGACTCCAATCAGAAAAATGGGGCGTATGGGGAACAGGCTTAATGGTGATCGCATCGATGATGCCGCGGGGTCTCAGTATTCACCAACCGTGACCGCACGACAAAAGGAAAAAAGCGCCGAGCGCACGGCGCTGGAAAACCAAAGGGGGCGGCCAAAACTTTTCAACCGCGGCTGAAGGAGAATGATGCAGGTGGCAAATAAAAGAAGGGGCCAAGGAAGTTTGGGGGTACTCAACGGCGTAAAGAAAACGTAACCAGAAAGGCAGAAAAGGAACAGATGACAAATAGAAATCGGGGTCCATGCCGTGAAGCAACCCTGAAAAAACAGAAAAGTTGGGGGGAATAAGGAAATGAATAAGATCGAGTCAAAAGCGATTGAAAACCGAAGATGGGGGAATGCAAAAAAAGGCAGGACGGGCCCAGAGACAGACAAGCTTCAGGGTCGTGCGCTATGTCTGGGAGAACATTCAAAGCAAAAAGGACAGCGCGAAACCTGAAAGGAGATCAAAAAGGTCTGGGTAAGTTAACAGCTTTTGGAGGAAAAAAAAGGGAGGACGGACAGGACGCAGCCTGGGCAACGTGAATCGGAAACCAGCAAAGGGGCCTAAAAGAGAGAAAGTACGTAAACGCGCCCCACCGGGGCTATCAGAGCCGGCGGGTCGGGGGTGCACGCGACGGGCACTGTGGGGAAAAGGGGGAAAAAAAAACTCAATGAAAGTGACCAGCAAAAGAGTTAGATTGACCAAGGGGAGAACGCAGGGGCATGAATTCAAAGAAACTCCAGCCCTTTGGTTAAACCGAACAGAAGCACCCAAGTAGCCAGTGGGTGCTGGGCGCAACTGGACACACTCGCCCGGAGCCAAGGAACGGGAAATGGGATCGGAGGTGATCAAACGGCGGAAGATCAAGAATTTGGGTGGGTCATGGCAAAAATGGGAAAAAAACGACCAAAGGGGAGGCCGAAGAATTTCCAAAAAAATGGAGGGGCTAATGTCGAAAACCTGCTGATGAAGCTCAAAAAGGCAAAAGGCGGAAAAAGGTCGGATGCAAAGAAAAAAAAGAAAGGAGGTGAGTGAGCAATCAAACGGCGACAACGGGAATTGCCTGAAGGGAGGGGGCACACATGACCATGGTCAAAAAAACACTGCGTCGTGATCTTCCCAAAACGCACGTGCGGTGGGGAAGTTCAAAGAACAAAAGGGGGCCACGCACAGGTGGAAAATACAAGCGAAGCTAGCAAAAAACCGACATCCAAGAAAGAAGCAACTGCAAGAAGCGTCACCGCCTGCTCTAGGAAAAAAAAGGGAAAGAAAGCGGTAAGTACGCCAAGGCACCACAAGAAAAAAAAAAAAATGGGGAACGATTGCAGATGAGGACAAGGCTGCGAGCGCGAATCGGAAGGCCAGCGGTACTCAACCTTGCTCGGAAAAAGCTACCTGATCCAAGGGTGGCGCGAAGAATGTCAGACCAGAACGACTGTGGAAAAAAAAAAAAAAACCTAAGAAGAAAAAAACATCCTCACAGCTCTTTCAGACGATCGGCAGCCGGAAGATGCCCAGCAAGCGAGTTGTTCGTGAGAAGTCCAAAGATCGCAAAAAAAAGGGAAAAAAAAAGAAAGAAAATCTCATCTCCACAAACAAACGGAAAAAAAAGAGATTCTGGGGCATTGCAACTTTGAAGCAAACGCTATCTTGGACACCGGGGGGCAGGAAAGGGACAAACAAACGGCCGCAGAGGCAAGGGGGAAGGAGGGCAAGAGAGATAAGCGCCCGGCGGGGTGTTCGCGCAAGGAGCAAAAGGAAAGTGAACAAATACTGGTCTGAAGCTGGGGGTCCAGAGGAAAAAAAGAAAAAAACTTGGATCAGATCGTGCAAAGCATCCCCAAAGGAAAAGTCAGAGGGACGGGGACAAGAGCGCATCCCGAGGCGAGAAAAAACTGCCGCCATTACCGGGAGAAAAGGATAAGAACAAACATTGTTGGAGGAAAAAGTCAAAAAGACTTCACGCCGTAATCGCGAACTACCATCTCAAGCCCCAAAAAAACAAAACCGCATCGTTAAAGAATAATCTGGACAGCTCTTATGATCTGTAAGGGTAAATCGGAAGGACTTTGATTTAATGGGGGCGGCAAAATCAGGAAGGGTGCATCTTTCTGAGCAAAAAAACCAGACGGCATGGGAAGAAAAACAATCAGGTGTGGAAGCTTGCCCATGGACAGCCAGGCAGAGCCAACGCCCAGTCGGGGAAAAGGAATCAGACTCAATCCCAGAATTGCCTTGCAAGAGGGGGGCAAAAACACAAGGGAAACCAAAAACGCCGGGGTGTGTCCGTTTGGCACGCGGGAGATGGAAAGAAAAAGGGCAAAGGGGGGATTGGGGGAATCGCGCAGACTTGCTAAGGACGCGCATGTTCCTTGAAAAAAAAAAAATAAGGGGGGCGGAAGACCCCTGGTCCAGCAATGTAAAATCTGAGCTTGAAAGCCGGGTGGAGAAGGCAAAGTAAAGAACTCCGGGGGGAAGACTGCGAAAAAACAAGCAGGCAAGGGCTAAAAGAACACAAGAGTTCTTTAAACCGAAAGGACTGAATCCCACGGATGGACCAAGGGGCTTTGCCCAATTAGGAAGAAAGTCCACAAACGCTTGGGAGGTTCACGTCGTCGTCAAAGGAGAACATGGTGGCAATTCAGTTCCCAGTCTCAAACAAAAATGCGCCGAAATCCGACATCCGAATGGAAAAAATGGGCGAAAAAACCCCGCCACAACGTAAGGGAAATAGGATTGATCACAGAGGCGGACTAGGCAATCTTTGGTTGGGGAAACAAAACAAAACACCCCCCAAAAAAAAAAAAAAGCGAGCCCGTTTTGTAACACCAGACGCCGGCCAGGGTCAAGGGGAAGAAGGACTTTTATACGAATGCCTCGAGGGGTTGGGAAAGGGGGTTCCCCTTCGGGCGGTCCCCCTTGAGGCAAAAGAGATAAGGAAGAGGGGGGGTACCCGGCGGTAGGAGATGGCAGGAGGACCCATATCCACCGTATTTCATTCAAAAAAAAAAAAACAAAAAAAAGAAAAGTCGGACAGGGCCAGGGGTTAAGGAATAAAAGGGGGGGGAAAAATTGATGAGAAAGGCCATTGCGCACTTCCAAGTGTGTCAGATTTCAATCCTAAAGAGGTTGGAGGAGCAAATTCCTGAGGGGTACGTTTTGACGAGCACGTGGAGCGAATCGGGAGAAACAAACGGCGACTGGCGCACCAAAATTAAGAAGTGGGTTAACCGGGGACTTCACCGCCCAAGCTTGTGAAAAAGACAAAGGAAGCGCCGGAAGTGGTCCGCACTCAAAGCTGGGTCAAAAGCGCGGACGGGAGGAACCGGGGCTGGGAATCTGACCAAGCCGTTGCATGAAAAAAAAAGGGGAAAGAGAGGCGCGTTTTCCAAAACAGCGGAAAAATCTAGGCAAAAAAAGTCTTTGGTGGGGCAGTGGGGGAAAAACAGGAACTTGAATGGCCATCATCCAAGAGTGAGAAACAACTCTCGAAGGCACAGGAAAGACAGCAGAACCAAAAAGGGGGGTGGCAAGACCGTGTCAGGTAGTCGGAGGGACAGGGTTTTTTTGTTGGAATACCAGGGCCGGACGGGTGGTTTCAGGGGTCCCTGTGGGGAACAGAATGCGGCACAGGGGAGGGAAGCAGACCACTCGTCGCGCCTGCCAAAAAGGGGGAAAGGGCAATCGTAATGTCCAGCTGGGGGGGAAGAAATCGAGACTAAAAAAAAAAAACAAGGAGGAGAGGAAAGAAGGAGGGGTTTACGTGCAAGAGTTTTAACATCTCCGAAAGGGGAAAAGGGACGCTCAAGCATCCCCGTCGAAGAACGCTGCCGAAAGAGTGGGAAAAAAATCGTGTACAAATGCCAACCAAAAAAACCTGGCCCAACAAAACTCTTGGGGGGTCCGCCGGTTAAAAAAAAAAACAGAAAAAAAAAAAGGGGAGGGGGCGGCGACCCAATTCAACACATCACGTGCGGAAAAACTCAGGGTCATGCAAAAAGAGCGGTTTCCGGGCGGGGGGAAAAAAGGGAGGGACCAGTCAGGTCCCAGGAAACTGTCACGAAATAAAAGATTGAGAGTGGGGGAGATTGCGGTAAGGGGGCGGAGACAAGCTGCAGGGAAAAAAAGTGCAACTTGCTGGTGGAAGGAAAAAAGGAAGGAAGGGACACCGTCCTACACGCTTACACTGAAAAAGAGCAGAGCGTAACTTCCGGCGCCTTGTACTGGGAAGAGCGGCAGGGACTTAAAGTGAATTATTCCTTGTGTGAAAGCCCGCTCCGCGGGCCAAAACGTGGGGGGGACAGCAACCTAGGGAAGAAATGGAAGGGGGACAAAAAAAGAACAAACCCGCCAAAGCAAACGGATGGAGAAAAAACATCCACGGGGGGGGCGTGCAGAAAAGTTACTGCGCAATCAATTTGGTCAAAAATTCCATTCATGGAACATTGAAGAAAGGACGATGCGAAAGGAATAAATGGCCAGGGAGGAAAAACCGGATGCGCGAAACAAGACTGGAAAGGAAAAAAGAAGGGGGAGAAATATCACTACAAAACGAAGGACATCGTCGCTATCAAGGCAAACATATCTTCCCATTCATGAAGAGGGGGAAAAAAAAACGGCGCGAGCACTGGGATGTCGCAAAAGGGGGGGACCTAAAAACCTATCGATTCAGACGGTGGCGCAACCGGGGAAGAGTCAAACGCGTCAGGGGGGAAAAGGGGCTAACAATGAGTGGAAAAGAGAAAGCCCGAAGTGCACAGCATAATGAAAAAGGGAGAAGAACTGGAGTAAAACAACTTGGGAAAAGAAAAAACAAGTCTTCCGGATGTCAAACCCTGGGTGAGTGGGCAGCCAGGAACTATATCCATCGGAACGGGTTTATCGGTTCAAAGAGGGGGGAAATTCGACACGGCGAAGCCAGATTGGGGGGGCCGCACATGGGAGGACGACCCCAGCAGCACTCCGAAATGTAGCTGGACAGCGCGATGCCCACAGTCCAAAAAGGGGGAAAGAGGGGTAGCCTCCGCCCAAAAGAAGAAAACAAAGGGACGCAGAAAGTTTCTAATGGTATTAAGGGGGGGGGGGGGCCAAATTCAGAGCAGAAAGGAGGGATTGGAGATAATCAGAAGGGGCCGACACGGGCAAAAAAAGTTAAAGGGAAGAGAGGTAAGCTTCATGCTTACAGAGGGAAATTCTTCCCAATGACCGTACGGGGGGGGAGAAAAGATGCACCGAGGGGAATTGGAATCACCATCTGAAATTAACGAAAGGAAAGCGAGCGCTGAAAAAAAAAAAAAAAGGGGGGGAAGAAGAAGCTGCAAGGTCCGGATGGCCAAAAGAAGAGGACTGAGGGGGATCAGAGGTGGAAGAACTCAGTCAACAAGGTTTGAAGATGAAAACAGGAAGTCCAATGTATCCGAAAAGGAAAGGGCCCTCGAAACTCAACAACTCAAAATCGAACCCTGGAACCCAAGAACGTCCAAACCGCACCCCTAAAAAGGGGTTGAGTGGACGCCTGGAAAAAAAGAAGGAACTTGTCCCAAAAAGGAAAACCCTGCGCCTAAAACGTAAAAAAAGGAGAGGAAACGAGAGACTTTCCCAAGGATCTTGGAAGACAGAACTCAATATCGCCTTCGCGCAGCTCAAGGCAAACCAAAAGGAAAAAACG
>Ga0179593_1508730_pt1 | contig 14389 bp, 23 predicted proteins | sample CZODoug2_1_08_16_FD_185931 | JGI IMG/M metagenome (GOLD analysis project Ga0179593, IMG submission 185931) | Vadose zone soil fungal communities from Angelo Coast Range Reserve, California, USA - CZODoug2_1_08_16fungal (PacBio error correction) | ecosystem: Environmental > Terrestrial > Soil >...
ACCTAAAGAAGGAGATTCGGCAGCAGCGCTGATTTAGGTTAAAACGTTTTGCGAAAAGTCAGATTGGAAAGGAAGGACCAGAGTTGAATGGCGGTGAAACGAAATAAAGCCTGCAAAAGGGCGAAGGGTTCTGGGGAAACTCCGAGAGGAACTGCATCCTGGGGGAAGGCGAATGTGCTTTATTGGCGAAAAGGGGACCGAGGCTTTCCTGCAGCAGGGGGTGCCGAAAGGCAAGCAACATGCAAGACTCTGAAACATATGTCTAGGACGCACAGGTACGTCTAGAAAAGATTTGGTCATACTTGAATGGGCTGGCGCGTCAGGTGCGGTTGAGAGGATTGAGGGGGAGGCTGTTCCACATGTAAAGGCTGGTCTTGGAAACATTAAACTAAAAACTTTTAAACACAAAAACAGATGCTAGGCCGGAGTGGGCGAGGGAAGGCAACGTCACACAATTTAGTCAGGGGGGCGAACTTCTGGCTGGTAAAGAAAAAAACTTAAAACGCCCGGCAGAATCAAAGGGAAACGTCGCTGCACATGTGGCGGAAGGGGAGGAAGTGTTATCATTATTGGAGCCGAGAGGCCAAAAAAAGAAAGCGAAGGGCGGGAGAAAGATGAAAGCGTTGCAACGAAAACTGGGGAAAAAGTGAGGGCAAGCTAAAAGATAAATCGACATGTAAAGGTGGCCAGCCGATGGAGAAACTTAGACGAGTGCCGAACCGAAAGAAAAGGCGCTGCTGAAGGGCATCCTTGGCCAAGAAAAAGGCGCTTGGGGAGAAAAAAGGTGTTTGGCGTTAGGGGCAGCTGGGAGGGAGGGCTGTACGGTTAATCGCGGGGATGGAAGAGATCGTCGGAATGGGGATTGGGGGGGTCAGGCGGACCTTGTGTTACAAAGTAAGAAAACGGACGGGGGTTTGTGCGGAATCAGTGTCTACCGTGGAAGGGCGGTACGTTGATGGGGGATGATGGGGGGGCTGGAGCTGACAAGAAAAAGCGGGCGTACTTCGGCAAAAGATGGTGATCGAAAATGCCGAGTCCGTTGTTCAATCGGGAATGTGCGATGCTTGGGACGAAAAAGCCACGAAAAGGAAGAGCGGTGTTTCAGGATCAGTTAAGGAGGATTGTTTACGAGGCAACTGAAATATGAAAGCACGCTCGGCTATAGAAACAAGGGTGCAATGCGCTAACGTTTTAAGAGCAGAGACGGGGAGGGAGCTGGCCAGCAGCTATTGTACTGATGGCTCGTCGGTTATTAAGAGAGAGTTGTTTGAAGGGGAAATCGGTAACGGAGAGGGAAGGCGGCTTAATTAAGCAAAAAAGGGGAGGCGGACAGGGGGGAAAGGCAAAGCCTGAAAAAATTATGAAAGGGGAACGGGAGCCGAAGCGAAAGAGCTGGAGGAAGCAGGATTGGGGTCTGAAGTGGGGTCATCGGGCTGTCCAAAAAAAGAGGAAAAGGGTGGGGGGCTCAGGGTGAAGGGGGAGTTTTTGGTGGGAAGCAAAAACTGCAAATACACGCAGCGCTCAACAACGGGGATAGGATTGCGCTTCAGAGAAGGATTTCATGGGTAACAACTCCAGGACAGGCCCGGCCATCGCGTTGTGGGCTAACCGAAGTCGAATGCGCCGCTCTTGCGTGAAGGTCCTATAGGGTCATTCCTACAAAGAGTCAGAAAGAAACATCATGATGGCAATCGCAATCAACGCCCCTAACAGCTTTCGACAAGCGGCGGCTGAAAATGGTCTTCACCACCCACAAGAATCGGGAAGGGGACCTCCAGGACAAAAAAAATGATTGGCATGGCGGCCAGGCCCCGGGGTCAGGCCAAGTGAGCCCCGTAGCAGAGCGTGGAACAGGGAACTCAGACATGCGAAACCAATAAATAAGAACAACCCAGAGCTGGGAAAAGTCAGCAAAGAAACTCTATGCAAGAACGAAAAGTCTAACATCGTGTAGGCAATCGGCATGCGCCGATAATCGGGGCGCCCCAGACTAATTTGGCACAACTCAAAAAAAAAGGGATGGCTATATGAGAATGGAAACAAAAACCCGCAAAACGCTAACGGAACCGCCCTAAGGCCGGAAAGAAATTGCCTAACGGCAACCCGCGAAAAAAAAACAGAAAAAGCCCACAGCGGGCCGGACCAAGAGACAGGGAAGCTAGCATTTGAAAAAAAATGGCAAACGAGGCAGCAAAATTGAAGAGGAAAGAGTAATCCTCGCGCTGGAGCAGCTTGCAAGGTGTAATGGCAAAAGGGGAAGTCCGAGAAGCAAGAGAGGATAGGGAAAAGAGGCACAAACAGTTCGCTTGGCATCGCAAAAAAGAAGAAAGAAAACAGAACGGCGCAATCCGGAATAACTTCGGGAAAAACAGAGGGCACCAGGCATGTTTTTGCAGAAAAGGGCAGGAGGAGAGAGCATGGCAGGGATGGACTACCAGAAAAAAGTAAATAACTTCGCAAGCGACGAGTCCCCGCCAAAGCCGCACTGTAGAAAGCGAGTTACGGGGTGAAAAGGGTAAATTGTTTGGATCGGACTATGAAGAAAAAGCAATAAAGGGGGGAAGCCGAAAACCCCCGCTGAAGGCGCAGGGGAAGAGAACGCCCGGCGAAGAAAGGGACATGCTCTGGAAAAGACGGAGGCAGATGGCAGGCTAAAGCGGAAAAGTATTGCAGCAGCCCGAAAAAGAAAAAAATACCTCAGAGGAAACGGATTTGGGAGGAAGCCGGAAGCAGTAAGGGGGTTGGGGAAAAAGATACAACGCAGTCCGTCTTTAATGGATAAACTACCTTAACTATAGGAAGACATAAACAATAGACTGAAAAGCGCAATACGTTTTGGAAACAGGAAGTGCGAGGCGGCCAAGAAATGAAGAAGGGGGGCTTATAAGAGAGAAAAAAACAACGGAAGAAAGAGGGAAGTTAACAGCGAAGAAAAAAATCGCTTAGGGGGAAGGAGGGGCCAGCCCGGGCGGAGGCGCTTTCCAAAGTATTTGGAAAGCCGAGGGATCGAGTGGAGGCGAAATCTAGAGCGTTAGAGAGGGGGGCCCGGGGGATGAGGGGGCGAGGTACGTGGTAAAAAAACAAAAACGTAAAAGCGTTCTTACGGATGCACAGCTTCAACCTGGGAAAAGAGATGTGTGTAGCAACGATGGGGCGCGAAGAAGGGGTTGAGCTTGCTAGAGGGAGCACTTGGGCGGGGAAGAAGGAAAGGCTGCTATATGTCGAGAGGGGCGTCCAAGCAAGGAGGGGTAAGAGAGGGAATGGGAGGGAGGGGAGAGGGAGAAAGTCGGACATAGTCTAAAAAACACTTGAAAATAAAGGGGCAACAGAGGTCAGAACCATTGACCTCTAAAAAAACAAGAGCACTGGGGAGAAACCGAGGAGGGAAAAGGTCCTAATCCTGACATCACTTTTAAGAAGTTCATAAGAAGGGAAGGGCGGGGAAACACTCTATTCAACCTCCGCGCAGCAGACCTGTCGAGAAAAACGAAGAAAAGGAGGGGGGGACCCATTTGGGGAAACGAAGGGGTGAAAGGGATTCAGCTATTAAATGAGACTTTTCTCTTGGGAAGGGGAGTTGCTACTAAAAGTTGCCGGTGGCAGTAAGGTCGGGATCAAAAGGGGGAGGAACATTAACTCCGAAGGGAACAGGGGGGAGTATCATAGTAAAGAAAAACCGCAGCGATATTTCATAATTTTTCACAGGAAAGATGCTCCCGGGAGTCGGGGAAGGGCGTAGATGTGATTTGAGGGGAGAGAGGGTCGAGCAAGTCCGAATGGGGGAGCGGCACTCGAAGGGTGGGGAGAGGGATAGGGTATCTTGAATTGTTTGGTGGAGCCAGAGGACTCGCAAAGGGCAGGGAGGCGTTCCGGGGGGGAGAGAATTTTAGCTTCACTGCGCAAAAAAAGGATTAGTGTAGGACGAGGCAATTGTGAAAGTCCGATCTAAACTATAAAGAGAAGTTGGCAAGGGAGAAGGTGCTACGGGGAGAAGAAAATACTGCAATAAAGATCGAACAATGTTTTCAGAAAAATGTATTTGCGGAGGGGCTAGTAAATGAGTAAGCAAGCGACAGCTAGGGAAAAGGACCTGAAAAATTAGACGGGTAGAATTGGCAGCGGGGAGGAAGATGCTTGCACTTTTCAAGCTGTCAGGGGAAAGGGTGGGGTGGTCAAAGGAGGCAGTTTGACGGCAGCAAAGAGGACTATGCGAACGGGCTGCTTAAAAAAAAGGGAAAGCAAGGCTGAGGAGGGGGGGGAGAAGGGAAAGTATCGTCGTTTATGAACGTGTAGGTAAAGCCAAGGGAAGCAAGCGCAGTAAGGGTGGGACGGACTGGTGGATGTGTCACTTTATCCATAAAAACGCGAATATGGGGAAGGGGGGTGGGGAGAACCAAATGAGCAAAGGACATCGAGAGAAAACACACCTTATTATGGGGATATAGGAGCTGTGGAATGAGGGGAGAGAATTGAGGGGTATCCAAAACTCCCTTTAGCCACAAAAAACCAAGGGAGGGGGGTCAGTCTAACAACGGGGACAAGGTAACGAAGATCGAATTGGCTGTTAAGTTAATGGAAGGGAGGGAGAGGCTCCTCTTCAACCTGTAACCGAAGGGAAAAGGCTGAAGATGGAACAAAGGAAACATAGGGACTGAATCCCCGAGCAATAGGGGAGGGAAAAAGGAAAAAAATAACCTCTTCACCAAAAACAGGATTAAGAAGAAAAAAACGCAATCATCCCATACTTGATGCGCGATATCAGAGCAAGCAAACGAAAAAGAGAGGTGTAGAAGAGGGCAAGTCTCAGGAGGGGGGCACGTGAAAAAAATTTAAAATCAATAAGGTCAAAAAAGGCAGAAGAGAATTCCAAACACCGCTGACTAAGGGGATGAGCAATGACGCATTGAAGGAAATCAAACCGCCTCTGTCGGAGTTATGATCAGAGGGGAACCTGCTCCATGCAAAGCGGGTGCAGAACAAGCAGTAAAAGGAGAGCAAAGGCTTGGGGGGAAATAAAAAAGAGGATAATGCTGGAAAAGAGTTGGGGGGGCGAAAAACAAAAAACCCGCAAAAGACGTACCCGGTAGCAACTAGGAAGTAAAATGGAACAACCGCAGAAAAACAGAACCTCCAATCATCAGATAAAAAAAACGCAGAAAGGAAAAAAGATCAAGGGATCGCAGCACTAGGGTGACAACGGAGTCAAACGAAAGAAAGCGGGAGGGAAAAGGGAAAGGTGCTAAAGAAAAGCGCTGGGGGGAAAAAAAGGAGTTACTTACCGCGATCTCAGTGTTGAGTAAACGGAGAGTCCCTGCGGGCAACGCTTTCATAAACAGAACGCAGATCTTCGGGGGAAGAGGCATCCCAGTCAAAGTCGAAGAAGACATACGCTTACTTTAGATTTTTAAAAGGAAAAATTGCAAGGGAGTCCTGCAATCAAGGGACGGGGGGAGAAAAGAAGATGAGGAAGGAAAAATTCTGGGGAAGGCGAAAAAAAAAAAGCCGGGGGAGGGGGAAGGGGGGGAAAATCTGCCAGCCGATTAATTGAAAAGGTTCAAAATAAGAGGGGCCAAAGGGTTGGGCTCCTGTTCAATACGATGCTCAAGCACTCAAGAGAACGAACAGAAAAACCAAGCAGGACAAAGGGCGCAGAAAGACCCGGGCGATCCTGACATATATCCAGACTTTGAAAGGAGGGCAATTTCCGCAGCAGCGGCAAGGGGGGAGAGACGAAAGGGGGATCACCAAAAAGGTGAAACAAAAGGGTTTAAAGTTTCACGGAGCACTTAAAGAGTGGAGGGGAGGGTTTTTAACTCTGACCTTGCCGTGTTATTGAAAATAGAAAAGAAATAAAACTAGAAAGAAGGGGAGAAAAAAAAATGGAAGAGAAAAAGATCGGGGGGGGAAAAAAAAGAAAAAATCTGTCTTCCTAATCGTAGCATAATGGGGGGGAGAGGAGGCCGATTATCTCTCTCAAAAACGAGAAAATTTAGACAAAGGCGAGAAAAAAGGGATAATGAGAGCAGCCTGGGGAGGGATTCAAAAAAAGGGGAAGGGGGGGGGGGGGAAAAGGAGGGAAATTTCATTCTCTTTGGGAGGAAAAGAGAGGGTTGAAAAGAGTAGACTCCCCTCAAAGTCACGTCTGGGGTCTAGCTTTCGTTCAACAATAGAAAAAAGAGGGGAAGGCTCAGACAACAAAAGAAGGGGTTAAGTAGGGGGCAAGGGGGCAAGGGGGGAGGGGAAAACACCACATTTTCCCTGCGGATGGAATCCAGCAAATTGGGGCAGGAAGAAATCTTAAGGGAAAAACCAAAAAAAGCAACGGGACCAACCCTCCTAAATTCGTCTAAAAGATTTTGTCATATCTGGTTGGGGGGGCTGCCGAGGAGGGCGGGGGAAGGGAATCGGGAGAGATAAGGAAAATCAAGGTCCAACCTTTTGACCGACTGTATTGAAAAAGTAATCCGCTACAATCTCTGTCGCATGGCGCGGGAAATTGGAGGCGGAAGAATCAAGACAAGCAAGGAGGGGGAATGTCTTAAAGAAGCCAGCAAGATCAGGAGGGGAATAAGGTCACATTGGTCAGGAAAGTTCCACACGCGAAAGAAGTGGGAAAGAGGAGAGGGGGTATCATTCGAGCGAGGCAAAGTCAGTTCGGGGAGGGGAGAGGGGGAGGACGTTTTACTTAAACAATTTGGAAGTCGAAGGACCTCAAAGTCGACGTTCAAGACGGGAAGGGGGGGACAAACAAACGCATTAGCAGAAGGCGAGGCAATCGCGGAGGGAGAAGTAATTTTGGCAAAAAAGGGAACGCAACTAATCACGTGATGCGCGTGGGCGAGTCGAGGTCAGGAGTTACGTTTGAGAGGCTGAGAGGAGATCATCTCGTGAAAATTCCGGTAATTTGTTTGAAGCGGCAGGTAGAGGTTTCAGGGTTGTTTGCGTAAATTGAAGGAGAGCAAAACATCCTGGCTGGGGTGCCATGAAGACTGGAGAAGCGGAGGAAACAACCGAGGGAGGAAGAGGACAGTTCATGAAGAAAAGAGAAACGATGGAAAAAGGTTGCGGCTGAAGCGAGGGAGGCTTTTCCGGGACAGAAAAACTTTTCCAAGGGTTGTGGGGGGGGGGAACGCAGAGGATTTGCTGGGGCGTGGACCTGAGGAGCTAAAAGGTGACTCTGGCGGGGCGAATAAGGGGCTCAATGAAGACCTGAGAAAGGAGACGTTGGGGACAAAAAGGTCTATAGGGGCAAGCAAGGATCTTATCGAGTTCATTGGGGGTGAGTAATTTCACCCAGATTGGTGGTGAGACACAATCGGGGAAGAGGGGGGGCGAAAAAGGAATATTCGAAACTAAGGGGCAGAGGGGGAAGAGTATCTTTATACTTTCAGGTGGGAAGCGAAGAATGACAAGGAAGAAAAGACAGGGAAAAACGAAGATCTCTAACAGGGAAGCATGGGACGGAGGTTAAGGAAAAAGCACAAAAGGGAAGGGGTGTCGTCAAGGGGAAGGAAGGGAAAAACAGATAACACGCAATCTACAGAAACAACACAGGAGGGGGGGGGGAGAGAATATTATCGTCTGTGATAAAAAAAAGCCAGAAAAAGATGTTCTTCAGAAAAAAGAAACGATTAAAAGTCTAAATGATTAAAGGGCGCCGAGATGGAGGTGGGGTGATTCCTTCTCGCTACTGAAACCGACGAAGCGGCAGAGGGGGGAAATGAAGGCGCCGGGGAAAAAAGATCCCTTTAAAAACGATGCGTGAAAAAAAAAAAAAGTACACCAAACTATCTCGACCGAATAAAAAGAAAAGGAAAATAATCCCATAAGACCCCTGTCAAGAGATAACGGAGGACAAGCCTAAGTCGCTGTACGGGCAAGGAAATAGACCAGCTTATCGGGAAAGAGCGGGGGGGAGAAATAATGACTAACAATAAGGCCATCGAACGTACTAAGAGAAAATTGCAAGGGACGTAGGGTATTTCTACAAGTCGAAAGCAATCTCATTGCCCCCTACACGGAGACTGAAAAGGGGTTTATATCTCCCGGGAGCGAGTACTAAAGAGGGGGTTGGGTCTCAACAGAACGAAAGTGAAGCAGCCAGGAGGAACACAAATGGTCAGAACCCGCAAGGGATTGGGCGAGCGGGACGGGGAGAAAAAAAAACAGAAGCATACTAAAAAATGAATTATCCACCATAAAGGGTCACTAAAGAACGATGCTTCTCCCGGCCCTAGTAACCGTCCCGAATAAAAGCAGAAGAAACAGAAAAGAGAGGGGTAAACGCTCAGAAGAAGGGGCGGAAAAACTGGGAAAAGAAAATCTAATTGTCTTGATCGACAAGGGGCGAAGAAAGAGAGGGGGAGAAAGCGCTTTTCATTCGTTTGTTAAGCTTGGGGGGGGGGGGGGAAGGAAGAATCCACTTAGAAAAAAAAGAAAGGGGAGGAATCACTACGACGAAAAACATCTTCTGTCCGAGGAGGGGACATTCCCCCCCCCCTACCACCACAGGAAAAAAGAGGCGTGTCTTAGGTGCTAGAAGGCGCGCTCAGGGAAGGAGGACGGGAGTATACAATCAAAGACGTTCAATGAACTGACGAATTGCGGGAAAGGAAGATGGCCGCTCATCAGAGCAATCTCAGCCATCGATGTAAGCTGACAGGTGAGGGGGGTATGTAAGAGGAGAGGGGTTAAATGGGGGGATAGATGGGAAAAGAGAGAAATAAGGAGAGAGTCGGTAGAGGGGGGGGAAATAAGGAGAAGAAAGAGAAAATAGAGGAGAAGCGTGGGTAGGGGAAGGAAAGGGGATGGGAGGGGAGAACAAAGATAGCGCGTGGGGGGGGGTGCAAGTGGAAAAAGAATGTTGGAGAAAGTGTAGATGGGAGATGGGATAAGGGGGAGCGACTGAAAAGGGTGAAAGAAAGAGAAGAAGGGATGGGCGTTAGGAGAGGGTGATAGAAAGGAAAGGAGTGTGGGTGTGGAAGGGGAGGGGGTGGCGGGCGAGGAGGGAGTGTGGAGTGGGGGGGAGAAGGGGGGGAAGGAAAGACATGGAGGGGGAAGGGGGGAAAGGGGATGGATTGAAAAGGGTCGAAGGTAGGGGGGAGAGGGGTGATAGGGGGGAGGTGGTGGGGTGGGAGGGAGAGAAGGTGAAAAAGGGAGTTATGAGGGCGAGATAAGGGGGAAAAACGATGGGGAGGGTGAAGGGTAGGGAACGGGCGGTGAGGGGAGGAGGAGGAGGGGGGGGGAGGTGATAAAGAGTTAGGAGAAGGGGTGGGGAGGAATTGAGAGAACAAGGGGATAGTATAGCAGTAGTGGACGGGGTACGAGGTAAGAGGGGGGAGAGGGATAGGGATAGTGAGATGAGGGGGGGAGGAGGAAACGAGGGGGTGACGAGGAGAGAGGGAGGCGAGGAAAAGAGCGGTAAGGGTAGAAGAAGAATGTGATAAAGGTGTTAATGAAGATGGGGTGGACGTGAGGCAGCAGGGAGGAAGGGTAAGTGATTGTGGAGGAACGGGAGAAAATGTGGAAGGAGGATGCGGTAGGGAAGGTAATGTAGAGGAGGATGTGTGGTAAAGCGGGAGGCAGGTGAAATGGGAGTATGTGGGGAGAGGGGGGGGCGGGGAGGGCGGAAAGGGGGGGGCAGAGTGAGGTGGATGCGGTGGGAGGGGAGAGAGGGTATAGTGGGTGGGAGTGAGGGGGGAGGGAGATGGGGGATAGTGGGAGGGTAAGCGGGGACGAGGGGGAATGAGAGTAGTGGAGACAGTGGGGTTGGAGGGGGAATGGGGGGAAGGGAATGGGGAAAGGGGGGGAGGAGGGGTAAGGGGGAAAATTGGGGGTGAGATAAGATGCGGGCGGTGACTAGAGAGTGGGGGGAGATAAGAATAAGAGACAGGGTATGGGGGAGGGAGAGACAAGAGGAGAGGGGAGGAAGAGGGTGGACGGAAATGGGAGGGGTTGGGAGGAGAGAAAGGAGAGATGCGGGGGAGGGAGTTAGAGGTCGAGGAGGGTAGAAAAAGGGATGGAAAGCAGAAAGGGGGGAAAAGGGGGGGAGGGGAGGGGTGAGGGGAGAAAATTAGGGGGGGTAAAGGGGAGAGAAAGGAGGGAAGGGGTCGAAAAAGGAGAGCGGGGAGGAAATCAGGACCAGGGAATAGGGGTCTGTCGGGTGCAGGGCGGGAGAAGTAAGGGGGATGGTGGGAGAAGAGAAGATGGGGAGGGAGGGGGGGGGGGGTAGAGGGGAAGTAAGTAATGGAGAAGGGTGGATGGGGGTGAGGGTGTGGACAGGGTGTGGGGGAGGGAGACGAGTGTGGCGGCGAGGGCCGAGAGGGAAGAAGCAGAAGAGGTTTGGTGGTGGGGGGAGAGAGAAGTAGGACGAAAGGAGGGCCAGGAAGGGGAGAACAGAGGTAAAGGAGGGGGGTAGAGAGAAAGGAAGGTGTAGTTGACTGTGAGCATGCAAGGGGAGAGAAGAGGCAGATAGGGGTTGGGAGGAGGGGGGGGGGGGGGTGGGGGGAGAGAAGTTGAAGCGGGGGGGGAAAGGAGAGGGGGGAGGTGGATAGGAAAACGAGGGTGGGGGGGCAGAGGAAGGGGAAGAGTAGTGGAAAGAGGGGGAGGGGGAACGGAAAGGGGGGGAGGGAAGGTATGAGGGAAGGGGATGGGTGGAGGGGGAAGGGGGATGCCTGGAGTGAGCAAGAAAGGGAGTAAGGGGAGTCGGGAGAGAAGGAAGATGGGAAGGAAGGTTGGGAAAGGGGGGTACAAGGGGGAAAGGGGGGGAGGAAGAGGGGGAACGGTCGGGATGAGTAGTGTGAAACGAAAGTTTGTTTTACAACCCAGCTGGAAAGGGTGGGAACCCTTTTCACAATGGGGTGTCAAATTGTCGAGCTACGAAAAAAAAAACCCAACAAAAGACGCGCCACGAGCTCTGAAATCCGGGGACGAGAAAACGGTCGCGTACAATAATCTTGTGCATGTCGGAAAAAGTGAATGTAACAAGAGGCATAAGATTTCAGCGCATCACGCTTCCATCCAAACAAAATAAAGCCAATCCTTGATTTTTGTCTGGGGAGCCGTCCCAGGGGTTAGGTTGTTTGGGGACGACGTACCCGCCTTGCCAATAATGGGAGGGAAAGAGAAAAAATGAAAGAATAGTTCAGGAATCAAGACGCCCCTTCGCCTTTCAAATACGGGGGGAAGCAGCAATCCAGGCGGCGAATTAATCTACTTTTGAGCGCCGGAGAAAAAAACCAAAACGGAGGAGGAAAAAATAGGGAATCAGGGAGAGGGAAGAGAGAAAATTGCAAACCGCTTAATGATTCTGAAAGCTCGTGGATTTCAAAAAAGAGTCATAATAAAAAGTCTGGGAATAGTGGGGAGGGAGGGAGGGAACAGGAAAACAGGAAAGTCTTTGTCGAGCTTTATAACACATTACGAAACGATGCGGCCTCCCACATGCTTCAATCCTGGGGGAATGTCGGTTGGGAGGGCAAGGCCCGCGAAGACAGGGGGGCAGCTGAGAAGCTGCGGGGAATCACTTGCCGACAGGCAAAAGAGCTGCTGGGGTCGGCGCGCCGGGGAGGGGGGCACGAAAGTTGGGGGGAAAAGAGGAGTTGGGGGCAGGCGCTTGGCGGTGATCCTTGGAGGAAGCTTGAGCATAGTGCTTACACCTTGAAAAAACCCTGGGGACGTGGGGGGGGAAAAAATCCCTGGAAGGGAAGATTGGAGAGTGGCGGCTTTGCGGGCGGGGCCTATCAAGGGAAAGCGGGGAATTCAATTGCGAAAGGGGAAAAGCGGATAGAACCTTCAAAAGAGGCCTCGAAAAAATTTGTCCGGAAAAGAAAAAAAAATCGAAGGGAAGGGAGATGAACAGGAGGATTGCGGCGAGGGTGTAAGATGCTCCAGACAAGAAAGAGATTCGGAGCTGTAGCTATTATGGGGGGTCTAAGTCAGGGGCGGGAAAGACTCTATAAAAAGAGTACTAATGGGGAAAAAACGAATTGCTCCCCGTCGGTCAGAGTTAAGTAGGCAATCCGCGGCTGCTATTTAAGTGTCAGAATATACAAGCTATCCAGGTGGGGAAAAGGGGTCAGTCTAAGGAAAATGCAAGGAAGTTCCTTTGTACTCCTGGATCCGGAGCCATCTAGAATGGTACGTCCTACGCCTGGCGAATTCAAGAAGCGGGTTGGGTTTGGGTTTAGACCTGACGGGGGAGAGAAGAAAATCCTGGCGGGCGTCGTAAGTACTACGGGGGATGTCTCATTCACGGATAGTTCTAATAAACACCTCTGACTTACTCTTCTCATGGAATCGACGGAATGAAACGGAGGAAAGTGTTTGGCGGCAAATTGGGCTCGGGGCCTGGCTACTAGAAGGACAGAAAGCAAAGGTTGGGGCTAGTATTGGGGAGAAGGGGGGGAAAAAATTATTGGCGTCGTCATTAGTAGGAAAAGGGATCGAGATAAGGGATTCAAGGCATTGTCAATGACCTTCTAAAGAGGAAAGGGGGAAGAAAATCTACAATTCAAAAAATCGGGGGGGAAGGGGGCACTCGCTGTGATTGGTGGGAGTGTAGGACGAGCGGCGAGTTTTGGTGGTGCAAGTGTCATCACTCTTAACGAGATTGAGAAATGGAGTCAAGTCTAAAGGAGGGAATTCAGTCAGGAGGGGCAATAGTCCATTTGGAGAAAGGGGAAAGGAAGGGACGTCGGGATAGACCGCTACCGTCAAAACGCAGAGAAACGTCAGAGCATTTTCTGGTTGAATTCTTTCTTAGCCAATCCGGCAGGAAGGAGGGGGGGGGTTCAGAAGGAAAAAACAATTTCCGGGGGATAAGTCAAGACTCACAACACAACGTATGAGGAAAATAGATAGGAGGAATGTGGGACAGCTCTGGAGTGAATCAAACCTGACAGGCCTCAAATTGGGGGGCAGGTCTGAAACTCAGACCCATGCAACAAAAGAAGTAAAAGCCAAGGGTATACTTCATTATCTCCGCGGCTAACTCAGACGTCGAGACGATCATCTGCAATCTTGCCTGACGCAGGCAAGAAGGGAAATCAGCCAGCGCAAAGCGTGGGAAAAGAGGGATTCAAATCTTCACCACAAACGAAAGGGGGACTTACGGGAAAAGAAACGCACATGAATCGGAACTCCCAGTACGGGGGACTATACCGTCATTCAAAAGAACTCATAAACCGGGTCACATTTCCAAGGGTGGAAAAGTATCGCCAAGGTGCACTAATTTACGACAACAATCAATAAAAAAGAAAGGGAGGCACACAAGTAAGGGGGCACCTAGGAAAAACGTGCAGGCCGAAAGAAACGGATTGCGATTGCAAAAAGACTATTAATAGTCGATCAAGGGGAGGACTTGCGCATAGGTGTTGGATGCAAGTGTTGAGGAAAAGACAGGCTTCCCCAATTTAACTAACTACCCGCCAAAGGGATGGAGAGCGTTACTGGGATAACAGTCACCGCTCCGACTCTAAAAACAAGGGCCGAAAACGAATACAAAGAAAGGAACACGCGAAATTCCCGCCAAGCAAAAGCGCCAGAAAACATCCATCACATTATATCGTTTTGGACAACGGACCCTAAAAAGAGGGGGGACTTCGGTAAAAGATCGGTCAAAGCAAAATCCGAGTGGCCAAGGGGCGTTAAAGTCCCTCGATAATATCGGTAGCCGACCGTAAAGACCCGGCAACTTGTTGAAAGCAACGCTTTCTCGCCGCAGAACGACGGCAGTCAGAAAAAAACGAACCGAAACTTCTCTCCAGGAGAAGAGGGGAAGAGAGGTTCCGCGTTTGCGTTTCGGGGGGAAATCTGCGCGCACATGCCGTTATCAGGCTTGATAAAAGCAAGACGTCGCAATTACTTCAAAGCTTGCCGCGAAACCGAAAAAAAGAATTAACGGGGAAATCTGGAAAAAAGGAGGAGCGGATTCCATGGGTCCAAAGATAAAGGGGGGACAATTGGGGTTTTTTCAGTTTTAATACATAGCGAATAATACACAAGGAAAAAACGGGGGCAGAAAAAAAAACTCTTAAAGGGGGAAGTAAAGGGAAGCCCGTGCAGCGCTCAGTAATCAGAGAGGGGGAAAAAAAAAGTCGGCAAAGGGGCATGGGCAGCTCTCAAAAAAAAAAACAAGGTAAACACCTCAACCACTAACGAAAAACTCGCCTGAAAAATTAATCAAATTTTAGGAGACCAGACGAGCGGTGTCGTAAGTGTTTTTTAAAGAAAGCAAGAAAACGCCTTGCATGCTTATGTCTCCTCTATACCCGCCCATGTCACGCCGAGGAAAAAATCCAACGAATGAAAAGTCTCCTAGGGGAAGAAGAAAAAGAGCTCGGCCAATTCAGAAGATCCTTTACGAGGCCGCTTATACGAAGGAAAAAGG
>Ga0179593_1587290_pt1 | contig 14389 bp, 17 predicted proteins | sample CZODoug2_1_08_16_FD_185931 | JGI IMG/M metagenome (GOLD analysis project Ga0179593, IMG submission 185931) | Vadose zone soil fungal communities from Angelo Coast Range Reserve, California, USA - CZODoug2_1_08_16fungal (PacBio error correction) | ecosystem: Environmental > Terrestrial > Soil >...
AATGTCCACCCCTAAAGAACGAAGGCGCCTACAACAAAAAGAGTCAAAAGGGCATCAAGGAAGCAGAGGAAGGCTTGGAAGGAAGGGCAGGTGGGGGGCGATCTGGGGGAGCCGTCCTTAAGGAATCGAATGGAAGAGGGGAGAACGAAAAATTCAAACAGCAGTGAAAAAGGGGGGGAGAAAGATCAGAAAGAAGGGAACACTTACTAGACTTCGGAAGGGGGATCGTGAGGAATTGCGGTGACACGCAAACTAAAAACATAAAGTGAAGGAAAAACGATCTTCAAGGTGGAGAGTCAATGAGGAGGCATCTATTGGGAAAAAGAACCAGGAGGTGTGTGGTTAACAAAAGGACAGATCACTACACCGTTGGACGTCGCCCGGGTAATAGAGAAGTACCGCCTATACTAGGGAGAAAAGGGGGACCAGAATGAGTTCTGCAATCTTGGGGAAGACTTGTTGGAATTGTCAGGGCGGAAGGTTAGAAAAGAATAATCGAGGAGTCTCGGAAGGGAACCGTTTTCACAAGAAACGAGCGAGGGTTTAGGAGGAAAAAAAAAAGTGTCCGAAAAATGGGGGGGGGTTGGGTGGGCAAGCAGCCGGGAGAGGGGGGGAGTTGCCAATCCAGAAGGGGCATAGAGCCACCGAACCACTTAAAAAACAGGAAGAAGGGGGGGAAGAAAGTTCGACTTACAATCCCAGAACGCCTAAGGTTGGGGAGGGGAATCGGGATATGGGGGGGGGAGAAACTAAAGACGAGAAAAAAAGAACACAGGAAAAAAGATCTCAGGTAAGGGAAAGGACAGGGGGGGATCCAAAAGGCCCTGGGGCTGCAGGGAAGGAAAAAACTCTTTTCAAGTGGAGGAAATAAAGGAGTAAGGGGATGGGAAGAAAAAACCGTTCAGGATGATCAAAAGGGGGAAGCCTATCCGTAACAGGTTGGGGGGAGCGGGGAGAGGAGGGAAAAAGGCAAGGTTGTTCAGGAGGGAAACAGCGCTGGCGAAAAAAGGAAAGGGAGGTTCAAAAAACTACCTTGAGAAAGCAAAAGTTCAAAACCATTGAAGAGAAAAAGAGGGCGGGCTTTACTCCATCGGCGACAGGCAGGCAAAATGGACGGGAGGGTCCCCTAATAAAAGGGGGGATCGGGAAGGCGTTATTCAGAGTGAACTTAAAAAAGAAGGTTCGACGCTTCGTGAATGGTCAGTTCGAGGAGGGGGAGGACGGGGGGGGGGCTAAAGGGATGTCCTGCACCTATTGGGCAAACGGTGGGGGAAGGGTTGGAGCGGTGGGTTTGTCGGGGGGTTGACAACTTAAGGGATGAATCTCCAGACACCAGGGGGCAGCACTCGGGAGCGGAAGAATCCGCGAAAAAAGAAAACTCGGGAGGCCGGATCTGCTGCGTTATCCGCCCACTCGAGGGGGCAAAAAAAGGATCCCGACCTCTCCATCGCCCACCCCCCCACACGGATGTATATAAAGTAGATAAATGTGGAGGCTACTAATAGGTTTTTTGAGAAAAAATCACTGCGACCCGCCTCAAGGGGCCGGCTAAATGAACGCTCGGAGGGGTTTGGAAGTTACGGCCGATCGTGTAAGGGCCCACTGATGTCGGGGGAGCATCGAAATGCAAAAAATTTGCAACGCAAAAGAACAACTATCGAAGGGGCTCCCACGCCCTTGAGGGGTGCGGCGGGAAACTGCGAAAAAGGAGCCAAACGAACGAACGGCAGGGGTCCACATGCATCGAAGATACAAAGTCGGTTCCTCAGCCGCGAAAATAGGGCTCCCCGCTCCATCCACGGGACAAAAGGGGGGAGCAGAGGGAGGGAGAGGTAGTACATCCTCCATGAATGTCATGCAGCGGGGTGGGCTTAAAGAATAGGCAAAGAGCTTTTCCGTCTTTGGGGTGCGCGGAACCAGGGAGTCGAGGCGCTCCGCTCACAAACGGGGACAGGGAGAGGGAGATAGGGCGGGCCACTCAATTTAAGCAAGGGTGAAGCTCGCCGATTTATCCTTTGGAACCGGGGGGGACCGTAAGGACAGAGCTCAATCGGCAGCTAAAAAACGAGCACTGAGAGTCAACGAGGGAGGTGTGCATTTGGGGGAGGTAAGAAAAAGTCTATGCCAGCCGACCTTCTCGGTCAGTGGAAGTGGAAAGCAAGGCGTACCTGGGGTAGATCAAAAGGTTCGGTGGCGACCGGGAGGAGAGGCGGACCGACCACGATGCACCACGCATGACCACCAACACAAGACGGTTGTCCTGCAAACTGAATGCCGTGAACTATCTCGCGAAAGTAAAGGGGCCTTTTGGAAAGAATCCCCCCGCAGCAACATCGCGCCAGTTTAGAACAGGGAAGAGAGAACCAGTCTATTGCTGGTGTCAGGCGTCAGCAAGCGCGCCGGTAGGTGCAGTGCTTTAGTTTGCCGAAAAAACAAAAGACTGGTCAGTAGGAATACTCAAGCGAGGGATCGTGAAAAAGGGGGGACGCGGGGGCCTTTGATAAGCCGGAATGGGGGAGTGTGGGGGGCACGACTCACGAAAGTAAGGAACAGCGTGATCTAGCATCACCCGGGAATTTCCTAGGAAGCCCTCGCAGGGGGACCTGTATCGTTCAGAATGACGCGAACCTGAGCCTCCCCCCACTGCCGCCGCGCAGTACCCGATTGCCCTCCGTGATGACAACAAGGGCAAAGTGTGGGGTCAGCGGGGATGACGGAAGGAGGGGGGGATTCTCAAACAACAAGACCGGAAATGATTGCTCCATTCCAGAAAAAGGCCGTCATCGCAAGACCCGAGGGGGGGGAAGGCAAATTGGATCGTTTACGAGATTTCTATGAGCCTGCAAAAAGGGGTGGGGCGTGCTTCAGGTTGGGAGGGGGCTCCAAACCTGCAGGGTTAACGAGGGGAACGAGGTCATCAGCGAGGAGTACCCAATCAGTGCTGGGGGGACCTCTGTTATCACTCCCAGGAAAAAGTCACATTTGAGCGGGGGGGTGCGGAGCGGGCCCAAACAAGTACAGGCCGACAAGGACGAAAGACAAGTTCAGGAGAGCCGTCTTCGCACAAAAGTAATGCCGAAGAAACAAGATGGTGGGTTTGTCCGGAACCGTAAACTAAGGGCACTGACCACTTTACCAGGGGACGCGGCACCCTGTTTAAGAGCTATGACACCAAGCTAGAAAGTCGGTGAAGAGGGGGAGGGACATTGAAATCGTGGGGCGGGGGGGGGTGGGGCGGGGGAATGTCGTCTCAATGAGCAATCTTAGTCGAGCGGGGATAAGACAGGGGCATAGAGGAGAGGAGGGGGCAGGAACCACGGTTCCCACAAGGCCGGTTTGGGTGGGGGGGCTTGCCATCGTTCCTGTGGTCTGTCGTTTGAACCTCAGAGAAGTCGTCACGCAAGTTGAAAAAACCAAATAAAACGTCAACATCCCTGGGACGCAGCAAAATAACCTCCCGGAAAGCGGGAAAGTCTAAAAGCATTGTAGATAATTTGGGTAAAACGGGAACTAAAAATAATAGCTAAGTGTCCCAAAATTCATAAGAAAAGTGGTAGCGAGCCTCGTGGTAAAAGCTCTATATTGAATTCAACGCTGCAGGGCAGTTCGACAAGAAAGAAATCTTACGCGCTTCACAGCACGGTGAGGTGAAGTGGGTCGGAATTACCGCCGACACCGGACCGTTTTGTTTAGATGACGGACAGCGCCTCGAATCAAACTGGGTCCGAGAAAATGGAACAGATCCGAATTTAAGACCGGGCGAAAGACAACCCGCCGGTCCGTTAAAAATCACGACGTTGCATGATGGAAAGACATAGAGAGGCGTGGTCGCCTGCGGTGTCCCCCGGCCCGTGGGGGGCCTGGATATCGGGGGGTTCCTTTGAGAAGGAAAAAACCAAAGTTGGCGCACTGAGGGAAAAAGGGGTTTCGAATTCGGGGCGAATTTGTTAGGTCAAGAAAAAAGGCCCAAAAAAAAGAAGGTGGTTGGGGGGGGAACTTGCGTTGCGGTCTAAGGGGGTCAAGAGGATTGGGGGAAAGAGACATCAAAAAAAAATGTGTTGATGCTCAGAGGAAGCGAACCTCTCAAATCGAGTCCGTGCAAGGGAGAAGTAACACCACTATAGGAAACAACCACCCACTGGATATGAGCATCAGACATATATAAAAAACAACCTAGGATTCGGAAAAGTCATCGTCAGATGGTGGGGCTCCAAAGGGTTTGGTTGTATCATCGTGGAACTACTCACCGAAACCGCCCCCTTACACTACGGGGCCGCGGAGATTGGGAAACTCTGTCCGAGGATCCATAACGGTGAGGCGATCATACAGTCAGCGACTTGCATCCCCCCCTACTCGCAAAGCCCGGGCAGGGAACGGGAGGTGCGGCTGCCTTTTAGCGGAACAGAAAAAAGAAACGATACGGGCGTGGGACTGGTCACTAAATCAAAAAACTTCACGTAAGAAAGGGGGAAAACACTGAGGTTGGGAGATGGGGCACTATATATCGGGGGAACAAACCGCTGCAATCCACTTTTATTCGGGGTAAACGAGACAAAATGGTTCGAAAATGGGTCAGTACAGCAGGGAAGATCCAGGGTGAAAAACACGGGTCCACCTTTGGGGGGTGCTCAAAGACAAGGCTGAAAAGTTCAGGGACTCTGTAAATTCTGGTAGACCGAACAGGGAGGGCAAGCGCAGCGTCTCCGTCAAACCAAAGAAAAGTGAAGGTTAAGGGGTCAGGGTCATTTAGGGACAAACCTCAACTTTCAGGGGGTGTAACAAGCATCTCCGGTAACACATCTTTGAATTTTTCTCCCTGCAGTTCACAGCGAAGTAAATCAGCTGCAGAGAGCGGGCATGTCTCTCCAAAGGGGGTGCGAAGGAAGCTCGGACTTTTGGACGTTTGTTTGGGCGTGGGGAGCACGTGCCTGCAAAATAGACCTGGTCGCTGCATGCGGGGAGGGGGAGAGCAGTCGTCCAGGGGTGCGTAGAGGGGAAGTGTCGGGGTCGACAAGGAAGCGGATTGTCAAACACCGGGGGTACAAAAGCCTTCTGTGTCAAAGAAAAAACAACGTCGGAACAAGGGGTGGTTCCAGGCCTGACACTCTCGCCTCGGGGAAAGGCCTATCTTAAGATCTGCGACGGGTCAAAGGAAGTGGGGATTGAGAAAAGTCCAACCACCAGGAAAAAGAAGCCCAATTGGGGGGGGAAATTCGCATGTCGGACGAGAGCGACGTATAAAGTCGGGGGGGGGGAGTTTATTATCTGGGAACCAGGGTAAAAGGAGTAAACGTGTGTATGAAAGGGGGGGTTAAAGTTCCTTAAAAAAACGATGGAAGTAGTTAATACTGAATACAATCAAAAGTAGAATCAAAAGAAATCAAAATATCCCTTTGACCAAATTTTAGATGGTGAAGGTGGTAACTGTAAAGATCCCAATCTCTCACCGGAAGAAAGAGGAAGGTCGGTTTTATCAAAAAAGCTAAAAAAAACACCCCTCACAAAAGTGAGGGCCTCTTAATCAGCGGAAAGGGCCAGTACGATTAGAGTGAGCAAACACGAAAGCCGGAAAATGAAAAGCCGAGAATCAGCTCCTGACCACGATGCGCAAAAGGGTGCGTGATGACAAGGGTACTGGCTGGTTGTCAGAAAAACTAACGAAATGTGATGGACGCTAAAACAACAAAAACTAAGGAAGTATTAAAGATGATATGGAAAGTCAAAAAAACAATGGAATCGTCGGAAAAAAAGCAGAACGAGTAGTGAAAAAGGCGTGGAGGGGGAAGGAAGGCTTAGATTTATGGAAAGACGCGGCATGGGTTTGCTTCTGGGAAGGTGGGGGGGGCTCCCTTTCCTTGTATCGGGTGTTCCGGAAGTCTTGCAGCTGATCAAGTAGGCAACGATATTTCGGGGGACATGTAGGGGGGATCAGAAGTACCTTTAATACTCCTTACTCGAAGAGCAAAGGCTCTTGGGCTCTTGGGGGGGGAGGAACAACGCACCATTAAATGAAAAAAAAAATACAGAAAGATGAATCTTCATGTGACTATCTCACTGAGGATGCTCGGTAATGAAGAACAGGACTTTGTGGTGTGGCCGTTCACCTGAAAGGACGCTGTAAAAACTGAAAAACGTTTCGGCCGCGCCCTGGGGCTCTACAACAAACTGAACTGCTTAGTAGGCAAGGCGAGTGAGGAGAGAAGGGGGGCTGTTATGTGAGGGCTGGGAGGTAGAAAGAATGCTCCATCTGGAAAAGAAATGATCTGGGTGATAGGTCGATAAGTGGGGGGCGATTAACAACCTTTAAAGAGTGTGGGTTGGTGGGTGCAGACGCGGACGGGTTAGAAATTTTTCTGGTCAAAGAAACAGTATGCTCATTAAAACGACACAAGAAGGGTCACCAAGCAAGTCCCCTTAAAAAACGATCCTTCCCCGAAAAGAAGACAAGCCCTTTTGGTCGGGGACAAGGAAGGGAAGTTTGCCAGGTAGCGCGCCAAAGAAAGGAGCTGCACTCAAGAAAGGTGCCTCTTGAAATCTCAAGGGGGGGGGGGGAAATGGTCAGACTGTCTTGGGGGGTGGTTTGTGGGGGGGGGGTTTTGGATGGTTTTTGTGGGGTTTGTTTGGGGGGGGGGTGTTTTTGGGGGGTTTGGCTTTAGAGGCGATGCATCCCAGGGGGCGGTCTACCAGGAAAAAATGATTAAAGAATTAAAAATGACTTGGAAACACTCGTTCAAGGGTGGAGGGGGGAAAGGTGAAAGAATTCCGTCAGAAAATAAAAGGGTACGGGAGAGTCTCTCAAATAAAGGGAACGGTCCCTGTGTTCCCATTCGAGCCGCAAACAAGGGGGTACCACATGTATGTTCAAATGGGCCATCCTAGTCTGACCTAACACCACAAAGGCGTTTCCATTGATACGCAAACAGGGCTTGTACTGAACGCGGACAGGGGAATTTTCGAATATGAAGAAGAAAACAACAGCCCATGATTGAAAAGATGGTATCGTTATTCCAGTGCAGCAAAAAGAGAGGGGCGCCTCAGTTGAGGGTGAACGGAAATACGGGGGGGGGGAAGTCTTGCATAAAGTAGCACAATTCAAGAAAAAGCCAAAGAACACGCCTGAACAAAAGGAATGATGGGAAGGAGGGGGGAAGGGGGTCCGTGGTACAAGAAAGGGGACAGTAGGTTGGGCGGGGTAGAATGGTGTCTACAGCTGGGTGGCAAAAAAGGGTCAAATGAAGCGGGATGGCCGGGCAGACTGCCTGCGAGGGTCGAGCTAGCAAGAGGCCGCGGCTCAGCCGTCCCTCCGTGGGCAGGCTTTCGAGGGTAGGGAAAAAAAAGAAATTTCAACAAGGTGAGAGGAGCCGAAAACAAAAGTTCACAAAAAAAAAGTGGTCAATAAAATATGGTTATGTGGGGGGGGGGATTAAGAACTAACCGTGTAGATCTCTGGGTTTAAGAAAAAAACTAAAATGCCGGTCAAGACTCGAAGCTTGGGGTTGGGAAAAGAATAGGCGCGGGACAAGACGAAACGCGGGGGGGTTCAAGCGAGAAGTAGCAAACAATTGAAAAAAATCACCGACTAAAAGGTCAACACGGAACTTCGGTGGGGCGTAGCAGGGAAAGGCGGCAAGGAGAAAAAAGCAAACCGGCGGTTGGTTGGTTGTTGTTTGGGTGTCCCTTGGGGGGAAAAACAAAAAACCCCAATGGGTGGGGGGGTTTTTGGTTGGGGGGGGGGGGGGTGGGGTTTTTGTGGGGGGGGGGGGGTTTGTGGGGTGGTGGTTTGGGCTGGGGGGGGGGGAAAAAAAAAGAACAACCCCCACTGGGGGGGTGTTGGGGGTTTGGTGGGGGGGGGGGGTTTTTGGGAGGGGGGGGGGGTTGGGGGTGGTGGGGGGGGGGGGGGGGGGGGGGGGTTCTGGGTTGGGGTTGGGGGGGGGGTTGTGTGGGGAGGTGGTTGGGGACGTTGGGGGTTGGGTCACACAGGGGGGGGGGGTGGGGGGGGGGAGGGGCTGGAGGGGGGGGGACGGGTTTGTTTGGGGGGTGGTTCACCCTGTTGGGTGTGTGTTGTGGTGGGGGGGTGGAGTTTGGGGGTGTTTTGGTGGGGAGGGGGGGGGTGGGTTTACGGGGGATGTTGTGTTGGAGGGGGGGGTTTTTGTGTAAGTTAATTTGGGACTTGGTGGGGGGGGGGGGGGGTTGGGGTGTTCCACGGGGTGGGGGGGGGGGCCCCCCCCACAAAAACGGGGGGGGGGGTGTGTGGGGTTTTGGGGTTGTGGGGGGGGTTTTGGTGGGGTCGTGGTGGGTTGGGGGGGGTGGTGGGGGGGGGGGGGGTTTTTTGGGGGGGGGGTGGTTGGTTTGTGGGGGTTGTTTCAACACAAAAAAAAAACGGGGGGGCCCAATGTTGTGGGTGGGGGTGGGGTGGGGTGTCCAAGGGGGGGGGTGGGTTGGGGGTAACAAACCCCATGGTGGTGGGGGGGGGGGTTGTGTGTTTGGTGTGGGGGGTTGGGTTGGGGGGTTTGGGGGGGGTGGGGGGGGCCCTTGTGGTGGGACGGGGGGGGGGGGGTGGGTTTTTTGGAGTTGGTGTGGGGGTTTTGGTTGGGGGGGTGGGGGGGGACGTTTTGTTGGGGTTGGGGGGGGGGTGGAAACGGGGGGGGGGTGGGGTTGTGGTGGTGTTGGTTTTGGTTGGGGGGGCCCCTTTGTGGTGGGGGGGGGTGGGGGGAACCCCAAAAAAACCGGGGGGGGGGGTGGGTTGGTTGTTGGGGGGGGGGGGTCACACACTTCATCGGCAAAGAAAAGGGGGTTGAAGCTGAACGAGATACGAGAGGAAAAACAATCCTCATGGGTGGCACATGAGGCGACAGAAAATTGAAAAAGGGAATTAAAAAAAACGCTTGAAGGGAACCAGGTGAAATGTGCTTTACGCATGTAGTTGTAAAAAATAACATAAAAGCTAGGTTCAGCGGTGGGTAGAGAGGCACAAAGGAGGAAGCTAAAAGCTCCGTCAAACCAAAAGGAGGGAGAAAATAGGCGGTGGAATTGGAGGACACCAAAGGGGGGGGAAAAAAGAGGACAAAGAAATCCGATTTCCATCAAGGGGGGAATTGGAGAGCACTGAAAACACCTCATAAACGGACACCGGGCGAGAAGAAAAACCTTTAGCGTACGCGGCTTTGTGGAACTTTGGGGAGGGTAAAATGCTAATTAGTGACAACGACGACAATGTCTCTGATGCGGGTCGGCAGTAGAGGGCCCCGTGGAGGTAGTGGATCGACGAGTTTTCGGTGGGAGAAACAGGGTGGGGAAGCCTATAAATTTCGGCCTCCGGGGAACCTAGACAAAAACTCCTCCGCGGAAGAAAGACGACCCACAGTCTTAATGAAGTTGGTGGGCTTCCCTAGGAAAAAGGACTATACTTCTCCAAATCTTGAGCTCTTCGAAAAGGGATAGGAATAAGAGGGGATCAGATAAAAAAAACCCAAAAAAGCGGAAAGGGTGAAGAATTCCCTGTCAGAAAATCTCAGAATCTAGGGCCGGGTGGTTAGCCCTTAACACAGGGGGGCGCGGCGTGCCCGTAAAAGGGGGACAGTTCATAGGCGGTTAGCTGCAAAAAAAATAGGTTCCTGGAGAGGGGAGATAAAGAAGGGAAATCAAGAACAGTGAGAGGAATCGCAACGGGGGAAAAAGATTATTGTGATGTGTGGGTCAAGCATCGCAAAACACGAAAAAGCCTAAGAAGGAGGAGATGAGCGTGATCTAAGGAAAAGACCCTAATTGCGATTTCGATAAGGGACCAAAGTCCCTCCTGAGGGGGCGACAGGGTCCCTCAAACGCTAGCCAAACTTGTACGGGAAATCAAATGAGTCAAATCATTCTCCATTTTCCAAAAACAACTCTTTACTGGGGTCGTTTGGGGCACGATTGACATTTGTGGCAGGGTCATAAGAGAAAAAACAAACTTATTGGAGGAAATAGAGGCAAAATCCCAAAATGTCCAAAAAATTAGAAGACAAAAGTTTACCTAGGAGGGCCGGGGCAGAGGGAAGGAGGTTTGTGCTATGGGGTCACTATGTGAAAGTCTTCAGTGGTGAGGATCCCTGTCCTTCTGCAGAGACCGGGGGTCAGACGCGAGCGGTCCAGAATTAAGAGTATGGGATGTGATGGGCGATCTGAAAGAGGGGGGGGCGCAGGGAAGGGAAAGTGGAACTGCCTTTGCGCGTTTCGAAGGGGGAGGGGTTAAAAACCAACATCACCAGGAAAGGGCTACAAGATACCAGTCGGAGTAGATCTCCGTTTGAAAAAAGGGGGAGCCGGGGGGAGAAACCAAGGATTTGTTTTTGGAAAAACAGGGAAAATACATCTTAAAACTTACACACAGACGGGGCCGCCTAAGTGGAGCGACGATTACAACCCCGAAGCGAAACTGAGTATGACGGGGAGACTGAAAAGGAAGGAGGGGGTAAAGGGTGGATGTCTTTGTGTTGGGACATGGGGAAAAATCATCAATAAGATTAGAAGATGATAGAAGGAGAAAAGGCGTGTTTCAAGATAGGATACGGTAAGAGGGGCGCCAGCACCGGCGGCTCCTGGGGGGGGGGGGGGGGTCGAAGAATCGGGACCTTATTGTTTTATCCGTGAGCCACAAATCCGTCCCCAGGTCAGAAATAGAAAACCGTCAGTCCATAAAAGGGGGTAAGAAGGGAGAAATTACAAAATCGCTGCCCATGCAAGAGAGGGGGTAAGAATAGCCTTGGTGAAAAGAAAAAACACGGAAACACAAAGTCAGCTGCGGACCTCATGGTTGGGAATAGGAGGGTGATTGCAATGCGGGTTCCAATGTAAGGAAGAGGTGAATCTTGCACCCGAGTGCCGTGTCCGGAAATTACCCTGAAAGCAACGACAGTTTTTGGGGGGTGGAAAAAGATCGCGGGGGGAGAAGAGAAAGAAAGTTCCTATCTGCACAAAAAATAATAGCCTTTAAAGTATAAGAATGGGCAAAAAAAATCCTTAGGGCCGGGGGAAGAAATGCTGCTATACTTACAAAGGATAAGTCAAGGGGAAACAGGTGGAAAGGGACCAAACCAAAAGAAAGGTGTGGGGAGCGGGGAGCTCATTTATCTCGGGGGAAAAACCTCGTGGGCTAACCCCGCAGGTCGGCGGGTCTCTTGGGGGAAAGTGTGAATTAAAGGTGGAGAAAAGTTTAGCGAAAAAAGAAAAAGGCACCGAATTATGGAGGAAAAGTGTCAAGACCGGGGCGGGGGACGAAAATTTTTGAGCCAGTGCTCACAATGAAAAGTGCGGCGCCTCGGCCAAATATTCCCGGCCCAAAATCGAGAGTCCGGACTAGGTGACGGCGTGATTCGGAAAAACTATAAGAAAAAAAAAAATGGTAGTCCTAAGACAACGATAAAACCAAAAAAACCGAGGGGGACAGAAGAGCTATGGGGGAGGGGACTCATCACGGGGTGGGACAGGTTGATACTCCCCCGCAATCAGGGAAAAAGTTAAAAGGAGAAAAATCTTTTGGGGACTCTAGATTTCTAGGCGCACCTCGGGTAATGTACAATAAGGAGAAACTCTCACATGCAGAAGGAAATCCGACGAAAATTCCAAGACCAAGCGAAAGGGGGGGGGAGGCTGAGGTTTCGCTTCGAAGAGCCAGGGTACGCTGCTCCAAATCAAAAAAATAAAGGAGCCTAAGGGGGGAAATTCGGTGGTTAACTGCACTAGTAATAAACACTATATCAGGCACTAATCCACTGGATGATGACATCCCCACAAACCGAATGTGCGCCGATGGAGGGAATAAAACGGAATCAGGTTGAACGGGGGGGGCCTTTAAGCCATGATCCTATTTCGAAAAAGGTCAGCGCCTTGGGGGCTCTAGGAAAAGGGCGAGAAGGGGAGAAGGAAAAAGCAAACTAACCAACCGGTCGGCGAAGGAGGAGGAAGGGTATTTAGACACCAGCAGTGCCTGGGTGTGCATCAGGGGGAAAGGAAGGGGTGCAAAGGGTTCGACTGGAATGCGTGCCTCTTCGCAACTAAAAGACCGAGAAAAACTTGAGCGTCCGATGAAAAATTGGGGGGACTTGGGGTCTGTAACCACAAGGATAGGAAAGAGACGACCACTTAAAACGAAAAAGTAAATGGAAGTACTCCCCCCCGGGAAGGGGATAAGGGAATTTTGCACTGGGGGAGGAGAGGACAGAACAGAACCACTCCTGCAAGATGTGACGAAAAAACCCCACGGCGCTGGGTGGGGGGAGCCAGGCGCCACACTCAGAACGTACGAGAGCGGGGATCAAACTGCATGCTCCATCAGTTCAACTAAGACAGGAAGGAGCCGGTCGCGCGTAAGAGGGGCGGGTATAGAACGGAAGAAAGCAATAAAGCGCGCAACGGCAAATTCGCAGAATACCTCTCAGAAGGACGAGGGTGGAGATAATAGTCAGAACGCAAGAAGAAGCCCGGGAACGGGGGGTCAGGGGCAGCTGAAGGGGTTTGCCGTCCACCGAAAAAGAAATGTGTGGAATGGATCCATTACTAGCAAGAGATATCGAAAGGAAGATACACTGACGCCCTTGGTACTTAAAATGAGCTGTAGGTTGGGGGGGGGGGAACTCGCCACGCTCACAAGTCAGTCCGTCGTATACAAAAGGGTTTAAGGTTATAGACAAGGAAAACAACATAAAAGGATGGAATTTTTCGGAAGCCAGGGAGGACTGGGCAACGGAAGGGAAGGCAGGGATCCCCGCATCAACCAAAAAAACAACCACACAATTCCCCCCACTGCCGCCCACAAAGGAAAGAAAGGGAAAACGGTCCGCCTCCATTGGAAGAGCAATAATAGTCAGGCGGGGGGTCAGACTTGACCCGGAAATGGCATTGGGGCAATAAAAAAAAAAAACAAATTAGGCAGGAAAGAGGAAGGGTGGCCAATCAATTGGACATCGCGTAAAGAAAAAGACTTGACCGAGTAGGGCCTGTCATCACGGGGAAAGGGAGGTGACTGCACCGCAGGGGCATGGGGGGTCGGGGTAAAAAGTGGCGTTGGTAGAAAGGTGAAGTTAACGATTGCGGTAGGAACGGATTCAGATTAACACTAGGGGGGGAGGGATGTAGAATGGAAATCCGCCTGACTGACTTCGCAGGTTGGGGGGGGGGGACTCATTGCTGGGGGGGAACCCAAACATAAAAAGGAAAAAAAAGGAGCAACGACAGAGAAAGGGAAAAAGAAGAGGGATGCTCGAGGGCCCTACAGGAAAAGTAGGGTGGGTGGGGGGGAAAAACCGAAAAGAAATGCATCTGAAAAAAACCAGACGGCCGAAACCCTTGGGAGTCTACTAATTAAAAAAAAACCCAAATGACCGGCTTTCTGAAGATGTGAGGTAATAGAAATGAAAAGAAACGGGAGGTTCGTCGATTGTGGAAAAAAGTCGGGGGGGGGGGTTGATTTTTCGTTAAAAGGGGGATCCTTATTCGATAGTGAAAATTGTCAGATAGGAGGAGCTTGAAAAATGATGCTCAGTAACAAACGGGGTAAAAGGTGTTTCTGGGAAAGCCGTCCTTATTTGTTCAGGATAGTGGCAGCAAGCCGGAGCATAATTGGCCCTCAAAGAGAACAGAATCACAAGACTTTCTAATAGGCAAAAGGGGGGGGGGGGGGACAAGCCATCCCTCACTCAGCGAAGTTTTAGTAAACATAATCGCCGGGGTGTAAAAGACAAAATTCACCAAAAAGGGGGTCGGGGGAAAAAATCTCAGGTGGGAGGAACTCTTTTTGGGGTGAAGGGGTTGGGCTCTATAGATTTGAGAGACGCAGGCAAAGAAATTAAAAAAATCTGCACACTATTCAAAGGGGGGGGGAGGGGGGGAAGGAACTCCTATCCGTAACCGAAAAAGGGTTGGGAGGGCGAGCACGACAAATCCCTGGTGTCCCAAGCAAAAAAAAAGGGATATCCGGGGGGAGGGTTAGGGAAGATGGAGCCAAATCACCCAACTCCGTGCCTGGTACTCCGAGCATATAGCACTCAAGCGGACGCACATCTGTAAGTAAGGGTCACCGGTCCGGAAAGTATAAGCAGGAGCCAGGGGAGGAAAAGGGCAAGACGTAGAAGAACCAACCAAAGGGGCGGCTTCTGATTCGAGGGGGGGGGAACTTCCGTTTCGAAGGGAGGGGGGGGGACGAACTTTCGCCACATAACGAAGAAGCCCTAAGTGCTGGGTCCGGGAACGTAAAGGAGGTGTTCCTTTCTAAGGGGGGACTTGCCTGATGAATCGCAGTCAACCGTTTCTTCGCACGGAGGGAAGGACGAAAGGAAGGCAACAACCTGCTCGTCACGGGGGCGCGCTGAGGAGTGGTCCATAGACAACACAAGTGGGCAAGGAAGGACCCAAC
>Ga0179593_1758623_pt1 | contig 14389 bp, 18 predicted proteins | sample CZODoug2_1_08_16_FD_185931 | JGI IMG/M metagenome (GOLD analysis project Ga0179593, IMG submission 185931) | Vadose zone soil fungal communities from Angelo Coast Range Reserve, California, USA - CZODoug2_1_08_16fungal (PacBio error correction) | ecosystem: Environmental > Terrestrial > Soil >...
AGGAAGGGAAAAAAAGGGGGGGGAAACAACTTCGGGAATGACAAAACGTTGAGGGGGGTAAAAGGATGGAAAGCCGGCGTCCCCCTGGGAAAAAAAATAAAAGACCAGGCAGCAAAGAAGTAAAAGGCTGGGAAAGCTCCCGGACAAGCGCAACAGGGTACGGGCCCTGGGCACGGATGACCGTAGAAGAGGCCCATCGATGCCCTCAGGGCCGACATTCAGAGAAACGTCTTGGCCTGGGATTAGCGAAAATCGCCCCTGACAAAAACCACAACACTGGGGGGAGGGGGCCGGGACCTCTGCCCGGGCAAAAAAAAAAAAAAAAGAGTACGGCGGTCTCTATGGGGAAAAAACTGGGAGGGAAAAAAAGACCGCGGTTTGTGTAGGGGGAGGCCCAAAAGACTTGGGGAGGGGGGGAAAAAAACAACGGTTCAGAAAGGACCTCAAAGTGCGGCGGGGCCAGAGCCTCGAGGGAAAGCAGGACGGCCAGCACAGAAGGAAAAAAAAGCGACAGCCGGAAAAAGAAGGAAAAAAAACAACGGACGGCAACAACGAACAGGAGCAGAATCGGAAAAAAATACAGGAAGCGCAGGGGTGGTCCAAGGAAGGAAAATGCCCAGTAGATTTTGACGTCAAATAGCATAGGATCAGGTGAAAGAAGGGGGGAGCGTCAGTGGGAATCAACCCCCGGCCAAGGCTCCACCCCACGGGGGGGGTCCTTAAAAAAAAAGCCCCTTCTGTATACGACAGAAAGAAGAAAGAAAACTGTGATCCGCCCTCAGGGCATCAATGGTGAGGCCAAACCAAAAGACAGGGGACATCGTCAAACCATTGCCGCCCTGCCGAATAAAAACCAACGGGGTTGAGGGGGGGTGTAGAATTCGGGCCCAGGGAAACTTAATGGGGCGTCGTTTGGGGCAAAAAAAAAAGGAATGAGTAAAAAAGGAAAGAAAAACACAGCGGAAAGGAAAGACCTCCAGCCACGGCCCAAAAAGGTCTGTCCGAGGGGGAATAACATTGGATCAAAAAGAAAGGTTTTTAGTCCGTTGGGGGGCATTCCAGAAATATACAAAAGTAGGACCGTGGCTGGAGACGAGTCGGCAAGGGTAAGACAGAGGGCAACTTGAAAAAAATTTTACGGAACTCTACAAGGAAACCAATTCGGAGAAGACCAGTCACCTCCAAAACACAGGGCCCCCACAATAAGACACCGGGAAGAAAAAAAGAAAAACCAACCCGGGAAAGAAAGTATTCCGGGAAGGCTTCAAAGTGGGAAGGAAAATCAGGTCAGGAATGGAAGGGGGAATTTCCGCTGGGTGGAAAAAAAAATGCGACCAAGGAAGCGCAAGATTTGATCAAGGCATGAACGGGACAGGAAAGACGGCATGGCTATCGGATCCCAACCAGGGAAGGATGCCCAAAGAGAAGGAAGCCCGGGGAGAAATCAGAGAAAGAAAGCTCGTTAGGGGGTGTGGGGAGGTGCCTAACTCCCGGGGGGGGGGGGGCCCGGACTCCCGTAAAAGGCCAGGAGAAAGAACTCGTGCGAGCAGAAAGGAACAACACAAGAAAAAAAATTCTTGCTGGGTCCTAATCTCAAAAATTTTAGTGAGAACGAAATTCAATAGAGTGCCCGCAATTAAAAGGACCGACACATCGATCGGGCGGCAACACACAAAAGGTGCAAAGGAACTGCCATGTCAGTCGGAAGGAAAAAAAAAATCAACGCCAAGGCCTGGGAATCAAAATCCAGAAAAGAAAAGGGAGTCGAGGAAAGCACCGAAACAAAACTCAAGCGTACAAGGTCAAAAAAACAACCCTCCGTTACTATTTACACAAGGTCCGTGAAAAGTTTGCGGAGGTGGGAAAAATTCATGTCAACGGGCTCAAACCAAAAACAACGAGCGTTGAGGTGAGCTAAAGAGACGGAGCCCGAATGGAAAGGTCCGGGAAGATGCAAACTATTGGAAGGGAACCCCCAAAGGGGGCGGATCCGGATTACACAGGTTCATCAGCAAAAAAAATAGGAGAGGCGGCCCTCCTCAAGAAAAAAACGGCGCCCAGCTCACGGGATGGCGGGTCAAAAAGACAGGAAGATCAAGCAGATGCAAGACGCCGAAAAAGGGGTTTGGGTTTTTGGTGGGAACGGTGAACAACGGGAGTGCTTGGAACATAATGGGTGGGGGGGGACCGGGCCCCCAAAACGGTGCACCAGGCCGATCTTCCCTGTAAACATCGCAGGGGGAAAAAGTAGGCCCCAGGAACTTAGATAATTCTGAAATTGAATAGCAAAAACTGAAAAGCACCTGCAAAAAAGAAATCGTGCGGCTAGAAAGCAGAAAAAATAATCAGTGAACGGCCCCAAGAACTGTCCACCTGGGGTGTATACAGGGACAAAACTAATCCAGAAAGACCCTCAGGACTGTGATGCGGGCCAATACAATTCCATTGGTTTGGATAATAAAAAGAAAATAAAATAAAGAAAAAGAAAAAAAAAATCTACATGCATAATATCAAGGCTAAAAAATCACCAGGGGCAAGGGGATTTCTTCGCCCGAGCAAAATGTCTGTGAGGTCCAGGCTGCCACGGACACAAAAACCGGCAACTGTTTCTCGCCCCGTAATCAAAACGGCCCTACCAGAAAACCGAGAGGATCCGAAAGATAGCCGCTAGGAGAATGACCTACCACTCAGGGACGCTCGGTAATCGGGGGAAAAAAACTGGGGGGCCCGGTTGCATTTCCACAAAAAAAACATTCCGCCGCTTCTTGCGGCAGTACCACGTTTCTATTCTAGTTTTTTATCCACCATGTCTTCCATGGAATCCACGCGCTGGGGTAAAAAAAGCAAGAACTTCTGGGGCGTCCAACAAGGGCAGTTTGACTCCAGACAAAATTTTACGCGGTGAAGGGAAACGTTACAGGACGGAAAAGGGGGGGGCCGGGTCGCGAGGATTAGTTAAACCATGGGAGCCGGGGTGGAAATCCTGAGCGGCCTTCAGACCCTAACAAAAAAAAAAAGAAAAATGAGCTCATCTCTACTCACCCTGCGCCCCGGAAAGGGACGGGTGGCACCGAGATGCCGCCGGTGGTTTGTTTTTTTGGTGTTTGTTTGTAGAAATTCCGGGTGGGTTCGGAGCGCCTCTTTGGGAAAACCGTCGAGGGGTGGTAGTAAAATCACACATGGGAGAAGGGGGGGCCCCCCGTGGGGGGGCAGCGGTCCACTTGTAAATTTGGGTGGCGCAGGGGGAACCTGGCCGGGCCGCTCCAATCTAAACGTCATACCGCAAGGCCAATATTTTAAAACGGGGGAAATGCAATTTCGAAGATGGGGAAACTGATCATCAGATTTCGGGTGTCGTGGAGGGACTGGGAAGGGACAAAGGCCAAACACGGACGCTTATCGAGGTAAAGGGATCCATCCCCGATCACGAAATCTGGGGGGCTAAACGCACAAAACAAGCGTGGCGGAAAGAGTTGCTTAAAAAATTGCACAAAAATAACTCACCAGGACAGTGGCTGAGACGATTATGGGTTAAATTGACGGCCCGGGGAGTGAGAAGCAGGAGCAATGAAACGCCAGATCAAGGAATGACATTTGTGGGAGATTAAAAAAACACGGACACCAGCCAGGGCCTGGAGGTTGAATCTCAATTGCAAGGAAAAAGCCCGGAAATTTCTCGGAAACAACTGTTCGGCAAATGGGGTTGCCCATTAATAATCGCAAATCGACCGCCAACGGAGGGACTATAATAATGGGCATAAAAATTCTCTGCAGGTCAAGTCACGCAAGGATTGGTAAAGCAAACAAACCTTGTAGGTAAAAGAAAGACCGGTTAGTACGGGGAGGGAGGAAACCAGCGATGCACATACGTATTCCAAACAAACTTCGAAAACCTGAGCGGGGTCAAACTGGGGGCCCAATTGGCGTTGCGAAAAAGGAGAAAAACGAAGGGGGGGGAAGGGTCGGCAGGGAGGCAGGGGGTACGGGCCTGACAAAAACGGCGTAAAGCCAGAGACCAGGGAAACGGACCGATCAGACTTCCGGACAGAACTATAAACGCACCGCCGCGAGTGGAGGGGGGACAAGACCTAAGATCCTGGCGTACTTTCATAAAGGGGAAAAAAAGCTTCGGGAGATCCTCACAAAGAAAGTAATCCGGTGGGCTCTCCAACAACGTTATGAGATTCAAACATCTGGGGGGTATTCCCGTGGTACGACAAACCCAAAAAAAAAACGGCCAGGTTGAAAAATGTAATTTTCGGCTGGTATTAATGGGAAATACATGAAAAACAGTCCTGGGGGAAAACCAGGCGGGTGAACGGGAACTGTACGAGATGCATGGGAAAAACCCCGGAAAGCACGTGGAAAGAAGTCTCTGTTGTGCGGAAAAAGGTCCAAGAAGAACCACAGGCGTGAAACCGAGGGGTGGGGGGCGTGACCGAAGGGTCACTACGGAGGGGCACTAACACGCCGAGTGCCTTAAAAAGAAAAAAATCCGTGAATCCTCGTGCGGGGGCGACGGTGTGAGGGGAGGTTTCCCTAGTCAAGAGACAGCCAAACAAGGTGACGTCAATGGCATGGCAAAAAGCCGTCGAAGTAAAACCCAGGGGGGAAAAAGTTTTCGGGACTTTGACACTTAAAAACGGCCCAAGGCATCAGGGACTAAGTTCACCATGGTGGAACCGCTACCGGTTGGGGGGTCAGAAAAAAAAACATGGTTGCGGAGGGGGGATTCACTCAAAAAATCAAAACAGGAAAAAAGTGGGAGAAAAGAAGGGGAACTCCAACAAACTGGGCAAAACCTGCAGTGGCGACCATGGGGGGATCAAACCCGTAGTACGAAAGGAGCGGTTTAAAAGGAGACTCTTGAAGGGTTGAGTGAGTGCCAGTCCACAACGTGGTGGAGGAGAGGGATATGGGAAAACCGAGACCAAAACAGTAATACAGGCCAAGGGAGTCTCGGGCTGCATGTGATCAGAACAGGTCAAAGCGTTCTCAGAGAGGGGGACGAACGGTAGCCGGAGCATGGAATAAGAGGGAAAAGTAAACTGTGAGCTCAACGCCCCTAATAGGGGAAATTTGCGAAGAACAAAGGACACGGCAAGGGCCGGTTTGAACAGCGCTACGAACGCGGCGAAGGATGTGGGAGAAGGGGAGGAAAACCGGGGTTATTTTACCTGGGAATACAGCGAAAAAAAAAAGGAAATACATTTGGGAAAAAAATTATGTGAGATTACAGAGGGCGCACTGGCGGCGGAGTTGGAAACAAGCCCGAAAAAAATTGTACCTGAGCGCGTGCTGAACCATCAAACCGAAATGAAAAAAAAAACTGGAAGGCCCGGGGAAGGTTGCAGCGCGGCTAGATGGGGGTCGGGAAAAAAAGGACTGAACTGGGCGTAACAGGGCCGGGGAACTCGGAGACGGTGGACGTGAGTCGGAGTGAAGGAACCGAGGCCATTCCAATTGCGGACGCACGCCCGAACCCCAAGTGTGACCACGAACTCCGAACAGTCCCGGAAGGGTCTGGGTATTTCCCGAGGGGGTCCTGCCATCGGGTCATCGAAAACACCGAAGTAGGGGGGAAACATGCTTTAAACGTACCTTAAGGTTCAAGAGGAAGGTGGGACAGGGATGCATGGCGAATCAAAACCCCCTGAGTAAAGTTTTTTCGTTAAGGGATTGCATGGAAAAAGAAAAAAAGTAGGGCGCAAAACGGTACCGGGGGGACGGGGAACCCTTGAACTAAATGACACTAAACCCGAGGGTATAAGTTGGGGGGGGCCCGGAACTTGGAAGTCAACTTGTGAAAGGGGATGGTCGCGGTTGTACGGGGGAATCCGGGTACCATCCGCGCACGTCCGCAGGCAAACATCCAACACTAACTAACTGGAAAACAGTGGGGGGGCGTGGGGGTGGGGGGCGGAAAATCGTAACGGGAGGTGTAACGACAAATGGGAAAGCATTTGAGGGAGGAAAAAAAAAAAAAAAAAGTAAACACCGAAAAAAATAAGCCGGGGGAGGGAAATACCATTGGGGGCGAACGTAAGCTGGTAGGATTAACTGTTAAAAATTTCCTCATAAAAAACACTAGTGAACATGGGCGAAAATCAGCAGGCTGGGAAACTGGTACTTCTTCCCAAGGACATCAACTTGCCAATCAGCACAGTACATGAACATTTGGGTACTTCACTAACCGAAAGAATTGCTAAGAATGACCTGTGATTTTCAGCAGTAAAAAGAAATAATGAACAGCCAGCGTCCGGCCAAAAAAACAGGAAAAAAAGGAACCTGAAAGATGAGGCTCATGGCCTTCGGTGAAAGCGACATCGCCGAAGAACCCAAAGATGGATGCCGTACCAAAAAAAGCATTGGATAACCACGTCCAGCAGCCACCGTGGCACAATGAAACGGCAAATCCGCCCCTCTCACACGCCAGAAAAACGTACGGGGGAACGCCCGCCTTGAGCATAACTCGTTGGCAATGGGGTCAAGAATTTAGGTGAGCAAGAAAAGCACCCCTAAACACCAACTGTGGGCCCGAAGAAAAAAGGTGTCCCTGCTGCCTCGGCAAAGAAAAAAAAAACAGAGGGATATTGGGCAGAAATCTCGAACTCGGACAAAGGAAAAACCTGAAAAATGGGGTAAGGGGCATGTGAAAGCAGGGACAGACTAAAACAAGGAACAGTGCAGCGGGAGGCGGACAGCAGGGAAAACCCGGTAAATAAAAAGTAGAGGGGCAGCCGGGAAAAAAAAGGGCCCAAAGCTAAAAGGAGGGTAAACAAAAAAGGCCCTGTCCTAATAGTACTCAACTGCCGAGGAACCTCGCCAGGTGATGTTGCCCAGATCAATGTTTTGGGAGGCTTGGGGGGGGGACCGAAAAAGAAAAGGAAGAGAAACTGGCCAAGGGGCAGTTAATTTAAAGACAACCCACCGCCACGAAGGGCAGCGGGAAAAAATATTGAATGAAAACAACTGTCAGCGGGGTGAATAATATAAACTTGCGCAGTTACAGGTACTGAAAGAGGAGGTGCAGAAAGGACAAGCAAGGATAAAGAGCGGGGGGGGTTGATGACTGGCCTCGGCAACTTAAAAAGAAACCCCAGAAACAACCTGAGGAATCAGGCCTGGCTGCTGCCGAAGGGGCCCGGGGAGTCTCAGTGTCCGACCCGCAAGAGAGGCAGGTTAATGACAGACTTACATTCGACCCACGTCACACGGCCACTGAAGGAGCCCCAAATAGTTTTTCGCCACTTGTGGATCTGCGTTGCGGTGCGGTTTGGGAGGGGTGTTGAATCGAAAAACATCCCTTGAAAAACAATTACGCCAGGGAGGGTACATTGGCTTGCGCCACGTAAAATCATTGAAAAATGTCCTGAATGCTTAAAAAGGGTGTTTATGGTGTGAAGCCGAAAAAACTACATTCATTCGCTAAGAAAAACTTGAAAAAATGGGGAAAAGGGGACGAACGGGGCCACTGGTTGTACAAAAAGTGCGGCACAGAGGGGGTCACAGCAGCGCCGGGGCCTGAAAGACTCGCAAGGCATGCCTAGGAAGTCGAACGGCGGGCGTGAAGTGAAAATCGCTGGAAAGTGGGAAAAGCAATGGGGGGACGGGGACTCAAACAAACGTCAGACCGCTGAAAGGGGTTGACAGAGAAGACACCTAAGGGGAAAAGAAACAAAAGCACTCAGGGCCAAAACCAGTGGAGGGGGGCGAAGTTGACTGGGACCCTACCTGGGAACCACTAATCAAACTGGGGGTTCTACCCGGTGTGAGATACATTGGTGTTGGGGGGCACCTCCAGGGGGGAAGGTGGGGATGCCGTAGTCGGAACCGAATGCTGGGGGCATGTTGGCTCCTTTTGAGACTCTACTGGTTGGGTACCCTTAACGCGCCAGGGAAGTCCCATACGAAAAAGGGGAAAATAGACATCCTGCATGCAAGGAAAAACAAAATCTCAAAAGGCAAGCATGGAAAGGCAAAGGAAAAAATGGGGGGGGGGGGAGACGTGGGGATGGTTTGGTACTGAATTGTCCACGGACCAAGATTGTGGATCGGGGTTCTTCAGACCCAAGAAGACGCGCCATCGCGAGGCCAAAAAAAAGTAACCAGGTGGAATGTTTCCAAAAGGGACGGCGGGAATGACTTTGACACACCGTAAATCTTTCTGTAACGCAACAAAGGGGAGCAAAAACTGCAAGAAATAATCAAGGGGGATGAACAATGACAGGGTGGTCACCAGGGGTGCTCCTATGGAAGGCCAGAACTTCTAACTCGGGGGACAAAAAATCTGAAGGGATTGACTCATAATACACGCTGAAAGGTTCACTACAAAACCGAATGGGGGGAGAAAGGTTATCTTAATATCTGAGGGAGCGACAGCGGGGGGACGAAATCTTCTCCGCTGCTTTTAAAAAAAAAAAAAGTGACACGGTCTATATATCGAACCAGCGTTCACAACAAAAAAGAAACTATCCTACTACTGGCCGCAGGGAACGCCAGTCACCGAGAGTATGCCTGGCAAACAAAAAAAGAAAAAAAAGCTCACGACAACGCGATGAGAACTGATGAAACAACATCCGGCAGGGCGCGGGCTCCCAAAAAGGGGGACTCAAGGCGCTTGGGAAAAACTTTTTTACAAAGGCCCGGGGCCTGAAAAGGGGAAGTCCAATTGCGGACGCGAGGTCCCCATTCCGACGGAAAAAAGTAAAACCACAGGGACCCCAGAAAAAATAACCAGTAATTTGAGTCCCGAAATGTTAGGGGGAGTATGACGTTGAAACTTCCGAGCGCAAAGACACCCTGAAAACAGGAGAAAGCAAACGAGTAACCAAAACAAAAACCAAGAATCCTCCAACGACGTTGGGGAAATCACAGTCTCCATACGAGAACAAAAACAAAAATTGGAGGGAAAGAGGATGATTAAAAATCCTTTGTTCAAAACGTCGTTAGCTGCGGGTGGAGGGGTCATCGAGGCGCCGAGGGAGGGGGGCTTGGGCGGATCAAAGAGAAAAAAAACTACCGGCATCCCATAGAGATTGGGGTTGAATCCCACTAAAAAAAGGGAAAAAAATGGTACTACACGTCGGGTGAGGGAAAACCATTCGGCTAAGCGAAGACCAGAAAAAAGAATCACAAAATGTTTCCGTCCATCGGGCTGTTCAGGGGAGTAGACGCGAAAAAAAAGTGGAAATCCCCACAGCCACGTTGGGGAGTGCCGGGCCAAGCCAGAGCCATCTCAAGAAAAAAAAAAATGTCACGCCGTAGGGAACAGACAGGGCCACTTTTGAAAAAAGGCAAAACGTAGAAAGGGGTGGCACCAGACGAGTCTGGGCTCAAAAGGCCAGGGACCAAGGAAGGTTACCACAAGGAAATACAAGTGTTGGGACCAAGCGGCGGCTCATCATCTCAACAGGCTACTTGGGAAAAAAGGTCCGGGAACGAAAAAAAGCAAGGGCGGCACAAGAAAAAGTCCGAACGGAAATCGAAAAAAAGCGTCCTGAGGCTTTGAGGGGGAGAAGTCCTCTTGACAAGGCTAAACTCTTAATCACAGGGGTATAAGTCGATAACTGGCCCCTGCTCATGGTCGGCCAGGAAACAAACCACTTAAAGGAAAACCCACACTTCTTGGTCTAAGACGATTCGGGCCTACTGAAAAGAAAGAGACCAAGATTGGGGCTTCAATGCGCAACGGGGACCTAGGGGAAAAAAGGCATCTTAGAAAAAAAATTCCAAAACATTTGGTAAGCGGTTGTGGTAAATAAAGTTGCCAAAGAAGAGAACAGCTGGATCTCCTGGGCGTGGGGCACTCCAATCCTAAAAAACAAAGCATTCAGGGGGAGCCTGTCACTACCACGAAAATCCAAGGGCTCAAAGCCAGTGGGGGGGGAGACCACGAATTAGGTCCCGAATATGGTCAGGAATGCCAGGAGTAGGGGATTCGTTGACGTGTTCAGTGGAGGGCGGCGACTGTCAAAAGAAAACGCACATTTCCCATAACCGAAGCCCCATGCACAGATCAGTCGAGAACTCAAATCCCCCCTCCGAAAAGACGTCCAATAGGAATTTCAAGGCAGACTTACACGATTCCGCCGGAAGCGAAAGCCACAGGAGGGGCCCCTGAGTCACCCTCGAGCTCACGGAAATTCAAAACCCCAGTCAAATTTTCGAGCTCACTGGAATGATGAAGGGATGTGGAACGGTTGCCCGGACCTGGGGGGATGGAAAGGGGGTCGGGGTCAAGCCGCGAAAAAAAAAGGGGTTCGGAAGTGCTTGCGGAAACGCAACAAACCCAACAACCCATTAGGGGACCCAAGCACCGAGAAAAAAAAGGAAAAAGTCTGACGGGATGTCTCTAATCACCGAGAGTAAATACCAGGTTCTGGGGGACCTCCGCATGGCACCGAGCAGAAAAAAAAGGAAAAACGCCTAGGGTGGCTAAACCGGCCCCCAACACCTTAACGACCAAAAAGGTGGGCCGTGGGGTCCTGTTACCTACGGCCTAAAAGGGTAAAAAACATCAAAGCTGGTTTCGCGCGTCCCTAGGAGTTACAAAGACAGGTCAAAGCTGGGCCTATACCCCATCTGGGTCTGCCATTGCTTGAAAAAAAAAGGCTCCCGAGCCCAAAGGGGGCCAAGCTGGCATGTCATTGAATAAGATTAACTAGGGAAAAGAGCCCACCAAGAATCTGCAGCTCCAATTCACACACACCAACTCCAGAACTCGCAAATACCGGGGGGTTTGTGAGGGGTTCAGCATGGCCAATTACCGGGGAACATAAAAAAAAGGGGGCAGGGTAACAGGGCGACCCCGGCTCCGCCAATTGAAGGGAACGCAAACTCAGCCGGGGGGAAAAAGTTCCGAGAGCCCCACAGGGGGGTGAAGGCCCAGCCACAAAGAGCAAGCAGAGAATAACGAATGTCATCAATTACACGATGGGACGGGCCAGCGGGTCTTGGAGGAAAGGCGAAAGAAAAAGTGAAGTGGCACACAAAGACCGGCATAGAAACTACGCAGAACCAGTATTTGTGGGAAAAAAAAAAAAACCAAAAACCAAACGAGTCATGGAAGGAATTCGGCTAGGGGCACCGTATGTTTGTCGATGAAACAGAACATTACAATGCCAAAAACAATGTACCAACTTGGAAGGGGGGGACCAGAGTACGGGCAAAATCCGCGATCAAACTAAGCAACGTCAAAAGCCGGAAAAAAAAAGAAAAGCTCTAGTCGTCCAATAAACAGGGAATGCCAATCGCCCATGTCTTTCAACCCAACCCAGGCCGTGTGAATAATCACGTAATAAAAAAAAATGTGAAAAGACCTCAAAAAAATCAACATGACCGGCCCCCTTATTGCTCTACGGGCGCGTGTCTGCGCCACGTAAACGGGAAAACTACATTCAACGTGTTCGGAGTAATAGCAAGATGCAACAGGCAGACATTCAACGATCTAATAGAGCGCCGGGGGTCTATTCGAAGTTCCAGGGGGACCCGCCACTCGCAAGCAACGTGAATTTGCGACGTAACCAAAAAAGGACCCGGGCGCAACTACTTGATTTGGAAACACACTTCGAAAAAAGACAACTGTTGTGTGATCAGGAGCTTCGCAAAAAAAAAAAAAAATCAAACTGCCTTGCACGGGGGTGGAAATTTTCCCCCGGGTGACCCCCTTTTCAACTGAAGGGGGTCTCTAAAAAAACTGGGGTGTAACAAGAGAACGAAGGACTGGAGGAAAAACTCCGCTAGCTAAATCTCCCTCACGGAAAGACTAGCAGGAATAAACTAATGGAAAATTCTGGGAAAAAAAAAAGAATTGTTTGTTTTTACGGGGTACCGGTCAGATCCTGGAGAAATCCAACATGGAGTATGTGTGCCCCTCCCAGACCGAAATTGTTTTGCCACGGTGGGTTTCCCGGGGGGGTTACCCAGATCGGCAGGTAAAGAAGGGGAACTAACTGGCATCGTTACAGGCATTGGCAGGTTCCATCGTATGAATAATGAACAGGGAGTAACCGATTCGGTGTTGGAAAATTGCCTCAAAAAAACCTCTCTAGAAAGGAGGGGGTATCAAATATGCCCGGATAAAGCAGTTGGGGGCCCTCCGAACAACAAAAAATACCCGCAAAAGGATGAGGGGCGTGGAAGATATTCAAAGTGCAGTTCATTCTCGTTATCCGGAAAACAAACTCTAATGAATATTCAAAGTTGTTGGGTTTGGGGGGGGGTGTCCTGAAAAGGAACGAACAATCTTTGCAACCGGTCACGCAATTAAAGGACACTTAAAAAGTAGGTACAATTTCGAGATGTTGGGGTGCGGGGGGCAACCGCCCATAACAGAAAGATCGAACTTGAGCCTGTGGGCGGCGAGAAGAAGGAATTAAGAACAAAACAAGGACACTCACACGTTCAACGGAGTGGGCCAAACCCATTGGATACTGGATCGTTCACGTCAGGCGAGAAGGCCGCAGAAAAGAGGCAAAACCAACGGCAGGGACCCGCCCTGAACCAAGAAAGGGAGGAAGTCAACAATTGGAATGGTCTTTTAAGGGAACAAAGATAAACGTAAAAAGGGGCCGTCCGTGCTCAACGAATCATACAGACCACCTTCAACGTGCAAAGTTCCCGCCAAGTGACAAAATTTTCAACTGGCCCGAACAAAAATAAATCACTAAAGACGTCGAAAACAATGTGGAACTGGGACTTCCATTCAGAATAAAATGTGGGCAGGAAAATAGTATAGACAGACGTCTGGTTCCGGACGCAAAAGGTCCGACTCCGGAAGGGTCTCCAAGAAACAGTCGTTTCAACCTCCTGGGAAAAACGGGTTGTAAAACGGAACACAACTGAAGGACCAGGGGCAGCCTTTCTTAAAAAAGAAGGCTCAGAACGGGAAAAAAGGGTGAAAAGAGGGGGGGCACCATAACCATGACTGTTCGCGCGAAAAGGGAAGGCCCCCATGAGACTAAAGTTCCGTGGTGCTAGTCAGGGTTTGGGGGGGGCACAAAAAACAGGCAGAGGGAACAGGTGGAAGAGGACGGGACGGAACGATGACGTAAAAAGCGTTGCCGAAACCACAAAAAGCTCAATTGCAACAAAGAGAAGATCCGAAAGAGGGGATTGAGCGGCCTGGTGGGGAAAAAAATTGGGAACACATCCAACTCCAACACCACAGGACTGGGGGGCTTAGAAACAACAACCCGTCGGGGCACACCGCCGTTCGTCGCTTCCCTCGGGGGGGGAAGGCACATTGTGCCAAGCACAAAGGGGTGTGTTCCGGGGGGGGGGGCGCAGAAGGATAACCACCAGAGCTAAAAAAACCAACAACGAACGGTTAAAGATATCCCTCGGGCCTCAAACCCTGAAAGCAACAACCCGGGAAGAAAAAAAAGTTGGGGAACTCCCGACAGGGAAAAAAACCGGGCAGGGATTCGGCGGCCGGTCCTTAAGGCAGTAGGGGAGCCTAGGTAACCTCCAAAAAACCTAAAAACAAATCACAAACCACGGGAGGAGGGAGGTCTGGTGCAAAAGTTTACGATGCAGCAAGAAGGAAGTCAAAAAGACCAAATTGACGCCGACCGTTCCAGACAAGCAAAAGTTCACTGGGGAAAAACTTCATAAAAGGGGGGAAAAAAAGGATTCAAGGGGCTGTGTGATGCGAACCCCAAAAAAAGGCCCGACGGACCTACAGGGAATCATGATGCCTGTTGGGACAGTACGAAAAAAAGGAAGGGAACTGCGGGGGAAAGGCATAGGGAAAAACGTTGAGAGGAATAGAGTCAAAGTCGGCAGGGAGGGAGCCCGCAAGAAACGAAAACTGCCACTTCACTCCAGGTAAAACAGCGACAGGGGGGGGAAGGCCGTGAAAATTGCGCGGGGCACAGGGGGGGGGGGGGCAAAGGCTCAGGAAAGGTGAAAGCCTGGCGTGGAGAAGTAAGGAAAGTCCTCGAACTCAGGGACGACGAAATTAAGGGAGATAAGTAAAGGTCGCAAGACCAAAGAAATTGAACAACCTCCTCCTCAGGGAAAAGGGCATTGGGGGACCAACTGTTTTTCAACCGTTTTGCAGGGGGGAACATCTTTGTATCGGACCGTCGTTAAAAGGGGCCACAAAAAGTCAGAAGGTTGAAAGGTTAACGGGGATGGGTTTTTGGGCTTACATAGACCTGGACACCATGCCATGGGGCTAAAAAGGGTAGGGTAAAAAAACTGGGGGTGCATGTCACAACCACATCTGAACCGGTTCGAGGAAGGGACGGTGACTGAGATGAAATGCCAAAGGGCGGGTTTTTGTGTTTCAAAAATTTGCAATTCACCAGTGTTCGAGGGTCCTGGGAAGAAGGGTGCATAAGCGACACGGCAACGAAATCGGGTCCGACGACGGGGGTGAAAA
>Ga0179593_1699916_pt1 | contig 14388 bp, 13 predicted proteins | sample CZODoug2_1_08_16_FD_185931 | JGI IMG/M metagenome (GOLD analysis project Ga0179593, IMG submission 185931) | Vadose zone soil fungal communities from Angelo Coast Range Reserve, California, USA - CZODoug2_1_08_16fungal (PacBio error correction) | ecosystem: Environmental > Terrestrial > Soil >...
TAGGGAAACAGGGTGAAAGGGGTCCCACACTAATTGGTGAAGTCCTTCAAGGGTCCTGCAAAAAGGATTCCAGAAAAAGGATGGTCTCATCTGAAAAGAGCTGTTGCGAAAAAAATAGGTTCTCTGTCCACAGTTCAACCAGGGCGCACCGAGATGGGAAAGGGGGGAAACTGCATGACTGCTAAAGAGTGTTTCAGGAATACCGTACTTCCGGAAAAAAAAGGGAGCGGGAAGACCGATGTTCCTCACAAGAGACGAGGGTTCAGAAAAACATCGGATGGACAAAAAGAAGTTGAAAGGGAACGATCTGCAAAAAGAAAAACCGTGGCAGAAAAGGACCCTGGTGGAAGGAGCATCCCGCTCCTAGTTCAAGGGAAAAGGAAGGGCTCCCTCAAAGGGAGGGGGTGTCCCACCTAGGCTGACAAGGAAACGGCAACACAAAAAAGGGCCGAAAGCCCGAAGGGAAAATACCCGAAGGTGCTGCACTATCGGAGGAAGGGGGAGGGGGACCCTGGAAAAAACCTTTGGGAGGGAACTAAGGACGGCTTGAGAAGATCTGGCAAAAAGGAAACTGGGTGACTCAAGGGATGGGGCACTTAAAGTTAAACGGAATCCAAGAAAGGGGCTGCCAATACCTCGACGGGGAGTCCCTTGGAAAAAGGGGTCGGGCTTCCCAACTCTTTGAAAACGGACCTTTCAAAGGGCCTTGGAACCCCCCATCTCACAACTGATGCAAAAAGTTCGGGGGTCATTAAAAGCTAACCTGTGAGGGGGAAGCTCAGTTAAGGGGGAAGGGTCCCTTTTAGGATGAACTGTAATGAGGAACCCCGAAAGAACAGCCTCCACCAGAAAAGGGGGAAAGGGTCTCCAAGGAAGGGAAAAACCCCCCAAGAGGGGTCTTGAGAGACCCTTAAAAGGGGAAGTTGGATAGGGAAAACCTCTGACACAAACGTAGACTGTCTTTACTCTGTCGAAGAAGCTACGACGAAATAAAGCAAGCTCTGTAGTAAGGTCCGCACGGGGGAGTCATGCCGCAATCCTCAAAAACGTTGGTCGACGACTCTATACCATTTCCAAAAGAGGGGGACAGCGGGGGGGAAGGAAACTCTTTGAGCACAAAAGGAATCCCCTTGGCCTCGCGGACACACTTCGCCGGGGAAAAGGAACATTCCATCAAACTTTAACTGAAGGGAAGACTGAGGGCGGTTGACAGGAAAGAGAGTTTTTGCCTCGGCAAACCCGGGGACTTGGTAGTCATGGGGGCTGTGTGAGGGGGGAATAACGCTCCTGGTGAATACTTATTAGCCCTCCGGGGTAGGTGGTGGCAGAAAAAAACTTTGGTAAAGGAGGTACTTCAACGTGAAGGGGGAAAGAGGAAACCACCTTGAAAGAAGGGATCTTGGGTTCCCTTTAACTGTCTCGCAGAGAACGCCGCCATGACCGGATCAGCTGGAAGGGGAAAAAAAAAACGTAATTACTGGGGGAGGGAAAGTAATCAGAAGGGAAAAAAGGGGGGAGGTTCTACAACCAGCAAAGACTACGCCCCGGGTTGGTTCAAGATGAACAACCAAAACTCTCACACAACAAAGGGCTTAAATAGTCGGTTTTTCCAAACGGGAAAAAAAAAGAGCTTGATGCAGAGGGAGGAAAGGATGTGACGCAAAGGGGGAAAGAAAAAAGCGCCCCGCAGTCGGGGTTGAGCTTTAAACGGGGGATTATCACGAAAGGCGGGGGGAAGGACTGATGCCTGACTCGGACCGGCCCTTGCCCTGGCATAGAAGGTCGGCGTGGAGTCCCCTCGGGCAGTACGGACTCAATGGCCCGGGGGGGGAAAACCAAAGTTTTCGGCGCGGCCCCCTCGGCCAGGGCTCCTACGCTTCAGAAAACGGGGAAAAACTCGTCCGGAAAAAAGAGCCTGAAAAAGGATAAAGGAGTTTACCACGACGGTGGTTGCCGAAGGAAAGCAACGAACCGTGAAAGCCACAGGGGATTTTGCCCTGCGTTCAAAATTTAGCACGGGGGGGGGGAGGGAGCTTCCAGGGAAAAAAAAGCGTTTGGGCAGGGGGGAGAGACTGAGGCGCCAAAGGATTGGGGGAAGCAGGGGTTTCGGAAAAAGGTTTCGAACCAGAGGGGGGGGAACTGATCTCAGTCCTATCTGATGCAACAGCTCTGACAGACATTGCCCCCGAAAAAAGGGGGGGAAAAAAAACACTGGGCTGAAAAAAAGATACGAGAGGGGAGTCTTCAGACGCGGGTTCTATCCGAGGGAGACCGGGAAAAAAACAGGGGTGCTTTTTCTAGGGTCATTGGGGACAGAAAAAACAGAGAACCGGTGCCGGCATCATGAAAAGAGGGAAAAGAAACCGGCAGCGGACTTTGTTAATGGTGGGGGGAAAGGAGGGGCCAGCAACGCCCTTTGGGGGAGAGACCCGTAAAACCTACGGAAAAACCCCCGGACGAAACTGGGGGCCCGCCCAGGTTTCCAGGTCCTTTGGCTGGTCAAGCCCGGGGCATAAACCTGGGGATGCTTGGAAAGAACGTCCAGGGAAAGAGTTGAGCCTCCCCCGAGGACACTTGCCACTAAACAAAGGACGGGGTAGTAGTCAATAAAGGAGGAATCTTATATTGAAAAAGGGAATGTCGTGACCACTCGGGGGGGCGGTGTCCTAATGGAAACCGAATCAAAGACTCCAGCAGTCACCGGTAAAAGGAAAAGGTGAAAGATTCTCAGGGAAAAGGTCTGTTGGAAAAAAACCTTGACTGCCAAAGATTTGTGCATAACCCGAGTGAGGAAAATCATTGTAAAGGGGGGGGCAAGCCGCAGAGGGGGGTGCAAAGGCAGAGGTCCCAGTAAAAACTAAAGGGAGCCACGTGGAATGCCCCGTAAAGAACTGCTTGGGAAAAATCATGCTGGAAAAAGGGGCCCCCATTGGCAATCCCAAAGGGACAGGTTCGAGGGAACTTAAAAAGCGAACTTTTCCCTTGGTTAACAGGCTGGGGGGGAAAGGTAAGCCTCATGAAAGAGGGGGTTAATCACGGTTTGTGGGCGTGATCTTTTTATGGAAAAAACTGCTTTGAACCCTGGAAGCCAGAAGTTCTTTCTCCAACGAATGTAAGGGTTTTAAGCCTAAAAGATCAGGGCTTATCCGTCAAACCGAAACAGCAGAATAACCTTGGAAAAGCCTCCGGGGGTGGATGGACGCAAGGAAAAATTTGAAGGAGAAAAAAACCCTCGTTTATGAGGAAGTCAAAGAACTCAGGGTCCATCGGAAATGCCACCATTTATGGAACCTCAAAGGGAAAGATAGGAAACCGATTTTGAAACTTGAAAAAACGGAAAGCTCGATTAAATTGTAGGGGACGCCCCCCGGGGGCGTAGCAACTTTCAGACAAGGTTCGTGGGACATGTGATCGCGTCCGGGGTCCTATGTGTTAAAAAGAGCCGCAGGATTTGTTGGAAGACTACCTCCACGTGCAGACAGGGAATTGCTGCTGTCGAAAAATCATAAAAAATTATAAGGATGAAACCCCGACGGTTCAGGGCCTTGGGGGGGGACACCAACTTATTTCTTTCAAGGCAGCCAAGGGGTCTTGCCAGAGGAAAAGTGACGGCGTCTTAGTCGGGAAAGCTAATACGTCCGTGCAGGGCCGCGTCCCCAAAACGGGATCATTTAAAAAAAAGGGGGAAAACGGGGTTGTCCATTTCTTACCGGCGGGCAGAAAAATGCCCTTGGGGGAGCCTTCCTGGAAAAGGAGCACTACCGCTTCCCAGTGGAAGGACCTTGTGATTAGCCTTGACAAGGGGGTGAGATCCCGTGAGCGCGAAGGTTTATGCCTACAGGACTTTTCATTCATGCATCCTCCAGGGGGGGTAAAAGGGAATTCTTGGACGAAAGGAAGTTTCTGAGTTACCCTTAACTTTCAGCCCGTGTTGTGGTCGGCGAGTCCCTAAACTCTAACTCTGAAGGCTCATCAGGACTTAAAACTCCGAGAAACCCCAACTCGAGAGGCGCCATTCACCAAATGACTGTTTTAAGATGTAGGTTTATCCCCCCCAATATGGGTGGGCACAAAGAGTTTTTGAAGACATCGGCCTGGAACCACTGTAGTTGACTCGCCGGGGGGTATCCAGATAAAAACCTTCCAGAGGGAACGTATGTGTGAAACTGGATGGAAATCCGACCCGCTCTCTTCAGTCCAATATTCTACAGACTTGCCCGCCATCATCACGAAAGAAAGAGGGTCTCCCCCTACCACCTCCCCGCGCGGCGCCATTAAGGCCTATCAGAAGTGGTCCGGAAGGGAAGAGGGCCGTGCAAGAGGGGGCCGAAGGATGAACTCCGATGGCCGCACACTGTGTAGGAACGTTTATATCCCCCCACCACTTCCCCGGGGAGACAACAGATTCCAGTCCTTTCCCTCGTCCGATAGGGTTTACATTTCCAGAAGCAGATGGCTTCCGCTCCAGAAGCTCAAAGTTCAAAAGAAAAGGCCTCACTCAGACAAGGTGGAAAATTACATATCTACGGGAGGGAAAGGTCTTTTTACCAAAAAGTTTTTCGGAGATGGGAGCGGTTTGAAGGGGTAGCCCGAGAAACGTCGGGATCCGGAACGCTTCTGCAGATTCCCTCAAGGGAAAATCGTGGGAACCATAAAAAGCGGGGGGGGGGTGCGTGATGGCGCGGCCTCGTGCTAATTCGGAGGGGGGGAAAGCTTGTATATCTCACCAAACAAAAAAAAAAGGGATGAGTAAAGAGAAAAGGAAAGAAATCTTGAACGAAAAAGGAAATTTCAAAAAGTGCGAGGAGAAGGCACTCCAAAACTAATGTTTCCCATCCGTGGGTCCAAAAGACGGGGAGACAAAGAATCTAGAAGAAGCTCCGTGATAATCTCGCTAGGAGGGGTACCAAAGAGAAAACTCTTCCAGAGACTCAAAGGGGGGTTTGTACGAAAAAAAGGGGGGCAGAGAGGGGAAGGTCCTTGTTAAACCGGTTTTGGCAGGCTGCCCTTACTTAGGAGAGCTTTAAGTGGGGCTTCTGCTGTATCTGGAAAGAAGAAGGGGGTCCATTGTCACCAAGGAACTACGGGCGCAGAACTGGCATAGGGGGTCCATAGAAAGGAAGGGGGTTTCCCAGGGGGATACCAGTTTCCTTAACAATGACGGCAATCAAAAATCATACTCGGAAAGAGAAACGGTACAACTTGATTCTTCCATATTTATCGGGGAGGAGGGGCTCAATAGAAAGGGGGGGGGGATTGGGGGGGGGGGAGGGGAACCATCCTTACCTTGAGGAGGCTGGAAAAAAAAAGAAAAGCTGCCTAATCGTGGGGGGGAAGAAAAAAAAGATCGGGGAGGTAAAGACCTTTCATCCGGAAAGTGCCGAGTTCAAAAAGATGGGGAAAATCTGCGACAACGTCCTGGGAATTCAAAATAAAGGGGTCCATCCATTGCAGAACCACCCTCCCTTTGGCCACCAAAGAAAAAAAGCACCGAAAGAAAGAAAAAAGAAGGTTTCAATTGGGGGAAATTCCTCAGGAGGTGGGGGTGAGGCCGGCCAGGGAACGCCCCTATCGGTTAGAGTTTTTTGTGGGGGTGGGGTTTTTTTTTTTTGGGGGGTGGTTTTGGGGGGGGGTGTTGGGAATGCAGTGGGCAACGGGGTTCCCGAAAGGAGCGACCTTTTACTAAGGTCCCGAACGCAAAAAACTCGTTGTGGAAAAAATAGAAGAAGGGGGGGTCCCTCCACCAAAAAAGGGAGGGCTTCCTTCAAAGGGGAGTCGGGAGATCAAACTACGGCCCTTGGGAGAGGGGGCCACCAACGTCACGATTTCAAGTCAAAATCACGGCAACTGGGGCCGAGGGTCGGAACTGTGGCAAACCCAGCCGTATCCCGCTCGCCGAAGGTCAAGGAAACCTTGAAAAAGTGACTGTTGGAAAACCAGGAACAAAAAAAAAGAGCTTGGACTTAAACCGCTATTGAGGTAACGCAGACGAGAGACCGCAAACGGGTCCGTTGAAGACCTTAGGGGGGAAACTAAAACTGTTTCGTTGGGGGAACCGGACATGAAAAAAAAAAAATTCAGGGGGGGGGGGTCCATCCAGATCCCAGGCATCAGGGCTGGGGAATGCTGCACTTTCCTGTAGAATTCAACCCCTGACCGAAGGTCGTTTGAAAAAGAAGAGACCCAAGGCAGCGAGTGATTTCCTACAAACCGGAACAGCCCTTACAAAGAAAACGTGCTTGCACCCACTAAGTGAGAGATATGTGAAGGGAAAAAAGTTACAATAACGGTTCCAGAAGATACGGGGCCATCCGGGCTTGGCCCGAATTTAACCTAGAAGGGGAATCAAATCATATTGTTTGTGAGGGGGTCCCAAAAGGCCCGTTACCGGCCAATCCAAGAAGAGGGAGAATGTCTGGGGGGTTTTACGATAAGAAAAATCGGGGGTTCGAAACCATGAAATCTTGGGAAGGACCTTCAGTCACGAAGGGGTTCCATGAAAAGAAGAACCCGGTGAAGGGATCCTGCACATCGGCGAAATCTTGAAAGAAAAAAAAGGGTCAAAACACTTTCCCGGGAAGGAGCTTCCCTTTCCTCTACCGTAAAACTGGTGGTGGCCATTCGCAAATAAAAAAAAAGGAAAGAATTTCAAAGGCAGAGGGGTAACGGGCAGGAATTGGAGACAATCCCTTCGGGGGAGGGGAATGCACGGACCAAAAGGGCCACGGCGCCCCAAACCCCCCCCACCAAAGAAGGTCCGAAAAAGAAGAGGGTTTGCCAAAGAAGAAGCCCGCCTGGGACAAGCCCGTGGGGAAAAAAAAGCCTCCAGCAGAAAAAGGGACGTCAAAAAAACAAAAACAAAAAAAAAAAAATCGGCTAAAAAGGATTTAGTCCAGGGTGCATGGAATGTCGAAAAGTTTTCCCGCTGGGGGAAGGCACGACCGGGGGGGGGAATTGAAATCCGACAGAGCCTTTGCTGAAAACTAAAAGATCGAGAGTAGGGCAAAAATTTAAAAGGGCCTTTCTTGAAACTGGACGCGCCCTGGAATTAGGGGGGGGAACATCTCCGGGAGGCCCAATGGAACTTTTGAAATTCATTGTCACACGAAAACTTGCTTAAAGAAAATCGTCCCTTGCAGGTGGAAAATAGTCTTGAACGGACTTTGGGAAAATACCCAAAGCGGGGACCGCCTCCACAAGGAAAAGGGGCTTCCTGGAAAGAACTCGAGGCAATTAAATTCCCCGCAAAAGGCTCTTTTGAACCTCCCATAAAAAAAAAAACACCTGAGCCTTTCGGACAGAGGGATCCGGGACCCAAAGAGAAATCGCACGAACTTCGGCTCGTATTCCACAGGCAGTCCACCCACAGGATAAACCGTGTAAGGTCCAGCGCAACAGCAATTTTGGTCATCACCAGCTCTGGAAGGAAACTTGTGAAACGATTTGGGGGAGACAGCGGGCTACCGGACCACAAAAACTTTTGAGAACACCAAAAAAACTGATTTTAAAACCGCCGGGAGGAAAGTCAACACTTGACGGAAGGGGCGCCCCCGAGAAAAGACCCGGAATGCCTGCGAATTTCACTGTGCGGAAAAACCTTATAGTAGGTGGGGAGAGTCAACCTGCCTCGTGGTAAAGCCTTGTATGGCCAGCTGTACCAGGTCACCGGCAAAGAAGGGGAAGATTGGGAAAAATTTTGGTAGGATCACTTCGGGGAGAAGCCGGAAAAGCCCTAACGGTTTTACAGGGGAGCAGTACTGCACCAAGAGGGGAAATTAAAACCGCACCCGACCGATTTTTCCGGGACCGGTCAGGGAAAAAGTTTCATCTAGGAGAAAAAAGAGGAAATAGTCCGGATTAAGGGGAAGAGACCAAGAGGAGTACCGCCCCCCCTATAGGGCGAGTTTCATGCGTAAAAGAAAAGGGGGCCCAGCAAAAATGAGAACTTACTCGGAAGTGGTGCAATATGCCCAAACACCTAATCTCTCAAAAAAACAGACAAAAGTAGGGAAAAATATATCGTTGGTCATCTTTGGAGGCAAGAGAATTGAGGGCATGCACTGGAGAAAAAACTTTGCTGTGAAGCTGTGACGCCTGGTATAAAGGAAGACGCCGGACAAAAAATCTTGGGTGTAAGGGTACTTAAACCTCTTATGTTCAGAAAAAGAAACCCCAAGGGGGGGAGGGGTTATCCGCGAGAGAAATGGACCGGTAAAGGAATTCCCGGACCAAAAAGAAAAAACCGTGGTAAAGGTTTCACCCTGGCTTTCATTACAAAAGGCATTTACACAAGTTTCCGGGCGCCACCCCATAAGGGCAATGGAAATAATCCAAACTTCCAAGAGAACCGTCTCTTCAAGGAACCGACAAAAAGGAAAAGGGAAATAAACAAGTTCTGTTAAACTATCAAAAGTTTTTGGGGGGAGTGCGACAGAAAGAAGGAATCCTTCCCGAACACCTTGAAAGGGGCCTCCTTGAAAGGGAAAGGGTGAGTGGATTTTGGAAGGGTCCAAGGGAAAGGTTCCTGTGCGCCCTTCTCCTCCCTGGGGTGGTTCTAAAAAGGGGGGGGTTACATTCCCCGCCCTGGGAACATCCGTGGATGTGATCGGAAATCAAAAAGATTAGGAAAAAAAAATCCTTGTGCCCTGAAAAAACCGCAACTTCGCGGGGGGGGCGGCCAAGGAAGACTCAGAGGAAGGCATGGTCGTCCTGTCAGAGGAAGCTTCCTACAGGGGAGGATGGCTTTTCAGGGGGAAGGGACTGGAGGCACCTCTTAAAAAAACCCGGGGGTTGGGTCATATAAGTCAAACATATGGGATAAATGGCAAAATTTTGAGAAAGGTTTAAGGAGGGAAGGGCACACAAAGAGGGGTTGTACGTACTAGAACCAGTCAACCTTTCCACGCCTAGGGACCACAGGAAGACTTGCCGAATTCTTCTGGGGAGGGCTGATCAAACCCGGGGCAAAACCAGGAAAAAAGATTCCTTTTCATGCACACCAAGAAAAGCAGTGTAAAGGGAGGTTCCCGCCCCGGAAGTGACCTTGTCCAACTCCTCAAATCGAGACAAAATTGTATGGAGTGCCTCTCACGTCTCTGTGACGGAGAGGGCAAGGGAAAAGGGGGGATTCCAAGAATGAGGCTTGATGCAAAGGTATAATGAAAAAGAACACCGCACATCAAGGCTCCCGAAAAAGGATGGTTAATAACTACGGGGTTATAGGGGCGCGGGGTAAACCACAGGGTTTGAAAAAATCTCTATATAGAGACCGAGGGATTTACATCATGTCGGTTGCTTGCCGCCTGTGAAGGCGGAAAAAAAGACACTATTTAGCCCGCCACATTTTCAAGACGAAAAAAATGCCATCGGGAAATCACTTGGTCCTGGAAAAACCCGTACCAGACGGGTACTGAGCCCGTGTGATGAGCATTTAACTATCCACCGGTACGTGCATGAACTTCCGTCTAAAAACTCCTTTCCGTAACAGGGAAGGGGTCAAAGAAAAACGTGCAAGAGAGGGGGGACCTGGGGCAAAGTTTTCGGGGGGAAGTTTTATGGGGGGACAAAAAGGGCCTGCGACCTTGCCTTTCAACGATTAAGGGGGGGGGGGTATAAACACGAACATCCTTCGTCACCGGCCTTCCAAAACAAGAAAAAAGGGAACGGGCACATCTCCTGTATTCAGAAGGAACAGGGGGTACCAGGAGAATGTTGATGGTACGTACTCGGTGAAAGCCTGAGAAAGAAGGATTGCCTAAAGGAGAAAGGGACCCGGATGTCACGGCCCCGGGGAAGCGACCACTTTGAGGGGGGGGGCACGCCCAATTTCGCAAGGTCATGCCGCGTTCCGTAGAGCATTTATCCCTCAGTTTTGCCGGGGGGCCGAAGGAAAGGGGTTTAAAGCCACGCTTGGGGGTCATTCTCCCTCAACGTTCAAAAGCCAGTCTGGGGGACTTTCAAACCGACGGAAAGAAGGAGTACCAATCACGGTTCAAGGGGACGGTTGGGTGAAAGAAACCTGATGAGGTCCCGGGGGGGGGGGAGGGGAGTGCCCCCTCCCACAGGGGAAGTCTTTCGTCGTTCCTCCTATCTCACGGCTAGTCGCCCAAGGGAATCAGTCCACTAAAGGTTTTCAGCAGGCCAGGGGAGGGAATAACTTCAAGGATCAGGACCAGGGCACCATACGCAAATCCCAGGCCCAGCCGTGAATGAAAAGTTTACCAACAAACGCTGACAGGGGGGTGCCGAGCCCCGGGGTTAGACCCGTTTGATCTCACGTCAAGGAGAAAAGTCCCCGTCTGGAAAAAAAGTATAAGGCTGGACCCCAATTGGAAGGGAGGGACATTGTAGAACCCGGTCCAACAAACTCCCCGAGCGGCCATTGAACTAACGGAAACTCCGAAGAAGCTCCCGCACCTCGCCGCACCCACATAGAAAATCCTACCCAGCAGATCGGGGGGGGAAAAGTCTTGTTCGTTTGGGCGGAAGGACGGTGGGGGGGAAAGAGTCTGGGGGGGATCAGTTCCGGACTAGGTTAAGGGGGTTATACCTCTCCGGGGGAGAAGGAGGGAAACCCAGCCGAAATAAAGGGAACGAGTTTGAACGTCTGTACCTCACCGCTCCGGGGGCCCCGTTCCAGATGAGAAAAAATCCGCTGGGTCCTCCAGCCCAGCCACCTTTCCAGGGGGGGTGTCCCTCAGAAAAAAAAATCAAAGGGGCGCCACTATCCACGGAGAAGGTCTAAGGAAGGGGAGGGTCCTGGCGCGTCCTAGGATGGAGAAGGCGATTTCCTCACAACATGTTTCAGGAAAATGTAAAATCCCCTTAAAAGGGAACGGGGGATCACATATGCAGGGGTCTGTCCCTCTGTACTATCAGGGTGTCAGGCCCCTAAAGGGAACGGCAGATTCAATCAGGAAAAAGGTCCATCAGGGCCTTCCCTCCACGGGGAAAGGGGTGAAAGAAAAAAGGTCTCGGGATGGGGGGGGCTGTACGCCCAGGGAATTTCTGCTTTTGCAGAAATTTTCAGGGTAGTACGAGCGACAACTTAGAACAGTCTCGGCTGCTACTATGCTGATTGTCCAGGCTTGTTTAACAACCTCTCTGGGATCCGGTTTTCGGGAAAAAAAAAAATGCCTATGCCTCCTGCAGGGGAGAGAAGTATTCGGCCCAGTTTTATCCGTAGAGAAAAACAACACCAAAATTAATTGATAAGAATAGAGATACCAATGTGAAACATCCAAAGGAGACCTCTGCCCTCATGAAGGACTCCCCAGAGGTGGGTTTCACAAGCCAACTTTCAAATTGATCGATCAAGAGCGACTGGAGAGAAGCGCGAGGCTACACTTCAAAAGCCCAGCGCGAAAGGGGAGTGGTTGTACGCCATGGGGGGGGACATCGAAGATGGGAAAATGTTTCCCACAAAAGGGGAGGGATTGAGGCCTGTCCTTTGGAAAGGGCTGCTGAGGGGTAGCGGACAAGTCGTGCGGGCCAGTCAACCAAATCGAACGAGGGGGTGCCATAATTGCAAGAGTGGGGACTCTCCAAGTCCCTTTTTGCATGGTGGATGACCCGGGGGGGGGTCCCTGAAACCGGTTTGCGTCCGCGATCATCAGAAGGGAAAAGACCGACCGGGAGAAAATGACTGCACCAGATTAGGGGGGGGCAACCTCATGTCCGTCTCGGGGGAGGGGGGGAGGATACCCTCAGGGGGGAAAAAAACTTGTGCGTGCTCTGGTCCTTGCACCCAATCGTCACGGTTCGCGCTTGGAAGGAAGAAAAAGAGGCTTTCCAGCCGGGAAACCCTGGACGTGAGCATGTTTTGCTCAGGGCAGTCCGGAGGGGGTGCAACTACCGGGTCCAACATTCCCGATCGAAAAAGCCCTGTACCCCAGCTTCTCAACCGAAAAAGAAACACCTATGTGTGGGCATGGGTAAACTCGAGTGGGGGGGATTCGAGGGATCCTTCTTGCGCGAGGGGTCTCGTTCGCATGGCCGACAAAAGGAAAGGGCAGGAAAAGGCCCTTTAAAACCCCTCTACGGGTCAATGCAATCTGTTATGGTCCAACCTCCACATTGCCGGCTGTGCACTTTTGCTTCGGAATAGAAAAAAGAGGATCACCTGGGAACTAAAGTGGCACCCGGATAGTGGAAGGATGGCATCACGGGTCCTAAGTTCAGGCTTTGGTCCCGTATTCCCCGGGGAACGTCGGAAGTCCTGGAAATGAACCCTGGGGAAAAGTACGGGGGTACCTGAGAAGGGGGTCGACGGCCCCTTATAGTCGTATTAACGAAGGATACTCAGTACCAATGAGTGTCTTGGAAAAGCCCGTGATGGACAGAGAAGGGGAAAAAGCGTGGGTGGGAAAAAGGGGGTTCCTTAACTCGTTCGTTTGTCCCAAGCTAAGAAACACTTTCTGGGGAAAGAGGGAACTGGAACTGATGACAAGACGGGATTTAAAAGAAAATGACAACCCTACTGCGGGTGGCGGAACACCATCGGGAGAAACTTGCCAGAGAAGGACGCCTACGCCCCTCAAATTAAAGCCTGGACCCTTGGGCGTTGGCACAAAGGGGGGAGGGGAGGTCCGGACACCTTGGACATACGGATTCCCGAGATACAGTTGATGGCCATCAGAGGGAACGATCTTGACAAAGCGAGTACGGGACAAATCAGCAAAAAGAGGGGGCCTCTGTCCCCGCACAGTGTTCCTTCAGCATAACGTGAATATGGGGAAGACATGGGGTCGTGCTTGTAGGGGAAAGGCTACACCTACTAGCGGTGAACTTCTACAAAAAATACGCCGGAGAACCCCCCGTGGCAGTCCCATCCTGGTCATGGGTGAAACATCACAAATGACGAAAACGCGTTCAGACACGAGAGAGCGGCGGAAAACCAGGTGTCCAGCAGGGTTCACGGCCAAGGGGAGACTTTACGGTTCCGTTTTGCATATACAGGGGGGGACCCTGGGTTATCGGGGCCATGCGACTAGAAAGAAGATGACGGTAAAATCAATGGGGAAGTCACAGGAAAAACAAAGTGTGAAAATCCGCGAGGGGGGATTAAAGCGGTACAAGGAACGGACTAAAAAATACGTGAACGTTGAGATAATGACAGGGAAAAAAATTCCGGCAACCTCGGTAGGGGCCGATCCAGGCTCCCAAAAAGTCTGGCAAAGACACAAATTTACCGTACGACCTAGCCGTTCGTGAGGGTTCCCTAAAGTTCCTTGCTGGAGCAAGAGGCAGGCTGTTAGTAACGACCGGGTGATAAAGAAACTAGGTGCTGGCACAAAGAAAGGGGGACCTTGGAAAACCATCCGCTACAGACTTCAAATAAGACTCCATTAGAGGAAGTCTTGGGCCAATAAAAGTCACGGTGGACAGGAAATCCTGGAACGAATTTGAAAGCCTTGCGTGGGGAATCCAAAGAACTAAACTTTGTAATGCAACCTGGGTCCCCGGGGGACATGTCGAGAAACTACCTTGGCTTGCCATTACTCTCAGTCCGGGGCTTTGGCGTAGGGGGAAAGTGGATCACAAGGGTAGTAGGGAAACACCCCATCCTGAAAGGGAAAAAGCGACCCCAGTGAAAAAAAGCCGCGGGCCAGGGTAGCTCCGTCGAGCTGGGGGACCCCGTGCCACCGGGGCCCGAGGGGGGGGGGCTCCTTAAAATAAACAGAGACACATCAAGCACCTTTCGGAAGAGAAAAAAAGAGCAGCCAAAATCAACGTCCCGCACCCAGTCCGCGTTATGTCAAGGGAAGAATCTAACGGGGAGGGGTGGGGAGTCGAAAATCCTCGGTTGGGGTGTCCAATAGAATCGGAGACGGAATTTCCCCACGGGAGCAAAAGGGTCCTGGGAAAAAAAAATCGTGAGCCCACAACAGACAAAACGGGTAAATTCATCAAAAGAACGGCCACCGGACCTTACAGAGGCCCCCATCGAACCACAGCAGGGGCTTGCCGAGAAAGTGGACAACTTTCTTTAAAGGAGCGATGGGGTACAAATCTTCAACAAAGAGGGGGGGAAGGCCGGGATGGCCAGGAATACTGGTCCCGGAAAAAACGATCCTTTGAAATTTTAAATGACGTAAAAGTGAGAAGAAGGGGGTTTGCCGAAGAAGAAATGGTGGTGACCCCGTTGAGGTGTCCGTGGCCCAGAGAAGGGAAAACCGTGAACAGACCGAACGCAGGGTTCCGGGAATGGGGCCGGGGTTACCGAAAGTGCACTCGGCGGAAAAGACATCCCGTATGGAAGGGGGATCATCTGGGAAGGAAGAACACCCACACCGAAAGGGAGAAGAAATCATTCTTCCAAAAGAAGGGGGCTCCAAGATTCATTCAAATTACTAAACCCAGGGGGGGGGGGGACAAGATGCCCAAACG
>Ga0179593_1412529_pt1 | contig 14387 bp, 11 predicted proteins | sample CZODoug2_1_08_16_FD_185931 | JGI IMG/M metagenome (GOLD analysis project Ga0179593, IMG submission 185931) | Vadose zone soil fungal communities from Angelo Coast Range Reserve, California, USA - CZODoug2_1_08_16fungal (PacBio error correction) | ecosystem: Environmental > Terrestrial > Soil >...
AGAATAAGGTTATACTCGTCCCGACGAAAACTGGCGATCAGGCAGATGTATCAAGCAGCGTAATTTATCGAAAAGGAACGTGGAATAGTTGGACCCGCAGGATCAAGTGCTGAGATGCTCCTAATTCCGTTAGGGAGAAGGTGCTCTCTGGAGGGGGGACAGCAGGGAATGCGCCGGCAAAATATAAAAGCGAAGTCGTGCGTGGTCGGAGGTATAGCTGATGACCACCGAATCGCTACAGAAGGAGCCCCTTGCGAAAAAGGAGAGGCGTCCCTACGTTGAAAGAAAGAGCGGCAAGCCGGACACGGCCCAAAAACTCATCCCGGTGGCGCTCTCTTCAGGCGAGGAGAGTCGCCCGGACTCCTGCGGCAGCAAAAAAAAAAGCACGCCGCGGTACCAAGAGAGTCTCCAAGGGTGGACTATTCCGCGTCCCTCGGCAAGAACTTTTTCACGCGCCAGGTGGAGCCTTCTGGACGTGCCCGTAACTTATAGTAACGGGTGAACGCCAGCTATTTGTGCTAAATAACTCGCACAGAGAGACAATGGTTTAGATTCAAAGGAAAGGAGGGAAATCACACCACTATTCTTCGTGCCCTGAAAAAAAAAAAGAGAAAGCAGAAAGCCGCAAAGCGGGGGGGAGCACGGTCTATGCGTCACTACACCATCGGGGATCTCGTAAAGAGGTCCGATGAAGAGAAAGAAAAAAAAGAAGCCGTGGGCGAAAGAAAAAGAAGTCGTAGACCTCCGAAGAAAGATGGTGACGTCCTCTGGCGGTCGTATTCACAAGAGGTCCGGAAAATGCCGCTTATCGGGCATTCGGACGACAGGAGGGGAGGGAAAATAAGCCGAGACGACAAAAAACAAGGAGGATGGGTTTAAAATAAAGGAGTCACGCTTAAAAAGGGGGGTCTCAATCGATTATCCATCAAGGAGGAGAAGCGGGAATTAAAAAACGTTCTGATGGGAATGCGCCATCTCCTTCTCCACGCAACTCTCATTGAGGGGGGGTAGAAACTCTTGGGATGTCGCGGAAAGGAAGGTATATCAGTAGAGGAGCGTCATATACGTCTTCGATCAAAAAGGGGGGTTTAGTGCCATCGAGAACTAACCAAGTGGCTAAAGTTCTTGAGCTAAAAGTCGGGGCAGTTGAAAGAAAACTTGGCCTCTATGGACTGAAAGTATAACATGGGAATCGGGGAAAGCGATCAGTAAAGGCTTGCGTCACCAATGTAACGTGACCTACCAGCCCCCTCAAGGCTATCTCACGGCGCTCGGTAAATCGCGAGGGAGAGCGCAATAGAACACGCCGGCAGAAGATCTATTGATCCGTGTAAATCGTCGTTGAACGGAGGATTGCCCGCGGCAGGCGAAAGAGAGGTTAGAGACGCACGGGCAATGGGGGGGGTTTGTCATTCATGCTTGGCCGTGCGTGCTTGATATGCAAGGGAGGATGGGAACACTAAACCTCTCTCACTGGGCATCCTATAATTATCTTTTTGAAAAAGGTTGGCAAACGAAAGAAGACCTCCACGCAAGAAGCTTGTGCCAATTACAAAGAAGTGTGCCGCCTGCGGGACCAGTGCTGGAGGAAACACCACGAGGAGTGAACGGGCCGAAGCTTCTTCGAGAGAGCAAAACGGGGACAAAACGGAAATGTCGCTTCTTAAAAAGATCCACGGGCGTCCGTAGAAAAATTAAAGGGGCGGCCATCGGGAAGGGAAGAAATCAAGTTGAGGGGTTTCGGGCGTCGATACTTGTAAAGTGAGTCAGTAGAAGGCGCAAAAGAAAGAAGGGCAGCGAAGATCGCCGCGGATGTTTCGTATCTGTCAACCAATGGACGGGAAGGCCGGAAGTAATGAGGGGACTCAGAAGGGGAAGAAGAGGGGGACACCGTTCGAGCGGGAGGGGCAACACAAGGGGTAACCATCAAGAAGTCATGGAAAAGGTGCTCTAGTTTAGAGCAGAAGCATTGGGAACCTGAACAGGCCCGTGTTACCGATCTTCGTGCAGAGTTAAGGCTAAGAAAAGGAGTGGAGGGGGAAGAGGAAACGGGGAAAAAAAAATACGAAGACTTTTAAGCAGGAAAAAATCGTTCTTGCGGAGGTAAAATCAACACTGGAAAGGAAATTGCAAAGCCGAAAGGTCACAGAGATATGACGCTTCGATCTGCCAGTAGAACTAAAGCAACAAGCGCGATCTATAAGTCAACCCAGAACGCAACCGGCGACCTTGGAAAGGAGAACCGGAAGACGGGTGGAACCAGCAAGAAAAGTGGGGGGGGGAAGTTGGTGACCCTATTTTTGGGAACTACACGACTAAAAAGAGAGAAAAAGACAGAGGTTTGGGGGAGAAAGTCGCTGCGCGCCCACTTTCCCTTGGTTGCTACACGGGATGGAGCGGGCACATAGAGAAAAAGAACTCGTGACAAGCCGTCCCTACTTAAGTTAACAGTGAACAAAGCACAAAGTTATCTAAGGTAAAGAAAACCGGATTTGGAACGCATTTAATGACCTATACTACATAAAACTCCCTGGAAGGGAGAGGGGGAACATGGGCTGGGGGAGAAAGAACCGAAAGTAAATCCTCGTGGCAACAATTAAGGGTCCACAAGAGGGTCCTTGGGCGCCGGGGGAAAAACAATCCTCCCCGTGATGAGGGGGCGGAAGAGGGGAAATGGGTCAGAGGAGAAAGTGAAAATCGAGAATATGTGTTCGAAGAAGTTTAAGCGGCTTTCCGGAAAAGGAAGGAGGGCGGCACGGGAAGAAAAAGGGCTCGATAGCTTCTTCAAGGAACGGCATTTCGAGGAAAGACGAGGAGGAAGGGTCAGCGCGGGAGGGAAAAAATTCCGCCCTGGGAGGGAAAAAAAGGGACGTGAAGGAATGGATTCAAATACGGCTCATCATTGCAATCAAGGCTACTAATTCGAGGACTACGTTGAAAAAGATCATGAGAGAAAGTCAAGGCGGATGAAAACTAAAAAGGGTGTAGGGGTAACATTCATGGTATTTAGGGGGAAAAGGGATCGTGTGGGTGGCCAGGAGAAAAAGAGGCTCTAAGCCATTAGAAGAGTCTATCTCGGAATCGAGTCGATCCGCATGAGAAAGAGGTGGGCGGACATAGGAGTTCTAAGGAAGATCTAAAGGTACTTATAATTAGGGGAGGGGTTAAATACTGACTTATGAAAAAGAAAGGCCGGGGAGAGAGCGTTCCGGGAGGGAAAAATCCACATCATATTTCCATTTATCAGGAGGTTCTACGGGGTGGAAAAAGCGCGGAAAAAGAATCTAACAATGTGTGTCGGGAAACAGGTTCGGCTGGGGCGTGGGGTGAGGGGGGGACGGGGGGGGGTAGTCTTCTCAGAAGGGGCAACTTGTAGAAACGCCCCTCACACTAGGGCGGGAAGACTGGGTAGGGAGAAAAGGGGGAGTCTTGTCGTCCCATTTTCTCAAAAAAACGGAAAAGGTGCAAATCTTAATAAGGAGGCAGAAACAACTCGATCATAGAAAACCGCAGATCATCCATCCTCGCTACACTATTTATCATCCCGGGCGGAGGGACAAGGAGCTTGGCCGTAGGAAGGTCATAAGGTCGCCGGAAAAACCGGGGGGAAGCGGTTAGTCATCGTAACATTAAATGTTAAAGAAATCGAGGGAGTGGTCCCGTCACGGAAAAAGATCGTGAAAAGGGGGGTTTCTTTGGTTCGGACTGCCTTAACGAAGAAGGAAAGAGGGTCTAGGGATAGGTTTCTGACACCATCCCCCTGGTTTGGGAGTAAGAACGCTCAGTGAAATGAGCTCCCTCTCCCATTAGAAGTCGGGTTCGCCACCAAGCTAGTTTCATTTAACCGAGTGAAAGTTTCAACTCTTAAGAATAGGAGGGTGGCTAGCCAGTGACCGAAAGTAGAGAGGGCTCTTAAATGGGGCCAGCAAACGTTCCCCGTCATAAGACAGGGTCACACCATATCGTAGCGATGTCCAGATAACTTATAGGAAAACTCGTACTTTACGCTGTGGGAAAATAATCCGGGTCCCTTACCCTCAAAGGGAAGGGGGCACGCAGCAGAAAGGGAGGGGCTATAAAAACCTTTTAAAGCGAGGTTTTTAAGGACTCAAACGGCAAGAGCCAAACTGACACCGAAGGGGGTGAGAAAAACTACGAGGGGAGTGAAGGTTTATTTTTCGTTGTGAAAAAGGAAATGGCCGCAGTTGAGGGAGGGGGGGAGGAAGGAAGTAAAAAGCAACGGAAACGAAGAAGACAGAGAGAGCGAACGCTAGTCGAGGAGCTCGTATTAATTGGGGGAGGCTCTGAGTAAGAAAAGGAGGGAAAAAAAAGAGGAGTAACTCATCAGCAGGGAGATAGGCCCCCGCGAAAAAGGGGGAAAAGGGTCTAGACTTTCGAAGAATGAAGAGAGAAGATTCAGTTCGCCTTGTCAGGGGTCACGGACGGGGGGGGGGGGGGGGGGGGGGGGGGGGGGGGGGAAGGAGTCCAACGTTTAAAAATTGAGGGTTCATGAAAAAACCACACCACCTGACGGGGGGATAAGGGAGGAGTGACCAGACTAAGATACAAACGTATGACTCCTTCATAAGGGGGAGGGGAGGGAAATCAAAATCTCTCAAGAGGGGAACGGCGAAGTAGGCCACTGGGAGCGGGGAGGGATGTCTTATGCAGAACATTGACAGGAAATCAGAGATGAGGGGGATGGTGTGTCATAGTTAGGACTTCCCCAGTCTGCTGGGTGGCTGCAAAGGAACGGGGAAACCATTGTCTATGATGCCCAGCGCTGCAGGCCCGGGGAATCTCAAACCATAGGATTAAGGAAAAAGAGATTTCCAGAACTGGAGACTTCTATTCTAGGCAGGGAAGAAGTCAGGTTAAGGAGGGGAAGAAGAGAACCCAGGTATTCCTAAAAATCTGAGACATAACGGGGGCGCAACTGAGCCTATCCCGGCCCGGGCGGCAAAAATCACGCAAACTGAAAAGCGACTATGACGGTTCCTCTCATGGGGGAGGCCCTTTTGTGGGAAAACTCGAGCAGCGGGGGACTGTTTTAAGGGAGCTGGGGAGGTCGATCCGGCTAACCTGTTTGCTTGGGGCTTCTTGGGACAAGAAAATTTGACAAACGAGACGATGCCAGGGATCAGAGAAACGGGGGGGGACCGTGACATAACAGTGAGGAAGGCACAAATCTCGATTTCGAACTGTTCTGTCTTCAGGTGAAGCCCCCCTTGGACGGAGGGATGGGATTGGGGGACATAAGCTAGAAAAAAAAAAGGGCTGCGGACGAAGAGAGCGTCTGAAAAGAGTGAAGTAGGGTCCTAACATCGGAATAAGACTTACGCCTGCTAAAATCGCCCAAAGCGCCTGGGCTTCCAACCGAAAATCACATGCTCAATCGGCGGAGTACAAAGGGAGTGAGGCAAGCTTTTGAGCGCTTTTATTCGTTCAAAACCACGGGTCGAGGTAAGAGGGTCTACCTACTCTCTCAGTCTGAAACAGGGGAGGGGACCCGGAGACTCGGATAAGTTCTCAAGCAAGAAGGTTTAGGGGTGACTCCTGAAGGTCAGGCTCTCTCCGCATAAGGGGGGTCCCTTTGATGGAAAAAACTGTGCTCTTGAGTCTGAAGTACGACAAAAAGAAGAAGAAGGTTCTGGGGCTCCACCAAGAGGGGGAGGAAGGGTCGGGCACCTGGAACGCAATCTTAAATTAAATTAGGACTTCGGGGGGCGACACAGAAACAAGGCAAAGGGTTACGCGAAGGAAACGTTGAAGATCTTTGAATCACGAAAAAGTTTCCGCAAAAAAGGTGTTCAAATCCTCGAACAGAAAGACCACGCTAAGGGAAAAAACAAAAAAGCACTTATTAGCTGAACGGGAGCGGCCGGGATTCACTCCCCTAGCGGAGGGCGTGGACTCAGCTGTCGTCTGGACGCACGGAGAAAAAAACCTGGCCACATCAGAAAGGAGTCGGCACCGCGCAGTGGACGAAAGCGATCACTCGGGATCTTGGGGGGGGGGCGGCGTCCGATCGGTCAAGGACTCGAGGCTTTTCACACTGGAGGGGATGGGGGTTCCGAATGGCAGCAGGTCCTATGCATTGGAAAACTCGAACAAAATGTCTGGCGAATTATTGTGGGGCCGTTCAAAAACTTGCCGTGGGATCGACTGAGGTCGTAAGTAACACGGCCTCCCCTCCTTCTAGGCCCACAAGGTGTGGTCTTTCGCAAAAGCTCCCACACGTAAGCGGTCCACCTTGAAATTGGGCGGGAAGAAAAAAAAAATGACGCTATCGCCGCAGCGTAGAAAGGGGGAACCTGATCCTCATTTCCGACACGTAGCAAGAAATAGCAGGCAGGGGAGGAGGATATGCGGTGATCTATAAAAGCAGTGAAGAAGGTCGAGCTTCGCCTTGTTATACATCTGGGGAATTGAAAACCATGACGATACGTACAAGCCAGGTAAAAAGGAAAAAAAATGGTTGTCTGTTCATAAGGCCAGGTCCAATGGGATGGAAAGAAACGAGCCTGACGCTCTTCAACCTTGAATCCCCCGTAACCATCAGATTGTTCCGAGACAGAAGCAATTTGGCACGGGCCGAGAAGCCGGTCGTTAATCGAACCTGGGAGACGTAATTGGCAGGTACTCAGAGCCGGCGGCTCCAACCGAAGGATTGACTCGGAATAGCTGCAGCTCGAACAGCTCGATTTACAAATTTTCGGAAGGTCGCAACAGGGGGGGTGAGAGAAACGAACCAAATCATCAGTAAACTGCTAATAAGTCCGTTGCATGGAAAGAAGGGCACGAACTGACACGGAAGTGAAAAAGGGACGGCGGTCAAAACCGAGGGGCTCAGGGGGGGGGGGGGAAGAGTGTCGAGTACGGGACGGACATGCACCCAGACCATACCGTTCCTCTTGTGGTAAAGAGGTCGGACGGATGGGAGCTAAATACTTGTTTCAGAGGGCGGCGGTAAAAACAGTTTTGAAAAAAAGACCCATCAAGGGGAACAGGTGAATTTGAGACGATGGAAGAGTGTATAGTTGAGGGGGACTCTTGAGAAAAAACTCCGCAACCCACTCGTACATCCCTGGGTGTAAGCGAACATCTAAGGGTTTTTCAAGGAGTAGAACAGTTGGTGCATGGGGGTTGGAACGGGGAGGTCCTTCTTGTCCTTTCGTATCGGCTTCGAAGCGGGAGGAAAAAGAGACCTATCATTCGAAAAGGAAGATCCTGTCCTCAGGATCGAAAAACTCACACGCTATAGGATTTTGACGAGGGGGGCAAACATTGATCCTGAGAACTTAATTCTCTCCATACCTGAGGCAGCCCTGGAGATGGCATGGTCAAAAGGCAGGCAGGCCAGCAAGAGGAAGACAGCGAGACGTCGAACTTATTTAAAAAGTGCAGCGTAACGGTCTCTCACCGGGGGAGATTCCTGCAGACTGGAAATCTAAGGAATCCCGAGGGGAGAGATAACATATCGACAACAGCGTCTTGGTACGTCCGCGAGAGTTCCCACCTTTGCGGTCCGAGAAGAACTTCATAATTCAAGAAGACGAAAACAAAAGGAAATATACCGCCCGATGGGAAGCGCTCCGGGTTAGCAAAGGAACCGGTAATCTTACCTTCGAATTGTTCAAGGGAGCTGAGCCTAATCGGCCGGTTAGAACTCCGGGGCACTACTGGAATGTTTTTCAAAAGGGGAAGAGGAAGCTCGGCAACGTAGTGTCTGCACCACTCGATTGGAGTGGTGGCGGAGGTATGGAGTGAGTGACCAAATAATCGCAAACTGTCAGCCCCGGCGAAAGAGTCTCGGTTCCGCGATAACACCGCGCAGACGTGAGAGGAGCGGCACGCCGGCCAACATCAGGCACGGTGCACAACGGGGGGAAAAAACGCTGGAGTATCGAAAATTTATTCGCCCATCACGCATCAAGCCAGATAGCGCATAGGGAATCGGCTGACATGCGGGGGAAGTCGTGCGCTACATCGCAAAAGGAAGGCCAAATATGAACTGGAGATGCCTGGAGCAATTACTTAGGGGACAAGGGCCCAAAGTTTTCCTGCTATACGCTACCCCAGAAAAAGGGGTGGAGATCAGAAAATACATTAGTTTTTGGGAACCTAGAACTCAAGAAGGAGCCGCTTGGAAGAGGACGTCAAAGAACGGAGGAAGCGAGAGCCTTCCGATGGCCGACCGCATGAAGAGCGGACATCGTGGAACGGTAGACGGAGAAAGCCACCGAACCGAAGGAGATGGTGGGGCGAATTTCTGGTTCAAACAATAATGTTCTGTGGCCCGCTTACCGCGATGGTGAAACAAGACGAGGCTTTGAGCGGAAGGGATCCGCGTGAAAATCAACACAACACAAGGAGAGAGAGATCGTGGCAAGAACCGGGTCCTGGCTCAAGCACGCAAAAAGAAGAAACATCGCGCGTAAGGGGATTAAAAACCCGACTGCTTGTGCCCCCGCTCAGCTAGCCGCAACGCGATTGGTGACTGTTGCTAGAACTTACGCGGAAGCCCGATTCGCAAGGAAGTGCGGAATGCAGAACTTACGGAATCTTTAGATCAACGAGGGGGTTGGTAAAGACTCCGACGCCGAGGGACTGTCTTTACTCGTCGAGGTGGGCAGGTCGAGAAAACATGGGACCTCTATTGACTGAGAAATGCACTGCGGGGCTAGGCAGAACAGGGGAATCATTGGTTACTATAAGTACGGCACCAGCCCGACTCAGGCAACGTCCGAGAGGTGCCAGGGAAACAGAGGAAGTCAAGAGAAAAGAAGAGAGGGCCTGTAAAGATTTACTTCTAGCGCCTCCTCGGGGGTGGTATTACTAAATCTCCGCATAGAGCGCAACCTGTTGGCACTGAGTTGTTTTTAAGGAGCGGTTTGCTAGTGCCTCTATTAGCAGAATGTGCACGCCGTGAAATGTTTCTCCTTCAAAACTGGGGAGAATCGAGAGGAGTGGGCGTGTCATCACCCCTACTACCCTCCGCCCACACGATCTGGACATGACAACGAGGGGGAACGAACGCCGCATGCCCGTTCAGGGGGTAAAAGGGAACAGAGCGCACTAGTATTTAATAACGGCGAAAGAGAGGGGAGCGCGCACTGCGAAAATTCGAACGGGGCTAAATATTCCACGGATTAGGAAAAGATCAAAGGCGGAAGACGGCGGCGGCGAAGCCAGGTTCAGGAAGGATCACTTGATCCTGGGCGCAGGGGAAACCGGCAAACAGGTAAGGACACGTAAACTGGTCGAGTCTGTTCGCTCCTTTAGAAGGCAGCCCTGCAGGACGCGTGAAAAAGGAAAGGCGGCTCACAAATTTTTCCATCTTCATGGCCGCGAGGATGATATCGCCTCCATCGGAGAAGGCCGTTGGAAAGATGACATCTGAAGCGAGCTTTCAGGCTTGGAGACGCTGCTGTCCGGAGAAGGACAGCCTCTATCCGAAAAACGCGGATCGGCTTTAGGGTGTCTAAGCAACTGCGGCCCCGTGCTTCCCTGATTCGCGAAACGAAGTGCAGCGCGGACCAAAAAGAAAAGCCCATGGAAACGTCTCAATCCGGAATAAGCCCTTATCTGGGTGAAGCATAACAATCCAGGGGGTGGGCGATAGGCGTAAGCAAAACAACGATGTTCCCATGGTCAATCGGCTCGGAAACAAAAATGCACGGTAAAATGAACTCCGCCACGAGGATACCGGCCGCCATCTGAAGGCGTCACGAGCCAACGTAGATCATATGAAGTGTACACGATTAACGTTCCTATATACAGGCGAAAACGGGAGGGAGATTGAACCATGTCGGGCTAAGACGACTAGAGACGCGGCGCAATTATTTACAAATCACCGGGAGAACCGGGGGGGCCCGGTTCCCAGTGAAGGTTTAGCGCATCAAACTGGGTGCGAATCGAAAAGCTTAGAGCCATGAGTAGTAGCATTGCAGCGCCAGATACCTTGCGTCTGCTGAACGCGCTCGAACTGGAACTGAAGCAGGGTTGCGATCAAGGCTCGGCGGATGGTCGGGGGCCAAAATTCGCGCCCGGTGAGGGGTGCTCCAGGCATGTCCGTGTTCGCTCGTAGCATCAGCGCAGCGCTACAGAGTTGTGAAAAATCCACTTCTCGTCCCTTTCCAAGGGGAATTTATGACTAAAGGGGGAGGTTCCATAAAAGGATTGGGGGGAAAAGAGGGTCAGGGGGGTGTCCACTTCTAACAGTTAGAAACTACCATTCTACCGAAGCTATTAGAGATTCGATAAACTACAAAAGAAGATGCCGGACGTCGTAGTCTCTGAGTAGGTGCGTCTAGAGTACTTATAAGTAAGGAGGTTTATAACTCGCTGTAAGAGCGTACTCGAGCCCCGAAAAAGATTTGTAAATTCTAGCGCGTTTGACGTGTGGTGCGCTCGGAATAAACATTGTTTCAGGCGGCGTTTTTGCGACCGTTACGGGTCTGGGGGGGGCCGAAACTGCAACTGTAGAACGACAACCCACACGAGACGGGCCAAACAATTTTGAGAGCAAAAGCATCGGCAGCTGGGCCGTCGAAAAACTGGAGTGGCAAAGCAGGGTGGGCAAATCCGCGGGGAACACAACGAGCCGAACCGAAAAGCAGCCAGACGAGGGAAGAGAACTGGGAGACTCGGGCGCGGGGCCGTAGAGTCCGAGTCGGAGACAAAGGAAGATCGGGCGACGACGAGGATGTGAAGGACTCAGGGACGGGTGAAGGCGGCCGTCGGAAGCAAGCGAAAAGCTGGGGAGCCTTGAGGCCGAGAGGCTAGGGATTGGGGGGACCCACGCGTACCGGGTTGATTACAACGGATCAAATCAGTGACGAAAGGCACGCCCATACTGCCTGTTCTCCACCCGGACATCGTGCAGGTCAAAAAAAGAGGCGTTCGCGGTCGTGGGGTGGAGCAGGACTCCGTGAATCACTCGTATAGAGAGGAGGTGAAGGAGCGCGTTCCCATTAAAAAACCTGGGGGCAAAAATCTCGGCGAGCGAAGTTGCGTCACCCGACTTGCCGGCACGCTGCGGGGTAAAAAAGCGGGAAGCCTGCGGACAGGGGTCGAGCACAAACACCCCGGGGTGACCTTCTGTTTGCTCACGACGCCAGAGCCCGCGGGGGGGGGGACCCGGTTGACTTTTGGGCAGGGGATGTACGGAGTGGCCACGCTTGTCCGCGAGGTTTGTAAGAGGCGTCGTCTTTTGCGGGGTTAACTAAAACCGCGGAGAGAACTCGGGGACTTCGCTCGCTCTTCTATCCTTCGCGGAGGCATTAGAGAGCATTAGACTAAGAGGAGCATCGCAAGGGGGAGGGGGGGTGAATAGACCCGACGAAGATAAATCGAGATGGGGAATACCGAAATAGCTGAGATGATTAAGGTCCTTTTCGTTAAGTGTAAATTTGTCGCAATTCTAAAGGGGGACAGGGCGGGGCACGACGACCAACGAAACAAATGGTGGGGCGGGATCGATTGACGTTCCATCATACAACCCCGGACCCTGCTCTCAGGTCTCAACCAGGGAAACGAGATGAGCACAAGGAGGTGGTCCCAATGTCATCAGAGTAGGCTGAGCCTATTCCTATCCGAGGACGCTTTCGAAGATGCAGGACTCCAAGTTTGAGAGTCTTCGATTCCGTCGGAAGGGAAACTTCGGACCAAAAAGACAAGACTTTGCCCAGAGATTATTCTCAATCAAACAAAAACGGAGATTAAGGAAATATATCAAAAAACGCGCAGGGCTATGCTTTGCCTGAAGGAACACAAGTTCCCGTCGGGTAATGGAGCGCCAGGGGAAAATCTGAAACCTTGAGAATCCTGACGCCGAGATCTGCGAGCTGTCGGGGAAAGAGCATCCAATTCAAGGGAGGTAACGACGGCCGGGTCACATCTCGTTCGCCAGTGGGGGAAGAAAAGCGGAATACAGGGGGGAAGTGGATCAACTAAGCAGCGCGTCGCTCACAACCGGTTGTATGGCGTCCGTTGACCAGAATTGTAGTAAAGACTGGGACCAACGTCAAGTCACGAGGAAAATGCTCAGCTCAGCTGAATTTTCGGGTTAAAGAGATTGATTCGGCGGCGGGGGAATAAACTCCGATTGTCCTGATTCAGTATCGCTAATATCGTTAGTAACTAAAGATTCAACAATGCCTCCATAGACAGAAAGGAAGACTGAAAAAAAAAGGGGACTGGAACGAACATAAGAATCAGAAACGCTTCAACTACGACCAGCGCATTGGCAAAACCTTACGCAAAATGGTCCGACATCGTCGGATAAAAGTCTTGACGCCGTGTAATGTCCTTTATGCTGCCTCACCAAGGAGAGTGACGGGGTATAAAACAGACCAAGGTATCAGAGTGCACATCTGGGCGGACCCCCAGGGAGACCATCCTGGAGGAAGTCGAGTGACGACTATAGTTATTCGAGAACGAGAAGAGAGTGGGGCCGTTTGATTGAAGGATGTGAACGGGGAGGGAAAGTCATCGATACAAGCTCCGAGCAGATAAAACGGGGAAATTTTAAGGCTTCGATTGGGAGCCCGAGGCATAGTGGAAGACTCGGGAAAAAATTGGGGAAAAGAAAGAATTAGAATTCGGAGGTTCCGTCAGCCAGAGGCGAGTTGAGTAAGTAAAACCTGTGACTCGGTCAGCAAAAGAGAAGGAAGGGGGTCGAAGAATGGGGAAAAAAGGAGGAACTCCACCAAAACAGCTTCCTGATTAAAACGCCGAGCTTAGTACGGAAAGTAAAGATTGGTCAGGAAAACAGTCTTCGGAGTTACTCACCGAGCAGGACTGTGTATGAGACTCAAAAAGGGGAAAGACGTCCCCCACGATGATCAAAAGGGGACACTCGCGTGCGGAGGAGGGCAGAGGGACTCTGCAGATGAGGGAGGGAAAAAGGAGAAAAAATTGGGGACCAAGGCGTCAGGGGGACATCAATGGAAGTATCGATGCTTTCGCCTAAATTTCTGACCGCGGAAGGTGTGGCGCTCGACCACGTTGAAAGGAGGCGCAAGAACGTACTGGGGACCAAGCAAATATACGCCACAAACTTGTTTTCTTTTCCGCGCGAGAAAACAAGTACGGACTTCCTTTGGAAGCTTGGAGGGAAATCGGATAAGGAGTATGGCAAACGAGTAGAAACCGCCGGGGGGATTAAGGACTAAAAAGAAAGCACGGAGGCTGTGCGAAAAAACAAAAAGCGATATTCTTTATCTGATACGACTGGAATGGAGCCGGAGCGGAGCAACTTTTCGGAGGCACACAAGCGCGTCGTAACGAATAACGGTGGAACAACCAGTTGGTCTCCGCCGCCGGGTGTGGGTTTTTGCAGACATTGCACAAGGGGTCGTAGCGCTCTTAGCCTGACGTAATGAGCGCAAGCCGCGGAAGGGAAAAGAAATAAGGGTGAGGACAGGGCGCGAAATTTGCGCCGCACGAATCCGCAGCTTAAAAAAGCGAAATCAAGGATGGAGGTAAAGGGAAGAGAGGTCCGAAGCCCTAATCTGGACCGAGGGCCGCACTTAGAACGAGAGAAAAAGGGGGACTCATAAAAGATTTCTCGCATGGCGCCCAGGCTTGTGAGATACGCTTCCAGCTCAGGGGAAAGAGGAGCCTAGGTCTCAAAGGGGAAAAAAATCATGGGCGCCGACTTTAGACGTGCTTATGCACATACCAAAGGGGCACCCGAATCTAACGTTGAGTCACGGTATTTAAATCTTTAACATCAGCACGTAATCGCGAGAGAGTGGGCGTGGAAAAACTTGTTATGGGGGAGGGCTTAGCCAGGTGTTCGGGCGACCGCTCCGCTCAACCAAGGGACAGGTGGATAAGGAGGGGAAAAGACATAAGGGGAGGTTGTTCTCTGGAGCGAGGTGGCTCAAAAACTGTTCCCAGCTAAACCACTGATTGTGGGCGACAAAGAGATGGCTCTAAAGGGATGAGGTTTGGGGGGGGGGGGTTGGGTGACTGGTCGACTTGCGGAGGAGGCGGGATCGGGATGGGCCCGCGACGGATCAGCGCAACGGGAAGAAGAAGATTATGCAGAAAGACGAAAAAGACCAGGGGTCCGGAGGGTTACCAGGATTAAACGCAGCGATATCCCGGTGCAGCGCCTCCAAGACGGAGTCAGCCAGAGAGAGAAGAGTTGTGCGGGGGGACCGGCGTGGAGGAAGGGAAACGGGCTTGCAGTAGATCATCTCCAGACGTCCTTAAGGAAGATGAAAAACGGGGCTAACGCCGCGGCCACGGTCAGAAGGGTGGAGAAGAACTGTACTTCTTGCATTCCAATGAGGAAATCAGATCTAAAAAAAGAGGGGGAGTGAAAGGGACGGTCCGGGTACCTCTCCTTGCGCCCGTCCATTCCAGGATTTATA
>Ga0179593_1497648_pt1 | contig 14387 bp, 22 predicted proteins | sample CZODoug2_1_08_16_FD_185931 | JGI IMG/M metagenome (GOLD analysis project Ga0179593, IMG submission 185931) | Vadose zone soil fungal communities from Angelo Coast Range Reserve, California, USA - CZODoug2_1_08_16fungal (PacBio error correction) | ecosystem: Environmental > Terrestrial > Soil >...
TCGAGGGGGGGTTTGAGAAAAGTGGGGGAGAAACCCTACCCCTTCTTGTCTGCAGAAGTCTGCAATCCGCCGCTGGCATTCAACAATGAGAATCGTTACAAGGCGGGCACTTTTCGAAGCACCGAGAGCGGGGGACATCTCATTGCCGTACGACAATTCCGTGAACTGCACTCAGATAACGAAAAAGTGGGAATTGTCCGAAATCGGCCGGCTGCAGAACTGTCCTAGGGGAACGGAAAAAAAAATGACCGCGACGTGCCGACAAATCAAAGAGCGCTAGATCATGACCGTAGAAGAAAACGGACCATCGCCCTGGATTGAAGGTCTTTCGATATTGGATTGAAGGAAGTAAACCACCCGAAGCACCTGCCGATATAGATGGCTTCCAAAAAGAGAACTCAGCCGTCCGGATGACCCCAACGCAGGGCTGTGATTGAGAGCCGTGACCGGGACTGGCGTGGTAGGGGAATAAACTTACCGGCTCGAGGGCGAGCAACTACTGGGGGCCTTCCACGCACACACGATTTAGTTTAAGGCGGACAATTTCCCCCCGCCCATCAAGAGAAGTTTTCGGGAAGCGGCGAGGTCTACATCGAGGCTGCGGTCAAAAGAGGTCTACTACCACATCATTCAATCGACACGCGTTCAGGATTGAAGGGATTTGGGATTGGCCGGGTTTCAGGATCCGTAATAAGAAATGCTCGAGCGGGGATTTCGTAAAAACGCTCTGACGGCTATCGGCCTGGACCTCGACCCGAGGATGTGATCCGACACAAGTGGAATCGAAATTTTCCTTCCAAAAAAGTCAACTCGGAAGAACGGCTTGCGGTTGCGGTGAAAAGCCGCCTCACTAGACATTATCTAGCCGAGGGCAGCGAAGAGGGGCGAGATCTGAAGCGCTTGGGGGAACTGACAGATCAGGAAAACAAACCTGAAGGACAAAGCTCCTGGGCGCGGGTTGACGCGGGGATTCGACCACGGGCAATCGACTGCTTCGGAGCGGAAGGAAAAAGGGAACCGCGAAGCTTTGTCGCGGGGTAAGCCTTCACGAAAAGCTAAATTGCGCACTGTCACGGGGGAAGGCCCATCGGTGGGGGTCAAAAAAAGTGAGCGCGTGTAATACACAAGGGTAACGGACGAATCTCGTCGCAAAGCGGGATGATTCTTCAGCACGTCACGCGCCTCATCGAGGGAGTAAGAAGCGATCGGCCGACCTCAGAAACCGCAACGGAAGAACGAGAATTGGCGGTTAATCTCGACCCGGCGCCGGCGCTCTTGGGCCCTGACCTCGGAGTCATCTGAAAACCTTCACGGTCGGGGAGTAGAAATCCAACGAGGGATTGTATAAGATTTGAAAGGATAACCGTTCCACGCTGCTTCAGAACTAAGGAAAGGTGACGCGCACAGGCGACGGGGTTGACGATAAAACACACGATATAGCATCGGAACAGGGTAAAAGAACGTCCAATGATCCTGTGCGACACGGGAGCACAGCGGAACAAGCGGAGCGGGGGAAAGTTTCGACACAAAATCATCACTTCTGCAACCGGTCGGCACTTTGGCGTGGTCGCTGTCATCAGCGCAGTATGCGAGAGCGGACAAGGTCTCTTCGTAGAGGAAACCCCGATACGACGCTGCATCGCGAAGAATCGATGGTGTTGGGGGGAAGTTCCTTCTGCTCTGAAGTTTCTCGTATCTCTCTACGGAAAAGGAGGATAGAAGAAAGAAGGAAGAGAAAAGCCAAGAAGGAGCGCTGACCAAAAAGATTTCGTTGAGGAAGGGGGGCACGGCGTATCGAAAAGCCGCGGTCCATATAGCACGAGAAGGAACAATCGAGAGGGCACGCCGCTTACGACCACGAGGCCAAAGGCACGCTGGGAAGGGGATGATGGGTCGAAACCGAGGAAGGGCGGGGGTAGCAGGAAGGAAGATGCCCCCAGATAGGAAAGGCCGGTGCTTTCATTCAGGTAAACTTGATACGAAAAGAGGGTCGTCAACCAAAAAAGGCGCAAGGGGCATAGACGTGAACGTTAGGCTCAGAAGCAACGTTTAATCTGAAGCTTATACCAGAGCCGGTTGGCTGACCGAGCGACCGGAGAGTGCGCCTCGGCAGGGGAAAAGGCGCGCCGGAAGGGATCTAAGAGGGAAAAACGCAATCTCGAAGATGGGGCTGGAATGTAGAGGTCACGAGCTGGGAAAATTGTTGCAGGGGCCGAAAGCGGACGGTGAACATAAGAGAAGAGCGCGACGAGTAGTAAGTACGGACTTCCCGAAAGTGTTTTTACAAACTCACCGGGAAGAACCCGCTGGGAGGAACGCCAGAATGAGAGGAAATGGATCCGCCTCGGAGCGTGAACGGCTAGGGAGCGCAAGCGGGGACGGGAATGGGTAGGGTCCCCCGATCGCCCTGAAATGGCACGCCAGAGATATCAATCAGACAAAGAGCCGGTTATGAGGGGATTTCAGGTTTTTTTGGGAAGGAAAAATATCTTTCAGTTAGCAGCGCTTCAAGGTCAGGGCTCAAACGGAACGGCCGCCCATCGGAGAAGAGGGGGGATAGGACGCTTGAAAACCGCAACAACGGAACCATCTCCGAGTGGGACGGTCTTAAGGCTGCGTAGGGATCTTGTTCAGCAATACCGGCTGGTCGAGAAAGAGGAAGGATCGCCGAAGGGGGGGACCGAACGCTTGGGGGAACAGAGGGGACTTGATCGAAAAAGGCTCAGACGGCCGACGAAATCTACCGGAAGCGCCTGGGGGAGCATTGGGGTGCGATTGCTGGAAAAGGAGGGGGTGGGTTCCGACGACGGACGCGGGGAAGCTTCCTCGATTGAATCTGCCGCGTACCTAAAAACATGAGCGGAGGGCCGGGGGGGGGGGAGAGAGAAATGTGGAGTGCTTGGAATAACCAGTAGTTGCTCGCCGGGAGGCCGGTAAGGGGGGGACCACGCCCAGGAGGGGTCAAACTGGAGCAATCCACCAAAGGTTGGTCGGCACTGCTGCGTTGGGGAGCTACGTAAGGTAAAGAATTTCGACGGCAGGTCGGCGGATTGTCGTGCGGCCTCCGCGATTATCGGCGTCATGCAAAGAGCGATTGCCAGAGGGGGTCATTCGCCGGGGGAAGGCGCTAGGGGAGGCATCCTGTCAGGTCATCACGGGGGGACGTAAAAGAGGGCAGCAAGAGTCGGAAAACAAAGTTGCGCGGGGGGGCAGTTCACGGATGGATCCTAAGAGATCTAAGAGATCACGGAAGGTGACGTAACGAGAGCCTGAATAAAAGGGCGGCGGAAAGGGCAGAAGTGGGGTGTGGAACGGCCGTAAGGAAGAAAAAATGCACGGAATTATCAGGAAAGGGAAAAAAACGTTCAGCATAGACCTGAATCGCAGGGAATACTAAGCGCATGACCTGAGAATTCTGTGCAATCTGTTTTGAACGGTCGTTGTGAAGCAAGGGAAGTAACAAAAGCCGTCTGGGGCGGTTGAGCGTTTCAAAACGCCCGAAAAAGGTATGGAGTCCGGGAATGGAAAAAAGGATGAGAAAAAATGAAAAAAAGAGTCGAAAAGCTGGCTGATGGAGGAGACGGCCAAAAAAGTCGCTTCGAGGTGGGCTTTTATCCGCGACACAACGTAGGAGAGGGAGAGATAAAAAAACAAAAATTAAGAGGGAGGGGGGGATCGCAGACATACGAAGCCACTAAAAGGGGGTTTAGCGGACGAAGGGAAGGAATGAAGTGGGAAAAGACAAAGTCTCCATGGGCGGGCGCTGTTCCAGGGAAAACGGCTCACAAAACATTTGCCCCCACTGAGGAATAAGTCCAAACTTGACACCGACCGTAAAAGGGGATTGAATGGGGTGAGTTAAAATGCGCGTCAAAGGCGATTCGGGGAGACGAACGTCAAACCCCAGGCAGGAGTCTGCGAAGGGGGCCGCTGACAAAAGACTTCTGCGAAAAAGGAAGACTCCTTTGGTACCAAGGCTCGGGTCCAAGTGAAGGCCGAGATCGCGAAGAAAAAGGCCGCGGCAAATAAACTAAGTACGCGCATCAAAAAAAAAAAAGTGGGCATTGTCTAAATCGGCATCAGAAAAGAGGTATGAATTACCGCGAGGAGTCCACAAGATGGCGCTACATGATTCCTGAGTGAATGGATCGAAAGGTGCATGACGTCAAAAAGATACGGGGAAGGAGGGAATCGAAGTAAAACTACGCAAAACGCCGAAGGTGAGGTGCGTCGCTGAGCCGCAAAGGAACCACACGTGTGAAAAGGGTGGATGGCGGAAAAGCAAGTTTTGGGACTGGCGTGGTCCCTACCCCAGCTCTATTCAAAAAATCTGGGAAAAAAACCCAGAGGGAGCGTAAAGGGGCAACCGGCCGAACAAAAACCATTTTGTGGAAAAAAAAAATTCATGCTGGGGGTCGACATCGAGCGAGGAACGCGTGATACGAAGGGAAAGCCATCGCCCGAGGGAGCGTTGAAGGTTGAGTCATGAATGGCCGGTTCTGAAGGGGCGAGAAGGGACGGAGGCGGAGAGGTTCTAGAGTCATCTAAAGAAAGCGAGCCAGCCGTTGGATCCTGCACAAGAAAGGTGGAAAAAAGGGAAAGAATTGCAATCTGTCGTATGCGGGGATGGTGCCGGAAGCAGACACGAGAAATATCTATGGCGGAGCGGATCTAATCTGAAGCTGCGGGGGGGGAAAAAAACTGAACAGATCCAAAAAACAAACATTAACGAAAGTCAAAATCGGGGAAAAGTTTGAGCGACAGAGCCCGAACTTCCGGACGACCGGAACGCGTAAACGGTACACAAGTCGTCACGCGCAAAGATCAATTGAGGGGAACTTTAGGGGGGGGTAAGGCCAGGTTAAACGTTGCGCGGTAAACGAAGGAGCTTACACGAAGAGCGTCTAGGCGCGAGTCCGCCAAGGAGCTTCGTAATGGGAACAATTGACGATGCGGCGGTGCCGAAAAAAGAAAGGCCAACAGAATGGTTCAATCTCTGGGCCATTCGGGAGACCGCGCATCAGGTCAATTACGCGGAAGAGACACTGAAAAGGGAAATCGAGGAACCGGCCTTGCGGGGGAAGAGTTAAAAATAAAAACGTTAAACTCTTTCTAAAAAAGGAAACTGGAACGTCGATGGGAAATCACGACTATTCTTGAGATTGAAAGACAAAAAACAGGGAATGACTCAATGGGAGAGGACTCGGAATCAGAGAAAAGAGGGAGACAGTGAAGAATCATAACAAACGTCGCACGCGTGGTCTCGGGGAGGTCGCATTTAGAGAGACTGGGGGGCGAGGTAGAGGTCTAACAGCGGAGGGGGGGAAGACTCTCAATCAAGAGGGTGTGGGGGTCCGCGAAAGGCTGGGCTCGGTGTTCTTAAAGGCATCTCGAGAAAAAAAAAAAGGGATGAAAGAGGCTATCAAAATGATAGAGAATTCTGAAGGGCACTGTAGGAGCCATCGCTGTCCAGAAAAACATAACCTGCCGGAAAAACGAGCATATGGAAAAGAACAGGACACGCAAACGACGGAGTGAGCGTAGAAACAGGAGCTCCCCGTGTTGGGCAGAGTGGAAAAAAGTGCCGCACGTAAAGACCTGAGATTCCTGTAAGGGGCGATCGCCCACCAACAGTCGACCGGTCCGTCGACGGTACAGACTCGAGAAAGGGTGGAACGGGGGAGGAGAACGTACTATAATCCTATCCGAGGTAAGACGCGGGGCAATAGGAAAGGGAGTCATTGAAAAAAAGGAAACCGACGACTCAGATGGAACAAAGGCAAATTCTCTGAAAAGGTGGCTGGGAATATGGATCGGGAGAGTCGGGGAAAAACTTTTTGAGGGGGGCATAGAGCTGATGCCTAATCCTCAAGGCGCAGCTGGGGGAGGAGGGCCGCGGCAGGAGGGCACTCAGGCACACTTCGATTCCAACGCTGGGCCTTCACCGGGACGTCGCAATTGCTAAATAGGGGGGCGGACGATAAAACCCGGAAACGGTAAGGGGCGTTCGGGAGACTCCTTCTGCCTGGAGCATTGGGGGGAAGAGCATCCACCGCAATGAGGATGAGGGGGGGAACGGGAATGGGAAAGTCAGTTAAGGGGCGCTTCCGCAATGAAAAAAGTTAACTAAAAACAAAACCAGAGATCACTTTCGGGCCGGCTGCTGGAGACAACCACTCAGACATCTCACGAGTTCACGTCTCCCGAAATTCCACCGAGGGGAGATACCCAAATAATCGGAATACCTTGGCCTGAATATCTAAGAAAGAGATCCAGAAGGTAGTTATGCAATGGGATAACAAAGCAGAGAAATTCAACGACCGAGGGCACGTCTGATTCTGTTCAGACCGAGAAATCCAGCGTAAAAGCTATGTAGAAATGGGAGATTGGGGGGGAGAAAAAGGATCAGTGAGGGGGTGAAGTGAGAAAAAATCTAAAAGGTCGGGTCACCTGAGGGGGGTCTACCAGAAGTAATGTAGAAAAACGAGCCGGTTTCAAACTGGAAAGCAAAACAAAAAGTGCGAGGGGGTGGGTCAATACCCATGAGTGGCGGGGAGACAATCTATATACTTAAATGCGGAAGCGCCTTGGAGGGGTAGGGAGGGGGAAAGGAAGACGTCAGAAAAAGGAAAAGAACAATCAAAGGAGAAGGTAAAAATTCTCTCACGGGTTCAAAAGAAGGAAAGAATCGGAGGGTGGTGTAACTAAAGGCTGAACGTTCCGCTAGTTGTCCGGTCGATTTTAGGACTTCAAAGGAACCAATGGATAGATGACAGGGAGTAGAGGAGCCGCGGCAACTGATAAAAGCTAACCGGCGTGTGGGCTGCAGGGCTGAAGATATCATGGTAAAAGGCCAATGGTGGGAAAAGTTGAGGTGGGGGTCCGAACCTACTTCGAAAGTAAAAAAACTGAAGGCAAGACAAAAGAAACGGAATGCAAAAATGACTAAAGACTATGATGTGCAACCCGTTGGGGAAAAAGGTTTTTGTGCCAGAAACTGGATTCGAAACAGAAACTCGCGAAAGGGGAGGATGTTGAACGGTCAAAGTCGAAAAAGGGAGGTATCCGTGAAAAAATGTGCATGCCATTCAATAGGGGAGAAAAACTCTGAGGTCACTGATGGCCTTGAGACTGCCCAACATACGGAAGGGGTGCTCAAGGAATAGATCAAACGGGGTGACAAGAGGGAAACTAGGTGGGCAAACTAAAAGACCATTGGTGAGAAGATACTTAAGGAAGAAAGTAACGGGGTGCCATTCCCGGCTGAACATTGTTCGGTCGGGGAAAAATAAACATAAAAAAAAGGCAAACCCCAAGAAGCTCGAGTAGAAAGAAATCATCAAAAAGACGAAAGATATGTGGGATCGGGAGGATCAGGGGGAGTGTTTGATCTAAAAAAGTTTATGCATCATAAAAAAGATTATGAACTAAAGGAGAAGAGTCCAAAAATAGTCAAGACGAGAGCCGTTCCCAAGGAAATTCATCTCGGAAATCGAGGAAGGTCGAGCGCATCTAATGTCCAGGAATCCCATGGCCAGGGCACGCCAGGCCTAAGAAAGAAGTTGGGAAAGGGAGGGCACTGAAACGGCGTGAGGAACTCGAACGCCGAAAAGGCAGCTCCTCAAGAGGAGCAGGCGAGAACAAGGGGAAAGGCAAATCTCGGGAGTGCCTGGACTAAAAGGAAAAAATCTAGGAAAACCCTGGAGTCTTCACGGAACCCGAAAGAAAAAATATCGACGCTCATAAGATCAACCATAACTAGGCCTTAAAACCTAAAGGTGGATTTAGGAACTTTTTAAAAAAGGGGGGTCGGGAGAAGAAAAAAGTTCAATCGCTAGCCCTACTAGGAAAAAACGCACGAAAAACTATTTGCGAGTAGGGAAAAGCCCCGCCAAAAAGAGAAAAGGTTGAAAGGAAGCGGGCGTAGGCAGAGGAAGAGGGCGGGAGCTGTCTAAAAAGAAGAAAATCAAAGCAAAAAGTTGGGGGAAAGGAATGTTTCTGGCGGAAAAAAGGGGGGGACTTTCGGGATCAAAAGGGGGATTCGGAAGCGTTTCTAACAAAAGATGGGGAAGAAAGGAATGGAGCGACTCTTTGTTGAAGCCATCTCCTTTGATCTACTTGAAGACTTACTCAAAAAGGAACTCCAAAAGCTGAGGGGGCTTGAAAAAACGAGAAAAAAATTTGAAAGGAACAGGGCAGACTCCCGGAAGGAAAGAGAGGCTAACTTAGGGGCCAAAAAACCCTTAAAAAGAGAAATCCATGGTGGGATGTCCGGGCGGCCATCGGGAGGGAAGGACCAGGTACCAAAGGGAAGAGACGTCGACTAAGTCGGGGAAAGGGGGAGAAAAGGCACTGTGAAGGCAAAGGGAGGAGTGAGGCTATTAAAACCAAGGAATAGTACTCAGGAAGTAGAGTCACGGAGGGCTTCATTTAAAAAACTCGGGTCTGAAAGCGTGGAACTCTACACAAACATGCATGGAAGGTATAAAGAGGGGTTCCTCAGCCCAGGCTGAAAGGGGACGCGGATGAGCGCCTATGGTACACGTGACCGTGGCCGCCCCAGGAGGAATAAAATTCCCTTTGCAATTCACTGGAGGGAAAGAAAAAAACTGCTGAGGAACAAAAAGTTGAAAAAAGTGGGCGAAAGAAACGGGAAGCGGAGTGAAACGTCGAAGGGTTACTCAGAAAAGGAAGAAGAAAAAGAACGAAAGGGGACTTTGGCAAAGGGAAAAGCGTTCTCAACAAACAAGAAAAGTTGATACAGAAAGACTCCAAGAAACGGACTCCCGTGAGAAGTGGGGAACGGGAAGAAGGGGGAGCTCTAAAAGATGAGACGAAATGAAAAAGAACAAAAATAAAAAGGAACTAGGTGGGGTGAAAAAATCCAGGCTGGACCGGAGGGGCGGGGGAAGAAGAGACCCCCCCAAAAAGATTCAAAAGATGAAAAAAAAGAGCCCCGACAAAGGAACGCGGACCCACCCCCCAGGAGTAGAGAAGAGGCCAACGCAGGGTCAGGAAAACCACAAGAAGGGAAACAAAAAAATCGCCGCTGAAAAAACGAGGAACCCTAAAAAGTGGATCTAAAGATGCTGTCAAAGAAGGAACCTTGTTGTAGGATCCAGATTTAAAACATCAGAAGTGAGTTGCTTGAAAGGGACCCTTGGAAGAAGAGGGTCGTGAAAAACCTCGGCTACAGAACTTTACAGGGTCCAGAAAGAGGGTTAAATAAAACCGTTGCGGAAAAGAGGGGAACAAAGTCCTTTAATAATCCTCTCCTGGAAAAGGGGGAACCTAAGGGAGATTTGAAGCAACTCAGAAAGGTCTGGGAGAAAAATTGAACGAGGAAAAAAAAGTTCCTTTGGGGAAAAGGTGAGGCTAGGGAAAAAGAAGAATAATCCCGGATACGGTAGAAGGGAGGTTACCCGGACGGGTGTGGTTAAAAACGGCACCGCGCGACCGCTGGTTAAGAAAAAAATGGAAAGCAATTGATAAAGCGCGTTCCGGGGCTACGTCGCAAAAGACGTGTTTTACAGGGGAAAGAAAATCATGGAAAAGGGTCGATTAGACCGCGTCAACCCTAGAAAAGATTCCGGGTCAGGGGGGGTCGGGTTCCTTAGAGGAAAGATCAGAGAGAGAACAAGGGAGCAGGGACCATCGAGATAATCTGGGGGGAGAAAGTCGAAGTGAAATAAGAAAAATCAAAAAAAGAGCACTCTAAGACATTCATGAAACCTTCGTCGTAACACGTACACTTGATCCAAGGAAGTCACCGTGAAGGGTGAGCGAGGCGCCCCAGTCTTGATCGAACGGAAAAACATATAGGAAAGTTAAAGGTAGAAGGGGAGGGGTCTAGGGTAAAAGGGGGGAAAAGAGGTGGGTTGACAGTCGCGGAAATCCTCGGGCCTACGGCGCGAAAAGTCAACTCAAAAAAGAGGGCGGCGGAAATGGAAGGAAAAAGAATAACTCGGTAAAAATGGCCTGAGACCTAAAAACAAAAACAAAGTCGTTGAGAGGAAGAGCCGGTAAGAAAAAAGGGCCGGAAAAGGAGTCATTAAGAAAATGCGTTGTAAAGGGTGGAGGGGGGAGGAAGCGGAGACAAAAAAAGGATGGGACGAGTAGAGGGGGGGGGGGACTCAGGAATCGTCTAGAAGAAGAATCCAAATAGAAACTTGGACGGAGGAGAGGAGCCTCGTAGAAGTGGTAAAGCTGGCCGAGGAAAAGGTCCTAAGGGGGTCAAGATGGTCCAGAAGAACACAGGAAAGGGAAATAAAGAAGGGAAATGGGACGAACTCCAGATGGCGCGCTCAAAAGGATGAGTGTAAGGGGAGTTGGGGGAAAAAGGCTTAAGTGCAGCAGAATGGACTCCGAGGCCTGCTCTATTTGCAAATAATAAACGCAAACGAGACCTAAAAAAGAAACGCTAGTAATTGTGCAAGAAAAAACTTTTTTCAACGAGGTATTCAAAAGCGAGACAAAAGGGATGTTGGGAGCGTTTCAGGAGAAAAACAAGGGGAGCAAACGGGAAATGGGACAAGGAACGTATCGAAAAAGGGGCTTCGGGAGGAGCACATCAGGAGAAAAGGGCCTCAGGAAAAAAACTCTCACAAATTCAGGGGGTCGATAAGAAGGGGCAAAAAACGAGACCGAAGAAAAGAAGGCGGGGGTTGAGAGGGAAGCTGTCGGGACGTTGTGTCAAAAAGAAAGTCACAGTAAAACGGAGACAAACACCTTCAAAAAGGCGGTAAAGGAGACAAAAAAAAACAACCGTTTGAAAAAAGGGGTTGAAAAAGGGGATTAAAGAGGCCGGAGCGGGCAAGGGAGCCACCTTTGGGAAAACAAGAATAGGGAGGCACGAGGGATTTCCAAAAAAGAACCGTGTTGGGGGCCGCCGGGGGGGGATAAAAGACTCTTACATGGCAGGACACGGAGCAAAGATCATGAAGAGGATAAAGCCGGGAACTGAAAAGAAAAATGGGAAAGGGGGTCCGCCAAAAGAGTTAGGCGTGCAGAGAACGAGGACTTCCGAAAAAAAACGAGAGACCGGGATGAGACATGGTGGGAGGATAGTTCAGAAATTCGAGATAAACAACTGAAGGGTAGAGGGAACTCACGGAATACACTAGCAGGGCCGTAGGCAAAAAATCTACCTGAGGGTGTTGGACCCGAGGTGGAAGAACTTGGGCGAAGACCTGAAGTAAGAAAGTCAACTACTTGGAATAACACGCCCACGGGCTCGTATATTAAAATCCGGGAGAAAGAAAACGGATCAGAACTTCAAAGGATAGAGAAACAGACTTGAAAGGAAAACTTGGAAAGCCGCGCCAGGCGCGTGGTCAGGTAGTGAGGGAAATTAGGAAACCGGCAGAAATTCTACCGAAAGCGTTCGGACCACGGAAAAGACCTGAAAAGGTCTCTAAAGGTAAAGCACAAGAAAAGGGGGGGTCTCAATTGACTACCGTTCGGATTGATTGTAAGGAAAAGGGGGATTTCGTAGAATTGGGAAGTCTGGGGGAGACTTAAAAGGAAATCAAAAATGAACGTCTCCAGCGCGAGTTTAACCACAGGTAGTGAAAAAAATCGAATGAAAAAGACCAAAAAGGATCTTGAGAAGCGAGAGATCAAGGGAAAACAAGGCCCGGGACGGGGGAGAGAAAGAAACGCAAAAGCCGGTAATCGGAGAAGAGTAGAACGAAGATGCACTAAAAATATAAAAGGAAACGAAATTAAGATCAAAGAACATAAACTGAAAAGAAGGGGGTACAATAGAGGGAGATTCCAAAGAAGTCGGAGAATGAACGCTGAAAGAAAGATAAGGCCGAAACGTTTCACGAAAAAAAAATCCAGGAAGTTTGTTGGAAGAAAAAAACGAAAAAAAGAAAGGGGAACGTGAACAGGACGGGAGGCTCGAAGAAGGACGGACAAAAAAAATCGGAGGAACAGCAAAAGGCGCAAAGTGGAGAGAAATCGGCGCAGTTAGTGGCGTCTGGAAAGGAGTGCGTATAGAGGAAGTCGCCTGGGGAACTTTTGGGGAAAGAAAAGAAAAAAAAGAGCTGAAGGACAGATATCTCAAAAAACTGAGAGAGAGGGAAAGATAGAAACAGGAAAACTCCAGAGGAAAGTACCCTAGAAGATAGTTTAGCATTCGAAAAGAGACGCCATAAGAAGCGAAGAGAGAAAAGAAAAAAAAGGACAGCGACCCAAGCGAAAAACTAATTCTTGCAGAAAATTTAGGCCGGGGGTGTGTCGGGTGTTCAGAAAACATTCTCATCAAGAAGGGTGGGGAAGGGGAAGATGAATGAGCGTCACCAAACTCAAAAAAAGTGAAGAACGGGAAACCTGGAGCAAAAAGCGAAAATTAAAAAAAAAAAGCCCCCGAGGAAAATCAGAGATCCCTTTAAGATGCAAGGCGAAAATTGGAAAGGGGAAAAACCGAAAAGGATCGAAAGAAAAAAGCAAGGGATTGTGTTATAGTTGGAGGGCGGAAAGTCATTTTGCAGAAGGAGGGTTTGCTTCGGAAGGAAACTCCAGAAGGATCCGAAGACCCGGGGGTGGAAAGGAATCAAGGGGGAATGAAACTCTTGAAGCGCAAAAAGGAACTGATGGGAGGATGCGAAAGTCGGCACAAATCCTAAAAGCATTGGGAACCCTACACGGAAAGAATCTGGAGTTAAGTCAGGGTGGTTTGAGAACTGTGGAGTCAAGCGCTTCACGGGATCTCAAAAAGGAAGACCATCCGGAGTCGGGGCAGAAAATGCTTGGAAAAACAGGGAAGAAGAGTGTGACTGTCCAAAGGCGGAAAGATAGATCCCTAGGGGGGAGGAAGAAGAACATTGCAAATGTAAAAAAACGGCGCAGGTCTGAGAGAAAGTAAAAACTTCCAAAAGACCGAAAGAACTCAGGGAGGAAAATTGAAGGGGGGTCGTGAGACGAGAAAGGAACGGTTGAATGTAAAAAAGGGAAAAAGTACAAAAAGAAAAGGGAACAGGAAAGAAAATTTCGGGGGGACCCAGGTGGGATCGAAAAGGAAATTGTAGGAAAAACGCCAGTAAAGGAAAAAAAAAAAGGGAAACGGTTTTGGGACTGAGAAAAGAAGGGACGGGAAGATGAAGTCTGGAAGGGATTGAGATTCAAAGGAAAAAAGGAGTGATCTCACAGAACAAATAAGGGGAGAAAAGTTTCGAAGAATGAGAAGAAAGACGCGAGAGATGGGGGGGACGAAAATCAAAGTAAGTTCAAGGGAAAATGGGGAGGAGGGTGAAACACGAGGAAGCTGACATGAAAGGGAAGAAATGAATGACAGCGTAAGGAAAACGGTAAAGAGAGAAATCTGGATGGGGAGAAGTTAGGGGTGGAAAAGAAATTCTTAAGCGACAGACAGGGGGCAACGGGGAGTACTAAATAAAATCATCGAGAGAACGAGACTAAAATCGAAGAAAACCAAATTGGGGGATAAAAGGGAAGAAAGACCAGCGCGGAAGGGTCACCTGATTTTAAAAGTCCGGGGGCCGGGGAGCGCAGGAAAGAGCGCGAAAGCAAAAATGGATGGCTTCGGGGGGGATACAGAAAAACAAGCGGGAAGTTGGCGATGAAGTCGCTCAAAGAAAAAAAAAAAAAGAGGGAGTGGAAAAGACGAGGACGGAGAAAAGAGTTTGAAAGGAAGAACCCTAAGGGTGCGCAGAGGAAGGAGAGAGAAAAAGTTGGTGAAAAATTCCCGAAACCGGGGTGAGGAAGAAACGGAACAACTGTGAAAAAGAGAGAGGAGGGGAGACCAAAAGGAGAAAAAATATATGGGAAGAGTAGATGAGTGAACTAAAGGTTAGGGGAACGGCAGTAAAATGGGCTCAAAAAAAGGTAAAGGAGTTGGACTCAAGAAACGTCCGGCCAAAATAAGACTCAAGGGAGGAAAAATATACTCTATTAGAAGCCGGGGGGAGCATCTCATGGCAAAAAAATCAAGGGGGCCCTCAGGGAAAAAATAAAAGTTAAAGTGAAAGAACACGAAGGAACTGTAAACGAAATGAAAAAACCAAAGGCATCATGGGGAAAAAGCCCTAAAAGGGACTTAAAAAGTCGGAAGGGGAACATCTCTGGGGGAGCTCCAAATATTGGAACGACCATCCCTAAGAATAAGGATTGGGGCAAGACAAAGAGAAAAAATCCCTAAGGGGGGGAGACCCAACGCGGTCCGGGCCAGCGAGGAAAGGTCGTTGGGGAAATTGAAAAAAGGTCGGAGGGGGAGAAAAAAAGCCGAAAAAAAAAAAACCAAGGAAGGCTTAGGTCCAAAGAAAAAAAGGAAAGGAAAAAAATTAAGGGGGTGATAAGGGGAAGCTAGTCCCGCAAAGGAAAACACCAAACGCATCAAAATTAGGTGGAGGTGAGAATTGAAA
>Ga0179593_1513029_pt1 | contig 14387 bp, 16 predicted proteins | sample CZODoug2_1_08_16_FD_185931 | JGI IMG/M metagenome (GOLD analysis project Ga0179593, IMG submission 185931) | Vadose zone soil fungal communities from Angelo Coast Range Reserve, California, USA - CZODoug2_1_08_16fungal (PacBio error correction) | ecosystem: Environmental > Terrestrial > Soil >...
AAGTTCGCAAAGGTCTGGGAGAAGAGTCCATTTTTGGATGGCTTGTCTATTCCAAGCAAGCCGCTGATTGGACAAACATCGCCGTATCCATCCACATTGGGTAAAAGGACATGAAAAAAGACGAAGGAACAGAATGGGGCGACGACATTTGCGGAAGAGGGAGGGAGGATAGCGGTCCGATTGGGGAGAACATGGCAATTTGATCATGCCTCGACGCGGTACGCGAAGGAGGAGACACGAAAAGAAGGGGGGGACCTAAAAGAAAGAAACCCTTCGGTTTGAAAGAGCGACGTCAGCCCGAGAGGACAATCTGATGCACCATCATCCTCAGGGATCGGTCTAAACGGGGAGCGTGGGAGAGATATTTTGGGGGTAGCATCATGTCTAAAGAATTAGCAAAAAAGGCTAACGCCATTGGTGCGGGAAATCAGAAGGGGTCAACCCCAAATGGGAAATCGACGCGGAAAGTCCGAGCGCCGTATCTGCCAAAGGTGAAGAACAGGAGCGAACGAGGGCGGCCTTCGAAAAGAGGCCTTTGTTCAGAGAGAAGTCGAGACGAAAAGTATCAGCCGAAAAATAGCCTGAGGGAGGGGGGACTCTTCTCGTAAAGGAAGTAGAATCCGGAAAAAAACCAATGGGATACGAGGAATTCTAATGGCCTTCTATATGGGAAAGTTGCCTCAGGCAAAATGCTCGCTTTTCTATCGTTTGACGAAGGAGCAATGGAAGAAGACGGAGTCCGGCCACTAAAGGGAATGCGTGAAAAATGGAATTGGATATACTGAAAATAAAGATCTATAGTCGATATTCAGGGTAAAGGAAACCAAGCAAGAGGATCCAAGGCCTTCTAGATTCGCACCGTCTTCCTGAAAACCAAGGACCCGATCAAACGGAGAAAAGAAAAAGGAGTAGCGTAAGGAACGACAAGCAAAAAATGCATCACCGGGGTCCGACAGCGTCTACCATATAACATTGATCAGGCTCGCAGCAAGCCTCCCGACGGGGATGGATTGAAATGGAGGGAAAGTGGCGCGCGGGGAAGGAGAATCGGTATTCTCTTAGTTGTGATTCTCGATGTGTTGTTCAGCCACGGAAGAAGGGACTAAGCTCATTCGGCTCGCTGTCTTCACCAGCGGCAATGGCGGCGTAGAGGCTCTGCGGTCTCTTCGTATAAAAGCGCCAGTCTCTCCCTCGAGAATGGTAAGAGCTCCGGGGAAACCTAACTGGGGAAGTCCGCTAAAAAAAGCAGGGGGGGGGGGGTGGAAGGCGCCGGGGAGGCGTGCGACCTGATCCAGCACGAGTATCTCGTCGGCGACGAGGGAAGCCGATGCTCGAAAAAGCCGCGGGTTGCGGGAAGAACCGTTCGGTACGGGATTTTCGTGCTCGGGGGGGAGGTCGACGCCGAAGGGGCCATCATCACCAGATGGAGCGCCTGAGGATGGTATAGGGGCTGAAGCTTCCCTCCGCCGAAAAATTGCATCCCAGGGAAACTTGTGTCTGAAAAATTCTTCTTTAGCAAATACGTATAAGGAGGGGAAGGGAGCAGTGGTGGGAGGGCGAAGAAAAGGAGTCGGGCAAGACACAAAGGAGACGGATGGGGCGGTTGTGTCGTTTAACAAAGAACCCGTGTCCTCGGCACAGAACGACCAAAGCGCGATTGAGGAAGTTGCGGAGTCCTTGCAAAGAAGAGGGTTCCTATGGAGACTTCATGTGAACGAAAGCAAGCTCGAATGACTGGTGCCGCGTCAGGAAGGTCCGACTAAAGCGAACCGTCTTTCCGAGGAACCTCCAATGGAGACCCTTGAGATAGAAGCTCGGGGTAGTGAAAAAGGACTGAATCAGGAATTGCTGAAAAGTAAAAACCAACAGGGCGACCAGAAATAATTAAGATAGGGATGAGGAGAAAAGCACTCTAACTTCTCTGGATAGTAGACTTCGGGAGGAGGTACAGAAATGAATTCATAGAGAGCCTGAGCATAACTGGGGGGAAACATGAACGTCACGCAAACAAACGGTTTTTGTCCGAGGGGAAATCATCGGAACTCATCCTGTCTCTTTGTTCGCTGTGTGAAGAAAAAGAAAAGGAAAAGGGGAGCAAGCGCGAAGTATATTTGCGGCGCGAGGAGAGGAGTAGAGAACGTGAAGGGGGAGGGCACCTCGCGCTCCTCGAAATAATTTTCCATTTTCGGAAATGCAAAACTGCGAAGATCTCAGGGGGGGGGTGTCTTGGAACGAATCGTGAGCGACGTATCTACTACCGTGCCCTTCTGGGAGATATACTTTACATGAAATGAATCATCGACGGTTCAGAGAGTAGGAAAGAAAAAAAATAAATAACAAACACCGCAATAAAGTCGTTAGGAAAGGGGGGTCCGAGAAAGGGCCTTATCACCAGGGACCTCGATGCCGGTGGGTCGATCCATCACAGGCCAAAAAAGTCAGGGAAAGACGAAAGTCGTGCATGTGGGGAGGGGAAAAAGAGTCGAGTCTCCCCGGAGTCGCCACTAGGGCAATGCCGTCGGCCATTGCGAAAAGGAGAAATCGACGAAAGAAGAAGGTCCTTCTACGGCTATTCAGAGCCAAAGCGATACATATTTACTAGTGCGGCGCCAGTAGAAGGGTGAAGGGAAGGAGAACCATTGGAAAGGGTTAAGTGAGGGCGAGCAGTCGATAAAAGGAGGGAAAAAACCAAAGGAAAAGACAGGCGCATCTGAGGGGGGGGGCAAGAGCAGGACATATATCGGCCACAAAAGGACCATCTTCCGATCAGGGTGTGGCACCAGAGAGAATTTGAAAAAGGATGTTGAAAAGGAGTCTCGGGCAAACCCAAGACCATAATAATAGAGAAACATAATCCAAATGCGTATTGGTGAATTGAGCCTCGCATTAAGGGGGGTCATGGATTCTATGTCCTGTAGTGATGGGAGAGTTTACATGGAAAGAAATTCAACCCTGTAAAAGAACTATTCTTCACGTCATCAATTACATTACGTGATAAAGGGGCTAAAGAAGATGGCTGTTCCATTTACGAGGGGATGGCCAAATGCAGGGGAGAAAGAGCAATGTCTGTGTCTGCGGAACACTAAAAAAAACCGCTTTGTGGGGGGAAGCACAGCCGGGGTACGTGAGGTTCTGGACGAGGAATGACGCCTCGGGGGGGAGGGCTGTTCTATGCATGCAGGCGCGGTCGCAGAACGGTAGGCGCTCACAAGGAACCTTTCCCTGGATCGACCCGACTAAGAAAAAGGGAAATCAAGAACACAACAACGGCAGGGGAAAAGATATATATGGGGGGAAGTAGTTTCCTTATCCGGGCAACGGTTGCCTCTTTCTAGAATCAAGAGGGGGGGCGAAAGTGAGAAATCAGAGAGAAACCGCCTAAAACGGATTCCGTTGGAGAAGAAAAGGTCCAAAATTTCTTCTAGACAAGCGGTTGTTGGCCGGTGCCAGACCCCGCAAGAAAAAAGGTGAAGATTGCTCGCCGATGTGGCAAAAGAAAGAGGAAACGGCAAAAATAGCTTATTCTGCACGGCAAGGGGGGGGGGGGGGGGGGGGGGGAAGCCCTCCAAGGAAAGAATGAGGGGAGGCCTACCAGGGTTGCCTAATGAAAATCTCTATATCGACGAATTTGCAGAAACAATGACGCGCGAAACATCACCTAATGCATTGGGGTGTAGAAAAATTGAGCGGGGACGCGGGGTGACGGGCGCAAGCTGACAACGAGGAAAAAAAAGACAAAACGCGGGAAAGTGGGCGACATGGGGACCCGGATCGGGTCCCGGACTCTCTCCGTATTAGATTCGCAAATTGGAGGGGGTGAGGCTGAAACGCGAAGGATCTAAGACTCGGGGAGGGTTGGAATTCAAATTTGCATAGTGGAAGTACCGGGGTCTAAGGGGGAGACGTCAATTGGGGCGTGTTCGGAGACGAGAATTTGAATGACCTTGAGCTATAAAGCCAGGAGCTTTCTTAATGGGGGGTCGGGCTGACGCAGATAGGGGAAAAAAGGTGGAGGAAAGGAGGGGTGTCGAAGAAAAGGAAACCGTCAGTAAAATGCACGAATTGTCGCGGGGGGCGACTGGAAAATGGAAGAAAAAAAGTTTGTGGCTGCAAAGAACAAAAAAAAATCGAGACGGAAGGGTTATAGAAAGTGGGGGGGATCCCGTCACAATCGGAAAGGGACGCTGTTAGGGGTTCAGTTGTTATTAATAAAAAACTGTGGAAATGATCCCCTTCGGGGAGAAGGGATTCACAAGGAAACAGTCATACGGGGGGGATCGATATCCGCCAACGAGTCGAAAAGAGCCAAAACTCAAAGGCTTCGATTCGAGAAAATAAAGGAAAGGAGGAAAGAGGTGGGATGGGAAACTATTGAGCTATCTCACAGAGTGGGGAGCCTATACTAATCGCTTTGACAAAAAGGAGAGAGTCCCCGTCCAAGGGCGAAACCATTTGGACTGAAATTTGGCCAGAGCCGGGAAAAAAGGGGGGGGGGTGGAGGAAACGCAACGCCATGATACCAGGAGGGGGGAAAATGGAATCGGAAAAGACAAGAAAGCGGGGAAAAATCACGAGTTCAAAGGGTGCTAAAAGGGCACTCAATAGAAGAAAAGTACTTGCCGGGCATCCAAAAACATAAGCTGTGGTAAAGGATTACGCTTAGGGAAAGGGGGTCCAGAAAAACGGGGCGCTAAGCAAGGGTCTCAGTTGAGGTGCCAGGCCGGTCCAATAAGAGGGGAGTAAGAAAAAGGGAATGAGATCAAAATACGGAGAGGGAGTCAGAAAAATGTCTGACGACTGAGGTCAGAAACGAGGATGGATTCTGGCGAGAGGGGGGGAAGAAAAAGTTAACACTACACCAGAAAGAAAAACGGGGGGGTTCCCCAACAAGGGAAAAAAGGGTCTATAAAAAACAGAGAAATCGATCCCTGCCTGGAGAAGAACCTGGAAACACCCTGAGAGAGCCTGAAATGGAAAAGAGGAAAGAGAAGTTCAGCGGGATCGGGGGGCTCGTACATGAGGGGACGAGCCTTGTGGCTGGGCGAAAAAGCCACACAAAAAGGGGGGTTCGGAAAAAAAGTGGCGAAAACATCACCTCGGATCGCTCAAGCGCGGGAACACATCTTCTTCCTGGAGTTAGGGAAGAAGAGAGACTGAAAAAAAAAAAACCAGGTGGGAGGAGGTCTGGATGAAAGAAGGGTTTAAAAAGATAAGGCGCCCAGGGAGGGAATGCTCTTATCTCCACGAAGATCCTAACCTGGGGGGGTAAAAAAAAAAGGACTTTTGAAAAAAGGGCAAGAAAGAATCATAGGAGGAACGAAAATAACAAAAAGAGTCACACACTCGTCAATGAGGCCGCAATTCCAGAGCTCAAATTCAAAGGCCGGAGTTCAGACGCGGGTTGAAAGACATGAGAAGGGGGTCTGTATACCTCCTGGGGTCGGGGAGGGGAGTTAACGTTCCCTGGGGAAGGTTCTTAGCGGTGCGGGGGGGGAGGAGAGTCCAGGGGGTCACAGGGACGACGGGCAAGAGATGAAGTTCGCAATTTGGACTGACTTCAAGAGTGTAGGGGGAGGACAGAGGAAGGCGCAAAGAGGGTCTTAAATAGGAAAAAGAAACTCATTTCCGTGGGCTTTCCGATCTAAAAGAAAGAGACTCAGAAGGAAGGAAAGAGAGAAAAAAAAACATCAGGAACTCTCTGGGAAACTTACGTCCAACGAAGAGGAATTTATCAAAAAATCGGTTGGTTGCGGGCGATTGTCTCAAGGGGGGAGCGAAGGTCAGGGAAAAAACTGGGGATCTTTATCCGGGGCTCAAGGAAGGACGGTCTATTGAGAAAAAGTCTCTGGTCGCGTCAAACAGACCAGAAAGGAAGGAGATACTGGAAGAAGGGATGAGAGAACGGGCCGGGGAAAAATAGTTAAGGGGGGGGTGGGGGCCGGCCAGAAAGCCAATTGTCGTTAGAAAAACGTGCCGCTCTTTCTAATAGAAGCCATGATGCAAAAAAGAGAGACTACGAAAAAAAAACGAAAAAAGGGAACCGTGGCATTGTCGCAACGTAGAGCTCAGAGAGGCGCAAAAGGGACTTCGGAAAAAGTCAAAAAGGAAGGCTGATTGATTTGAGGAAGTCGTGAACTACGACGAAAGAAAGCGAAAAGGGAAAGAAAAAGTGAAGGCAGGAGCCGAGAGAATCGCCGACTTGGACGGCGTCCGCACCAAAGGAAGACTTGTACTTTGGCGTTGCCATGACAATGGCGATTTAAAGAAAGGCAGGCCGAAAGGAAGCAAACAGGCGGTAACGCATATCAAAACCCGCCTTTGCGAAGGAAGAAAACACAAACGGAAGGGGGGAAATAGAGAGATTCGAAGATGTTCGGATCAAGGGGGGGACGAACGGAGGAAGATCCGCAAGGAAAAAAAAGAGAGGAAAAACACGAAATTTGTTAAAAGGGAAAAAAAACGTATCAGGCCTTTGAAAAAGGAGGGACTATTGATGAGGTGGAGAGGGACTCCGAATTTCGGAAGAAAAGGGGCAAAAAAAAGAAAGGGAAGTCCCGAAAGCGGAACATAGCGCCAAGAACTCCAGAAGACGCGGAACCTGGATCGCCGTCAAAGAAAGGTTCAGTGTTTAAAAAAGAAAAACCGTTATCGGCGAAAAACGCGGGAGAGGAGAGACTATTTGGGTGGGGCGATCAAATCAAGTTGAGAAGACGGCTAGCATCTGGTTTCTAACGCCAAGGAGGGAACCAAGTAAAAAACCAAAAGGTAATCAAAAAGTAAGGAATTGGTAAAGGCTTGACAATCGCCAGCCAGAAGGACCTTCTACACGAAGGGAATTCGAAAAGGGGGTTCCTTCAAAAGAAATCCGGGAGAAAAAAAAAACAAGGGATCAATAGAGACTCAGGGCCGATGGTCTTGAACTGAGAGACAAGATGAGACCTCAAAACCACCAATTAGAAAAAAAAAAAGTGGAACTTCTAATGAACCAAGAAGACGATTGAAAGCTGGAAGGGTCGACTCTGCAGAGGGAAAGGGCCTGTAGCTCCTGTGGAGAAACAGCCAACAGGCGGTTCAGGGTGATCACTCATACAATCGAGGTTCGCGTTCCTAATTTAAGAGAAAAGACGGAGGGCAAGCACAGGTCACCTAATTAAACGAAAAAGGGCCAAGGAAGAGCTACGAAAGGCAAAAGCCACCGGGGAGCTTAATAAACCAAAAAACGCCCGTCATCAAACGTAATCGAAAAGAATCCCAGAACAACGGAAAAGAGAACCAAAGGGAGTTAACTTCAAATGCAATGTGGAGGAATTGAGAAGGGGAATTGAAAAGCGGACAATGGTTACGATGAAGTCTATGGTGAGGAGCAGGAAGGGGGGAAGGGGGACTATTTAACGCGGAGACATCAAGCTCTAAAAGGGGGATCAAGGAGGAAAGAGTCCTCGTCTTCGTCAGGCGCCTTCTCCTCCCAAAACCCTCGGGAAAAGGGGCACATGAAAAGGAAAAAACAAATAAGGCTTGGGGTTTTCCGGACAAGACGGGAAATGAGCCCAGATTACTTCGGCAAAGGGAAGGGGTTTTGAAGACGAGACGCAGTTGCCTTTTCGAGGCTCGAAGGGTGTTGGGCTCGGTGTGGCTGTCACTGCCGATAGGGCCATCACGGAAAAGGGGGGGTAAGGGAGAAGCAAAGAGACGCGCTGCTTAGGCAAAACAATTCAGCAGACTCAAAGGGGAGCATAGCAAGGGAAAAAACACCAGTCAGGAAGGCAGAAAGCGAAGAGGGGGAACTCAAGCGGCGGAAAGCGGGCATCCCATCGGGGAGTAGCGGATTTTTTGTCGTTGAGAAGTGTAAACGGCAAAAAGGCCGCGGCCCGCCAGCGAGAGAGAGTCTGATGAGGAAAGATCAGAATCGTGAAGGGAGAGTCATAAAGTAAAAAAAGGAAATAAATTTGCAAGAGGCAAGGAGCCGACGTCAAAAAACGGGAAGGGGGTCCAACAAAAGAACCCCTCTTTGGGCAGCCAATCGGGAGTCGAACCCCGCGTCCTCTGGGGAGGTCCAAGAACCAAAGGAGGGGATGAAAGAAACGTCTTGGATTGGCGCGAAGAAAACCTGACCATCTTCGAAGGGAGATGTCTCAGGGGGATCGAAAGAAAAAGATTCAGCGGGGGAGAGGATCATCGTGCGGAACGAGAACCCAAGGGAGCTACCATCGTCGCACATCATTCGAGGTGAAAGCGTGAAGATGGATAAGCAGCCATCAGTGAGCAAAGGGTTTCAGGGAGATAGCAAAAAAACGTCCCCGGTAACAAAAACAATCACAAACCGAATATTTGAACAGTCGAAAAAGTCATGCAGCGATAAGGAGGGACTTGGTGTTGGCTCCGGTGAACCGTTCAAGATCTCGGACCGCATGGTTTGGAAAGGGTGTCCCCTTAACAAAAAAGGGGGAGGTAGGACCAGGAAACAGTAAAGGGCCATAACAGAAAGAACAGATGTCAAGCTTCACGATGGGAAAAGCACTTTCATTAACCAAATCACGATACCTGGAAGGGCCGCGCTCACCAAAGCGAACCACCGAATAAAAAACATGCATGCGAATGGGAAGGAAAAGGTGGACGAAAGGGGGGTAGCTGACGACTGGCTCAAAAACTCAAAAAAGAGAGAAGGGAGGGGAAAAAAATCAGAAAGAGCAAAACAAGAGACAAGGGAAGAAGACCCTTCTAGGCATCCAAACTTCAGAGGGCACGGGCGGGGGGATCGAAAAGGACGGGGAACAGTTGAAGGTTAAGGAACCTAATCAGTGAACCTTCCTCGAACCCAAAACAAAAAAGAAGCATCTTGTCCTCGTCTCGATTGGGAACAAAATAGTGAAAAAAACAAAACTATTCCGCGATAAAAGGGTGGGACTTCTCGTGTGTGGTCTGATTAGGCTGGAAGGCCGGAAACAAAGTCAATCAAAAAGGAAAGAAAATCAGGTGCCCTAATTCGGGGTTTACTTCTGCAGGCGTAAAGAATAATAGGGGCTCCAGAAAAAAAACTATTCGGAAAAAAAGGTCCGGGGATGGCCGCCTAATGCGCGAAAAGAAATACTTTAAGGGAAGAGGAATTGAAAAAAGACATCATCAAAACTGTCTATTGCGGGCAAGAGGGAAAACCCACACCCCTCTTGTCTAAAAGAAATCAGGAGGGGGTGGAAAGGGGGAGTGCACTCACAAAAACCACCTCTTCTGGGCGGCGGTTCATCAAACGATTTTCGATCGCTAAATCACGGTATACAAGACTTGACAGTGACTCCGCAAGGTTCCAGAGCGACAAAAAAGGATACGGATGGCGGGGGGAGAGGGGATGATCAAGGGAACCGGGTTGCAGGACTTGGAGTCTAGCGTAGGTTCTCGAGAAACATCAAGAAGGCCAGGAAAGGTCATAAAAGAAAATCCCAATGGCGATTCGAAAAGAGGGGGTTGGGGGTGGACGTCCCCTTAAAAAAATTTTGGAGGAAAAAGGGGACAATGGAAATAAAGCGGCAAGCTATATTAATACTTGCTCAGGAACCTAAAAAAGGCCTCGAAAGGGGTAATAAAAGGAATTGATGTAGTCATGAGCTATAAAGAAGATAATGCAGAAAACCAAATTCTCTAGACATGGAAAGGAATTTCGGAGGGGGGATCCTTGTTGAGAACTGGATCCCTAAAGCCATCGATCCAGAAAGAAAAGATCTGTTAAAAAAGGGGCATTTTGTAAGGACGATCAGTAGATGCCCGGGGGGAATGGTGTCTGGGAAAAGATGGAACGCTCGCGGTGCCGTAACCTTAACATTGGAAAAAAGGGCTGATTCCTGGACCGGCTCCGAGAAAAAAACAATCAACTTGAGAGAACGCCTAGCCAGACCAAAACTATGGCGGAAGGTGCAATGATGGCGTTGAGGGACGCAATGCGCAAGCATTTTGGGAATGAGCAGACGGGGGTGCTCACCTTCAAGTAGGAGCAGAACAAAGGGAAAAAGACCGAAAGTGGTTCTGAAGGGGAGGAACATAGAGCATATTATTTTGATCAAAGCCCGACCAAAAAGGGAGCTGGGCGTGGATTGAAGAAAAATGGAGAGAACTGAAGCCATTGACAACAGGATCTGGATATTCACTTATCGAGAAAAACAGGGAATTGCGGATCAGAGGAAAAAAAAGATAACCAAACAAGAGGGGGGGGAAATCTGCAGAAAAAGTTCCATCAGGGGAGAAACAGGATCGAGAGAGGTACGACCGTGAGAGGTGAAAAGGAAAGGAAGCGCATCTTAAAACTATACTTAAAGATACCGGAATCTTCAGGAAAACCACTGGGCGCCGGCTGAAGAGCAACACAGGGGGTTTATTTCAGCCTTCCACCCAAGGGGAGAAAGAAGCGAGCATGGGGACGTCGCGACTCAAGAAGAAAGACGATCGAGAAGATGACAGAAACGTGCGGAAAATAACGAGAAAGTTCCGGAGCCTCTGCGAGGGAGACTTTCAAATACGGTTTGGCAATAACGGGCTGCTAAAAGGGTCTAATGTTGACGGTAATTAGGAGGCCAACACGTCAAATCTAAAGATCGCGCTTGAGGAAAAAAACAAAAGGAGGAGTCCAGAACGCTAGAGATCTACTAAGGAAAACTAAAAAGAGAGGCAGGAGAGAGCATGGGTCAGAGGGGGATAACCTAACGCTACCAACATCCAAGAGGCACGCTGTATGCACTACGCCACGAAAAAAAACTCTCGAGATCACTTAGAGGGTCTCCTAAGGAAAGAGGCGATGAAATGAGGTGTCGTGCGAAGAATAGAAAAAGAACGATAAGCTTACCTAACCGGGGCAAAAACGCCGATCCTTTGGAGGGCTCGAAAAGGGAGAAAGGAAATCCAACGAGAGTACACAAAACAGCAAGATTGTGAAGAGGACTGTCAACAAGCGGAAGAAAAATAGACATTTCACTGGGGGAACCGAGAAACCATCGGGGGGGAGGAGTAGGCCAGTGTGAAGGCAGCGCGAGTACCCAAAAGCGGAGAGACTGCGCGGGAGACGGACGAAAGGGGCGCAACGACCTGGAGAAAGGGACTCCATTCGACGAAGAGGGGAAAAAACGTAAAGAAAAAAAAAAAGTTCTCGAGGCAACACAAAACTCAAGAAAAGGTAGCTCTTAAATGGAATCCGCGCAAACCGCAATAAGGATATCCGGGAAAGGGGGGGGGACGCTTAAAATAAGTTTTCGGTGGTCGCCTTATTTCACGGTGTGCTTAGTCTGGTAAGTTGGTAGAGAGATCCTGAAGGGATAAGAAAGGGGACCAAAGGGTTATGCAACGTGCGTCGAAGGGTTACGCAGTGGTCAAAAAAAACTTTTTCCAGATTCGACGGGGGAATCTAGAGGTATTAAGAGGAAATTCGGACTCTCCTGCGGGCCGGAAGAACCGGAGAAGGAAAGGCCCGGCGAATTCCACTTCCGAAGAATAGCTCAAAAAAGGGCATCTCGAAAACAAGTCTGAGGGGATCAAGGATGTGGGGGTCGGGAGATTGTCAGGAGGAGGAACAATGGAAGAAAAGAGGACGCCGGAAAAACGGAGACGGTTTTAATCTGAAACCGAAGGAAAAGGCGCTGGGGGAAAAAGGGAACCGCGGTCTCCAGGACTTGGGTCTGGCCGATTGAAGAAACGACTGGGAACAGGGGGTGAACCGAGGCCTCGGTGGAGAAACGGCGCTCTTGGCGAGAGGCGAGCCAGGAAGAGAAAAAAATTCCTATACTCCCGAAAGGAAAAAAGCAAAAAAAAGGAGGGCCAAACAAAGAAGGAGAAGGTCTAAGGGGAAGGGAGATCCGGATGTCCGATTGAGGGCTTTGCGATCGTGGGGAAACAAAAAGTTCTCGCGGCCGGCCTCTTCCGCTCGGAGGAATGGAAGGAACGAGCAGAAAAAAGAAAGGACGAGGGCTCACCGAAGAGTCATTCGAGTGAACAAATGGAGGAGTGTAAAAGGGAAGGAGGTGTTTGCCAGAAGCGGATCCAAAACGCTCAAAAAATATCCGAAAATGAGGAAGAAGCTCAACAAAAGAAAGAAAGGAAGGTCCAAAGGCGGTCTGGGGGAATATTCCATGGTGGCGTTTGAAGGCCGCAGGCCGCCGGGAAGGGAAACACCCAGACTCAAAAAAAATCAAAGGGGGAGGGAAGGCCACTGAATTATCGGGAGGGTCACTTGAAAAAAAGGAGGGGCTATTAAATCAATCCCGGAAAAAGGGCACTGGCAAAAAAGGGGAGTCTCACTCTAGCGCACGTATTCCCTGCGTATCCAGGGAAAAAAAGAACGCTAAAATCATCAAAGAAGGGAAGCCTTAAAAAAGGAGATATCTCGGGAGAGCGTGATGAAACGTTTGGCAACTCCGCACAGGAGGCGAAACCTTCGGCGTCGCTTCTAGATAGGGGGGGGGGGGAAAATCTGAGCTAAAGAGAGAATAAAAAAAGGGCTAAAATTAGCGGTAAACTGGTCAACCCCCCAAATTGGGGGAAAGGGAGGAAAGTCCGGCAACGTGTCAAAGCTTGAAAAAGGGAAAAGAAAGAAACAGGGGACCTTCGGGCGACAACAGGAAGGGTGGACCTTCGCAAAAGAAGAAAAGACCAAACCGGGATCAAGAAAAAGAGCCGGCAGAGGACCCAGGGGAAGAATGAGACAATACACTCCACCAAAAAAGGGATCTGGATCACGTCAGCAAATTGAAAGTAGATATGGAAAAAATTTAAAAAAAGAAAAAGGCAAGTGTAGAGCATTGAACTGAAGGCCAAGGGGTACGCAAGCTCATCTAGATCCAAAATGAGGAAAAAAAATCCGAGGCGAAAAGGAGAGGTCAAAAAAGACGGCTTCCCGGCCACACCTGCTCACCTTCAAACTTAAAAGGGGGCAAACTAGAGAAAACCGTCGTAGTAATAAGAAACAACGCACAAAGTACCGTCCTAAAAAAGGGCTTCGAAAAGGAAGAAGGATAGGGAAGTCTCCCCGAAAAAAAGGGGAGGAAAAGGGAGGGAAGGATGGGCTTGGGGGGGAGCGACTTATTTAAAAGTTAAGTTCAGGCTCTTGAAGGGGAATCTGGAGATCTGGAAAAGGGCCTTCGGTCAAAAAAGCCGGGCTTCTAAGTCACCAAAAAATCGTAAGACTTGTCTAGGGCTCCGTTCGGAGAGGGGAGTCAACTTCAGGGAAAGGAGAGACCAGAAAAGGGCCATAGGAAACCAGGGGGGAACCAAAAAAAAAAAAAAAAAAAAGTCCAAAATCCACTTGTGGTGGTTAAGAAGCGGAAAGTCCAAGGAGCGTCCAGACTCAAAAACGATCAAAAAGGCCGGGAAAAAGGGGGGGCCGAGACCGTTCCGATAGAAGTTGGGAAAAACGGAGAAACATCAAAAGATCTAAAGGTAACGCTACGATAAGGGCTTTCTCGCCTAAAAGTTCAGGCCGCGCTCAGGCCCAAAGGTTGTGTCCTCATAAGAAAAAAACGGAGGGGGGAAAAGGGGGGAGGCCATCGGCGTCGGCGGGGCAAAGCATAAAACCACGTAGCGTCGGTGTAAATGGTGTCGGGTGACACAAACCTTCACAAAGCGAAAAAAACAGCCGGAGGTTATGGAAAAAAAAAGGCCGTCGAGCCATCGTGCCGCGGAAAAGCACTAGCGCAGGAACCTCGCAGAGGTCGAAGGGAAAAAAAGTAAAAAACCGGGGGAGAAGCCTGACGAAACAAAAAAGGGGAATAATCCCACTTAAAGAGTAAAAGAGTCGAGTCGATAAAGAAAAACCACGACTGAAAGCACGGATTTGCAACCAAGCAACCTGAAAAGAGGAATACGCATTGGAAAAGAATAGCTTCTTTAGCTCAAAAAAAGAGTACCGGGAAAACGGCTGGGGAAAAACATTCTGAAACCATTGAAAACTCCCACCAAAACTTGGGTTGTGAAAGCTAAAGCGCTGCTCACTACAGAAAAAAAAAAGGGGGGAAGAAGGGGTGAAAAGCCAATGAAACCGCGTGATAGGTTCTCAAACAGGGGAAAAGAAAAAGATAAAAAAAGGGTCTAAAAGGAGAAAAAGCTCAAGAGGTTAACGGAATTCAGCAGCGGGGGCAGTGGTGGTGCGCAAAGGTTCCGACTAAGTTCAAGGTTCCGGCAGAGAAAAAAGGTTTCAGGGACGAATACATGAAAAGGAGAAAGAGGAGACAAAGAAGAACCAGTAGCAACACGCAAAGAAAAAAAGTCGTAAATTCTACGATGGGAAGTTGGAAGAATCCTGCCCAGGAAAATGCCTTTGGGAGCTCCAACAACCCTCTTAATCCAAAAGGCTCCAGGAGAGAAGGAGAAAAGGGGGAAAAATTTACGGAAGACGGGCGCAACAAACCATCGCCACT
>Ga0179593_1528746_pt1 | contig 14387 bp, 17 predicted proteins | sample CZODoug2_1_08_16_FD_185931 | JGI IMG/M metagenome (GOLD analysis project Ga0179593, IMG submission 185931) | Vadose zone soil fungal communities from Angelo Coast Range Reserve, California, USA - CZODoug2_1_08_16fungal (PacBio error correction) | ecosystem: Environmental > Terrestrial > Soil >...
CTTAAGGAAAAGGAAAAGGGGCAAACGCATGGCCCTCATGCAGAATTCAATAACTCTTTGGCGATGAGCAACGTTGCCGAAGGAAGAGGAAAAGAAAACCAAAAACTTGCTCTGTTTCCGTGCAGATAGAAAGGGAAAAGGGAAAAACTGAGGACCAACATGCCCTCTATCATCCCGTTAAGCACGTCGCCCGGGGAAGCCGGAAGCCATAGCCCGGCCGAACCGGGTGGATGAAAGAAAGAAGAGGAGATGATTCTTCCGTTAAAGGGGGGAAGGAACCAGAAACTCCTGCGTTCCCCTGAGAAAAAAACAAAACGGGTTTCCCGCTTTAACCCTTGCAAAACGTGCGCCGGGAAAAAGGGAAAAGGAAGGTCCAAAGGCGGCCGTTAGGATGCGAGCGCATAAGGGGAAAGGGGAAGAGAAGACAATTCCCCAGCGGCCGTTAGGGGGGGAAAAGAAACCCATGTTCTGGTTGCATATAGGAGGAAAAAAAAAAAAGGGGGGGGGGGAAGGATGCGTTACCCCATTCCGGGGAACCAAGCGGCAGGGAAAAAATCACGGTTTTTTCTTTGAGGGAGAAAGGAAAAAAAGGCAAGCACGAGATGGAACCTATGTCCCTTTTCCTCGGGCAGCGGAAAGAGGAACATGATTTCCGGGCCGGGAAAGGAAAAGGGGGGTGTCAGAACCGCCTCAATTGTGTTGAAAAGGTAACCGGCTCCAAAAAAAAGAAAAAAGAGTCCACAATAGCCTGCCGCTCCCGGGGGGGGGGGGTGGGCCTCTCGGACCGCCCAACCAAAAGACACCACCTCCCTTGTCCAGCCGGGCCCTTTTTCTAGGTCCGCGAAAGGGAAGCCACCGAAAAGATCGAAATTTCGTGGGAGAAGGGAGAAAAAAAAGAAAGAGCGGGGATCCGTTTTCCGGGAAAAAAGGGGGGGGGGACCAAAATGGTGGCCCTCCTACAAATGGAGGGGGGAAAAAAAGACCTGGAAGGGGGGACAGGCGAGAGCACCATAACACGGTTTTTTGGCGCTGTGAATGAAAAAGGGGGGGGGTGATTAGCCTGTGCAAAAAAGAAAGGGGGGGGGGGGAGGTGGGGGGGGGGTTGTGGTGCCGGTTGTCAAACGGAAAGAAATAGGGAGGGGGGGAAGGCTCCCAAAAGACACACCAAGGATATCGATTGAAAGCACTTCACAGGAAAAAAAGCGAAATCCTTGTTTGATTGGAGGGGGGGAATCAGCTCCAGCGACCTCCCTTCCAGAAAAAAGAAGAGGGATTCAAAAAGGTCCCTAGTAAGGCCCCCCAATCCCACAAGAAGAAAAGGGAAAGGAGGAGAAAAAAAAAAAAAAGATACCAGGAGGGGGATTTTCGGATGCACCGAAGGGGGGGAAAAACCGACCGCCTGCAGCCATCCGGAGGTTCGCCCGCACAAAAAGGGGAGAAAGGGTTTTCGTTTTCGCCCGGTGCTCCAAAAAGGAAGAAAAGGCACAAAAGGACGCGCGTTTGGAACGGATTCGAGTGGGAAAGAAAAAAAAAGGGAAAAAAAAAAAGGCCGTCCTCCTCCGTTGTGGGGACCCTTTTTTTTCCGCAAATTACGAAAAAAAGGGGAGGGGGGGAATCGCGCAGCGGCTCCCATAAAAAAAAGGAAGGGGGGCCGGAAGACCATTCTCCATCATAATCAGGCTTTGGCACGCCAGTTTCAAGGGGGGGGAGGGGCAGAAATTCGCCGCCATGGGCAAGAACCTTCCACCCGCGCCGTAAAAAAAAAAAAGGGGGTTTACCTTCCTCCATCCAAGGAAAAAAAAATCGGTCCTCGCCCATGAAAGGGAAGAAAAGAAAAAAAAAAGAAGCGGGCGTCCCGCCGGGGTGGGATTGAAGAGAAAAAGAAATGGGACCATCGGATTTGGGAAAAAAAAGAACAAAAAACAAAAAAGCCTCCTTTCCGGATCTGCAAAGGGGGAAAAAAAGGGGGAAAAGAAAAGCGCTGGACTGCGGAAAACCCGGAGTGCTGGAAGAGTGGGCCGACGAGGAAGGGAAAGATGGGCTCCCTTGGTGGTGAAGGAGGTGGAACTGTAAAACATGAGGAGGGGGGAAGGAGGTGGCAGCCAATCTTTTTTTTGCAAGGGGACCAGGGAAAAAGGGGGGAGGGGGATAAAACAAAAAAAGAGTCCGGCACCTTCCAACCGCATTTTTTTTTTTTCACCGGAAGGGGGAGTTGGCGTCGGGGGAAAAAAAAAGGGGGGGGGACTTTAAACAAATAGTTACCCTTCCTAAAAGGCTTGAGAGGAAGAGAAAAGATCCACAAAACAGATTATGAAGAGCCCAGGGGCAGCGGCGATGATACCCTTTGGGGGGGGAAGAAATTTCAGGGGGAAGGAAAAGCGCAATTCGTCCTTCGGAGGGGGAGGGGTTCAATCCGCAGGGGAAAAGGAGGAGCAATTCCCGCATGGATTTTCGCCTGCATCCCACGCGGTAGGAGGGGGGGAAAAAAGAGGCAAGGGGCGCGGCTCAATTCCCTCAAGGCCAACCTTCGCCCCCACGACAGGGGGGCTCCCCTCCCAATCACCTCCAAATCAAGGAGAAGCGATGTAATTTTTCTTTCCAAACCTTTAGGGAGTAAGGGGACTGGGGGTGGACCCTAAAAAAAAAAAAAAGAAAAAAAAAAAGAAAAAAAATCCTCTTTTTGAAAAAGGGAAAAAAAAGGGGAGGAGATTCCAGCTCGATGGAGGGGGGGGGGGGAAAGGGGTCCATTCGCCGAAGAGAAGCCAGCAAATGATGATAAACGGCCGAAAAAAAGAAGAAAGGGAGAATTAAATCAATCAGGGGGGGGGGAGGGCGGAGGCAAACTTTGGTTCGTCATAAACCAAAAAAAAGGGTGAGGTGTTATGAGTGGGAACAAAGGGGAGGAAAAAGCTGGGGGAACCATTAATAGCCCTTCCCCCCCCAAAGGAAAAAAAAAGGAACAGAACACCCACCCCCTGTTGGTTTCCTCCTACTACAATGAAAGAAGAGAAAAAAGATCTCAACAACCACAACGGAGAGGGGGGGGGAAGAGTTGGGGTCTTCAATGCGCACACAGGTTCCGGGGGGGGGGAGGGGGGATATTCCTGGTTAGGAAGGGAAGGAGGAAATCAACCCAAAAATCAGCATTTGTTTTATTCCGAAGGGGGGGAAGTGAGCCCTCATCAATGCTGGGAAAAAAGGGAAGGAAAGTCCCTGATTATTTTTGGCGGGAGAAGACAATGCTTTCCTGGCTGGAGGGGGGAAGGAAGGAAAGAGGGAGGAGCAGAACCCAGTTACTTTTCAAAAGCAGGGGAGGGGGGGGCCAAAAAAAATTAATCGAAAGGGGGGGGAAACACATACATCGTTTGCGGATTCGGGCGAGGGGGGGGGGGGGGGGCAACGGGCTGCCCCCTCCGGAAATTGAAGAAAAAAAAAAAAAAAGGGGGGGGAAAAAGGGGGGAGGGGAAACAAACGAAGAACGCGGGAAGGAAGATAAAAGGGAAGGGGGGCCTCGCCTTGCTGGCGGATGCCAAAAAGAAGGGGGGACAAGGGAAAAAGGAAGAAGCGCCAAAGGTTCCTCATCGCACTCTGCAAAGCGATTCCGAAGGAAGAGGTGGGGATTCTTTCCGCGAAAGAGGAAAGAAAAAGAGGGGACATGCGACCGCGCCATTACACCGAACAGACGGAAACAAAAGGAAGGGGGGGCAGGGACCGACTATGTTCGCAGAAAAAAAAAAAAAAAAAAGATGCGCAAGTTATTCTACCGCCGGGGAAGGGGTTTCCCAGGGGGGGGGACGACCGTCACCACCACTAAATCATCGGGCCTGAAAAAAGGGGAAAAAGGAGAGCATCTTCCTTTTTCCCGCAGGGGGGGAAAAAGGAAGGTGCTCCTAATGTAATTGCCATAATCCGAAGGAGCGGGGGGGGGAAAAAAAAGCCCCAGATTTCTATACGGCAAGAAGAAAAAAGAAAAAAAGGGAGAATCACCCCCGCGGCTCATCTATTTTACGGTGGACAGGAAAAGAGAAAAGGGAAAAGTGGGGGGGCGGATTGCCGCGAATCGGGAAGAAAGAACAGGGGAGTGAAGGTTTCTTGACCTCCTTCCCCTATGCGCGGAGGTGGATCGGAAGAAAAAGGACCTCGGGGCCCCCAACCTTAAAATTCTGAGGAAAGGAAAAGCAAAGGGTTATTATTGCGCCGGCTTTCGCTGAAGCACCGGCCATCACGGAGGGGGGTGAAAAAGGGAAACAACAAGAGAGGAAAAAGGGAGCGCCCAGCCACTCACACTCGAATCCGGGGACGCTGCCTCTGCATGTCGTGGAAAGGGGGGAAAGGGGGAGGGGGAGGCCCGAAAACCTCCGTATTCCTTCCGGCGGGTGGGTTGGGACACAAAAGGGGAGACTAAGGGAAAAAACATGGCCCGTAGATAGAGAACGCGACTTAAGGGGAGGGGGGGGGAAGGTGCGGAAAGGGACAGGTCTCTGTGATCTGATAACAAGCCATCACCATGGTTTAAAGGGAGGTGAAGGGTGATTTCCTTATCGATATTTCCTTAGGGGGGAAAGGGGGAGAAAAAAAGGGAAAAACCGGGCCAAAAGCTTTGCAATCCTAATCACAAAGGGAAAAAAATGCAGCGCCCAAAACGTGTCTGGTGATAAAAAGGAAAGAAAAAAAAAAAGGGGGAAAACACCCATTTCCGCGCCATCCGGAAAAAGGAAAAAGCCCCACACCTGTTAAGAGAAGGAAAAGATGGTTACCTTTTCGCTCCGGGGAAAAAAGACCATCGTCCTGGTTAGAAAAAAAAAAAGAAGGACAGCCAGGAAGCGGACTCGAACAAGGCCATGTTAAGGGACCACGTTAGGGGGGGGGGGTTAGAGGGCGCGCCCCCCGCGGCAAGAAAAAAAGGAAAAAAAAAAAAAAAAAGGCATGACCACACATGAGATGCTCTTCCCTTTATCTGTACTTGCAACCATTGCGTCGGGAAAAGGAACTCCTGCACATCAATAGCTTCCTAACGCGCAAAGAAAAAAAGAAAAAGGGAGAAAACCAGAACATCCGGTGTTTCCCTCTCGATGCACGCGAAAAGACAATAGGCTCGCCGTGCAGTGCCGAAAAGAAAAAAAAAAAAGGAAAAAGAAAAAAAAAGGGGGGGTTACAGGGCATCCGAAACGTTCCACTTATCCGGCGGCCATGAGGGGAAGGAGGAACCGCCAAGGGGTTTATTCCCGACGCGGCCTGAGGGGGGGAAAAGAAAGAGGAAGGTGGAATGGGCTATTCTCCTCCCATCTAACGCCGCAATACGGGGGGAGTGGGAGACGCAACCCTGTCCGAGGAGGGGGGGGAAAAAGCCGGACCGGTTGGGGGTGCGTGGCTCTAATTTTTTGCCAGAAGGGGAGAGAGGAATACCTTTTTCCTAAAAGGGGAACGGCAAGACAAAAAAAAAAAAAAGGGGGGGACGCGTTTTGGATCAATTCCCCAAAACCCAAGGTCGCCGTCTATTGGGGAAAAAAGGAGGGGGGGAAGGGATACCGGGGGCCTGTTTGGTCGCATTTTACAGGAAAAAAGGTAACCGAGGGGAGCCCGCCGTCTATCCTGCCACGAAGATCCAAAAAGGGGGGAAAAGGAAGAAAAGGGAGGAAATCCGAAAACAGATTTATTTCAGTTTCCTGCCCCTGGGCCATGGCGTGAAAGAGAGGGGGTGGAAAACAACACCGTCTTGGAAAGAAGAGGAGGAAAAAAAAGAAAAAAGAGAAAAGAGATCTCTTCAAGACCTTTGGTGGTGGAAGGGGGAGAAAACGACCCTTGGGGTTCACGCATGGCCCGCAAAAGAAAGAAACTGAAAAAAAATCCTGTTGGCGAAGTGGAAAGAAGGGGGGAAAGGACGGCGCCCACCACCTTGCCTTCGTCCGGTGAGAAAAATAAGACGGCGGGAAAGAGAAGAAAAGGGCACGGAAACTGCGCCACAGGCCCTTCGTAATCAATCACCGTTAGAAAAGGAGAAAAGTGCCTCCGGTTAGCCATAGCCGGGAGGAAAGAGAAGAGGGCGTCCTCTTCTGCGGCTATTATGCCTGCCGTTAGTTCCCCTTTGGGGAAAAAGAGGGAGAAGGGAGGTCACCTTTTCCTTCTCAAAACTTTCGTATCCCAAACAGGTCCCCCCGCTTGAACCTCTGCAACCGTGCCGAAGGGAAAAAAGGGCAAAACTCGGCCCATTTTGGGAAAAAAGAGGAAGAAAGGGGGAGTTTAGGAATGTCTAATTTATGCGCATAGCCAAAGGAGAAAAAAAAGAGGGGGGGGTCCAAGCATTCAGCGCGTCGGCCAATAAAAAAAAAGAAAAAAGGAAGAGGCACAAAGCACCTCCCTATCATAATGACCGTTTTGGGAACGGCGTAACCCATTCCGGGGAGAAAAAAGGGGTAACGTTTTTTCAAGGGGGGAAAGGAAGAAAAAGAAAGACCCGATCCTCGATGAAGAAGCGCAGTTTCCATCGAGATGGGGAAAGGAAAAAAAGAAGGGGCATCTTCCTCTTTCCCAGGAAGGGTCAAAAGCACGTAGGAAGCGAGGGGACGCGTATTTCGGCCGAAAGAGGGGGGCCAGTCTCCGGGGAGACAAAGCGACAGGCCCATCCGTTCCCATAGCCTCCGGAAAGAAAGAGGCCTTTCTTTGCCAAAAGCCCCGCTAGGAACCACCAGAACGTGTCAAAGAAGGAAAAAAGGAGAGAAGGGACGGAGATTTCTCTAATCTCTAATGGAGGGGAAGGGGGTAAGTTTAAATTCTCCCGGAAGAAAAGGGGAAGGGGGTAAGGTGTTTCCTTTCCTTTCCGAATGGTGTGCCCGCCCCCAGGAGGGGGGTTTTTCAATATGGATTCTATATCACTCATACAAGGTGGGGGGGGCTCGTTAATTTCCCCTGTGTGATTAAGGGAGAAAGAGATTTTGTTCTTTTCCTTTTTTTCACTTGGAAGAATCGCCCTGGGAAACCCCCTAAGTTAATATCCGATAGAAAGCACTAAGGAAGAAGGGTTTCTGGTATCAGCAATCCGGGTCACTCTCCCCCCTTTCCAGGAAAAAAAAGAAAAACACCCCCACCGCGAAGGCATCCACAATCAGATTCCTCTTTCTCTATCTCCCGGCCGGGGGGGGGAAGTGGGGGCTAAAACCCCATGGCACCAACCACAACACCCTCCTGCCCATCATCCGGAAGGGTTAAAGAAAAAATGGAGCCCCTTTTCTTTCGGCGGGGGGGGGAGAAAGAAAAAAAAAGAATTGCAGCTGCTTGGAACCGGGGAGGAAAAGTGGGGTGAAGCTGGCGCAGAAATGGCCGTGTCCGCCGCCCTTTGTTTCCTTTGCAGGGGAAAAAGAGGAAAGAGACGATCGGTGCTCGCGCAGCACGGCGCAAGAAAAAAAAAAGAAACCTGCGACAAATAACTTTTGTCCAAGAAAAAAGTCAAAGGACATTCCGGAAAAAAAGAAAGGGAACACAAGAGTTGCACTGGGGGTGGGGGCGTCGATCCCCCTCCGCGCATCGGGGGAAAAAGGGAAAAAACGGAATTTTCACCGGAAAAGAGGGGAAGGATCCCTCCGCCTGCAAGATTCGCTGTCCGCATCCAGACAATCAAGTAGTCGACAAAGAAAAAAAAATCCAATTAGCTGCGTGTGAAAAAAACGGGTGATTTGAATAGCAAAAGAGGAAAAGGGGAGGGGAGAAAGAAGAAAGAAAAGATCACAAACATAAAAAAGAGAGAAGGGGAGAAGCAGAGCGACTTTTTGACAGCCAAGAAAAGAAGAGAAAAACAACACGGAGCTGACATCGAAAAATGCCTGACGTTCAGAACCCCCTGATGGCTCGGGGGAAGATGGAACTGGTACAACCTTCGGCTTTAAGCAAAAAAAAAAAAGAAATGGGAAACCGCCACATACGGGTTTCGGCATGGGGGGCGGGGGGTTGCGAACAAAAGAAAAAACCGGCCACCTCAATTTTTGGGGGGGGACCAAAGACCGTCTGTTCCGGGGGGGGAAAAAACAAGGACGTTGGGTTTAAACAAGCTTTTTCCGCACCGGGGAAAAAGGAGAACAAAGGGAGTATCGGCATCCGCTGGAAAAAGAAGGGAAATAATTCCGTCCCAAGACGCGTTGCCAGCCTCTCGTCCGACTGGGGGGGAAGGGAAAAGGGGAAGTGGATTTGTCGCCTTCCACGAGGGGGTGCTGAGTTCGTGTTTGGAGAAGAGGAGGGATACAATTCCGAATCTGCCGCCCCCCGCAACACCGAAGAAAAAGGCGAATCCGCCAACGAGGAAAAGGGAAAAAAGGTGTTGCAAACGTTCGAAATCAGTGGAGGGAGCAAAGGTTTTTTTTTTTGTAAAATACTGGGGTTGGACCATCTCTATGATGACCGAGCCACCAACCTGGAAAACAGAAGCAAATTATAACGCCGAAAAAGAAGGGGGGAGAAAATCCACGAACCAACTCCTTCCAGCCCAAATGTGCTGAATCGGAATGCCAAGGGGAAAAAAAAGGGGGGGGGGGGTGATAGGGTCATGTATAATAAATGCTTCGAACCAGTAAGAAAAACCAATTCTCACCAAAAGAAGGGGGGGTGCCTCTAGAAGAACAATGAGCAGAAGAGAAAAGAAGGCCCCACAACAAAAAAACGAGGGGGGAGGAGTGGGGTTCGTTATGCTTCACCAGTGTTTTGTGGGGTGAAAAGTTGAATTCTATTCCCTGGGGGGAAAAAAAAGAGGAGAACCAAAACCCCCCAATCAACCACGGTGTTTTTTATTCGACGTGCATACGCTTTCAGAAAGGGAGGGGAAGGAAATGTTACTTCCTTCCTGAATGGGGGGGGAGAGGGAGGGGAGTGTCCGGTTGGCATGACCCAGGTCATACAGAGGGAGAGGGGGAAGAAAAAACCAGTAATTTTCAAAAGAGAGAAAAAAAAAAAAGAAAGGTGGGACACGAAACCATTACATCGTTTGCGAAGGGAGGGGCGAAGGGGGCGCGGGGAGAAAAAGAAGAAGAAGGGGGGAACGGATTGTCTACAACAACTCCTAACTCGTGGGAAGGCGCCAAAGAAAAAGGAAAGGGGGGGAGGGAGGACGTGCCTTGGCGGATGCAACCGGGAGAAAAAAGAAAAGGGGGGGGGAGGAGGACACCACAAAGTCCATCGCCACGCTTCAAAACGATTCCCTAATAATCAGGGGGGGGGGGGATTCAAAGACGCCAAAGCCTTAAAAAAAAAGAAAAATCCTCGACGCGCCCCATTACCCACCGAACAGACAAGGAAAGAAAAGAAAGAAAAAGAAATGGGGGTTTGGCCGGGGGAAATGTTGAGCAACCCTACGACATGACCGGAAAAAAGGAAAAAAGGGCAAAGTTTGATGCTAAGCCAAAGAAAGAGAGAATTTCCCCACCAAAGCATCAGGGGGAAAGAGGAAAAAAAAGCATACCGGGGGGCCGCATTCGCCTCATCTGGCGTAAAAGAGGGGGGACCAAGTGACCATTAATTGGCAGAGAAAAAGGGGGGGATGGGGAGAATACTCAAATCCGATTTTGCATAGCTATTCAAAAAAAAAGAGAGGAGAATCGAGATTTTGGCGACTACTTGAATTGTCAGGGGGAGAAAAGGAAGGAGGGGGGAGAAAGGGAGACGGGGTACGCTCGTGAATTTTCTTGACCGCGGCCAGAAAAAAAAAAAGGGGGGGAGACGAAGCGCCTCCACATTGAACTCGGCGTGCCAAAAGAAGGGGGGAAAGTACAGAGGGGTTTATTGCGCCGGGGCTCCTCTATCACGCATCCGTACGGAAATTGGGAGGGAAAAAAAACAACTCGGACGAAAGGAAAAGGCGTCCCCCAGCTTCAACACGGAGGGAAAGGACCCACATCTCGCCCTGCATGTCGTTCAAGGAAAAAAAAAAGGGAGGGAGGCAGAACCTCTGATGCTTCAGTCCGTTTGGTTGCAAAGGGGGAAAAGAAAGAAATGAGGCCTTCTAATCGAACGCGAACTCCGATGGGGGGGGAGAGGGAGAATGGAGAAGGTCTTTCTCTTTTAGCTTAATACAAGCATAAAGGAAGGGCCAAAGGGGGTGCATAAATGCGGGGGGGAAAAAAAAAAGGGGAAGTCAGGGGGGCTGGACAGCGATTTCTTCCCGTTGGCAAAAAAGGGCCAAAACTTTTTTGCAAGCTAAGAAAAAGGAAAAAAACCCAAACCGTGTCTTTGTGCTCCTCGGACGGGACCTCTTTGACTCGCAGGGGAAAAAAAAAAAAAGGAAAAAAGAGGAAACCCGCCAACACCTTTTCACAGAAAACGATCCCGAGATTTGAAAAATTTCGCTCTCCACGAAAAAAAAAAAAGGAAGAGGACGCGCCCAACCTCTTTCCCGTTCCGCTCGTAGCGGACTTCGAAAAAAGGGGAAGGGGAAAGGGGAAACACGAAGTGTGGGTAGCGGGCCCGCGAAGGGGAAAAAAAAGGAGAAGAGGAAACAGGACCATGGGCTTCGCTTCGCTCCGGGGGGGAGAGGGGGGGGGGAAATAAATTGCTTCGGCGAATCCGGAAAAAAGAGTGGCATACGCGCCCGTAAATCATGACCCGAGCCGCAGGAAGGGAAAACAAGAACATCGGTTTTCATCCCCTAGAGGAAAAAAAGGGGAGAAGTGACAAAATGCCCTGAAAATAAAAACGTTATCGGAAGGGGGGGGTGTCCCTTGAATGGAAGACAGGGAAACTGTTTCCATCCTGATCCCGAGGGAGGAGTAGGGAGAAGGCAACATCCCATGGTGTGAGGGGAAAAAAAAAAAAAAGAAAAGGGGGGGAAGGCGAACGTCATTCCCACAAAGATTTTCATTTCCTATTGCGCCTGGAGGGAGCAAAAGCCGCCTCCTGGGGAAAATGGCGCGCAAGAGGGGGGGGGGAAGAAATGTTCAAAAAAAGATCTGGAACCTTTTTGTGGCGTGAGAGGGGGAAAGGGGGGTGGAGGGAACGCGGATTTTACCTGGTGCTAAAAAGACCCAACGGACGACGGAGGACGCGTTTGGATCATCCCCACCCGGTTCGCCGGGGAAGAAGGGCGACCAAACACGGGCGAGTGCCCTAACCGGGGAAGGGGGAAAAAAAAAAGAGGGGAGGGGGGAACCAAGAAAAACATGGAACGCCGCGCCCTTGCCTCGCCGCCCGTCTAATCTGAAGGAAAAGAAGGAAGGTGAAATGGGGCGCCTTCCAAGCTAGGCAGAAAAAAAGGAAGGAGGAAGAAAAGGAGGAAAAGGCCCATGCGGTGAATTCTGCTTTCTTTCACACACGGGGAGGGGAAAAAGAAAGCTCTCTCAAACAAAAAAAGGAGAAAGACGCAGTGCCAGACCGTGTGTGAAACAGCTCCGCGACTTTTCACGCATGGGGGAAAAGAAAAAGAAAAAGGGAAAAGAAGTGGGGCGGCCGAGCTTTAACGGCGCCAAAAGAGAAAAAGGGAAAAGGCCGTGCAGAATAAGACGGGGAGGGGGGGGAAAGGGGGGGTACCGAAAGGCGCCAACATTCCCCCGCCCTAAATCAATCCAGGGATAAAGTTTAGCACGTTCGAAAAGGGGAAAAAAAAAAAAAGGGAAAAAAAAGAGAAGGCACGAAAAAAAGGTTGATTTTGATCCCAAAACGCGTTCCATAGGGGGGGGAAGGGAAGGAAAGTGATTGGCTGCCCGGGAAAAGGGGGGAAAGGGGGAAACCGAACCGCGTTCCTGGCCGCAAAAAAAAGGAAAGAAAAAAAAGCCACCACGGCCCAACGGGGGGGGGGAAAAAAAGAAAAAGGGGGACCGCCCGGTACAGGCCTCTGGCCCATGTTTCCAAAGAGGTCTCCCTGGGAGAAAAAAAAAAGGGGGGAGGGGGGGAGAAGGCAGAAAAAATAGCCATGCAAATCTTTTTGTGTGGTCCGAGAAAAAAGAAGGAAAAACAGTGCGGCCCATCACCCCAAGGGGAAGAGGGGAAATCAGCCGCCGTATCAGATGACAGGTGGAACGGAGTACCCCATTCAAAGTTTGTGGGGGAAACCTCTGTTCTCTCAGAGGGGGGGTTTTTTTTTCTTTTTCAGGAAAATGACCAAATCTATCCTGAAGGAGGGGAAACATCGAAGAGTTTAACCCTATTGTTTCTGGAGAGTGGGACCCATCTTCTTCGGTTACAGGGGGAAGGGGGAACATATTTTTTTTTATAGATATAGGATTCGGGGAAAGGACGGGGGGTTGCCCAGTCCGCTCGGAAAAAGGAAGGGGGGAAGGGAAGCAGCGCCCGTCTTGTTGCCGCGGCCGAAAGCCACCGCTAAAAAAACCATAACGTGTCCATAAAGGAAAGGTTCGAGTCCCGCTACGGACAAAGAAGAAAAAAGGAGGACAGGAGAGCGATGGCGTTGATAGCCTAAAGGTACATCCTCGGGGGGGGAGAAAACGGGGTTTTTTTTCGGGGGGAAAAAGGACGGGCCCGATGGTGGACGAGGGGAAACAAGGAGTTTAATAACCTGAAGCCCCGAAAGGCACGTGCAGAAAGCCCAGAAAAAGGGTTGTGCGCTTTGAATGGAAAGGGGGGGATTAGCTTGGGAAAAAAAGGAAGAGGATGGTCCCCATCCCCGAATGAATAGAGAAGAGGAAAAAAACTTCCTTCCAGCGAAATCCATTGTGGGATAGGGGGGGGAGGGGGGGGGGGGGGGAGCACCCCTTTCCCAAAAACTCCCCAGAGGGGGAGAAGAAGACCACAATCAGAGTCGCTTCCTCTAGAGACCACGGCGGTGAATGTGGGGAGAAACAAAAAGCCTGCAGCAATCCGGAGGTTCGCCGCCGCAGCGGAAAAAAGGGAAGGGAAAGAACAAATGACGACCATTCCAGCCCCCGCGCAGGGGGGGGAAAAGAGTCGAGTGTGAAAGAGAAGAAAAAAAAGGAAGGACCGACACAAAAAAAAACCGAGGAAACGGTCTCCGCCCGGGGGGGGGAAGGTGTTCTTTTTTTGGGCCCAAAATTAACCGACGATGCGCGGGGGAAAAGGAAAAAAAAAAAGAAGAAAACTGCCGACATAACTTGACCAAACCCGTTCCTCCTGCATTCACCTCCATCAGGAAGAAAAAAGGGGTTGCACGGGGGTGCGGCTCGATTCACCCCATACCGGGCATCTTTTCCCGCGGTCAGAATAACCTTCACGAGAGGACCCCGGGTAAGTGAACCGGGGGAGATGGCTGCCTCGGCCCAATGACCATAGGGTAGTCGCCAACATCAATAGCGGAGGAAAAAAGAAAAAAAGGGAAAAAGAGGTGCCCATCGGATTTGCGATAGCCCAGAACGATCACACCCAGCGGGGGGGGAAAGGGGAAAATATGCATTTCCTCGATCTCACTTTGACGCAGAAGAGAAGGGGGATTGTGCGGAAACCCGGAGAGGAAAAAAGGAAAAAAAAAAGGGTAGCCCGAAATTCTCTTTGTCTGGTGAAGGGACGAAAACTGTAAAACATGCGGGGAAGGGGGGAAAAATTTACGTTTTGAAAAGTGGGGGTCCGGTCATGTCCTTAGGGTGAGGGGAAAAAAAAAAAAAAAGGGCCCCCGGGGAAAAAAAAGAGGGAAGGTAGGGGACTGTTTGTTCATGCGCGTCGAAAAAAAACATCATCCCGTTGGCTTGGAAAGGGGAAGGGGGGGGGGGGGGGGGGGAAAAAAAAAAAAAAAAAGGGAAAAAAGTATCGTCCATCATCTTTTGCGCGTGCGGATGGGGGAAGAGAAAAAAAAGGGGGGGGCAGCGCCATAATTTTCCTTCCATCAAAACAGCGTCCTCGTCGCTGGTGGAAAAAAGGCGAGCAATCCCCGGCAATGGGATTGCGAGGAAAAGACGAAATTCCTTCTTCCCGGGGGGGGGGGAAAGGGGAAAAGTGGTTGTGGCGCGGCGAAGTAAAAAAGGCCCAAGAAAAAAACACGCTCCCACTTCCCCCAGCCCAAAAAAATCCGCACAACGGAAGGGGGGGGGGGAGAAAGAAAGGGGAGGTTCATTTTCTGTGGAAAAAAAAACGGGAAACGGGAGGTTTGAAAATACTGGGGGTTTTAGAAAAAGTCTAGTCATCCCAGCTCGAAGGAAGGGAAAAAAAGGGATGGCCCACCCAGCCATCAGCATGATGCTAAAACGCCCGGGGAAAAAAAAAGGAAGGAAGGAATTCACCCCACTTAAAAAATCTTTAAAAAAAGAAAAAAAAAGGAAAGGCAAACGGCCGGACCCATAAAACCCACCTTGCTGATGGGGGGGTGTGAAGGGTCAAATTTTCTAAAAGGCGAAAAAAAAAAAAAAAAAAAAAAAAAAAAAAACGAAAACACCTGTGGTGCCGCCTACGTCCCCGAGCAGATCTCTCTCAAAAAAAAAAAAACAAAGGAGGAGGATTACACTCTAGCG
>Ga0179593_1387963_pt1 | contig 14386 bp, 13 predicted proteins | sample CZODoug2_1_08_16_FD_185931 | JGI IMG/M metagenome (GOLD analysis project Ga0179593, IMG submission 185931) | Vadose zone soil fungal communities from Angelo Coast Range Reserve, California, USA - CZODoug2_1_08_16fungal (PacBio error correction) | ecosystem: Environmental > Terrestrial > Soil >...
AGGCGAGGGGGGGTTTGAAAAGCGAAGAAAAAAAAAAAGCCAGAGCAAAAAACGCGCCGGCTAAGCTCGAAAAGGAAAGGGAAGGAGAAAAAAAAGAAAAACGTTAAATGTAACCGCCAGCAGGCGAGGAGGCGTGATAAACTACGTCAAAGAACAAAAAAGAGCGAGCGGAGTGAGAAGGGAGACCGCTTGCCCGGAAAAGAGGAGTCATAAAGGGCCTCACAAATAAGATCAATGAAAAAACGGGGCATGACACGATGCATAAAACGAACAGAGGGGGGGAGAGAAGGCTCGAGACCGACAAAGACTCCAGACGACGGGAATTTTAATCCGAAAGAAACAATTTCCCTTCTTGTTGAGGCGAGGGAGAGAAAAACGAACAGCCCGCGAGTAAATTATTCGAAAAGGAACCGGCTCGGGAAAATCGTCGAAGACACATTAGACAGGAAATGGAGGAGGGCGCCGCCGACCAAATGATGAATGAAAGGCATGAATGTTAAAAAAAAACTCTGAGGGGTACCTTAAAAGAGGGAAAATGCACGCCAAAAAAAAAATGTGTTCGAGGGGAAGCCGACAAGATGCCGGGTAGACTAACTGTTGAAAGAGAGAAACAGGAACAGAGAGAAAGAAAGCTCGAAAGCAGTCAGACCAAAAGGACAAGAACAAATCTGAACTGGATCCTGAAGCATAGGGCCGGGGGTAAGAATCGAGAAAGATTTTAAGTCGGTATTCAGTTCCTATGGGTGGGGGGGGTGAGCCCGACGAGGTAAGCGGGTCAATATTACGAAAATAGATCTGACAAGGCGATTTTTGCGCACAAAAAATGGCGAGAATGGCGTCGAAACGTTTGGGGCGCCACGAAGCGAGAACGGAAGCATGAGCTGCGGGCGCAAATAGAAGGGGCGGGTCCCAGAAAGGCGCGGGTTGTGCAAAAACACAGGTCGGCGAAAACTATCAGTGTCGAAAAGGCCAGCCTTGGGCGAAACGCAAAAGGTCCTTGAACCAAGGTACGGTATAAAGGTACGGACGCCAGCCTGTGGAAAGTGCGCCATGGAGCACCGATTTAGCCCCCATAGAAGGTTTTCATTCGAGGAACATCATCGGAGAAATGGCCAAGGGGAGGGAGAACAAGCCGAAACAAAGGGCCCTGATAGGGAACGGGATATCACCCAGAATCACTAAAAAAGGGGCCGAATATTTTTAAAACAGGGGGGGGAGGGCGGGGGCTGGGATCTCCAATCAAGGGGAACATAAAGAAAACTGGCTAAACTTTCCAGGAATCGAATGTAGGGGGCGGGAATCGGGTTGAGTAAAAACGGAGAGCGAAGTCCGCTTCAAACCATCGAGGAATCTCACTCGGGGCCTAATCTGAAAAAAGGCGACTCCGGGCTTAATACTGGATGGGGAAAAAGATCATCGAGTAATTGGGGGGGAAGGTATTTTCTCACGACCATCATCGCTACGAGAGGGGTGACCAGAACGCGCCAGGGGAGAGGGACAACATTCCTCAGAAGTATTCAATCGAGAAGAAGAGGAGGAGGAACAGATAAGGGAACGGAATGAGGAGGATAGAGACCTACTTGGGAAGACACTCAAGGAAGACTGAGGGGGAATGAGAAACAAAAAAGACGACCAAAAAAACCAGTTGCACTAAGGGAAATATCGGGATACATCGAGGAAAAAATTTACGCAATAACTCGCCAGTCACAGATGCTGCCGAGCTTTAAGGGAAGGTATAAAAAGGTAGTCAAAGTAGAAGGGAGGTAAGGGTATAAGTTCATCAGCCTCGTAGGTTAAAAAGAATCTCGGGAGCTTGCGATGGAACCAATAGGAGGGAACATTGTTTATTAAGTGAGTGTAGGGAGGAAAGAGGGGGGAAAGTCCTGGCACAGCGGATGGTTTGCCTCATGTGCAAAAATCCGATGAGAGAGAGATGAAAAAAGGGAATTGCTCGGAAGCCGGGGCTCTACAGGGGGGGAGGCAATTGAGGGAGGCAGACGCGTGACTATCGGGTTGAAGTAATCTAGGTTTTTAAACTCCGTAGAAGTGTTGTGGTGTTCCCTTCTTAATATCGCGCCAAACCTCGAAGGGGAAAGGAAGCAAAAAGACGTCGATTTGACCTCTATCCAGAGGGGAATTTGAATTGTCTAGCCTTAAGTGGTACCGCGTGACGAATTGCAATTCGCGCTGCTCCAAAAAAAACGCGACCAAAGCGCGAGTACGAGGAAGAACTTACCCGCTAGGAAAGTATAAATAATATAGATCTAAATTACCGCGACTAATGTCGCAGCTCACAAAACAGCGGGAAATGAATGGTGAAAACACGTGTTTGAAGGGACAGCTGTCAACGATTGGCGGGTCAATCAAAGGGCAGGGGGGTGATTTCCGCAACCATTAAATGCCGAAGTGGGTTGTGGATTGACGATGCCGGGGCGCAGCTTAAAAGGGTGACTGAAATTCAGAAAACCGGGACTTGGCGAGAAGAGCGGTAGGTAGGCGTCGGAAATGTCACACCGGAAAATGGGAAAAAGCAATTGCCGACGACCAAGGACCAGTCCCAGCCCCCACTAGAGCGGACACGAAGGGGGGTTGGCAAGGGCGCATCTCCGAAGAGGGGGGGGTGACGCATGTGGCGACTTCGACGCCCGAGAAAAGAGGGAGGAAGGGGTGCGACTCAAGAGAAAGGGGAGAGTCTGTTGGTGTCGCCGCCAATGCGCGCCCGCGCACACAAAAAGGGTGTAGTCGTTGCGCAAAAAACGTGGGGCCTCAGGGAGTTAAAAAAGGAACGCCTAACAAGGGGAGACCGTTCGGAGACTCGAATCACATACGCTCCCGTGAAACGCTTCAGGAACGGGCACACCGAATGCTCACCGTGGGCATGAAAAAAAGACTAAATTGTGGGCTTCGCAGAAGACTCGAATACAACCGTGGTCACAACGGAGAGGCTAAAGGCGCAGAGACTGTGTCAAGGGGACTTCCATGATCAAAACTTGAGCAAACAGCCAGACCTCAAGGCGCCAATTGATCGTTTCCGGACGGAGTTGTTTCCCGGATGATCCTGATCAGAGGTAGCAACTGGAGCCCGACTCTCGGCACCAAAGAGAAAACTATCTCTCGCACAAAGGAGGAAGAAACTAGAGGGTCTAGGGGGGACTTGGAGCTGCAAACCCCGCTGGGCTACAATCGCGGCTGATTACAGGAATACAGCGAGTAACGAATAATGGAAAAAAGGATGGCAGGTCGGGCCTGAAAGGAAGAACGTCATGACGAACAGAGCCAGTACGCCAGGAGAAGTGATGAACAAACTACATATCTAAGGAAAAAGGCGCTTTTGCAGAGAAACCAAAGAGTCGCGAGCAAAGAGCATTCCGGTAGGTGCCAAACAGAGGGGGAAGAAAAAGTATTTAGGACGCTCAAGGGACTTCATCGACTTTCAGGGGAGACTGACCACGAGGAAAATCCACGTGTAGTCACAAAGCCCTTCGTGGAAGCAAATGGCGGGAAGGCATTGCCTGCGTGGTGCCCAGGACGTCAGCCGGGAAAAGCTCGGGCGCAAAAGACTCATGCGCCGCAGGAAAACCGGGATCATGAAAGGGCTGACCGGGACTGGTCGCGTGAGAAAGAAGTTTAAGAAAACGGTGGCCAATTTCCGCCAGGGGGACGCAAAGCCCAGACGGTGCGGAAAAGGCGACCCCGGCGGAATTTGGGATCCCGTAAAACAATTCCATCGAAGACACACTTTCAGGTCAAATGTCCTGGAAGTCAGGAAGGTGGGGGGCAAGCATGAAGGGCGGGATACGCCGAAAAAGATGAGAAGAATTTGAGGAAGAGCACGGTGTGTACCGAGCACACCGTAATCGGGTATTTATATGAAATGAGAAGGGGGAATTAAAATACCTAGGAGGCAGGCGGGAAAAAAGAGGACAGCTGCCCCAAGCGCGCAGTTTGAAAAAGGGGTTGTGGGGGAGCGCGCGCCTTGAGTCGTGCCGTCATCATTCCGGCGGGGGGGAAAAAAAGGAAAAAAAGGGTTAGTCGAGGAGAGGAGGAGAAACGAAAAAAACCGCGCGGGGGGAGGGGAGGGGGACTGACGGAAAGAAAGGGCCATTGAAAAGGAATTCAAACCAAACACTACCTTTGAAAGCATCGACTTCTGCCGAAACGGCATCGGACGCAAGAGGGCAAAAAAATAAGGGAAACAAAAACCCGGCCCTGCGAGAGCTAAGAACGGGTTGGAGGGAGATAAAACCCAGCGACATTCCATCTAGGGAGCCAGTCCATACATCCATGATCGCAGGAACGGAGCATGCCCACATTTTTCAACAAGGGGAAAGAACAATAGGAAATGAAACATCATTTGATGTGGGAAGATACGGGGTAGGGTGAAGAGAAAATTGAATAAAAGGATCCCTTTCTCTGTAAGTATGTTAAAGAGGAAAAGGTCGCCAAACGCAAGCAACCAGCGAAGAGGAGTCGAAAAGAGGCGGGCAGGAGCGCTGAAAGAACGATAGTATGACTGGAGTGCATGGGGAAAAAAAGGGTCACACACACATCATCAGTGGGAGTCAGGGGGGTTAGGAGGTCAACAGTAGGTCTCCGCGCGAACCGCAGGTATTTACATAGACCAAAAAAAAAAAAACGGGAGAGAAGACGCGGTCTGAGGGACCGGTTGACCGAAAAAAAACACGCTCACACTGGTTTTGTACAAAAAGAGCGGGGGGAGGAAAAACTGAGAACGTCTACAAACAGAAAGACAAGTGGCTATCATGATATCAAGCGAGAAAACAAAAGGGGAAACGTATGTGGTCGGAAGAGGCAGCCGCCCAGAATGAGGATAAAAAGCGTTTCCTCAGGAGTAGTAGACACGTTGTATGAAGAACTATTCCGCGAACTGAGAACGTACGAAGTGTCATATTGAAAGGAGGGGGATTTTCCCTAAGATTCCCGAGGGACGAAAAAGGATCCACTCAGCCCCACAGGAAAGAAGAAGGAAAAGTGAACGTGTCTTGGGACGGGCTGAAAAGGAAGGAGGACGTGGGAGGGGTTCCTAGTTTGCCTCGGGGCCAATGCGCTCGAGAAGGGACGCGCAGAACCTTCTGTAATGCCGGGGGCATGGGAATGAACTTTCCCTAGCGAGGTACATAGTGGACCGAGGTTCTACCCTTGATTGGGGAAAAAGACGGAGATGGCCACTGTGGAAGATTCGCCGCGAACCGCATCGGTTTCGCAAATCGGGCCACATAACATTCAAAGGGGGGATGAGAGCCCTAGGAGCGCGTGAACCTGGATTAAGCGGAGACAAAAGGGGAAGGATGAACGCCCGTGGCCGGTCGTTCAAAATGATGTGAAAACAGCAGTAATCATATTTTCATGAAGAATAATACGTGCATAGCGCTCTAAAGAGAATGGGGAGCGTCATCCCAGACGGCTACCAAAAAATCACGGGATAATCTTTTTCCTCTACTAAGTCTACATCTTAATGGTCTTCCGGCACAAGTCAAAACTACGCTTTCCAGAAAGGTGGGGTTTTGGGGGCCTAACCATGGTCGCGCTTGGTAAGGGGGTCGCGGGACTTGAAAGAAAGGCCTGAACGATTCGGCTCAAAGCAAAATCTTACGGAGGGGGTATGGAGGGTCCCCACAGGCGGAATTGGGGGGGCACCGCAATGGACCAAGGGAAGGAATCCTCCAGCGGGGTGAAAGGCCTCAACGCGCAAAGGAAGAGCGGGGCGAGTTGGGGAGAAAAGCCTAAGGGGAAGGGATGTGCGGCGTGAACATTTCAAAAAAATGGGGGGGTGCAAACAGACCGGGAAAAGTTAGCGCGCAATCATCTAAAAGCGCCTACGATGGGGAGCTCACGGCAAAATACATGAGTTGACAATGTGTTCCTCGTTAAGGTAAGAAATAGGTCGGGAGTGAAGTCCACGGCCCCTCGACATACCTTGTTGGAAAAGAGGACAGCAAAGTAAAAAAGGTTGATCTCGCTAAGAATTTGGCATCCAGAGAGAAACTCACGCCTTAAGAGGGGAAGTTGGGGAGCCGGCAATCCTCGGGAAGAGCGCCTGGCGCTTGTGCGGCAAAAAGGAAGGCCTTTGCAGGGACCAACTCATATCTGATCGGGTGAGGATGCCCGTTGTTTCACCACGGGGGGGATCGCTTTTGTCAACTGACTTGTTGAGCCAACCGGGACCTTCAAAAGGTCTGCCACCAAGACCCTAAACTCTCGCACAAAAACAAAGATGTGAGAGTAAGAAGGGGACTCTTCCCATGAAAGTTGAACGTTAGTCTCGGGAAACCTTTGTGCTAAAAAATCATAAAAACCATTCGGAATCTAAGGGCCTGTCACAGGGCGGGCAGTCATACACATCAAGTAGCCTCCTCCCCCCGACCCCTGAGAAGCTCCCACATAGGGAAAAACTGGGAAGCTCGAACCGTAATCAACGATATTTGTAGGGCGGAGTGGCGCAGGGAAGAGCCCAAAGTAAAGGACACGGGGGGGTATTGCCTTAAAAAATGGACGAAAGTACTGACGTAGACTTATTGGCAATCGATGGGTTACGTGGAATACTAGCGGGAGGGGATAGAGCCCAGAACCTTTGGCAAAAACACATGCCCTCGTGTGCGGGGCAAGGGAGCAAATAGGGGAAGGTGCGGGGAGGTTGGACGGCCAGCGTCTAACCATTTAAGAACCGAGGTTCAACATGTCGATCAGCAAAGGAGCAGAACAGTCGCCAAAGAACTCCCGATGAATTCATGAGACAACTGGAAAACCGGACGTTTCGTGGCATCCGTAGGTACCTTTTGGTTTCCAGGGTGCCAGAGTGCCTGAGCTAAAACCCCCGTAATCCTAGGGGTGCGCCAATGGGCAAATGATGCGTCGTCGTACGAGAGTAAATTCAGTCCCAAAAGAAAAAAACGAAAAATAGTAAAAAAAATACGTCAACAGACACCAGGTAACAAATACGCATCGCGGTGTTATAAAAAAACATACTGCCTTTACAGATCAAAAGGAAGAAAAAGCGCAATTCAGTTTTCAAAACGTTGGGGGACGCCGGCAAAGCGGCGGCATAAAAAAAGTAATGAAGATATCGCGATGTGGTAATGGTAATAATATGAAAGCGAGAGGTTAAGATTGGGCGCCATAACCCCCCTGGCGGCATCTTTTCTATATCCTGGAAAAAATTTTTTTACCTCGAAACGGGATAGGTCAATAAGTCACGCCGCAAAGGAAACTGAAGGATTAATGGCTATTATGTCCTCGGAACGGGTTATTGGGGATAACACAAGAAGCGTGGCGGCTATTCGCAAATTCCAGGCCGAACGATCATCAGGAAAGAAACAACCAAAATCCTGAACCACTGAAAAAGTTGGATGGGGTGGGGGGGCCAAGGGGTGTGGAAGCCACGTAAAAGTTGTACATGGAGCCACTGAGAGGGGTAGTGCGGGACCGAGGAAATAAATGGTTTTCATCGATCCAATCATTAAGGCAGTGGTGAAACAGAGGTGCACAAGGCGGAAAAGAAAAACCGAAGTCGCAACAGTACCGGAGACATCGCCAACGTCATGCCCGAACGAAAGGAACAAGGTAACGAAGGATGCGCTTGCAGAGGGAATCTCTCATTTATCGAGAGTCACTCTTGGAATTTTGAAAGCAAAATTTTCACGGCCCTGCTTCTCCTGTTTGGGATATGCCGGTTGCTGATAGAAAAGGAGTACTTAGAAACAAAATTGAAAGCATTCCCCTAACTCTCATCAGGGTCAGTTAATCCGTGAACGCTAAGGCGTTTAGAGAATTTTGACGCTGAGTCAGCGATAGTAATTGAAGGGAATTGGCTGGGTACGGGTTACGAGGTCGGAAAGAGTCGGGGGGTGAAAATACCATATTACGGGAGGGGCCATTGAGACGCTCAAAGTTACTCCAGGAAAAAAAACTCTCACCCAAAAACAGGAGTCTGGTCCAAGGAAAAAGTCATTCCATTGCAGTCGAAGTAAAAGAAAAAAAGACCGTGGGAGACACCGCCAATTGAGTTTTCCCCTGGGGGACGCGTGAGAATTGCTGGCAAAGCCGACACAAAAATTAACAGTAAATAAGGGGAACTCGAGCTTGAAAATTAGGGCCCGTTAGGGGCGGGAGCTTCGAAAGAAGCGGAAAAAGGCCATCGTTAGTAGACCGTGATACGGCCTTGCTCAAAAGAATAAGGAGGGTCCGGAGTTCCCTAACGGGACCATTAGGGAGATTAAAGAGCGCTAGCCAACCAACCAGGCCATCGCAGAAGCGGCATGTTTGTGAGGGATATGAAAGGGGATTGGGAGTGAGTCTATCACGGTAGGCGGTTAGCAAGCACAATTTAGCAAAAATGAGAGTTATTGGGGAAATTTCTATGTTGTCGGGCGAGCCGGGGAACCGAATTGGACAGCGGCGTCTCTGAGCAGGGGGAGAGAGGGAAGGAATAAAGAAATGTTGGGAAAGGTAATGTCACTAGAAGTGCGAAAAACTGTCCTTAACTACTGACAGACAGATTAAAAATTGTTCAAAAAAAGCAAAAACAATCCTAGAGGGGGCCACAGGCCGAAACTTGAAAGGTGGAGTTTGGGGACTTTAGGAAACCCAGGAATTCATTACCGGTGCGCCGCGTGCGTTCTGAAATTGGCTGGTTGGGCCCCACGCTTTTCCTAAATGGGAAACTTGGGGCCTGCTGGCGGGCCTTCCAGCCTCGCGTTGCACCTAAACTTAGGGGACTCCGGGATTTAAGCATTGGGTGCGGGGGGATGGATTATAGTTAGTAGGGATCAGGCTGGGAAAGATCCTGGCCCCGAGCGGGGGTCTCGCGTGGAGGAAGGACGTTAGCTAACGGAGAATCAAAACGCCGGGAGGCTGCATTGTCAAAACACATTGTTTTTCATGCCCTCGGGAGGGTTGAGGTCTCAGTCATAGAACCTTCAGCATAATGTCTGATTGCGAATCGCGGACTTACCAACTAGTCTCAGAGCACAAGTCTTGCCATCGGGCCCGGTTAATGTGTTCTAAAAGGGCCACTTGTTTTTGACCGTGATCCGTCGTGTGAGAGGTTGTTCTGATCGGGGTGGGGGGTGCTGTTCGAGTCTGGATAATTCAGACGAAGAAAAAACAACAAAGGAACTCGCCCAGGTTGCGCCCCAGAGGGTCTGGAGGTCCCAGTTTAAAAATTGTGCACGAGTTCAGGAGCTAGTGGGGAGAGGGGGCGGAAACTGTTGAGAAAAGTGGAACATGCATTAAGTGAACATCATGGTTAACTTCGAGAAGGGTGATTTTCCTTCAGTTTTATCTTCTACAATGGTGCCCTCCGGATCCCTTTGGCATCGTTCCAGAGGACTCACTCCCGTCAAGCACACTAAATCATTTGAGTGCTTTCGGGAACAACATTTTTTTTTAAGAAAGGGAAAGCGCTCGGCGGACGTATTACTTCCCCTGAAAGAGAGAAACTCGCTTAAAAAGTTGAATCGCACTGGACCAACAATGCAACCTGGGTTGTGATCAAAAATGTGGGGGCGAAAAGCACTACCTCTGGATAACGCAGTTTCAAGCGCAAAAAACGACAGGAGCGTAAGGGGACATGCAAAGCGTGGATTGGACGTCCCCGCCAAATGATGCAAGAGGGGACGACCGGAGATGGTAATATTTTTCCGGGGTTTTGACCGTTAGCGCTGTGAACGGTGGATAGAGGTTGGGGACCCGGAGATAAGTGTAGCATAGGCGGGGGGGACTCGCGAAAAGACTCGCCTCTACTCAAAAAAAAGGGGAGGTCAAATCTCGGGAGTAAGGTTTCGGAACATCAACAAACCGAATTCCTTACTACCATCCGAGCTGTCAGCAACCCTTCTGGCAGCGCACTTCACCAAGGACGAGGTGCCGGGAAAAAGGAGGGCTTGGCCCTACGGAAGTTGGACCGTGGAATATGGGCTTAGGGGAACGCGCTCAAAAATCTAACTACTTGACTGTCCACTTTCCACGGACCCAGGAACGGTCAGATGTGACGTACGTCGGTAAAAGTCTAGCAGTAGGGAGGGGGGGCGAGGGGGTGTGCGCGTGGGGTGGAAAGTTAGGGAGGTCGGCACAACGTGTGGGGGGGGAGTGTTAGTTGTGGGGGAAAGGAACTTGGGGAGGGGAGAGGGGGGGGTTGGGATGTGGGAATGGAGTGGGGAGGGCGGTGATGAGCGAAATCGGGGAAACAGGCTATTAAGGCAAGGAGGGGGTAAGGTGGGGCGACGGGACGTGGGGGTAGCTGGGGGGCGGAGAGGTATCGGGCAAAGGGGCGAGGTGTCGGGGCGGGTCCAGCCGGGTGGGCGATATCGCTGGGGGTGTAAGGAGACTTTCAGCAACGGGGTGTGAGGGGAGAGTGTTGGAGGGAGCCTTTGGGAGAGTGATGGGATGAAGGGAGGTTCGCGTAGAGGGGCTTGGCGGGATGGGGTCGGAGAGAAAATCAGAAGAGCAGCAGCGTGGTCATGCTGCAACTCGGAGAGATACTGCTTCAAAAGGGGATCCCGAAAGGGGGGGTAAAAAGGGGAGGGATTGTGCGACGGTGTGGTTAGGGGGAGGGCGGGGAGGGAGTGGGAGCTGAGGGGACAGGAGGTGGGGGAGATGGGCCAAGGGTATCGGGGATCTCAAGGAGGGGATTAGGATGGGGGGGGGGGGGGGGGGAAAGGGGAGGTCCTGGAGGGAGAAGAAACCAAGTTCCGACCGCTGTGCCGCTGGTACGGGGGAGGGGAAGCGTAAGAGAGGGACAAGGGATGGAATCCTGGGACGAATCGATCTTATCCAGCCTCTAGGAACCAATTGGGGAAGAATGAAAAGTTGGGTGCGGTGCTCCAATAGTGCGACAGTAAGCGATGGATAGCGGCCATGAGGGCAACAAAAGGCGAATTCCGATCTAAACGTCGTCGAGACCCACCTGAACCATACGGAGAGTCAAAAAGCAGCGAAAAAGCGCGGTAGGTAAAAGAATGTCCAAGGACTTGGCACCAGGCCCTGGTGCAGGATTTCCTTTAGCTCCATCTTGAAAAAAGGGGACAAAATTTTACGGGTAGAACTCTCCTACGGGGCCAGCGCTGGGTCCCAATATACTGTTTCGTCGGAAAGGGAATTCAAAAAGTCAGACAATCACAAGAAAGCCACTGGACAAGGACCACCATAGTATCGAAAAGCTGAAGGGAATGATCAGGGGGAGGGGGTTGATCAAGTCCGGAACCCGAAAAACGGATAGTCTATTTCTGCAAAAGGGGGGCGTAGGACAGGTCCAGTGGGAATCCTGCTCAACTAACGGGGGGAGGGGATGATGGGATAGATTGGGTAAGCAATTAAAAATAGGATACAGTCTTATGCTACTTTTTAAAAAAGAAATTTCCAAGTTCCTCAGTGTAAGAAAAGCAAGTTTGGTTGCAGCGACATCGTCTAGAAGGGGGTCAAAGCCATCAGGCCCTGGCTAGAAAAGCCACATTTAGGTCTGGGGAAAAAGATGAGGGCCTTTGAAAGGGAGAAACTCCTCTCTTGGAAGGTACGTAGGCGGAGACATTCCATTAAGAAGAGCTCATTATTCGAAACCCCTCTAGTCATCCGAACTCAAGAGCGGGGGACTTAGCCAAAACGTGAAGGGGGGACCCGTGCACACGAAGTGGCTTCCAGAGGAAACTGGGAAGGGCTACTTCCTAAGAATTGTTTATTCCTCGAAAAAAAAACTCCTACTCTCATTGGCCCACCAGCGAGGACTCAAAAGCAATACCGCCGGATTCAAGGAACTCATTCCCTTATCAACAGAAACCTCACTAAAGAAACGAGGAAAAATATGCTTTCAAAAAAAGGCCATGGCTGTTTGCACTAAGAGCGGCCGGGGATGAGTCGAAGGGAAAGAGAGGTAAACGGGAAAACTACCCCCGGCTTGTGCTCGATGGAAAGCAGAAAGGTGGCTCAAGGTACTCAAAAAGAAAAAGTCAGGAGCAGGACTCCGCTTACCGTCCCTCTTTCTTGCTGACAGGACCTACACTTTCAGGAGGGGTCGAATTGTCCACGCTCTAAAAGAAATGTGTAATGCTTGGGGTCGGGGGATTGGGCGAGTGCATACACGATGTCCTCATCGTCGGGACGGAAGTACATAAGCTAAAAGCCTCGTGATCTTTTTTCACCTTCTGACTGTGATGGGGGAAGATAAAGAGAGACCTTTGGGGCTTTCCTAAGAGCCTAAACAAACGGGGGGGAAGGTAGAAAGAAAGACAGTCGCGAAAGTATGAATACTTTAAATCCATAGTAAAACACCCTAGGAGAAGGTAGGAAACGCCTTCTAGAGAAGGAAAAAAAGACCACCCAAAACCAAAAAAAAAAAAAAAAAAACCAAACCTCCACCAAAAAAAAAAAATCTTGTTTTTTCTCTGTGCGAAGTTTTCCAGGGGAACCGTGGTCAAAAAAAAAAAACCCCACCGAGCACTAAAACACTAAAACCCACCACCCCCCCAGAGGCACCAAAAAAAAACTCCCCTTCTCTCTAAAAAAAAAAACACCAAAAAATCCTACCAGACAGGAGCTAGATCCAACAAAAAGAGAAGAAACGCTCAACACCACCCCCCGCAACCAACACCGCCCTCCTTACTGGGTTGCTGGCACACCCCCCCACCAATCCAAAACAAAACCAGAAAGGCTCCGTTACTCGAAAAAGGCGAGACAACAGCAGGATATATGATATCCAGCGGAAGAAAGGTTACGCAATCTCATTAGATCGCTGTTCAAACTTCATCGCAAAGATGTTATGAAGACAAGGGGGAGTATAAGTTAAGACGAGTAAGAAGAAGATAGGGGGGCAGTTGTTTCCCCTGATTCAAGGGTGAACTTGCTGTAGTTAAGTGGTGCTCGTGGATTGCCCGGCGGAAGACAAAACTACCTCTCTACTGACGGCGCAAACGATTTCGAAGGGGGGGGACGGTCGGCCAGGAGGGGTTAGGCGGTGATATTTTATAGGACTATTGTGCTGGCTCACTGTGACGCAAGTTGGGGACGTTCTGTTCTAATCCCGGGATGGCCCTTCGGAATAGGCAAACTATGAGGCAAATGTAATTAGGGGAATGGGTTTGCGTAAATAAAACTTCATGGAGCGTGAAATGAGAAGACTAAATTGCGGCACAGCAATGGCGAAGATCCGGGGGAGGACAAGTATGAAAGGAGTCAAGAGATTGAGTGGTTGCGAAAGTCCCGCTCTGGCTCACTCGCAAAAGTTAATCGCGCCGCAAAGGAGGGAAGGGCACTCCACCAAAAATTGGTTGCTTTCCTAAATCAGATGACTCAGGGCGCCTTTGTCAAGAAAAATGCGCACAACGGTGTCGAAAACCAAGTGTGCGCCAGGAGGGCGCTTGCACGCGCTTTCACCTCTGTATTCAGGAAGGTGGGATGAAGTAATAAATGATGGAAAAACGTTGGAAAAGATAAGGCATTCCGCGCAGGCCACAAACCGACGGGGGGAAAGGCCAAGTTGGCAGATATGTGTCGAACAGGGGATGTCCAAAACAGGCGTCGCAACAAAGTTCCGGAGGAACAGTTGGACCTTCAAGTGGGTGGCACGGAAGGGGAAGGCGCTCGGGGAGGGGAAGGGAAAAAAAGAAACTAGAACACCGTTCGGCAGTTTCTGCAAAGGGAGTGAGTGGACGGGGGAACGGCTGAAATTGGGTAAAAGGGAAGGTCCCTAGGTTCTATTTAGGTCCAGCTTTTTTCCTTTTCCATTTTGTTGGGTTGGGGGGGTGTTGGGGGGGGGGGGGGGGGGTGTGGGGGGTGGGGTTGGCTCTGATGATCATCTCACCGGTCAAAACGGAGGAGAGTCCAATGAAGGGGGGAAGGGGGTAGCACGGAAGTGCCGAAAAAACTTCCCCTTGTTTTTCTAAATCAGCCGCTCCCTGTCAATTCTCCTCCAGACCGAAAAGTGACGACCCAAGAAAAAAGAAAGAAGCACTTTTAGAAGGGGAGTCAATGCAAGAAGAACTAGAGCAGCAAGGTCCGAGATGAAGTCTCTCCTCTATCACTAAGGCGGAAACCGAGATTAAAAAAATGGGAAATAAAGAAGGCTCACCGTGGAAAAGAGAGGGGGAAGGTTGGGGGGGGGGAGGGCCATGCGACACTAAAAGTGATCGTTTCCTCTACCAATCCGGGCAAAGGAAAGGAACTCGGCGAGCAGCTATTTGGGGGGGAGGGGAAAAGGATCACAGCAAGTGGTTATCAAAGAATCCTACCTGAAATCTCATTGAGCTTGAAGTATTTCCGGGGGACACGTCTCTTTCCAATGGGAGGGAAGAAAAGTGTTAAGAAAGAGTAGCCAGCCCGCGAAAAAAAAGATTAAAGAAGGAGGGGGGGGGGTTTGAGAAAAAAAATCCGCTCGCCG
>Ga0179593_1278153_pt1 | contig 14385 bp, 19 predicted proteins | sample CZODoug2_1_08_16_FD_185931 | JGI IMG/M metagenome (GOLD analysis project Ga0179593, IMG submission 185931) | Vadose zone soil fungal communities from Angelo Coast Range Reserve, California, USA - CZODoug2_1_08_16fungal (PacBio error correction) | ecosystem: Environmental > Terrestrial > Soil >...
GGGCCGAAAGGGAATGATACCAAGAAAATTAGGTTGCAAAATGGGGATAGGGTGTACGTGACGACGGAGTGTGGGGGGGACACGCGGGGGGCCGAACGAGGGCTGTCACTATGAGATCCAATAATAATCATTGTGGGGGGGGGGGATTGAGTGAGCCACAAGGAAAAAAAATATAAAAAAACAGATGGTTGGGGGGGAAAAAAACAGCCAAGCGCGCAAAGAAGGAACAAGAAAGGATAAAGGGATATGCACTGTCAAGAGGCGCTGAAATTAAAGGACTGAGAAATGATGAAAGAGGAGACAAACTTTCCCCAGGCACCGGATGACAGCCTCCTACTTAGCCTAAGACAAAAAGGAAAAAAAAAAGAGGGCGGAGGGGATGGGCAGAAAGGAAGATCCTTATTTAAGAGGAAAACACCAAAACAATGGAAATCGAGGGTGGGGGGGATACGGCAAAGAAATGGTTGAGGACGGCGGGAGATACAGCCAAAAAGAGTGCTGGACGAAAAGGGGGAATTGGTGCCCAGTTCCGAAGCACGAATGGGACATACGCCCGCGGACAAGGAGAAACCGATTGTAGCTCAGCCGTGCAAACTTTCACAGTGTGGAGACTGATTGTCTGATGCTTCATAAACAGATGTTGGTACTTGTGTGTTACCAACATTGTTGAGTAAAAAGAGGCGGTAACTGTACTGGGAGCTTGGGTGCACACTTGTGTACTTACAGTACCCTCGATGTGACAGGATCTAAACTGGACAGAAGAGTTTCTTCAAGACAACATAATCAGTGACCATCAATTGGGAAGAGAGTCTCCCCTTATGAAGGTTCCGGGGAGGCAAGGTTGTCAAACTGGTTGTATGCCACTACAAGGCGTCGTTTGTAAACTAGGGTTTGGGGGGAACCATACTAGTAAGGTCGATACAGTTTTAACGTTTGAGCCAGAGAAGAAAAAACACTTGGTCAGTGAACAGTGCCATGATCCTTCGACGAGTGGCACCTGTCAAACAAGGGGGACAAGAGAATAATCAACACGACAAGATCGAAAAAACCATGGCCACAGGGAAGCAGGAACAAAACAATATCGCATCGAGTTTAAACTTAAAAGAACAGAGTGCCTCAAACCTCCTGACCAAGGGGGGAGACGAACACATGAAAACCTGAAACCTTGTGAGAAGAAAACCCAACTATCCCACGGTTGCCCTGAGGTGATGCCACAGGTAACTTGGAGCCCAGTAAGGGAACCCCCTCGGGGGTAAGGATAAAAAAGGGTAAAAGGTCTAATAAGGATATACAAAACGGAAAAAGTAGAAGATTCAGTTGGTCTGAGTGAAATTACGGGGAGAAGGAAGGACGGTGACCCATTAATTAACTAAGTAATGGGAACGAAGTCAGAACCTAGAAAACACACCTGTACTTATGAATGGTGGGTTTGTTAAAAAGTGGGAAAAAAGGGTAGGAACAACCAAACTAGGATAAGGCGCCTATCCGAGATGTTGGACGATAAGAAAGGATATGGGAGGGCAAAAATCCAAACAAAACACAGAACAAATCACTGGGTTAGGATACCCATGGAAAGGTCTTTGAAAGGTGGTGGCGGGTGGGACAACAATCAGAGAATGGGGGGGCATTCTCTAATGGGCGGATGAGGAAATGTAAGGAAACATTGACGCATGTAAGGCGTAGCAAATATGGGACATGATGACGAAAATAGGGCATCGTTGCGTTTAAAGTGACGCAGCACTTGGGGAGATTAAAAGCTACTTAAGAACTATCCAAGGAGCTGAAATGAGGATTTATTGTTCAGGAAAATTAATTGAACTGGCCCGACGGAGAAGGGGGGGGGAACACGGCGGGCAGAATCGAGGGCATTTTTGTCATCCGCAGTGGTGGGATGGGTTTGACGCAAAGAGTGGATTCAAAGGAAGGAGTGGAAGGGGAGGAGTAAATGAGAAGACCGGCAGCGACAAGAAAAGAAAGGGAGGGGGTGCCTCAAAAAACGGGGATCTCTCTTTCTCACCAGAAACCTATCCCTGGGATTGCCGAGTGGCACTTCGGGAGGGAGACACAAAACAAAATGGCAGATCTGTCATTTCCCTCCGCAACAGTAACTGAAAGAGATGGGGGGGGAGATGAGCAGATCTAAAAACACGGAGGGGAAAAAGAGAAAGAGATTCAAACGGAACACACAAAAAGAAGTAACGATCACGTAATTGCTTTTTCGGATGCAAGCCTAGAGCCCAATACGTTGGGGAGGGGGGAGCCAAACTGCCGAGGATCATCAGCATCCATGGAGGGGGAACACGCTCGAGCAAAGCAGGGATGAAACGCCGTGAAGGTGAGAGGAAAAGAAAGGGATGTCCCTCTAAGTTCAAAAATCAAGAAGAATCAATCAAGTGCGAAAAAAAACGAAATATTATTGAAAAAGAGCAAGCGAAAGAACGGCACTTCCGACGACGGAGAAAAGGAGAGTAAATGAAAAGCAATTCATAAGATTGAGTAGAGGAGGAAAGGTAATCGAAGTGAATGAAAAGAAACTACCCTAGAAAATCACGTTTTTCTGGATTCAGAGGGAGGAAAGGAGCAGCGAAAGGCAGAATCTGGGGGAATAAATTTTTCGAAGAAGGACCATGCATAGTAAAAAGGTGAGTTGGGAAGGTGTGTAAACCTCAATCAGGTAGGTTTAAACGAAAGAATGGATCAATGCTTCTTGGGTGTGCTGGTGGGGGGGGGGTGGTGCTTGTGATGGGATATCCAGCAAGTCTAAAGGGGAAAGCATAGGCTGCCGGTCGGGGGTGCAGTGGCACCATTTTGGGTAAAAAATTAGAAATAAGAACAAAAATAGGAGAGGCTGGGGCTGGAAGAGGTTACGGGGCGTATTGAAGATTGACTTAATGGGAACGCAGCAAGCACCCGGGAGTGTAAGGCTGACCGGAGGGGAGGTAAGGAGGGGGGCAGAAGTGGGGAGAGAAACTTTTACGAGAAAGGGGTAGAAAGAAAAGAAAAGCCCGTTAAAAAAGCGGGAAAGAGAAGGGGCGGAAAACGAAATCAGCCAGAAACCAAGTGTGAGCGGTGGGGAATAACAAGGGGGCCCTGTTAGACAGGTTCGAGATACACCAGTTTGACATGGAAGAAATTCGTTAGTGGGTCAAACGGAAAGAGAGACGGGGGGGTGGGAATGAGAAGCTGCGAAGGGGGGGGGGGGGAGCGATGGAGGTGGAGTATGAAGAGGGGATAACTCTGTTTTTCAGGCAAAGGAAGAAGTCAAATGGGAAATCAAGGGACGCGGGGAAGGCTCCACGGGAGTGCATACGACACGGAGGAAGGACTTTACAAAAAACACTGGGTGGACAGAATGGGGATCAAGGCTAAAAACAAAAACCGCAATAAGGGTGCGCAGAAGCAAAAGGGGTTCAAAGACAGCTTTAAAGGTTGCTGAGGAAGTATGGGGCAATTCGAGGGTGACAGTTCCAAGGGGCACAACAATGAAACCGCCTCCGGTCCCCGTGAACCAAGACTAGTTTCCGCTTGGAAAAAGGAAAAAGTGGGGCGGCACATCGAAACGCGGAGAGAGGGGGGCACCATTGAAGGGGTACAAGGGGGCGACTAAATAATTTGGCATCTTCTTTCAGCCGCCCGGCGTGAGGCGACAATTGGAAGGAACATGGGAGCCCAAGAAGCCACCAGGGGCGTCACAGACAGTGACAAGAGGGAGAGCCGAACGGCCAAATGCCCTGTGAAAAGGGCAGCCCCATCGCTGTCAAAGAGTCCAAGGACGGATGAAGTGCCATTCTGATCGCGCAGGCAATGAAGGCAAACCAAAGAATTCCGAGAAGAGTAAAGGCGGAGCGCAAGGAAGAGGTGGGGGAATTGGTAAATAGGATGGACCATCAATGAGGCCTCTGGCTACGCAGAAAGAAGAGGGAAATCTTGCCTTCACTGGAGGGGGGGAGGAAGGAATGCGCGCGGGGGGTACATTGGTAAAGTGACAGGGATCGGGGAAGCAGTTTGGAAAAGGGGGGATGGGCAATAAAAAGAGGTCTCCTTCGGCACAGAGGAGAGTTCCGTCACTCTACGGAGAGGCCATTGGGTGCAAACCAAGGGGAGAACTTCTGGAAAATAAACCATCTCCAGGGAAAGAACAGCAGGTAAGAGCAGAGATCAAGGGAAGTCGACTCAAAAACAAGGAGAGGAAGGAAACGGATCTCCTGCTGGCTGAAAAGGTTGCTGAATGGGGGAAAAAGAGGTGACGTGGGTGAAACAACGCGTCAACAAGTCCAAAGGCCCTCATAGAGGCCGAATCAAAGTAAACCGTGTGATTATGGGTGAAAAAACGGAGACAACTGATGCAAAGAAGGGGAAGGGGGTTTTGGCAAGGGGGAAACACTGAACTCCAAACGGCTCCGCCGGACTCAAAGGGACGAGAGGGAAGGGGTGGCTATCTGTCCAAATCGCGATGCGGGAAACCGTTAAGCGGAGCAGGGGTGGATTGGTAACAACTAGGGAAGGCAAAACACGTGAAAAAAAGAACGGACGTCCTCAAATAGGAACTTAGACGCTAAAGAGTGTTAGGAGGGAGAGCGAGGTCAGAAGCGGTCAAAAGAAGACGTTGGAAACTTCCTTCAAGCGATGGTACGGACGTCAAAGAATTGGAAGGAAGTAAACGGACCTGATTAAGCGGTACGGACGCACTGTGTGAGAGGGGTCCAAGTAAGCCGCCCCTGAACATACGACCGGAAAGACAAAGAGGACTGGAGAGAGTCAGAATGGGGGCAGATGCAAAACGTCCTCGTGGTCGAGCGGGGGTGCCTCAAAGGGGGACGGTGTGTGGGAGCACACCGAACCGAGGAGGGCACGGTACGGGTAGGATGGGTGACTGGTGTGTACAGTCATGTCAAGAGGAAAGTGTCTCCTCCTCCAGCCAAGGTGACTACATCTTTACGGGAGCAGGCGAGAAAACCGAAAAAAGAAAATTGGCACGGAGGGAAACAGGGTGGGAAAGTGGGTCAAACGGTGGGGGTCGGGGTGGACAGGGGGGGGGGTCCTCCTAACTCGGGCTGTTACATTTGAAAGGGGCGATACGACTAACCCAGTTGCATGGAAAGGCCAAAGACAGGCCTGCAGAAAAAAGGTGAAAACAGAGGAATTACGAGAAACCGAAAGAGCTACCACACAACAAAGTACGAAGACTTTTAACAATCACACAAACACAACAGAGCTCTTGAACTTTAACAAGAAAAAAAGACCATGCTAGCGAAAGTGGCGGACCAATGAATTAGTCTCTGAAACTGGCCAACGATCTTCCACCCCCAAATTTGGGAGAAGCAATCCAAAAATCTCCCACATGGTTGAAAGGGGCTAAAGAGCGTAATTGAAGACTTGCGGTTTAAACCCCAGAGGGGTAATGGAAAAGGGGAAAAAAAGGAAAGAAAAGAGACTCAAAATATTAAACATACTGCAACTGGCGAATGGAAAGGGAACGTTTTCAAGGAGAGGGTACCCTGAAGGGAAATAACCATAACAAGGAAGGAATAGAAAGCCAAACTTGGGTATATTATATGTAAAAGAATCAAGGTATAACAGGGGTGCAAAGTCAGCCGAAGGCAAGAAGCTGACGATAAATGATAGGGAGGGGAAGAAAAAAAGAAAAAAAAAAACCAACACTCACTTTCTTTTAGGGAAACCTTCAGTGAGTGGAAAAAAGGAAGTGGTGCGGTTCACGAGTGGCACGGTACTGGGGCTTTATGGAGAACCTGTCAGGAAAAAAAGGTGCGCCGGAAAATTGCAAGGCGAGAAAAGGATCGCTTTCATAAACTGCGGGCAGCAGTTAGGAGGGTTTTCAACGTCCCTGTTCTCCGAGACTAAGAATATAGGGAGGCTGAAGGGGTATTGTGTTCTTCGGACGAATGGGGGCGCCCACAAGGGAACCGGGCGGGCACGCAACGGAGGGGCGATGGTGAACATCACCTCGTGTGGGGGCGGTTGAAGGGGGGGGGGGGCGAAAACCTGAAAGGGAAAGTCATTCAGGACTTCCTGAGAGGGCATGGAGACGAAAAAAAAGGGCGCGCCAAATAAAACGGGGTTTGCAGCACCAATTTTGGTAAACAGCGGAGGGGGGGTGAACTCCAGGAAGACCCTTCTGGCAGCAGGAGACGGGACGTGAAGTGGAACACCCGCACCCAAAGAAGAAGAAATGGAGTGCCTAAGAAACCGCCATTATGAACCGAAGGATGGGACAGTCTGATTCCCGCACAAAAACAAAGGGAGGAGGATAGGAAAGATCTCAGACGCACAAGCCGAGTCTCAAGGAAGGGCTCAGCCCAGCATGCAAATATAGGTGGGTGCGGGGGAGCATACGAAGTCGAAAAAGACAGGTATCGGTTCACGGGGGGGCCCAAGAGCAGGATAAAAAGGAATACTCACGGGATAAAAAGGTGGCAAAGCGTGCAGGAATTTCCTCGGAACAAAAACAAACTGAAACAATCAGGGTTCGAAAAAAACAAGACACACTGAAAACTCAAAAGGCGGAGGCAAGAGGTTTAACCTGCGAGGGAGAAAATTAAGAAACAAAAGTAAAAGAGGGGGGACACGTTAAAAAAAAGGGAGAATTAAGGAGCGGTAATCGACATACGAGTAAGGATCCGCCTGCAAGACCCAATTTTCTTCCTCAAATCCGGAAAACAAAAAGCGGGAAAGGTGAAATGAAGAGGTAAAGCCATAGGACATCCGGCTGGAGGGAAGGGGAAAAGCCACACAAATGGGTTGAGAAAACCAGGAATGGTGAAAAGCCAGGGTGAAGTCGGTTTGTGTGTTGTGTCAGAGGGGGGGGGAGGCACTAAAAAAGAACTCAGTTATCCTCCAATAGCTATAGGGCCGCGCGAGGCAAAAGTGGGGGGGGGGGCAAATGGACCCCTTGTGTGTTTAAAATGATTTATAAACCAGGGAAGAGGAAGTAACGGGAACTGGTGAGAGTTGATGCGGGGGGGGTGGGGGCATTCTTAATTTGAAAAAGCGACGAGCACCGGAAGGGAAGTCGCACCGGAATTAAAACCGGTTGGTCAAGTGGAGCTACTGGGAAAGGAGGAAGGGAAATGCAGAACCTAACCCCTAGGGGGGGAAAGCGGAAGGGATTCAAGTGAAGGAAAAAGTCCGAAATTTTTGAGCAGGGGTGATATACAGGGGTGAAAGGCCATTTCAAGACTCAAAAGGTTGGACAGGGGGTAGAAATAGGCTGGAAGGTCAACGAAAAAACAGAGGTTGGGGTATGGAGGAAAAAAACAGTGGTGTGGAAGGAAGGTAACGGTGGCTGAGAAAAGTTGCAGAGTTTACAATGGGGGGCTTCAGGGAGGGGGTAAACTGACCAAAAAAAGTGGGGTCGAGGGGGAGGGCAGCAAAGTCCTGTCATCTCAAAAGATAGAGGCGTTACAAAAAAAGGGGGAAAAAAACTGGCCGGAGTACCCTCCCAACAGAAGCTCAAAAAATATTGGGTCTGAAGCGAAAGGGCACATGACGCTGCGGAAAAAACATTTTGCTGGGGGGGTAGGTGTGAAATTCGAAGTTTAAACTGACAAAACACGGAAAAAAAGACAGTGGCACTTTACCCGGTAGGGTTTAACGTATTTGGAGGAAACAAAGCAACCTGGGGCGTCAACGAGTAACACAAAAAAGAGTCGATCGGCCATTTACTTCCAGAGGATGAAATAATGTTGGAGATTCCCCATTGAGGGAGTCTTCAACTTTGACCTTGGGCCACAGAGCAACCATGGCTTCCCTTCCCTGAGACGTCTGGCTGATCAGAATCGGACTCACATTTAGGGACCGCCCCAGCGAGGGAGTGGCAGTAGAAAGACCATTAATATTCACGAGGAAGACCCATAAGGAAGCCAAATGAAGGGGTAAAGCATGTGAGAGTAGAAGCCGAGTACGGGGCTTGAAGACCGGTTTAAACGGGTGGTGACAGGGGAATGGGGGTAAAATACTCACGGAGCAAGCGGACGGCGATACCGCAGCCTGGACGGATCGGAAAATAAAAAAGGATAATCAAAGGAGGAAGGAGGTGCCGCTAGGGGAGGCAGGTCAGGGGAAAAAACGGGCCGTCGAAGTTGAAGAGGTTGGACTCATGGTAACAAAACTAATACAGGTCTCGTATTTCGGGATCCTAGGGCACTGCGGCGACTTTGATCAGGCACTCGTTGGGGGGGGGAAACCAAAAACGGAAAAAGAGTGGACGAACATCTCTAAAAAGTAACAAGGAAAGGCAAAAGGACGAAGAAAGATCTCCAAACAACAAAGGGAGGGGAGAAGAGGGGGGGAAGGCAGTATAGACTAAAGTCTTGGCTGAAAGGGCTGGGTTTCGGGGAACGCCATGAATGGGGTGACACACGCGGTTGACAGATGCATATCAGGCCCTCAGGGGAGCAAGAAGGGTGTATTGCTGGAGTGGAACCACCTACCGGGGGCCGCCAAAAAAAGGCGTGTAAACTGGGAGCCGCAATTTTTTGAACATGAAAAATGAAAGACCAAGAAAAAAGGGGCAAAACCGCAAGGAGAGAATTGAAGGAGGTGACGAGGACAAAGGAACTGCGCACGTAAAAACATGAAACTTGATTTATTGGACAAAAGGAATTAAATCACCAAGCACCGAAAATTAGAGTCCCCCCACCCAAAACAAAACCCAAAACTGAGGACTACCGTTCCGATGCAGGAGAGGGGGAATAACGTCGCTGAATAACCGGAAGTGGGACTCGGAAAGGCCCAGAGGGGGAACGGAGTCAAAAATTGGATTGGAAAAAGATCAGCCCCTTACGGAGGGGGAGCGGAAGGAAGAATGGGGCTCGGGTAAAGGGCCGCCGCCCGTCTGAAGCAAACTCACACGGTCACTCAGAACACATATTGGTAAACGAGGGCCGTTTAGGAAAGAGAGTGCAGAGGGGGTCTTAGGCATGTGGTCCAAAGGGGCCTGTGGGGGGGCCAAAAACACGACCGGGGGATAGGTCATCTTACTGTCTTCAGTGGTTCACCGGGGGGTGCGGTCAGGGCATAGGGGGGGACGGGATCCTCCCCAAAATTGGAGGAACGCGCAGAGTCCTTGAAAAAAGGGGCGAATCCATAACCTAGATGTGGAAAAAGGGAGGCCGGTTTGATCTTTTGGAACAAGGGGGGGGGGGGTCAAAAAAGGGGGGGAACACTCGACGGGGGTTGAGAGAATTTGAAGGGGGAAGCCATAGAGAAAACACCAACCATGGGGGGGGAAATTACTCATTAGAACCGGCAATGCCATGTAAACAGGGAAGAAACGGAGAATAAGGGGAACAAGACCCAAAAAAACAAATGCTTCACTTCCCAAAGCACCACAAAAGATTAGGTTCTCGAAAGTGTTGAATGAGAAAAAAAATCGTGAAAAAAGAGGTCAAAGGGGGTGAGGCCAACTGTAAAAACCCTATCTAACCAGGGGAGGGGGTCCCCAACGTCAGAAAAAAGGGGGTAAAGGGCACACTTGGAAAAAGACCTCGCTTTCACCCCCGCGGTAAATTTGCCTAGGAAGAAGCGAAGGAGAGCTCCAAAACTCTGAAAAAGCCGTTAAAGTAAACTCCAGGACGAGGGGGGGCGATGTAATGACGTGCAAAAAGGGGGGGTCGAGTTCCAAAATCCAAGCCCCTGTGGAACCCATTCGAATCGAGGAAGAAAACCTCGAAAAGCAACTGGGGGAGATATGAATTTTGGGGGGACTTACTAAGGGAATTACAAAAAGGCACAGAAACCGATAAAAAGTCCTGAGGGCGAGAACAAGTAGATTTATATAAGAGAAATCGGACCAAACAAAACCCCACCCCAGAAAGAAATTGGAAGAAATGGCAGGGTCAGGGGAAAAAAATTGGGGGTGCGCGGGACCCACTTCAGAAAGAAAATTTGGCCGAGGAAGAGGCTGGTTGGATGAACCTTTGACCTAAATTTTGCACCCCTGGACCTTGAAGGCGGAGCGATCTGCCTGAAAAAAACTGAGGCCAGCGAGGAAAGCGTATGGGAGAGTCACTCGATTACCGGAGAAGAAGAGAATCAGGGAAAAAAGTTGTAGGGCGCGGAAGGGGACTGCCCCGCCTAGCATTGGCACAAATGCAAGAAGCGAGTTGGTTTCACCAGGGGAGTTTAGGTTTAACGCACCTGAGGGAAAGATTCTGAGGGCGGTTGGGTGGCCGGGAGGCCAAATTCTTCATGAGAACTGCCAACAACAGAAAGGGGGGGGGCCAAGTTGTCATCCGTGGTCCTCCAAGGAAGTTCCGGGGGGAGAGTCGAAAGTGGCGCAAAACGCACCAAAACGTATGGGGCAGCGAAGGGGGGACCTACCGCCCCCAGCTAGATCCGTACGGATGAGGATGAGATAGAAAAAAAACACAACGAGGGGGGGGAGGGAAGAATAGGGAGGATCTAACAAAGCCTCGGCGACAGGGAATGGGCGGGCAGGAGAAATGACCCCTCGCTTCCCAGTAGGTTGTGGCGGGTGCAACCTTACGTCGCAAACCCAATTAAAGGCGCTGTTCTGGAAGGGAAAACGGAAGAAGAGCTTCAAAGAAAAGGTTCTTTGGGGCGTCCTGTGCAGAAAGGGGATTTGCCCGGCACCAAAACAAAGTGTGGTGCGCAACCATAGCAAACGAGGTGAGGAAAAAAGGGACGATACGAGGCAACGGAAACTAGAAAAGAATGACATAGGAAGAAAATTCATCAATGGGAGAGCTTTATGCGGGGCTTACAGTGGAGAATTAATAACTCTAAAAAAATCTTCCAGGAATTTTTCTCAAAAAGGCAATCTGCAAAGTAAATTACGGCGGGCAAAAAGAGGGGGGGGAGAGGCAGAAATACCCCCGGATGCAACCTCCGGGGTGGGTGGTGTCCCCGCCAGCACAAATTTACGGGGAAAGAAGGAATGTGAGACCTCACGCAATGGTGTTCCGAGTGGGGGGGGGGGTGTTCGAGTGATGGAGAGACCGAAGACAGTTATACAACATGACGATCGAAGACTTCTGGGTGGGCACCCTTGGGGGGGGTTAAAGGAATATATAAAAAGAAGCATGCAGTAACAGTGGCGAGAGGGGGACGGGTCAGTGGATTGAGGGGGAAGGGGGGAAAAAAAAACCGGCGACAAAAAAGGCAATTCAACGAAGAAAAGTTGGAAAAAGTTTACAGGGCTGGTGAAGAGGAATCTAAGTAAAAGAACGCACGAAAAGGGTAACCAAAAGGTGTGCGAAAGTGCCTCAATGCGAAGCATTAATGGGGGGAGAAGTTGGATCTAACGGGGGAACTGTAAAAGGTGCTAGACGCAAATTTGGGACAGAGTCGAAAGAAAGGTATGAAGTGCAATCGGCAAGAAACTGTGGGGGAGGGTGGGCGAAAAGAAGACGAAATTTTTGAACCGATTGGGATTGAGATCTCAGGCTGCCGACTGTTTGTCACAGTTCATTCCGAGGAAATGGGAACGGGAAAGGACCAAGGGGGGAAAGGAGCGACGGTCTCCAAAGTAACTGTCATCGCAGGGAGAGAGTCGTGACAAACCCTGTTCACGGAAGCATGGAATACAGACCAAGAAATACGAATTAGGGGAGAGGTCAGATTAAAGGGGGGCATTAGGAGAACAGAACAGTGGTATGGAGGTAGTAGTGGAATTCAGTTTTGACACAGGTAACCTGTGAACACAATAAACAACCGGAAAGAGCAGTCCGCGGTGGGGGATAAAAAGAAAAACTGGGAGGCACGCGGAAAAATCGGAATCGCAGGTCGGAAAAGTGCGCCGCGAAGAAAAAAAAAAGAAAGCAATGTGATAGGGGTCTGCGTGGAGAACTTGCGAGGAAAGGGGAAAAAAACAATTTTTTGGGGCGGAGCCCCTATCAAAGGGATAGGGAAGGCACAATTCTTCGTTCCCTCAAAATCGCTGGAGACGGGAGACCGGAAAAAAAAATGCAGCATCTGGCCTCAACAGGAAATTTGAAAAAGAAAGTACGAGGGGACCGAGTACGGCTTGGCCCCGTGCCGAGGTTTTCAAGTCGGAAATTCAGGCACAGGCGCAAATGTCTGCTAACGCGACCGACAGGACCAGTAAGACTTCAAGGAGGGCGTTTGGCGGAACGACTTGTTTCGGCAGCATGGGCTGGAAGGGGGAATGCAACAATTGCAGGATCCGGTGAAAAAAGGTTGACGAACGTTGCACGTACACAGCGTCTCTGCGCTGGAGAGGGGGGTCAACACTCTGTGGAGGGCACACACACAACGGAAAGTCAAGTGAGGCACAAATGTGATTACAGTCTATAACCTTGTTACTCAGTAACAACGCAACTCACCAAGAAGAATACGGCGGCCATCGAGATCAACAACAACACACTCGTTGGTACACATCACAAGAGTTCTCGCACAACCCGCCCGACGCGTGCCTCACGTGTGTCAAAAGTTGGCTGGAACTACTAGGTTGCACAAGTGAAGTGTCTGCTCATCTCAGGGTGAAAGGGGTCTCACTCTCCGCAAAATAGGAAAAAGAGAAAAGACATTTGTCTTGGAGGGGGGATTGCGCAAGAAAACAACCGAACTGAGACAAGGCAATGGGTTGCAACAAATGCGAAAGAAATTAAGTCCGAAAAGAACAGTTTAGGGGTGCACGGCCCAGGCGGCGAGCCGGGGGGGAAGTTGATTGGGGACCGCTGCACACTCAAAACACGGCACCTGTGAGTCCCAAGGGAGGAAAGCTACGAAAATAAGTGTAAATTCATGGAAGTAGCTGTGGCGAAATCGTAAGATTAAGAAAAGTAATGGGACACGCAGCCCGCGATTTCGGAATGTAGGATGGGACAAGTAGATAAAACGGGGAAAAGGAAGGTTTAAGACTTTGTCAACCCCCGGCTGAAGCAGAAAAAAAAACGCAGAAAGACAACCGATAAAGTAGTCTCAGCATTTCAAGGCAGAACGCGAAGTGAATAGTTTTAGAGCAGTCCGCCCATGTTTGGGAAGGAGAAAAACAGAGAACCGATGAGTCACGTTGGACTGAAGAGTTGTTCAAAGGGGTTTGGGCTGATGGTCAAGAGGAATTTAAAAGAAAGACACAGCAATGAGACTTATGCAAAGAAAAGCTTGAACAAACGGGAATAGAGACCTTGGGAAGACAGGGGGGGCGTTGTAGGAACCCAGGCGGACTGGGCACCAGGGGGGGGGGGAAAAAGAGGAAGGTCGTAAATGGAAGTGGCGCCAGAGCTGAACTACCCCCACTGGGGGGTCAAAATAACAGTTCCCAGAGCCGGCCGAGGAACCGGGGAAAACGAGGGCCAGAAGGTAAAAAAAAAGGAATCGACCACACAAAAAAGGGGGCGCAGTTCCTGCTCAACCACAAGATAGGGGCGGTGAACTGAAGAACTCAGGCGACCTCCCGTAAATTAAGTCTAGAACCGGGAACCGAAGTAAACATTGATTATAGAACCAACTGACGTGCCAAGTGGGTTCAAAACAACTCCACATTCAAAGAAATTCCTTTCACCATTGAGCTAAGGGGAACGGTCAGCGTAAAAAGAGAGCTCCCTCAGAGACGAAAGAAAAACGCAAAGTGAAAAGTAAAATTCCGTTGTCGAAGGAAGTTTCCCCAATAAGGGGGATCGAAGCAAACGGCCGACCAATAAACCCCTGTAAGAAATGTGTAGGGTTGGGGGTATACTTACGCATTTAAAAGTAAAGGGGGGGGTGGCACAGGACCCGAAGTCAAAAAAAAAAAATCGCTAGGGGGGGGGGCACATGAGAGTGGTAAATAAACAAAACCACCCAGAAAAAACTAAGGTGCTGTGAAGGATACCCGGTGAAAGTTCGGTTGGGGAAACCTTGGAGTGGGGGGAGAGGGGAAAACACTCAGGACAAAATAAATGGGGACGGTAAGAAGGGGTTATCTTGGAGAAAAAGGCAGTACACAAAAGAGGAGGAAAAAGCTGCATTGACGGCGGAAGCAAGATCTGGATCTAGAATAAGAACTTAGCGTGTTTCATAGGAACCTGTCGGAGTGACAGGGCGGAAAAGACCCTTAAAATGTCTTTGGTTCAGAAGTTTCTGCCTAGGCAGAGGGGAAAAAGTACACGTCAAACTCGCGGCGATGGGGGGTTCCTCACATCAGGTGGGGGAGGGTATGGGTGCACAGAACTCTTATCTTGTCTAGATTTGATCACCAGGGCTGTTGCCGTGCGAGGCCAAAATTCAGAGGACGCACCGCAGGCGAAACTATAACGGTTAAAGAACAGTTGCATCGCGGAAACCCTCACAGATCCCGGGAGACACCTGAGGGATAATTCGGGGGAAAGTCGAAAAAACACACAAACTAGTGGGAAGCGGAGGGGGCTGCCATAGAATGAACTGCAAATGAGGGATTGGTCT
>Ga0179593_1462472_pt1 | contig 14385 bp, 5 predicted proteins | sample CZODoug2_1_08_16_FD_185931 | JGI IMG/M metagenome (GOLD analysis project Ga0179593, IMG submission 185931) | Vadose zone soil fungal communities from Angelo Coast Range Reserve, California, USA - CZODoug2_1_08_16fungal (PacBio error correction) | ecosystem: Environmental > Terrestrial > Soil >...
CTTCAGAGAAGGGGGGAAAAAAGAAGGGAGGGTCTGGCAAGTGCACTACTTCGCCATGCGTGGAATAGGAAGGGGGATCAAATTGTGCGGGGGGTAGACATGGGAAAGCGAGCTTTATCTCAGAGAGGGAGACGCGCTTAAGCCAAACTTAATTGTCGAAAAAGGCCCCCGAACCATCTGTGTACGTGTATTCTGGAGCCTAAGGAGGGCAAAGTTACGGAGGGCATTCGAAGTCCCCAATTACTTTACCGTGGTCTAATTCAAAAGGCGAGGGAAAATGGGGCGTCTAACAGGGGAAAGACGGATTCCGAATCCAGAAGGAGTGCAAGCGAAACAACTTAGTCTACCTTGGTAGGGTGTCTTGCAGTGTAAACAGTGGGTTTTTCTCACGACCAAATACCATAAATCCCACTCAGTGGTATTGAAGAGGAACCTTAGCCAAGGAATTGAGACTTAGATCTTATTGGGTTAGAAAATTTCCTTTTGTAATGCTGTTTGGAGAAATGCAGTGTTTTCTCTAGCAGAAAGTACGTGCTATTGGGAAACCTTGCGGGGAGATTGAAAACACGGGACTTTATATCTCTACAATTGGAGGGGAATGGTACAAACAATACGTCAGGCCGCTCTTGACGTACGCATGGAGTCCAAAACATACAAAGGTAGGAAAGGGGAACAGGGGTTTTTTGCACTGGGGGGGGGTTAGTCCGACCCTCTAAAGTTTTTTCATGTTACTAACCTGTACGCAAAAGGCATGTCCTTCTTCTTGAGACGAGCTGACTAGCGACCTCGGACCCCCCAAAGGTCCTAAAAAGTTGAGGTTTCTGTCCTACGATAAGAAGAGGCTTCTGTGACTGATTACTTGGATTATAATTGCAGCATACGGTGGTTTGGGAGAGGTGGCGAACGTGGGAAAAACTGTGAACGAAATACAAAACGGAGAGGACATCAACGAAAAAAGAGGGGGGAAAATTAACAAGCGGCAAACGCAATTGGGGGGGTTGTCATAAGGGAGGGAGATTCAGTTGCAGGGGACGGGGGGGGACGCGCACTATTGTTTGTGGTAGACGCACCATGGAAGAGAGTGTATAATCTGTGTGAAAAAAGTAGGCGGGTATAATTTTTGGCCTGAATGTGTCTCAGACGTTTTTTCCCACGCGGCGGGGGTTGAAAACACCGGATATCGGTCAAGAGTTGACTGGCGAGCTGTGGGTAGGCCTACGCATCTTCAGGTTGGGGTGGGTTGTGGACAGAAGAGGGAGCAACCGGCTCGGGATGTATGGATGTATGGGGTCCATCGGCAACGAAGGAAAACAGGGAATTGTTGAGCGTCATAATAAGAACATACGGAGAAATTGGTTCGAGCCCTGCAAGCCATCGAAGGGGGGAGGGGTAGGGGGAGGATGGGGGGGAGGGAGGGGCGAGCTGAGAGGGACAGGAAGCATGTAGTTTCTCTCGCTATTTATTAGTTCTAATGAACGCTTGACCTGTGTGTTCCCTCAACGGGGACTCACTACGCGATATTACATGTCTCGTCCGAACAAGGTCAAAAAACGTGAAAGTTACATAAGCCGAGCCCCGATAAGACATTAGAAACCTGGAAGTCCCGAGCTGGGTGTCTGTGGGCAAATAGCCTACTTGTATCCTGGGGGGTGTCCCTTGTTTTCCCGTGTACGTTGTCAATATTGGGGAATGCCGAGCCAAACCCAATCTCACCAGGCATTTGGAAGCGCACCATAATCACGAAGGGATTCCTAAAGGAAGAAAGGGATAGAGGGTTGTGGCCTCTATGGGGAAAAAATAATCCAGCACCTCTGGGTTATTTTGCAGGGGGGTTGGGGAAGGGCGAGCAGGAGGGTGTGGACAGCGTTCGGTGGCGTGAAGGGTTCCTAGCAAGAAGAGGAATACATCGCCATGCGCGAGCGCAAATGGAAATTAAGGGACTTGGCAACTGGTGACCGACAGACGAAAGCACACCCCGAAGTCTTCGAAATTCCGCAATAGGGACCAAGAGGGAAAGAGAGAGACGAAAAATCCGGGGGCAAAAGCAAAGAATGGAAAGCTATCGAGGTTGGGGTCGAAGACCTGAAGAAGGGGGGAGTGACGGAGAACGAGTAATCTCAGCTGGAGGAGGGAGCGGGAGCCTCGGCACAGACGCTAGAAGACATTTCTGGGTAGAAAGAGCATGATCAAATGACAAAAAAACAAAAACGTATAGCGAAAAGAAGAAAAGGCTCAGAAGGAATGAGAAACCCAAGCTCGTCTAGAGTAAAGGTGATAGAGAAGTCGAATAAAAAGTCCATCTTATGAGGAAGGAAGCGTTGGAAACCCTACCGTTCAAACAAATGCGTCAAAATGGAGGCTGACCCCAAAAAATGCGAGGATTGGAACCGATGGGATTTTGGGGGATGTCGAGCGAGAGAATACCTGTCCCTAGGCGAAAGTGGTTGCACGAACAGATCGGGCTGCGTTTGCCTTCTCCATACTGGGAGGAAAGCCAAGTCTGGCCAGGAAGCAAACAACGGTCGGGACACTAGGTCGTGGACAAAAGTTGGGTGAATGACTGGGAATATGCGGCATGCAACGGATGGGGGTGATTGCCAGTACTGGAAAAAAAAAACGAATGTAAACAGGGAGCGCTACACTCCGTCTAAGTACAGTACAAAGCTGGGTGGTAACACCTGGAAGACACACTTCAAATGAGAACCGGCTTGAAAACAGGGGCTATGGGGGAACGGGATACGTTACAACAGAGGGGACCTGGGGTGAAAAAGTGTACCCGGGGACAGAAATCGTTAACAAAGTACGGGGTGGGTAGCGTCCAGGGATAGGTCAGGATGTGTTGGGGGGAAAGAAACACCTGAGGGCATCAAGGTCAACACCATGAAAACGCCGGGACACGACGGTAAAGATAACACTAGCCTGTCATCGGATAAAGGGGGGCGTATGATACAGCACGAATGAGACCAAAAGGGAAGGAAGGAGGCAGTCGAAGGGAACTGGGTGAATCTCTACATCCTGAACCAATTGATGAGCATTGGAAACGGTGATCAGTGTTGAAAATGAGGGGAACTGACGCTTACTACGTCCTGAAACTGAGTCGATATGAGGGGAGAAAGAAAAGGAACAGGTAACCGGAACCCAAACATAATAGGAGGCTAGGGAGAAATACACCACGTGTTCATAAAACACAACAGGAGGAAACATCAAGTGAAGGGAGAACGGCCCGGGTGCATCACGCGTGTCGTACTTCTATGCAATAGGAGGAGGGAACTGGGTTGAAATCGTGCGGAAGGGGGGGAGTCTCATTCGCTGCAAAGCAACAGGATAAAACCGAAAAACAGCTATGTGTATCAACTTCTGGGGAAGAAAACAAAGAGAATAAAGCGCGATTTCATCAACACGAGAGGGGACGTGTAATGAAGTTCGCAAGAAAAGGAGCCCTGCTAAACGACGAAGGGGGCACAACCAATGTGGTACCGAAGTTGGGCCGGGGGGGGGGCTCTGTGGGGACAGAAGAAGGTAAGGAGTGGGGATATCTGGTGCCATCTAAAAAAAATCAGGAGCATGAGACGGAGAACGGGGTGTAGTATGGGTATGACTCGGGTGCGCTGAACGTGTGTGCCCGGGAGGTGAAAAACAACGGTGCGGGGAAGAGGCGGGGGGTGTTCGCTGGCGTGGTGGAAAAAAAGGCGCGGGGGAGGAAGACCCTACTTGAAAGTAGTTCCAATGTAGGACATGCAATCCGAGTTCACGATGGGAGACGAGGGACGGGTACTCGCCGCTTGGGACAAAACGAGGGGGGGGGGATGTTGCGCCTCGGAAGGCAGCGTTTTTAAACTGATCACGGGAAACAGGCAACCTGGTCGGTGAAAATTAGCGGTAGGGTCTTGGGTCTTTGAAAAATCGGAGGTAAAATAAAAGGAGAAGCAGTGATGCAAAAAAAACACATGTAAACCTGGGCTTTGCAAAAGAATAATAAGACATATACGAAGCGTTCCGTCTCTGCCACGCCAAAGATGTGGGAGAAGAGTGGGCGTCGGGGGCGACAGAGGAAATCGAAAAATCCAAATAGATGGGTAAAAAGGCAACAAACAAATTCAAACAAGAGTTGGGGAAACCCACGAAGAGTGACGTAACGGGGTAGACATACGTTCGCGGACCGGGTGCAAACCGGACGTAGGCTAACCAGCCGTCTGCCAGAAGACGTCTAGAATCAAGTGAATCCGCGTTTGATCACCTCAGTCCGAAGGAGAAGGGGAAAACCGAGTTACGAGGAGAACACACCAATCGGGGGACGACGAAATGAAGGCTGGACAGAAAACAAAGCTTGAGCACACTAACTTCATACACCCATCGGCAAGTACAAGGGGGAAGGGGCACCGGGGCTGTACAATTAGTACACACGGGTGAAACAGGTCGGGTGTGCGAAGTACCAGGTGAGGACATAGCAGCAGGCGTCAACAGATCAACAAAAGTAAGGATATGAGGGCTTCCAACAAAGAGTTAAGAGTGGTTAACAGGTGCTCAAAAAAGTTGTTACTTGCGCAGTGGTGGGACAGAGAGGTTGGTCGGGTACCCAAGAAAGGGTTGAGACAAAATCACAAAAGTGCGCCGGTGACAACAACAAGATAGGGGCCCGGCAGTTCGTTCACAAGAAAAAAATTCTAACTCATAGGATAACAAATGGGGAGGGCGTCGTACGGACACCAGAACATTGATTATCTACAAGAAATTTAGGGGTGCATCACGACACTGATCCATCAGCAGTAAAACGCTGGAAAGGGTCTGCAAAAGCAAAAAAAATTCTGCTCAGTTGGGCAGGGGGGCTGGTCAATTAGTTTGTCGGTCTTTTTGGGGGCGGGTCGGCTGGGATGACAAACATGGTGGAAGTCCGAACAACTCCCCTAATACAAAGAAAAACTACTTTTGAAGTATAAAGATAGTGGGAAGTATAGGGGGGGGGGGGGTGCGGGGCAGTGAGTAACCAAAGGACTAATAAGGGCTATAGGACATGCCAGAGGCCGGCAGGGGGGGCAAGAAAGGTGGGCGCGAAAAAAAATCTGTGGAAATTGGTCGGTGGGACAACAGGTAAGGGGCGTGGCAAAACCGAAGATCGCGGGGTAAAACCAAAAAAAAAAAGGATTCGAGAGAAAACGAAGGAAAGCTCGAGGGCCGAATAGAGGCTCAAATTTTATGGAGCTCAGAAGGTGTGGGGTATAAGCTTTCTACCTCAGGCATGTGATTTGACGGGGATTGGTTGGGGGCGGGCCAAAAGAGTGAGAAAGTTCCCTAACCCAAAGGGGGAAAAAGCAAGTTTTGGCACTAACATTCTCGGCGTTACACTCCGGAAAAGACCGTTTGGGTACTTTTTCCGTAAAAACGTCTCGTAAAAGGGAGTCGACATCAATGAAAGGGTTTGGAGACTTACTTCAGCCTACCCTTGTTAAACGCAGGGGGAGAAAACGAAAGCGGTTGTGTTGGGGGGGGGGGTCCTGAACAAATTGGGGGCGACCGAAGTATCTCTGCTAAAAGGAAGGGTCAGGAACCAGTTAAAAAAAAATTGAGAACCAGTCGATGCAGAGCCGGCAATGCACGGCAAGAACAGGACTCGGTGACCGGCGCTATCTCTAAGAACCAAAAAAAAAAAGGGAAAAGAGGGGGGATAGCGGGAAGGTGAAACAGAAGGCTGGTCGAAATTTCACTAGTTGGAAGCCGGGACGACGAAGACGGAAGGTTTACTGTCACCACCAAAAGTGGAAAAAAGGTGTGACCGACCGAGGGGGGGAATCAAAACCTGATATGGCAGCAATTGGCAAAAATAGGGGAGGGCGGTCCGATCTGGACAAAAAATTATGTGCCTTTGGGGACGGTGGGGCTGAAAAGAAAATGATTTGGGAATGGTACCTCTGAGAAATAAGCAAATGGGTCAAAGTAATACCGATGAGGAGCCACTCGTATCAACATAAACAGCTGGCAAATCTTGAAAAATTATGGAGAGGACACAACCTATCTTATTCTTCGCTGGCAGTAAAGAAAGTAGTAGAAAATTTGCAAGCTTATGTCCGTGGCACGAAAAGCCAAAAAATTCACTCAAACATGGCAACTCTTTGGAAGACAGAAATTAAGGGTTGGTCAAAGGGGGCGGGGATTCCTTCTTGGGGCTGAAATAAGAGAAAGAACGTGCTAACAAAAATTCTCTCAAAAACGTGTAGGGAATCAGTGGGACGTATCTACCCAAAGCATGAAACCGTAGATGGGGAAGGGGGAGCGGGAAAAGGGGACGTGCGAATCACGGAGCAATTCAGCTCGTCGAGTATCTGTAAAAAACGCTGAACCACTTCGCGAGGTCACCGAGGGCACCAAGAATTTAACAATGGCAATAAATGAGGGCCTGGCTGTGACACGATGATCACGCGATTCTATGAGTAAGGAGTTGGCGGAAAGAACGGGGGGGGAACAGAACATCCTTCGACTATGAATGCACGAGATAGAGGGCATGGGAGGAGTGAGCCACGGGTGCTCGCCACAATCTACGGGAAAAAAAAAAAAATTTGTGGACGGATGTTGGTGAACAGAGAAAAAGTCCGGGCAGAAGAAAAACGGGGGCAGGTCTTCACATGGAAAGACAAAAAACAGGCAAGCGGCGCGGAAGACTAGGATAGAGGCTGAGGGTTTTCCACGTGGGGCGCAATGGAACAGGCGTGCATCGAATTTTGTGGGTAGAGCATGGGAAAAGAAAGGAGAGAGAAATGAACCGGGTGGGGGAGAAAGGTAAAGTTGCAGCGGTCGGTCAGCAGGTCTTTCGGAGAAAGTAAGAACGCCGTAGATAACACATGACCCACATCGATCAAGCCGGCACTCGTTTAAGCGGTCCAGGCGGCTACGGAAACTCTAAAGCGAAGCCGAGATAACAGTCGACTGCAAAAAAAATCGGGTAGCAGGCAGTGACAGAGGTATTCACAGCGAAGCCGTTGGTGGCCGCCGCAGGTGAAGGGGGGGCAATGAACAGACGGACGACAATGGCAAGGGGAGCTGGGGGGAGCATTTGAAAATAACAATGCTTCTCAATCCGGGCCGGTCCAAAGGCTTTTTTACTGTACAAAGAGGCGAATCGGCCTCTTTGGGGGGATTAGAGGTGGGGTTGGTAGGTGGTGTAAACGCAGATCGTAAAAACAGAAGAGTCACTGTTCAATTTGGGGATGTGGGGGGGGGGCGGGGGGGTAGAGCCTGCCCGGTGAGGAGAGAGTTGGGGTCGACAGCAGACGGCGCCAAAACTACAAGAGTCGACTGGGCCGGGGCATAGAGGGGATCATAGATAAAAAACAGGGGGCACGAAAAAAGAAGCGGAAATGGTCAATACTGACAATACCTGAACTGCGGCAGAAGGGGGAAAATAGCGACTACAGAACACGGAACTTACTGTGCTCCTGGCCAGAGAAAGAGAACCGGCGTGGGTAACACCGTATATTGTCAGGGCGGGGGGAGCCAATGCAAGTAAGCATGCCGTGGGGTCAAAGGAGAAAACGAAAATGGAAAACCCAGGCAACCATTTGGGCAGGTGGTAATGGGGGACTCGGAACGGTAACCAAAATACAGGAAAGACTTGCTGGGGCCAGCGCCGGAGGAACAGGTGTGGGAGAGCGGGAAAGTGGACACCATCTTCAGCCTGTACTTGAATGTCAACCGGCAGTCTGATGTGCGGTGCTGAGAGGGTCTCAATTTCACCAGGTACGCTGCCTAAAAACCGCAGGGGGATAGGCGTGAAAAAATAAGCAATGACAACACAAAGGTTGTGCAGACAGGACACACACATGACAAATGAAAAAAGATAAACAGGCTACACAAACGAGCCACAACAGGGAAAATGTGAAAAACGTAACGGGCGAAAGAAAAGTCGTGTTAAAGCAAATAGGGGACAGGGCACTGGGGCGCGGGAAGGAGAGCAATAGGAGTAGGGGGATTTGGTGGGGAACAAGGCGTCGCCAAATAATAAAGGCCAGGCACTAAAGCGTCAGTAGCACATCAGGCGCAGGAAACAAAAGAAAGGTCAAACACTCGGTGAAAAAGGACAGTTGAGAAAAAAGGGGAGAAGGTCCGTATGAAGAACTTAAATCAAGACAACAGGGCAATAAGCAAACAGCAGTGCACAAAAGGACCAAAAAGAAAGGATGGGGAGGTTGAAAGGCACGGTCATCGCCCAGGATAATGGCAGGAGGCTGTTACCATGACTTAAGGCCCGGGGTTGGGATGAAAGTCCGGGGTATAGGTGGGGCAAGCTGCAAAAAAAACTGGGGGACGGAAGTATTCATCACCAAGCAAAAGCAAGGTTTCAGATCAGGCAAGAGGGTAGAGAGCCGTAGCCCCCAACGAACCACAAAAGCATGCACCCCCTGGTAATCGTAATGAGTAGGATCGATACTGAATAATAAATTCCCACGCACACTGCGTGCGTAGTGTCCGTGGAATTCGCTATCAGGCGGTGAAGTAAAAAAGGAGCCAGGGCATGGTTGAAGGGAGAATCGGGCGGGGGGTCTGGCGTTCACGCGTGGGCCTGGTCATGGTAAGAAGCACAAGGGGGCACAACAATAGCGCACGACGGGACAAGGCTTGGGGGCATAGGAGTCAATCTGGGCGGTGAAACAGAGGGGTTACCTCAAGAAGCAGTCAAGTCCCGAGCGGTCCCATGCAAACGAAACGAAGAGGAAGGTAGACTAGACCGACCTATCGTGCTCGGCTTCGATTATCAAAGTGACGAAAGAAAGTAATAAGAAAAACACGAAGAGAACTGGGTAGGGGTGCACCAATCCACAGCTACGCAGAGGCGAACGGGAGGGAAAAAGCTGAACCGGAGAAGCGCTTCGGTCTACGTGGTAATCGCCAAAGCAGGCACGGAGCGAGACTGCTGACGTGACGCTCACTGGGGAGGGTGCTGAAAATCGAACTAAAATGACCTCTCGCGGGGGGGCAGGCGAACGTAGGGGGGGGAAAAATGGCAAGAACGAAGTAAGGCAGTCGCCTTGGAAGACTAAAACAAACACGAATGATAACTCTCACAGGGGAAATGAGCAAGGCGTGAAAACTGGTGCTTGCCGCAAGCGGTCGATAAACCAGGGAAGCCGAAGGTGGAATAAGCGAATAAAATAGACGTTTATAAAACTCAACACACCACACAGTAATCAAATAAGCTAAGGCTAGGGGCTGTACAGGCGAAAAGAGGATAGAAGGGATACGACACCAACCACGGCATAAGGACAGAAGGGGGGCGATAGATTTCCAGTATTCAACGATAAACTTGGGAGGGCATGGCGGGGGGAGAACTGGTTGAGGCGAGCAGTATGACGAAAAGCCTCAACTGGAAAGGGTGAAAGATTTGAAAAAACAGAGCCCCTCACTCCTACGTTACTGGCAGGAGGATGGTGTCGTAGCTGGGGTTGCAATGGCGTGTGCGTCTGATTAAGACGAGTGCAAAAAAGGGGGCGGGAGGGCCACCCATACGAGTCAAAGTAGAATTTGAATAGGGCTAGGTAGAGATAGGGTCGCTTATTAGAGAGGAGTGCAGGTGCGGGGGGTTTAAAGGAAAAAATATCTAACAATCGGGGGTAGAGGCGGGGAAGGGAGAACCCGACAACAACACCAGGATAGTGTGAGGGCACACGTACGTCAAACGCACAAACAGGCGCACATTAAAACAAACTCTTAACCACTGAGCGGTGGTGACCTAGGGGGGATAAATCAAAGGTGACCACACGATACATGCTTCGGAACGAGGGAACGGAGTATCGAGGAGTGCAAGGAGTCCGAGGCGGGTCTGAGGAAAACCGTAGGGGGGTATTTGGGTGCAACGGAAGCCTGTTCGGTAAGAGGAGGAACCATATAAAAAATCGGGGGCTGTGCAAAAAAAACGCTTATAAAGCACCAGGCGGGGAAAGAACCCAGCGGGTGAACAAGTAGAGGCTAGGTCAAATGGGTTAACGACTCGCGCCAGTAGGATACAGAGAAGGTAAGGAGAGGGAGTCGGAGGAAGTTCGCGTCGCGAAAAGAAGGGTGTTGAGCCTGTTGGGAGGTCAGGCGGCGGAGATCACAACGACGAAATGAGCCTCAAAAAAATGTACGAGTGGGGGCGATCCTCGGCGCAACCCCTTGGGTACTCTCGTTAGGGTCATGGCATAGTGGGGACCAAAAAGATGGCACGAGAATAGCGGGAATCGAACTAGGGAAGAATGGACACAAAGCAAATGCACGGGGACGCTGAGGAAGTTTGGAAGGATTCAGGAACCGAAGGGGGGACCCGCCGTATCCGTGGATAAAGCAATAGGAAAGGAAATCCGGGCCAAATTCATCGTACAAAACAATCAAGAATACATCAGCGACATGGTGTAAGGGGACTGGTTGGACGTATGACAAGATCGCAGCTAGAAAAAAACGGGAGGGATTGCCACGTGCTGCGTGAAAGGAACCATCCGCCACCAAAAAAGCAAAAAGAAGCCCCCAGTGGCAACTGAAAGGTTTACCGGGCGCTACGGGAGTAGGACAAAGATAACCTCGCCAAAGAAATGAACAGTGACCTTAGAGGGGTTCGCATTTTGCATAGTAAAAGTATGTAACCAAGAGGACGGGAGAAGTGAAATCATATGAGGACAGTGTGGTCATCAAAACGTGCATAACAGCGTAACAGGGGGGGCAAGAAATACTGTGGGCCCACCCCGAAGGCGCGCTTGGCCCCCAGTGTGAGCTTATACGGAGGAAGAAAGTACGTTCAGGAACGGGCAAACACGCTTCGATTGTTAAAAAGAGGTGTAAATTCAAATAGAACTTGAAAAAAGTTAGGCGAATAGGGCGGATAAGAGCGGTTCACGGGAAAACGCAAACCAGGCGATCTAGCGATGAAGGGGATTATGGGGGAGGATGTCACAGACATCGGGAAGGCGGATTGGGCAGCCAATCAAAAGTCGCGGGGCGTCACAACTAACAGCGTGGGGTCATCAGTGAGCGGGCAGTAAGATGTAGAAGGGAAAACAGTAGCGGCGGGGAATCTAAGTTCAGTTGCAAGCAGATTGCTGCAGTGGGAAGGACTTTAGTAGACGTTAATCTAAATAACTCTATGAATGGGGGCTGCGGGTCTGGTTCACATGGAAAATAGGACCTTTCTGTGGCGTCGTGGAGGGAAAGGCAAAGGATCGCCATCGGGAAACGAACCTCGTCAATAGAAAATCTCAATGAAAAGTAGCAGGGAAGGGAGATACCAAAATAACCACTATGGGGAACAAAGGAGAAGTCACTGAAGGAAGTGGGTGGGAACAACAAAAACGCGCACTCGCGTCGCGCGGGAGTGATGGTTCTAAGAAAATAGTCAACGATCAGGTGAGAGATGGACAACCACAAGCATGGACACTAGCGTATACTCTCGTGCGGGCTGGGCAGAAAAAAAGGTGAACAGGGGTAGTCCCAGGAAAAAGTGTGACGATGCACGACTAGGGGGACTGACTGGACCATTGAACAAACGATGACATTTGCGGGAAAGGCTTTCAAAACACATGTAATGTGGGGCGTCATTCGCGAATCAGACCTTACGGGAGGTAGTCTTCGAGAAGGAGATACGGGATGTGTCCAATGCACTAGCACAATCAGTCACCGGCCGGGGGCACAACTTTCCCGAAAAGTTCCACTCAAGGTGACAAGCCTCAATTAAGATGGAACAATCGACCGGAGTGTGGGGGGGGGGCACTCAAGGGAGGAATCGTGAAAGTACAAAGGTAACCCCTTACAAAAAGAAACGGAGGGGGGGTCAAATTAAAAGAGTGGGTTCCCAATTGGTGGGCTTACAAGACAGGAAATTGCATGGGCCGGGGGTGGGGGGGAAATAAACTCACAGACGGTAGCACTCTCGGTGAAAAAGGAGCCAGTTGTTTCATCAGAGGTTGCGTATTTGGAACTCCACAAAAAAAAACTCATTCTGGGATGTCACTGGACGCCAGAAAAAGGTACGGAAATAAGTTGTGATCAAACAACACCAAAATGTAATTCGTTATGGGCACCAGGCCCTGAAATCGAGGAGTTGCCGGCTTCCCGAAAAGGGATAAGAGGGGCTACAATTAAGAGGGAGGGAACCGGTACTCAGTGATCGAGGAAGAACTGACATCGTAGGAAAAATGTGGTCGGGATTGCACGGGAAAGGGGAAAGAAGACCTTGGCGCCTCAGAAGTCAAAAGATGGGCGTGTTGGGCACGGCGAACAGTTGGCGACCCGGGGGTCGCGGGGCATTCTATGGGGCCATGTTCTAAAATGAGAAAACAAAGCCCAGTTGAAAAAAGTTCGATTATGAGAGGGACGTACGAGTTCACTGTCCTACGAACTGAATTACGGAAAAGAGGAAATCGAGCAATCAACACAAAACAACTTCGTGAGCATGAAAGAGAGAGATCGGTCGCCGGGAGCCGAGCATGGGTCGGCAGTCAACGGAACGGCGCGAAATCTAAGGTGGCGAAAAGTTTCTTGTGGGGGGATACTTTTCGAAAATGGGGTATAACAGATAAGAAACGTCGCGGAGACGTGTTCCTAAGGAAAAAAAACATCTGGTGAGTTAGAGGGACTCGGGAGTACTTCAAAAGGTAGGGAAGTGCCAGTCATTCCAGACGTTATTGAACAAAGGGATAAGGAACTGTCTCTAGGGTCTGAGACCAACAAAAAAAACTGGGCATCATGGAGGCAAATACAGAAACTGGCTGACAAAACGGCTCGTAATGGGTAGTTTAGAGGTACCAGAGTTGGGACGCCGAAAACAATCACCGTGGAAAAGGGCTTGCTGAGCAACCTCTGAACCAAACAAAAAGGGAGACTACAATTGGGCGAAATTGACCGGGGGGGAAAGAGGGTCATGTGTGAGGAGGGTGGCTCGCGAATACGACGATGGGCATGGGTCACAAAAAAAGGGGTACGGCCAAGCGACAGTTTACAGTGTGGAAACATCCACACGAACGTCAGCGAGAACTTGGTAAGGAGAATGAGGCCCAAAAAGGAGAAGAAAGTTTAGAGTTGGGGCACTGGAAAAGAACGCGACGCGAATTGGGGCAATGGGGTGGGAAGACGGGCCTCAGCGGGGTCTCTGGCTGGGAGTTATACGGAGGTAAAAGCCCGCAGAAATGACGAAATGTGGGGGTGCGGGCGACGAACAACCTCGATTAACGTGCACGGGGGATTGATTCATCACACAACTGCGAAGGGTGGGTCGAGGTGAGCCCTTGCATGGACAAGCTCCCCCCGGGGCACAAACCCAAGCGGGGGGGACTTTGCCCGAGGGGCAGACTCTCAATGTGTGTTGGTCTCCTTACTGCAGTCTTCTGGGGACACGGGACGCCAGAACCTATGATGGGGTCATCAAAAGAGGTCATGGTAGCTTTGGCAGAGCGCAGAAAAGGTCGTTGACGACCGTTTACGACCACCATTTGGCCATCTCGAGTGTGAACCCGGGAAGGAAGTTCCGCACGTTTCCTTCAGAGGGATTTTGGTCAAACATACCCATCTCGTTGGGGTTTGGTAAAAATTGAGAAAACATGCAGAGGGTTAGGATAGCCTCAAGAGTCCTAATTCACAGCATTGAGATGTTGGGTTCTTTCATCAAACTCCCCCTAGCTACGAAGAACCTGGCTGGTTATCCGCCTTCCCCCTCGGCGACTGCCTCTGTTTATTGAAAGTTTCGGAGGGAAGAAACCGTGGGGAAACGCCAACGGAAGAAAAATACACGAAGACATAGAAAATGGTCTCCTAACAAAAAAAAAGAGGGGGATAGTCCGAGAGAAGAAACTATCCCGAAAATAATTCTCCGGACTACGGAGCTGGTGTGAGTGGCCTCAAGGGTTCGATTTGGCAAGTGGGGGGGTCACGTGGGACAGAGGGGTGTAGGCCCTTGAATAAACATCTGACACCATAACCGTGCAAAAAAGACAGCAAGACGGCTGTAGAATGATGAAGAAAAGAAGAACTTGTCGGTGTGGAACCGCTTGACGGAGAAACAAATGCCGTTCTTTTGCGGTGGGGGGGGGCGCTCGAAAGCGTGAGAATCGCGCCGGTGAGTGAAAAAAAGGCCTTAGGAGCGAAAGAAATCGCCAAGGCAGCGACTCCATTTGAAGAGGTGGGAAGGTGACAAAGGTTCCCTCCACGCCGCAGACCAGCGGGGAGCACAAAAGTAGGGCTCTGGCAAGAGGACGGCTGATCTCTAAGCGAGACGGTTATCATAAATCAAAAGTCTTTGGAGAAGTGAGATATGAAGGGGGGGGGGCGCAGCACACGACAGAGGGATATGGAGTGCTTAACATCTTCTCATAGGGGATGCGGTAAAAGCATCAGTAAAGGAGAACGAGACTTTTAGGTTTTCTAAGAGGGAACTGC
>Ga0179593_1530646_pt1 | contig 14385 bp, 22 predicted proteins | sample CZODoug2_1_08_16_FD_185931 | JGI IMG/M metagenome (GOLD analysis project Ga0179593, IMG submission 185931) | Vadose zone soil fungal communities from Angelo Coast Range Reserve, California, USA - CZODoug2_1_08_16fungal (PacBio error correction) | ecosystem: Environmental > Terrestrial > Soil >...
ACTGTGGGGAAGGCGAAAAACCGGGAATCGAGTTACCAAGACGGGGGATTGGGTATTTCAAGCTGCCTGGGATTCCAAGAAATCAAATTGGGAAGTAAAGTTATTCCAGTGTCTATCAAAGGAGTCGGTTGGGAAGATGTGCGACTCAACTGGACAAGAAAGGGTGGTTTGCTGGCCGGAAAGGAAAAAAGTGGATAACAAAAAATAAGGCCAAGACCACAGGAAGACTAACAGGAATTAATCCTTGAACGACAGTGAACGCCAAGCGCGCCGGAAGGTGGCCCGTTTTAGGAAGTGACACTAAAAGAAGTCCCAGGGAGACACGGGAACGCCGTCGAACTGGCCGTGAGGAAAGAAACCTACAAGGGAGAAGGAATCCCGCGGCCGGCTGCTGGAAGGGTGCCCTCAAAATAAACGATGAGAATGGGGATAGTTAACAAAAGAGACAGATCCAGAGGGAGGACCATCAGGAGCAAGCGCGAAAGAAGGAAGGGTAAATTAAGGGAAAGACGAAGGTATGTGACTTCGTCGTGGCGACCCCCACAATACAACTAAAAGCCGTTTAAAAAAAGATGAAAAGATGCTTCAAAGGGATCCTAAGGGGGGAGCGGTAAAGGGTCACGGGATTTATTTTGGAAACCATGGCCTAGGAATAGAGAAACCGGGTCCCGTTGTCCAGGGGGGAGTGTTTCACCTACCTGATGAAAACGCGGGTCATCGTATTTTTACCAGCGCTAGAGTCCGACATGGACGATGAGAATCAGCGGAAGGAACGAATCAAGCCCCCGATGTGAGAAGACCCGCACTCCTGCCGAGGTCCTAAACATAAGGGGAGAGATCTCTCTTCGAGGGGCCTGGGTCAATATCGCCAATGAACTCTTTCTATAGTTGGGGGAGAAAAGTCAAGAAAGCCCCAGGCCCAGCACCATCTGGGAAAGGACGATTGAGTTCAAATCAGGGCAACGAATGCCAAGAGAAAGCATGGAGGCGGAGAAAAAAAAAGGGAACAAAACGAAACCGGTATTGAAGGAGGTATCCCTAAAGTGGCAGCCTCCGAATGTAAGTAGATACTACGGAAGATATCTTCAAAAAGAAGAGGAAACAATCAGGTCCGATTTCAGACTCCATACTAGAATAGAGGATTTCTTAAGACAAGCGCAGGCGCGCCAGACCAAAGGGGTTTGTAGCTGAAAAGAGGGGAAGGGAATCAAAGGGAGCCAAATCGCCAAATCAATGGGAGAACCAAATGAAAGAGAAGAAAACTTCCACAAGCCGGAGGGCCCGTCTCGGCCTTTGCGGGAGGAGCAGGAATCGCGCCGGGATTAAACACAACGAGAGACTAATCTTGTCATTTGAATTGTAGAAGGAGTCAAAATTGTTTCTTGTCGAAGGAGAGAAAAGAGGGGTTAAATATATGGGGATTACTGTGAAGAGGCCTAATCAGACCATGACCGCAGGCCAAAGGAGGCTACAGAAAATTTAATCGGAAAAAAAGGTCCGTCTGGGAGAGAGGGTCCGTCGTTTTTGTTGGTGGCGGCGGACAAGAGGTAAACACTGCTATCGCGGGAATCTCTCGAAAAGTAAACAAAAGGGGCTCCCATTGGATAGAAAGAAAAGGGTTCACTTCACCGTCAAGGGGGAAAGCGCCAAGGGGGGCCTGAGTGCGTCAAGCGAGGAGAGATTCACTTCGGGAAGAGAAGCGAAGGGTACGATCCATCCACATGGGGAGGGAAAGACAAACCCTTTCGGGAAGTCATAAGCAACGAAGCTTCCAAAAGGTCCTGAAGGGTGCTTCAAGAATTTCAATTTTATCAAGGGAGGGGCCGAATAAGAAAAGCTGAGGCAAAACTAACGGGGGGCAAAAAAAAAGACCACCGAAACGATGAAATGGACTTCATACGCTCTGTTTCAAAGTTCCAGAATGGGGGAAAAAGGATTAAACATTGTCCATTCAGAGGGAAGGAGGTTTTGAAACAAATCAGTGCTTGCTGGGGTACGTAAAAAAGAAAGAAAAAAAAAAAGGGAAAAAAAAAAGAAGGAGGGGATGAAAAGGGGGGAAAGGGTGGGAGTATTACTTTTAGAATGGAAGCGGTGGTCGCGGCAGGGGTCGGACGAGGGGGGGAGATTTTTCTCGGGACTGAAAAATCTAATAGCGTGCAGGAAGATGCGAAACTAAGGAGGGAACTGATGTACGCTTACCAGGTGGGAGTACTCATCGGGTAGGCATGGGAACCTAAACGTTGTTTCAGGAAATCACACGGCCCAAAAAAAAAGAAAGGGAAGACCCTTCTGCTCAATTTGCAGGGGAATTATGGTAAGGGGAAAGAGCAAGTCTCCGACTGACTGAAATCACTGGACGCGAAGCAAAAAGGGGAGGTAGGCTTTCCAGCGCATTAAGGAGAGAAGGAGGAAAAGCTATCAGGATCCTCTTTCATAGGTTCAAGGTGGAGACAAAACCAGGCAGAAGGAGTGGGAACAGAACATTGGGTTTGGATAAAGGATAGCGCTATTTGAAACAGGGAAGCATAATAAACATTCGTTGGTGGTAAAAGGGGCACAACAATGGGAATGCTCCTCGAAAAAACGAGGAGGGAGGCAAGCGGATTACTTAAAACTGAGAGAACTAGCCAAAAGGAGAAAATACCACCTATACCGGTTTTGTGAGGGCCCAGGGGGGTCAAAAAAAGGGATAAGGCAATCTGCGATAAAGAGCCATTGGGGGTAAAAGCTGTGAAGTCATTGGTCATGGAGGGACATGGGCCTTAACAAGGGGGGAAAGGACTGGGCCAAAACCAGGGGGAAGGGAAAACGAAATATATACAAGCTGAAAAAGCCTAAGATTTTGCGATGGCGAATTGAAAGAAAAGAGCACCTTGGGGACGATAGAAGAGGACGACTGGCCAGCTCGCCTTGGGTATATCTTGGAGGTTAGGGGCAGGGGACCTCAATTCTTCGTCCGTTTTCCAGGGGTGTTTCGGGGGGAAAAACTGGGGAGAGGATCCCTTTACCCACCAGTCCTATTATGGTGGTGGAGGTGGAAAAGGGAGTTACTTCTTTCTCCTCCAGGAGGGTGAAAAAAGAAACGAGATGCGGCTGCCTTATCAAGCAACCACACAAGGGATTAGAAGAGAATGGCGCCGGCCGTTCCATCTCAGGGCTGGGGACGTTGAGCAGAACTCCCATATAAGACCAAAATATCGAGTTAAGTAAAGGATAACATAAAAGCCGACTGCAAGATAGATTAGGGCCGCCGAAACAACGCACCGTGTAAAAATGAAATGAAGGTGGGACGAAGAAGGTCCTTTAACGGAGAGAGGAAACACCAAAACCTGTAGCAAAAAGGGGGCTGATGGGAGGGGCGCAAGGAAAAAAAGTAGGCAGAAATCTTGGGCAAGTCAAATGTCTCAGCACGGAAGGAGAAAAACAATAGAAATTCCCCTGCGCAAGGAGAGGGGGGGAAGGCGTTCCGATGAAAAGCCTTGTAGAATTGTTGGGAGAAAGGGGGGGTAGAAGGCTCTGGATCCATAGGCGCTTTGCCTGGGAAGAAGACTGGGTTGTGAAGAATTCCAGGGGAAAAAAGCGGTGACAAAACCGAGTGGATCTTCTCTGTCACTAGAGAGCAATATCTAAAAGAAAATGAGGAGTTCAAAAATCTTAACGAACACTGGGGGGAAGACCCGCAAAATCAAAAAACCGCGAATGCTCGGTGGTTGACAGACGAAAGAAAAAAAAGCGGGAAAGGGGTGAAGACCTTCCTTTGAAAACGGTGGCAAAAAAGCTCGGAGAAAGAAAAACGGGGGCGATTTGGGGCTCGCTCATACTCAGCGAGAAAAATCCCCTGAATGCCAGCAGTGCGAAGGCGGGGGGGTGATTTGGAAGCCAACGTTTGGGGCGCAAAAACGTCAGCAGAGGTAACCGGGTACCGTAGGAGGCGGATGAAAGGCGGAGGAGAACCAGTCCAGTGATTCAGCGAATAATAAGCAGAACTCGCCAGGGCCGAAGAAAGACCGAGACAAGGGAAGGATCAAACTCAAAAGAACTTCTGGGGTAAAAGAAGACATGGCTTTGGAATTTCCCACAGCGTCAAAGACTGGGGTCCCCCTCCTCCTTTGCCGGGAAAAGAGAAGAGAGGAGGAGGGCCAGGCGGTGGCGTGGGGTGTTGGGGGGGGGGGGACGAAGGGGTGGGAACGCGTTTCTGAAATCATGAACATCCAAACCATTAACTAGATTTGGGAAGCACCTGACGATCAGGCAAGGGATAGTGGATTTGGGGCAACAGGTAGTCTAGTGAGAATGCTCAAAATTGTTTTTGGGATTTCCCCAGAAAACAGGCAGGCCACCGGCGCTGATGGAAGGCCGTGCGGACGCGCTTGGAAGAGACTAAGGAAAAAAGAAAAACGGAAAACTTGACGGGGGAAAACTCTTTTCTAATCCGGGGAAGGAACGGGGAGTTGGAAAAGAGGCGAGCTGGGAGGAGTCGTGTAGGGGTCTCTAAGAGAATCAAAAAAGACGGGACGATCTCCGACTAACACAGGAACCTGGGGTCTCGAGGAACTTGGATTGTCGCTTGAGTTGGGGGGAATGTGACCTCGGATGAGTAGGCCTGGGAGGAACATTGAATACCATGACAGGTTCGCCGGGAGACTCCTCAGGAGAGCCAGGGAACACACGAAGGTCTCAACTAGGAAAGATAGTAGGGATGGGTGGTGGCCATAGGAGAGGAAATTTAGGCTCAAGACGAAAAACCGAGGCCGCAAAGTGGTGGTTTCATATTCCAAGGGGGTTTCTCAACCTGATTGGGGGGCTTGAATTGGGGCACTGGCCCGTACAAGGGCAGTACACCAATGTTGGGGGGATGAAAAGGGGGAGCTTCTCCAAATAGGACTCAACCCTCTATGAGAGGGAAACGAAATTTGTCCAACTCAGGCGGAAAGAGGGTAAAGAGGGTCGGAAGTATCTGAGGGGAAAAAAAAGGGGCGGGATTTTACTTAGATCAGGGGGGAAATCCGAGTCGACAGGGGCCAAAACTTGCTTGAAGCACTGGGCGTTGGTTTACAATCGCCAATTGGAAAGGGGGCGGCGTGGGCACTGGGCGGGGGAATAGTAGCGAACGATGGGAATCAATTTCCTCTCAAGGTGGGACCAAGAAAAAAGCAAAGGAAAAGGACAATGGACATTGGTACTGTACGCGAATTGGCTCTTTGTCGGGGCGGAAGGGGGGGTAGAGTTACAGACGAGGAAGCTTTTTCATAAATCCATGTCCTGGGAAGGGGAAATCCCCAAAATGGAAACAACAGAAGGAGGTGATCGCCTAGGCCCAACCCGGGGACAAGTGAGAAGCGTTCACCTAGGAGGCATTGTTGGTGGGGACACAGGAAGTGGCGGAGAATTCCGCTTCCAAACTAATCGAGAAATGAACCACGAACAGCAGGCCGAAAGAGCGTTTCGTCTGGGGACCGAAGCAAAAGGGCCGGAGTCGTTTCAGTGCAAAAGTCAAAATCCTCAGGGCTTTAGATGCGGGACGGTTACCGAGCTGAAGGGAGAACGAAGGGACATCCCGTTACTGGGGTAGGCAAAAAGCCGGCTTCCGCTGAACGGACGGTTCAGACAATATACAGGGAAGGATCTGGGAAGAACTGCTTTGCAAAAAAAGATCGTGCAACTTGAGGAGGACCCAAAGTGCAATCCTAATAACGGATTCCAGGAAACGATCTTGTGAATGAATGGAGGGAAAAATTCGAAAGGGGGCCAGTCAATCTCGGCCTCAATGGTCTTGGTGCGTGCCAGCATTCTTTAGTACCGTCAAGGTCGTGGGGGGTCTACCACCTAAATGGAGAAGAAAAAAAAAAAGATTGTCGTCGAGGGTCATCACTGTTCAAGTGTGGCGGAAGGGCTTTTAGCCTGAAAAGGGGCGGAAGACAAACATAAAGCTGAGGGCACTCGTAAGGTTGAGTCGAACTCCATTAGGGATTTGATTCAGGGAGTTGTTCCGTTTTGGGGAGGAGAAGTTTGAACAAAAAGAAAGAAACACTAAAAATACCGCTCCTCGCCGTAACAGAGTGAAAAAGGGGGGGCAGTTTCTGGGGAGTATCACCATGAGCATGGGGGCACACAGTCCTGTTTCCTTGCTCGGTTCCTCCATGGAAGGCGTCGGAAGAAGTCGTGATAAGCGTCTTTCTCCAGGCATTCCTTAGGTGGGTATTGGGTTTAAAAAAACACCAATTTCTGCGGCATTTTTAGGTTTGCATCGACCCACTATTTTTACGTGGTTTTTGTTCTGAACCCCCCTTTTCCTCATACCCTGGAAAGAGAAAAAAAGGGTGCTAGGTAACCCACCCAAGGGGCTTACGTCGCAATGCCGGGGGGGGGAAAAACGAAAAGGGTCAAAAGGCTTCTCAACTTCGTGATTCTATGGAAGCAAAGGAAAAAAACACATTAACCCTGGAAGAGGGAGAGGGGGGTAAGATGGAGGAAAAAAACAAGGCCTCCTCAGAAAACAACAAAAAACAGGGAGGAAAAGAAGGGGCAGAAAACACACCATCAATAAAACAGAACAAAAAACAACACAAAAAAATAAATCCAATAATTGCTCCACAAAAAAGAAAAAAAGAAGAGAAGCATTGACTCTGTCCTGAAACAAGAGGAAGGACCATGAGGGGGACGGAAAGTAGAAAGAAAAACAAACAAAAGGGGGAGGGATAATTAATCCAAAAACACAGAAACCATTGTTATGGGAAAAAAATAACCAAAATACAACAAATAAAAAAACCCACGTGAATATCTTGCCGAACGAAGTGTAGTCAACCAATCGGGCCAGGACAAGGAGGGAAGGGGGATGTAGTATGCCAGACGGCACGGGGGAAAGAATCTGCCCTTGAGAGCAAAATCCTAAGGCTCCTCAGAAGAATGAAGCAGGGCTCCTAGAGGGGTGAAACAAGTAAAGGGAGAGGGGAAACCAGCAATCTACCCATGGGGAGTGCTGTGATGGAGGAAATGTTCATTTAGCAAGCAGACCTGAACCAAATAACTTGAACAAAGACGAAGAATCGGAGGGGTTCTGGAGGAAGGGGACACAACCATGTTATCGAAAGTAGTGGGAATGACGAAGGAGCCGGACAAAAAAGAAAACAAATTGGAGGAGGATGGTCGAGGCAAGGGGGAGAGTACTCCCCCGGTGGTAGAAAAAAAAATAGGGGGGTCCGGAGGACAGGAGGAAAAAGGACAGAGATTGAAAGGGAATTGAAGAACTGGGAAACTACAAAATCACAAAAATGGAGGGTAAGGGGCTACCGGGGTATTAGTACGGGCAGGGGGGCCATTAAAAAACTAATAAGAGGACATGGAAGGGATCAATAAAACAAACTCGTTCTAGGGCGAACACTACCGATGGAAGGGGTGGAAACTCAAAACTAAGTGAGTCGCCCGAAAGAGACCTGGGAAAAGAAAGAACAGTCAAACAAAGAGAAGGGGAGGAGATTCATGCCGCAATGCAGACTTAAGGGGGGAGGGCGAAACCAGAGATTGCCCATCGAAAAAGAGGCTTGGGGAAAAAAAATGACAAAAAAGGAGTGGGGGGAGTTTGGCATGCAAGGCGTTTTATTGGCAAAAACACAGAAGCAGGGAATAAGAATGTGTCTCATCAGTTGGACCGTGTTGGATGGGGTGGGGTTCACCAAGAAAAGGTCGCTCTGGGGAAAGGACAGAGGGAAAGGGAAAGGGAGCAACTCCTGGACGCATTCAATCAGGAAAAAAAGGAAACGGGGGTGAGCGCTCCTCCATGCGGATTCGTAACAAGGACCAGGGGGAAAAGATCTGGCGGGGCTTCTGTCAAAGAAAGGGAGAAATCGGTAAGGGGCAGAAGGGCAGAAAAGAAAAAAAACAGAAATCCCAAGCCAGGAAATTTGGAGATTGAACAGGTTAGCCGGAAGAGCACTGCAAAAAAGGGCGGACCTGGTCCGAGAGTGAAGAAAAAACTGAGGAATGAGGGAAAATAAGGCAAGGCCTAAGGTCGTGGTGAAAGCCATACTACTCGAAAAAAAAAAAGCGTTCCGCCGAGGTCAAAATTTCAAAGAGGGGGAAACGCCAAGATGTCCTCTCTGCGTGGCGCGGAAGACGGGAAGCGAAAAACCGTTTCACGAGGGGGGATGAAGAGAAGAAAAAGAAAGAAAAGGGTGAGGAAAAAAAGGAACTGACCCCAAAAAAATTCAAATAGGAGAGCACAATCGCCCGCCTGAACAAAAAACGGAAAGAGGTGGAGCATTGGTTTCTTAGACGGATCCTGGACCGGGCGTCGCCGGCGAAAAAGCTGTTGAAGAAATAGGGGGACAAGGAAGAATCATCTATCGGAAAGGCCGCAACGCTTGCTGCGACAATCAGGAGAGAAAGAAGGCTCCGTCAGAGGTCATGGATCGAGAGTGGGGGGGGGGCAGGCGAAGACAGTTACCCTGCGCTCTCAATGAGCAAATAAATGGGGCTATCCCGTCGAGAAAGTCGTAACATTCAACCCTTGTGATTTCATTTAAGGAAGCAGAGGGATGGAATTCCTCCTTTTTCTATCGGCCTGCAGAGCAGGGAATAAAAACAAGTAGACTCCAGAAATAATGACCAGAAAGGAGGTCCTTATCGCATTTGATGTTTCACAAGGTTTCAGGAGGTGTCCTTGAACCTCAAACTCAAATCGGTCAAAAAGAACACCCCCCGGTTGCAAAAGACTGCAGGCTAAAGCAAATTGGAAGAGGGGAGCAAAATGAGGAACATTAAAACACGTTAATCGTTGTTGGACAAGAACAGAAACGGGGCTGGTACCTTCCAAGATTTTTGAGGATGAAGTACCGGGGAAGAGTTCTAGGAGAGGCCAGGTTCGCGATAGCGGGCGGTGGGCTCATGAGGAAACGCGTCCTGGTGTTAAGTGGGAGGAAGAGGGCATGACCGCACGTACTCTTACCAGGTGGAGGAAAGAGGAGGGGTGGCTGGGGGGGGGGCGCTGACCCAAACGTGGTTAGTGTACCGGAAAAAAAAAACCAAACACCGTCAAGGCTTAAGGGCAATGCAGGGCAGGTGATTATTAGCGAGACAACAATAAAAAAGGAAAGGGGGAAAAGAGGTCCGCGGCCGGCCGGGGAACTTGGAGAGGTCCGCGGCGCTATCAGGGATCAAAAGTCTGCGTCCAAAAAAAAAAAGAAACCATAGGAGGGGGGAGAAAAACATTACAGCGGGTCGGTTTTGAGACTTAAAGGGGAGTGTGGAGTATGGCAGCTATAAACTAGGGGAAAAGAGAAAAATCGTGTGGGGGTAGCACAGGGCCACCATTGTGGGGATGCTAAAAACCACACCCCTTTCAAGGAAAAACGGGAAAGCAGAACTGGCCCGGAGCCAAAAAATCATTCGGCCAAAAAAAAACGGAGGGGGACCCCGTCCGGTCTGAGGCAAAGGAAAAAAGGGGCCAGGGGTGAATTTGCGTGGCAACCTGGAAAGTCTTAGACGAAGTTTGCCTCCCAATAAGGAAGGGGGTCAAAAACCTTCCTTTAGCAAAGTACCAAAAAGGGAGGGACTAGAGGGGTGGCTTCTGGGGTGTGCAAGAGGTTAAAAGGGGCCTGTGACGAATTCTCCGCACTGTACCAAAGGGTGATTATCGGTGACTTTGCTGGAGGAAAAGGGGAATGAGGGACAGGGCCAAGCAAGGCCGGATTGTCCCCCCATTGACGTATAGGGGGTTGGTGGCGGAAGAGATTGGTAGGGGTTCTAAGAGTTTATCCGAACGAGGGGGGGAACGGAGGGAGGAGTGGATCGCGTCAAAAGTAGAATGAGAGGCAGGACCTGCAGGCTCGAGACAACTCCTTATAAGAACAAAGAGAGAGAACAAAAATCACGAGATAAGCATATAGGAGTGAGCCTGTCCCTGCCGAAATTGGTTGCCTCCGCCCAGACACCGAGATGGGGGAGGGGGGGGACCTGGTTGCGGGATACCTAAAAGAACAGGCATGGGATCAAACCCCAGGAAACTGAGGGGGGAGTGTCTCAAGGGGGGGAAAAGTGGAAGAGGACAGTCGTTAATTCCAATTTCTAATCACTGGGGGGAGCCAATTCCTGAAAATCAATCGGTCAAGGACCAAGAAGGCAAAAAGGGGACAGCTGGCCGCGGACTTTAAAAGGACTGGGGAGGGGGGGTTGAGAAGGGGGGTTGCTGGCAGTTAGAGAGTGTCCGGAGCAAGGGAGAAGACTGGTGGGCCTTCCAAAGGAGACGACATGGTGCCTTACCAGGGGTTGGAAGTAGAGGGGCAGCAGAGTCTGCCATAATCCACCAAGCAGGATGGAAAAAAAGCTGAAACGAGGAGGGGTTGTGCCAGCAGCGCCGCGGAATTCTCAAACGGGGGGGGAGTGGGGAGAGAGCACTGGGCGCTGCGAAAATACAAAAAAAACGGGGGGTCCGGGCAGCGGCGCGCGTACGGGAGTAGGGGGTGCTGAGAATATCAGCGATATCCCCTGGTGAGAAAAGGGCTCTTCGGTGTTCCTTTGGTGATTTGAAAACAACAGAAAAACCGCAAAAGGAAGAGAGGGATACTACCTTGGGTAGAGGGGAGAAAGGGCGGGGGAAAACCAGTTCGAGTGAGGGGGAACGAGACCAAAGCAGCTCCCGCTCACCGAAAACACCACTGTAAAAAAGAAGACAAGAAATCCAATGTGGGTTGGGGGGGGGGGGGGTGTTTCTGGCTGTAACAATCACGGGGGCTTTTGGGGCGTGTTCACTGATGGAATTGTGAAAATGGTACCCCTCCTCCTTTGAAGTCAGAGGAAGAGTAGATGGCCGCATCTTTACGTGGGGGAAGGGGGGGGGAAGACTTGAGTTGAGCCGCGGGGAAGCTCAAAAACGGCGGGGGGGAACAGCGCAAAAGGTATGAGGGACAGACGAGGGGGTGGGAGGGGAGGAGAGGAAGGGAGAGGAGCCGTAGGGAGAAGGGAGGGTGAGTGGGAGGGGGAGGCGCAGACGGGAGGGGGAGGGGGGGGGGGGGGGGGCTGAAGGAGGGGGGCGGAGGCGGGCAAGGGAATTGGGGGGAGGAGGGGGAGGCGGGGGGGGGGAGGGGGGGGGAGGAGAGGTTAGTAAAATGGGGAGAAGGAGGGTAAAAGGAGGGAGGAGGGGGATTGGGGGGAGGGTGATTAGAGGAGGGGGGAAGGGGGGGGGGGGGGGGGGAGTGAGGGGGGGGTGGGGGGGAAGGGGGGGGGGGGAGAAGTGTGGGGGGAGGGTTGGAAGTGCGGAGGGGGAGGGGGGCATTTGGAGGGAAGAGGGGAGGGCGTGGGAGGAGGGGGGTGGGGGGGGAGGGGGGGGAGGAGGGGGGGGAGGGGAGAGAGGAGAAGGGGGGTGGGGGGTGGTTGAGTGAAGGGCGGGGGGAGGTATTGAGAAAGAGGGGAGGGTGACGGAGGGGATGGGGTGGGGAGGGGGGGAGGGAGGGGGGGGCTGTGTAGGAGGGGGAGACGGTGGAGTGGGGGTGGGGTGTGCGGGGGGTGGGAGGGGGAAGATTGGGTAGAAATTAGGAATAGGGGGAGGGGTGGGGGAGGGTGGAGGGGGGGTGGGGGGGGGAGGGGCGGAGGGAGGGAGAAGAGTGGGGAGCGGGGTTAAGAAAGGGGGAGGGAACGAAGAAATGAGGTCGGTAGGGAAGGGGTGGGGGGGGGGAGTGGGGGGGGAGAGAGGGGGGGGGGGTTGGGGGGAGTACAATCAGATTGGGAGGCGGAGGGGCGGGGGGAGGGGGGGTGGATAGAGGGGCGGGGAGGGGGGGGGGGGAGGGCGAAGAAAGAGAAATGAAGGCGAGAGGGGGGAGGGGTGGGGTCGGGGTGGCAGAGAGAGTGAAAGAGGATGTGGGGGGGGGGGTGGAGGGTGGGGGAGGGGGGGTAGAGAGGGTGGGGGGGAGGTGTAGAGAGGGGAAGAAGCAGAAGAGCACGAGGGGGGATGGATGGGGAGGGGGGGACAAGCGGATAGGGAAGGGTGGAAGCTGGATAAGGGGGAAGGGGGGGGGGGGGGAGTGGAGGATAAGATGGGGGACGGGGGGGTGGGGGGGAGAGAAGGGGGGGGTGGGTAGGGTTGAGGAGGGGGGGGCCTAGGAAGGGGCGGGAGGAGTAGGGGGGGGGGGGGGGGGGGGGGCGGGGGAGGGATGTGGAGGGGGTCGAAGAGGGGGGGGGAGACGGGGGGGAGGGGGGAGATAAATGCTAGTGGAGGGAGGGGGGGGGAAGGTGGGGCTGGAGGGGCGGAGGGGGGGGGTTGAGAGAATTGAGGGGTGGGGCGAATGAAACATGACATCAGGCAATCTGTTATTTGGGACAACGGAGGACCTGGGAGTCTGCGTAGAAGCATGGGGGCCCATCCGTCGAGGAAGGAAGGAACAAGGGGAAAATGGGAAGTGCACTCCTAAGCGATAAACAAAATATACGGCAGAAACTTGACGGGAAAAAAATGTCGTCCGGGATATCCCAAGGTGATCAGGGATGAAACGAGATGCAAGGTAAAAGTTGTCGCGAAAAAAAAAAGGGGAAGAGAATCCTCAATGCCTCTGGCGAATAAAGGGTTAACGATTAGGTACGCATTCACTAGTTTGAAAGTGGGAGGAAAGAAGGAGATTTCGGCAAGGTCTTAAAAAAATTAATAAGCACGGGGTGTCGCGGCGACTCCGGACAAAGGAATCCTCGCATAAAAAAATGAGAAAAACAAAAGAGGTCTTGTCTGCGGGGGGGAATAGGGAAAGGAAAGGGATTGGGTGAGCCGCGAAGGGCCAAGGCGGGGAGAAATGGGAACGTTGGTCTAACCTTGGGGGGGCTTGATTGGAATTTAAGAAACGAGACAAACGTGACTCGACTAACAATTGTGTGGTAACTGGAAGGAAAAAAGGACAAAGAAAAGAATCCTCTCTATTAGTAGTGATCGGAAAAAAAGGGGAAGAAAGACAAAGATGTTGACCGCTTCGTCGAAGTCGAGGGGGGGTGAGAAAAGTCTTGAGGAATTTTACCATTGATCAAAGAAAGGTTATGGTCGAAGGAGAAAAAAAGGTAAGACAGTGCCGTTGGGGGGGGGAAATGGAAAAAGGAACGTTCCAATAGACCAATGTTAGGGACTTCTGGGGTCCGTCAAACTCGAACTTCAATGTTCGCTCTAAATGAAAAGAAGAGAAAAAGGTCAAGGGGGGGAATGTGAAGGACCTCACATTGAGGCGCTGTAGGGCACATACTAAGAGGAAATTACTCCTGATGGGTTCAGAGGAAAGAGGAAAGATAGAGTCCCCGCGCAAAAACAGTTGTCAAAAAAAAAAAAGGTAACACAATATGCCCAACGTGAAGGGGGAGCCCAACTTGCGTAGAAAAGAGAGGAGGTGCAAAAACACCTGTCAACTTCAGGAGAAAAAAACTAAGATACTGCCAAAGCATCGGGGGAAGGACAATGGAAAGGGGTCTAACGTAGGTCGCATCACGAAATGAGGGGGTGCCGGAATGAATCGAAGCCTTCCGCTTTCGCAGGTGGGGGGTTCGCAAGGAAGGAGACTGCTCGAGTGAAAGAAATGGCAAATTACTGTGGGGGGAAACATTCCAGAAGAAAGGCTCCTCTTATTACGGGGGTCAAAGAGCCGGGAGGGGCATTTTCAACCACTGGGAAAAGCCAGGGAGTCGGTGACGGTATGGAAACAATTTCACTACTAAAAAGGAAAGCCAAGCTTGTGATATGGGCAGGTTCATTAGGAGACAAACGGGCAAAAAACTTTGCGGGATAAACTGTAGGGAGAGACCAAAAGAATAGGGCTACGGACTTGAGGAAGTACACAATGGGAGGGGACAGTTTGAAAATTAAAGGGTCTCTGATTGGGACGGAGCGTCGAAATCCCAACCGAAGGATGGACCTCGGGAGGGTGGGAAGAGAACCTCCGGGAAAGGTAATTTGTTCCATTTCCGGGGTGTCGGGGGGGGGGAATCTCGCAGACCTTTGCTACTGCGCCAAAAAACGGAAAGGGCATATTCGGACAGGAAAAATGTAGAAAGTGGAAGGAGCGCACACAACCACAAAGGGCCAGGGAAGAAGAGAGGCTGCAATCAAGGGCGAGTGGGACGTTCTGATTTTCTTCTGGAAAAGCCATTAAATAAAAATGGTACACGGCATATGAATACGGGGAGGGTTTTCGAAAAAAACAAAAAAAAGGCTTTTGCTACATGGGGGGGTTCGGAAAACAAAAAAAAAGGCATACGGATTAACTCGGGACAGACGGGGTTAAGGCAAAAAAAGGGGGAGGACATATAGAGAGATTTTTCTTTACTGTTCAGAAAAATTCGTGCGAAAATGATGTTAAAGGAAGCAACGGGCAGGAACTCTCGTCGGTTATTCAAGGACCTGGAGTGGGAAAAGAACATGACACA